>Ga0182024_10024704_pt1 | contig 10662 bp, 16 predicted proteins | sample P32metaG_FD_120480 | JGI IMG/M metagenome (GOLD analysis project Ga0182024, IMG submission 120480) | Permafrost microbial communities from Stordalen Mire, Sweden - P3-2 metaG (Illumina Assembly) | ecosystem: Environmental > Terrestrial > Soil > Wetlands > Permafrost | place: Sweden: Stordalen...
AGCACCCCCGAGCTGGCGGAGAACGCGGCGCAACCACTCATCGCGCTCGTGCCCAGCCACGACCGACAGACCGACTGGCCGCCCGTCATCGCGATCGACGACGTGGGCTACGACATCGTGCGGCACGGCCCCGTCGATGAAGACGAACGGACACATCGGCTCAGCGCCCCGAGCGATCCCGCCGCGTAGAGAGGCTGGTGCCGGACGGGAAGCGACGCGCTTCAGCGCGTCGCGGGGATGCGCTGGCGCCTTCTCGCCCGTGCCCGGGCTCGGCTCCTCGGCCCGTTGAGCACGCTGGAGCCGATCAGGAACAGTGCGATCAAGCCGACCGATGATCCGACGAGCAGTTCCGCGGTGCGGTGCCAAGTCGAACTCGCGGCGCCCTTTTTGCGCTTCTTCTTCGGGCGAACAGCGGGGTTGGGTGTTCGAACGCGAGGCAACGCCGTGCCCTTGGTTTTCTTCAGGCGTGCTCTCAGCAACGCCGCGTACCGCAGCCTCTTGGCCAGCGTGACCCCGGTCCGCCGAGCGTGAGCGGCGACGACGCCTGGATGTGCCTTGATATATCTGACCAGCAGCGCTCTCTTTCTGGCCGCACTCATTGGTCGCAAGCCGCCTTTTCGCACGACGCGCCGCCGCTTTGCGTGAAGCTCGTCACGCGTCGCCGGCCGCGCCTGCAGCTCCGAGCGGCCGGTCGAGCGCATCGTGACCGCTCCGGCCGGCGCGGCGAGCTCGGGCGCCCCGACCGCGATAGCCAGCACGATCGCGACGACCGTCGCGCCTCGCCGCTGCCCCCAACCCCGTGTGCGCACCAGGCCCCCCGGCACTCCGCGACCCTCGGCGCAGCTTCTCAGATCAAGATTCGCGACGCGAGGGGCCGGCCGAACATTGACCCAAACGTGACCGAGCCCGGCCCGGAACGACGGGAAACCCTGCGCTCCCTCGTGGCGCGGTTGTCCAACCACCCCCTGCGCAGTTAGCATTCCGCGCGCACGGATGGACTGTGCGTGTTGCTGGGAGACATGGATGTCACCTCGATCAGGCGGTCAACGCCGGGCCCGGATCGTCGCCGTCGTCGTGGTCATGGCGGGCGTCCTCGCCGGTGGCGGGGCCTTCGCATCGCTCGGACCCGTTTTCGGAGCGAATCACACCTCCGCCGTTCCGTCGTGCGGATGCACGACGACGAGCGGCTATCCGACCACCTGGCCGACCATCTCGCCGACAATCAACTCGACGTCGACCAGTGGCTACTCGACCACCTGGCCGACCATCCCGCCGACGATCTACTCGACGACGACGTCGACGACCGTCTACGGGACGACGACCTCGTCGACGCTTCCCGCGACAACCACCTCGACTGGCGTCGCCGCAACGACCGTTCCTGAGACGACGAGCCCGACGACACCAGTCACCGCGGTGCAGACAACGACCTCGATCGAGATCGGGCCGCCGACATCGGTGATCTCGTCGACGACGACCACCGCCGCACCGTCGACGACGGTGATGCACCAGGGGAGCACGATTCCGACCACGACGACACCCACAACCACGACCGCGACCACGATTCCGGGCCCGAATCGTCCGTTGCCGTTCACGGGCAGCGACAGCGCCGACCCGGCCCTGTTCGGTCTTGGGTGCGTCGTAGCCGGCGGGCTGCTCGCGCTTCGCCGGCGCCGCGCCTGGTTCTAACCGGCGCGGGGGCGGTGTCGGTTTCGCTTCTTCGGCGTCGGCGCGCGCGGCGAATCTGTCACTGATGCGACGCGCAGCCTCAACCGGCGAACGCGGTGTCGCACGGCATGACCTCCCGGAATGCACACTCGTCGGCACGTTCGCCGCGCACACCAGCGCGTCACGGGCGACGATGACCCTGTCGAGCTCGCACGGTGACATCCGGCGGGCGCTTGGGACGGGCTCGCGCCGTCGACGAGCGTCGCCGGCGGCCACTTCTGCTCGAAGCGCGCATGGTCGGCGCGGTCGGAGCTGGTCCGACCGCGCAAGTGTTGACCTGCGCTCGCAGCCGCGCACCGGCGAGCGCCGTTGTCGAGCCGGTTCGGTCGTCCCGACGTCAGTGTCCTGGTGACATCCCGAGCGAACGGCCAACTCGCATCGACGAGATCGGCCCGAACGTGTTGGCCGCGGATCAGCTGAACAGCTTGTTGTAGTCGATCGACGCCCATCGGTGGGGAACCACGGCAAAGGTGACCTCCGCCTCGTCGCGGGTCGACGCGAAGTACAGCTCTCCGAACTCCGACCCGAGATAGCGGACGGCACGCTCGCGCCGGGAATCGTCGCTCGACGGGCCCCGTTCTTCAGCCGGCCCTTCAACGCTGACGTAGCGGTAGGGCGGCTCCTCGGATTGCACGCACATCGTCGCTCGACCCGCCTCGCGGAGCAGTCCCGCCTTCCGAGACGAGACACCGACCGAGAACGTGAGCACCCCGTCGGCCTCCAGCGTGTACCACACCGGGGCCGAAACCGGCCCCCGGTCGGGCGCGTCGACGCTCAGCACCCCGACGCGGGGCGTGGCGCCGATGAACTCAAGACGTTCTTGTCGGGTCATGCTCAGCTCCACCGCAGCTGTTCCTCCTGGATCACGTAACCTGGGCTGACCATGCAGCAGAACGAGCCTACGCAGACGCCGGACAAGGCGACCGAGGCCCCGGCCCGGAAGCGGAAAAGCCGCGCCCGCGCTGGTTCCGAGGTCGTCAAGCCTCCGCCGAGCGCGGATGAGCGGCAGCGGATTCGCGATCGCGCCGCCGCCAGCGACGGATAACACGGACAGGGGTCCGGGCGCGTTCTCACCATCGGCCGGATGGTGAGAACGGCGCATGAACGACGTCGGGAAGCACGCACCAAAGACGTTGTCTCGCTCACACTCGGCGCCGTCCGTAGCGCCTCCCGCGAGCGTAACGACGCGGCCTGCCGGTATCTAGCCCCTGGTTGAGGTAGATGTCTCACGCGCCGCGTCCTGTCGTGCGGAGTGCAATTGTCCGCTCGATGTGAGGTGAGTTGCGGATGACCGGGCCGGAGCTGTCCAACGCGCCGCAGAACCGTACAAATCGCCCGAACAGGTTGGGTGACCCTCGCATTGCCGCTTCGCGCGCCGATCAGTTCCGGTACGGACAGGCGCGGCGCAGTGCGCGACGTCTTTGTCGCGCGATGAGGTCGGAACGATTCCATGAGGCGTCGGATTGGGATGCTCGTCGCGGTCGCGTCGGTGGGAGCCGGGCTGATGGTCGCCGCGCCCGCCAACGCCGGAACGCTCGACTTCGGGCCGCCCGGTCAACCCGGTATCGGCAACTTCGCGCCGGTAACGCTCAACGGCACCCCGGTCCTCACGAGCGTCAGCATCGATCCGTTCTCCGTTGTCGACTCGACCGGTTCCGGCGCCGGTTGGAATGTCGACCTCACCGTTTCGGATCTCGTATCCGGTGGGTCGGTGATCCCTGCGTCGAGCATGTCGATGGGGGCGCCGGTCGTCGCGCCGGCCGACGGAGCAAGCATGACCGGTGTCGTCGGCCACGCCACCACCGGCAACTTGAGCTCGGGTGAGAAGATCGTCACCGCCGACGTCGGCGACGGTGAGGGGAGCTACCTCGTTTCACCCGCGATCCTGACGTTGACCATTCCGCCCGACGCGGCTGCCGGCAGCTACACGGCGTCCGCGACGATCGCAGTCGTCAGCGGGCCCTAGACATCCCACCTGCGCGCAATATGTCGGCCTCACACCGTCACGGACGCGTCTCGCCCTTCGGGTTTTCCAGCCTGGGTCGCGCGCAACTCGTCCGAGAGCAGATGGATGAGTGCGTTGCGCTTGCCCTGCACGATCGCGACCGCAAGCTCGATGTTGAATCGGATCTCGTCTTGGTGGTCTTTGTCGTACAACACACCGAACGTCCTCGGACGATCCGAGACGCGGATCGAGGTCCAAGGTCCACGGTCAGCATGTTCGATGTCGACCAGCTGGGACCAACTCCATTGCCGTATCTGTTTGGAGCCCGTAAACACTGCCCGAGCGGTCGTGACAACGAGTTCGCCCTGGTCGATCGGTTGTGGAGCTTGGGCGTCCGCGTTGGTGGGCGGTGCGATGAGGGACGCGCCCTGCACACACAAAAAGACGCGTTCATCAGCACGGATTCGGGAATGCATGCCGGGAACGTCTGCTGCGTCGACGCCGTCGAACGTCTGGGCGTCTTGGAGGAAGCGGTGCAGCCGTTCGTATCGGGCGCCAGCGGCGCGAGCGGCGGGCTTGCGTTCGTTGCGTCGGTTGAACATCTCACCTCCCAGCGGTTCAACCCTATCGAGATCTCATCGAGAGGCAACCACGAACGACCGAACCCGCATCGACCGTCGCCTCGAACACATGCTCCCGAAGCCCGGGAGGCCACGCCGGCCCGCGCGAAGAGGTACCCAGGAAGCCTGCTGGCGTCGGGTGCCCCACGGTCGCGTTCCCCTCACGCCTCACGCGAGCAACAACCACGACATCCTCTCGCACCGTCAACGGACGCCCGCGAGAGACGCTGCGTCGCCGGTGACGGAGCCGATCCTCCAAGGTCGCCCGACGCGCGAACGGTCCTCGACGCACCGAGGCCGCGAGCCGACGAGCCGAATTGGACGAACGGCTGGCCGCCAACGCTGACAAAGCTGGCGATTCGGGGGTCCAGATCGACTGGGCGGGCCAGCACGACCGACGCGGTCCGGACGACGCGTTCGGCCTCGGTCTCGTCGCCGCGACGTTGTGGCACCGATCGTCGAAGACCGCGTCGACCGAAGCGGATCGCAGCCGGGACTGGTGTCCACGAACACTGGCCGGTCGCATTGCTGGCGCAACCCGCCGCGATGGGTTCAGTCGGACGACTCGAAGTACAGGAGCGAGAGGGTTTCCGAGTCGAGATAGAAATTCCCGACCTGCATGGCGAGCGGACGACCCGACCGAGCTGAAATGAGCCATCCGTCGAACTCGTGCGCCCAAGGGGTGTGGTCGACGACCCGCCGGTACTCGCGGTGGTCGTGCGTGTAGGCGAACGGTTGTTGATCCTGCAAACGCATCAGTACGGTCACTTCCAACCCCCTCGGTCCCGCCGTCGGTTCGCTGTGTATGTTCCCCGGCGAGACGAACCGCAACCCTGTGTTGTTTCGATCCATACAGTACGAACGGGCGTTCGTCTGAGCTGCGTCGGAGTCTCGGGAAGCGGGGGAGGAGGCTCGTATCCATGTTGGTCAATGGGTTCAACCACGTCGCAGTCCTCACCAGCGATACCGCACGCCTCCAGGCGTTCTACGTGGACGTCTTCGACGCCCAAGTGTTGCGCGACGGACCCGAGACCGACGACAAGCCCGACGTCAGGATGACGGTGATCAACGTCGGTCCGACCGCAGAACTGAACGTCTTCGAGATCGTCGGCAACACCGAGGCCGAACGCCAGACACCGATGTTCGGGCGGGGTCGACTCGACCATCTGGCATTACAAGCGGCATCCATCGAGGCGTTCGACACGATCCGGGACCGGCTCATCGCACGAGGCGCAGCCGATGACTTCGTGACGGACTTTGGCGCGATCCTGAGCGTGTTCTTTCGCGATCCTGACGGCCTCGAATGCGAAGTCTGTGTGGAGAATCCCGACGCGCAGGCCGGCGTTCACCACCCGCCCGGTACGCCGGCCGCACGCTACGCGTCAACGTCCGGTCAAGACGTTTCCTAACGTGCGGGATCGCCGCGTCGCGCGTCTGGCACACTCGCGGCATGCCAATGCGCGAGGACTGCCGCCATTTCGCGAGCCGCCTCTACGACGACGGTGAGGCTGCACGCTTCTGCGTGCTCGACCTGGCGCCCGAGGCACCGTGGCGCTGCCCCGAGAACTGTGCCCAATACGAACAGACCGTCATCGACGGCACCTTCGTCCAGGGTTCGCTCGAGCGTCCCCAAGTCGAGGACGAACCCGACGAGAAGGCGGAAGACATCGAAGACTTGCTCGACGACGCAGAGACGATCGTCGAAGCTGCCGAGCCGGCGACGCTCGCCGATCTCGACAAAGCCCAGCGAGGCCGCAAGTGGTGGCAACGCGCCAAGAACCGCGCCCGTCCCGACGATGGCGACGACTGGCACCTGAGCAACCGGTAGCGACCCCGACCGGCGTCGCGGACCACACGCCCAGTTCCCGACGACATCGCGACCGAACGAAATGACCTCGGGGCCGATCCTCGGCCGGTTATTGTCACAGGACGCGGAGCCGGGGCCAGGGGGAGCAGTTCTATGGCCCAGCACAGTGCCCCGATCGTTGCCGCCCGCGTCCTGTTGGAGCATGGTCTGGCAGACGACGTCATCGTCGGCTACGTCGCGCGAACGTGGGCGCTCGATGACCGACATTGCGACGCCACCGTCGCCGCGGCGCGGTTCCTCCTCGAACAGGAAACCGCCGCACGCCAGCGCACCGAGGACCGCGACCGCTGAAGCAGGCAACCGGTGTCGGCCGACCCTCAGTCGCAGCCGTGTCGCCCGGTGGTGCGAAACCACGACCGCTGGGCGGCCGGACGGTGGTCTCACGCGTCGGCGGCGGCCGCCCGTGACGTCAACGCTGGCTCTCACTCGAGCGTCGAAGCCGTCACCCCGCGCCATATTCTGACGCGGTGACGCGACCTGCGGCTTGGGAGTCCGTTCCGCTGCGCCGACGATCTCCCCCGACGCCAGACGCGGCGCAACCTTCGGCGTCGTCGGAGACGCCGAGCGGCCCGCGGCGTGCAGGCCCGACATGTATCTTTTGCGACCGGCCGACCGGGCCGGTCGAATACCTCTGGCCGGAGTGGTTATGTCATTTCTTCACCGACCGGTTGGGTGAATGGAACAAGGACAACGGTTCGGACGAGGCAGTCGTCGACCGATTGCGAAACGAGGTCGACCAGACGATCGACTGCATCTGCGGTCCGTGCAGCAACGGCTGGATGCGGCGCCTCGACGACAACGTGAGCACATTCTTGACGCCGATGATGGTCGGAAGCCGGACACGACTTTCACCAACACAACAACGGCTGCTCGCTCGCTGGTCGGCCAAGAATGCAGCCGTGATCGAGTGTTGCTACGACGCGCCGACCCGGACGCCACCTTCTGCGTTCGAGTATCTGCGCCGCATCGGCGTGCACCCGGGCACGCAGGTCCTCGTCGGCAGGTATGAGGGTGACGCCCAGGTCCTCAGCCATGAACGAGACCTGTTCTGCCGTACCATCGACGACGACGAGCACTACCTGTCGCAATCGTCATTCGTGATCGGCAAGTTGCTCATACAGGTGCTCGCCGACCCACAGCAGCACAGCACGCCCGAACTCGGTGAGGACGTGGCACGCCTGCTGCTCGCGCTCGTCCCCAGCCTCGATCGGAAGATCGACTGGCCGCCGCCGCTTTCGATCGACGACCCGCTCTACGACCTCGTCCGCCTCGGTCCCATGTGACGATGATGTCTGCCCCGCACGAAGCCAGCGATGCCGAACGGGTCACGACCCGCCGCGGCTCTCCAAGCTGGGCGGGTCGGGAGCAGCCACGGGACGTGGTCTGCGTCGTCTCGCTTCCGTCGCCGTACGTCGGAACCTGAGACCTGAGAGCCGATCTCGGCGCCGCCGACGAGGCAGAGTCGATCGGCCGCAACCAGCATGGACGATGCCCGAGCGCAGGGGAGGGTTGCTGTCGTACGGTCGCGGGGTGAGACGGATGACTCAGCAGGATGCGACCGACGACGCTGAGGTGAACCATGAGATTCGGGTCTCGTCGACGTGTGGAGACGATGCAGGCAGTTGCCGAAGTTGTAGCCGGTGTTGAGGCGCGCCTGCGAGTCCAACTCGACGGACTGGAACGAATGCACTCCGAGATGAGCGAAGTCCTCCACGAATCGCGCGCCGACTTGGAGCGTCGCGAATCCGATCTGGTCCAGGCGTGGGAACTGGTCGCGCAAGCATGCGACCGTGCCGTCGCGTGCGTGAACGCAGATCAGGTTGAACGTCGTGCGTTGGTCGCCTCGCTTCGGGAAATGGTCGCCTCCGCGACTCAGCCGCGCAGCACGACGACGACTGAATCGCCGACCGCGACTCGCGTCATCGGTGGCGCAGTCTTCGTCCCCTCGGTCGACGTCGATCTTGGCGACGCTGACGACGCCGATGACGACGACGCGGTTGCGGCGGTCGGTCGCGCGGAGGCGTCAAAGATACCGGTGGAAGTTTGGAGCCCATTCGATGGTGACTGGGTCGGCGGCTTCGAGATCTGTGGCGCGATGGAACATGACGGAGTCGTGCAATATCGGCTCAGACGACGTTCCGATCGGTCGGTCTTACCGAAGCTGTTCGACGCCAGCGATATCCGTTCCGTCGACCGACTGCTGCAAGGGCACCAACTCGGCTTCTGGTCGCGCGTGTAGATCGCTGCGGACCCACGTCGGCGACGGAACGACGGGACGCGACGACCACGAAGTTGTCACGTGCCGGAAAGTAGCTCGGCGGCTACCAACCTTGAGCGTCCGGCCGTTTCGCCGTCGGCACACAACCGCGTGGATTCGAGGGCCGCGCGCGAGCAGGAGACGTGGTCGGACTAGCCGCCGGGATACCCGACGAGGAAGTTCTGGAGCGCACACTGTGACGCGATCGGTGGTGGCAGCCCAAGGTAGGAACGGTGATAGATGCCCCCGTGACAGGCATCCCATGACGCCGCCCAATCCTCGGCGCCGCCCGGTTCGTGCCATCCGACGCCGCTCGCTCCGCCCGCAAAAAACGCTGACGCGCTGCAACCTCTTGCCGCGCACCACTGCGCGATCTTGCTCGGCGTCAGGTGGGTGAAGTCCCAGGCGTGTCCTGCTTCGTGCAGCGCGACGACACGCAACAGCGCCGAAGTCTCACCCGGGCGGACATACAGCGTGGTGACACCGTCACGGCTCGTCAGTCCCAGGATGCCGACACGCGGTCCAGTGCAGATCGGTCGCCACGAGGACGGCCAGATCACCGTCGCCACCACCGCCGCACACGAGGCCGGTGCCGCAGCGAACGACGGCTGAGGCACCGAGATCCTCGGCTGCGATGTCGGCAGCGTGTTGGACTTGACGCCAACCTGAGGGCGAGCGTTTGCTCTCGTCGTCCGCGTGATCGTCGCCCGGGTCTCGCGAACGACCGTGAATGTCGTGGTTGGCGGCGCGGCCGGTGAGTGTCCGTACACGGTGCTGGCGCGGTACGCGGATGTGATCGCCGCATCTGTCGCCGGTTTCGGTCCCGCGCCAATCAGCGACAGCACTCCGAAACCGACCCCGAGGGTCCGACACAACGGCCGCATCTTGTTTCAATCGACCGAACGATCGACCGTGTGAGGCACCGCAGTTCATGAAATCCGCCTGTGTGAGCGAGCCCCGGCGGAAACCGACAGTCGATCGGCCTCAGAGCCTGTGCCCCATGCCTTGTGCGGCCACGGCAGACAATGCGCGCGGGCCCGGACGTGTGCTGTTGATGCGGCGATGCGAGCTCTCTGTTCTTGTCGGGTACCGACAACGCGGCCCGGTAAGAACGCACCGACCGGCGTCCGGGGCGGGTTGGTGTGGGGTGGTTGGTTGTGTGCTGGTCAGGTGACGGTGATGGCTTTGACGGTTCGGGTTTGGTCGCCGTTGGGGTCGGTGACGATGAGGGTGACGATCCCGACGAAGACGGGTTTGGTGAAGGTGCGGGTCGGGTTGGCGGTGGTGGCGGTGGTGCCGTTGGGGAAGGTCCACCGGTAGGTGAAGTTGGTGGTGCCGGGTTCGGTCACGTTGGAACGGAACGTGACTTTTTTGTCGTGGGCGGGGGCGGCCGGCGTGTAGGTGAACGACACGGCCGGTTGGGGGAACGTGTTGCGTTGTTCGCAGGCCTGGGTCCGGTTGCTCCAAAGTTCTTGCAGCCAGTAGCCGTGACCGTTGATCACCTGGTTGTATGCGCGGCCCGGGCCGCCGACCGATCCGATCGTCGGGCCCCACGCCGATTGGCATTTGTCGGCGATCTCATTGCCGGCACTGTCATACCAGCCGGTCCCGAGCGGATCGGTGATCGTCTCGTTCTCTTCGTGGGCGACATGGTTCACGACCGAATCGGCGACGGTCCCGTTGGGGGACTCGCCACTCGCACACAAACTGGTCGGCGCCTCGTACCCGAACGGCGCATACAAGACGGTCTGGTTCCCCGACCCGAAATACGAATGGTACGAGCAGTAGCCGTTCTGTTCGATCGGATCGAAACAATTGTGGGCCGCCACGAACGCCGACGCCGACGTCTCGCACGTCGCGACCCCAGGCGGTGTGAACACGAAATAGTCGTCGCCGAGCCCGGTCGGAAGATGATGCGCCGAGATCACCGACCGGATCTCGCGCCGCACCTGCGTATCCGTCAAACAGACCGCACTCTTCGACCCCGACGACAACGTGTAGTTCGGACACCCACTCTTCGGGAACGGTGCCGTATCCACATCCGATCCCCGATCAACCACCGAATACGACACGAACCGCTTCACACCCCCCGTCACGTCGTAATACTGGGTATCGACCCCGAACACATTCGACGCCAAAAAACTGTCGTGCGCCACATCCGCGAAGAACTGCACGACCGTCGACTCATACCCGGCCGGGAACCCAAACGACCCCGGCACCCAAAAAATCGCGAACACGCCACTCGAAT
>Ga0182024_10024705_pt1 | contig 10662 bp, 11 predicted proteins | sample P32metaG_FD_120480 | JGI IMG/M metagenome (GOLD analysis project Ga0182024, IMG submission 120480) | Permafrost microbial communities from Stordalen Mire, Sweden - P3-2 metaG (Illumina Assembly) | ecosystem: Environmental > Terrestrial > Soil > Wetlands > Permafrost | place: Sweden: Stordalen...
CAGATCGAGCGGTTGCTTTCCAATCTCTTGGGAAACGCCATTAAATACACGCCTGCCGGGGGCTCGGTGAAGGTCAGCCTGATTCCCGGCTTCGATCACGTAAAACTGATTGTCGAAGACACGGGCGTTGGAATCTCGCCCACACATCTGCCGCACATTTTCGACCGCTTCTATCGGGTGCCCTCGGCCGATGCGGAAAAAGGCCTCGGGCTCGGCCTCAGCTTCGTCGCCTGGATCGCCAAAGCGCACGGCGGAGCGGTGACGGTGGAAAGTACCCTCAAGGAAGGCACGCGGTTCATGGTGCTTTTGCCGGCCGGGCGCTGGACCACCACGCCGCCAGCGAACGTACCGGCGGAGATCGCGACCCCCGTCAGCGAGCGGGTACACTAGTTACATGGCCAACCTCGACATTGCATCTCGCGATAAAGAAGGCGTCAGAATCCTCGACCTGAGCGGGAAGTTGGCGGTTGGCGGAGCTTCGGATCTCCGCGAAAGAGTCAATACCGAAACCGCCGCGGGGCATCTGCAGCAACTTCTGAACCTGAAAGAAGTGGAGTACATCGATAGTACCGGCCTCGGCACCATGGTGATCTGCCACATGGCGCTGCAAAAGGCCGGAGGCTCGCTCAAGCTGTCGAATTTGAACCGCCGGAATCTGGAGCTGGTGCTTCTCACCAAGCTTTCCACCGTGTTTCAGATCTTCAACGAAGAGCAGGAAGCCATCAACAGTTTCTTCCCCGATCGCGAAATCAAACACTTCGATATTCTGAGTTTCGTCCAGCAGCAGAAGGAAAACGCTTAGGCGGCCAGGCATGTTCGGCCGTCGCAAGAAAGTTCTGGTGGCGGCGGGCGCAAAAGCTCCTCCATTCCGGCTGGCCGGCTTGGACGGTTCCACCCGAACGTTGGAAGATATTTTGGCCGGCGGACCCGTGCTTCTGGCGTTTTTCAAAATCAGTTGTCCGGTTTGCCAGCTCGCCACACCTTATTTGGATCGCCTGGCCGCAAACAAGACGCTGCAGGTAATCGGGATTTCGCAGGACGTTGCCGATGCCACGCGCGGCTTCCTGCAACGCTTCGGAGTTACGTTCTCGACGCTGCTGGATCTCGCGAGCGAAGATTATCCCGCCAGCAACGCCTACGGAATCACGTCCGTTCCATCGTTGTTTCTGCTGGAGCGCGACGGCACTGTCTCGCGGTCTTTCAACGGATTTTCCAAACGCGATTTTGAAGAAATAGGCGTGCGCGCCGGTGTTTCCCCGTTCGGCCCCGAAGATCACGTGCCCGAGTGGAAAGCTGGTTGAGGCTCCAAGAACTAGGCCCGGTCTGGGACCTGAAACAGCAAGACCTGCGATAATGAAATTTCCAAATGGCCTCTAAAATCTCTGAAGCGTTCGGATCTGCCGCAGCCATCGCCAAAGGCATGTCGATAACCTTGGGCGAAATGATGAATCCCACCATCACCGAGGATTATCCCGACACTGCGCCCAAGTTTCAGGAGCGCTATCGCGGCGCGCACGTGTTGCAGCGCGACGAAAACGGTCTCGAAAAATGCGTGGCTTGTTTCCTGTGCGCGGCGGCCTGTCCGGCCGACTGCATCTATATTGAAGCCGCGGAAAATACCGAGACGCTGCGCATCAGCGGCGGCGAGCGCTACGCCCAGGTTTACAACATCGATTATTCCCGCTGCATCTTCTGCGGCTATTGTGTGGAAGCTTGCCCCACCGATGCCATCACGCACGGCCACGGTTTCGAAATCGCCAGCTACAACGTCTCAACGCTGATATACCGCAAGGAAAATATGCTCGCGCCCATTCCGCAAGGCGCGCATTTCCCGCTGAAGGCCGAGACCGAAGAAGCCCCCAGCGCTCATTAGTTCTTCAAGATCTCAATCAACCGCGCCCGGTCCGCCCCCGACATTCCGGAATTCTTCGCGATGTCGCCGCGCGTTTCCAGTTTTCGCCGGTAACGCCCGAAATACTCTTCGATGTCGCCGCCGAACTGGAAGCTGTACATGATGTCAGCGAACACAGCGGTGTGCATCAGGCCGAGCGCATGCCCCGATTCATGCAGGCAAGTAAGATACACAATGGCGTCGCGCAGCAGTCGGTCGCCATTCACGGGCAGCGGCGAGGGCCGCACGTAAACTTCCGCGCCCAGGTGTCCTTCAAAAGCCATTGGCCTGGTTTCGCCGTACATGCCTTGCTCGGCTGAGGCCCAGTACAAGCGGATGCGCGCGCGATCGCGATCTTTGACGCGCGTGAATTCCAGCCTGTCGCCGGATGCCTTTTGCCACGCCTCGAAGGCCCATTGGGCTAATTGCGGATCATCGGGTTGGCATAGCGAAGCCGGATCGGTGCAGGGCTGTACCCAGTAAGTGTATTCAAGAGGAGCGGCGCTCAGGGTAGCGGCAGTCAGGCAGATCGCGGCGATCCGAAACGCAGGCGTCATCGTTTCGCCAGGCGGTCTTCGGCCAGCAATTTAATCTGCGCCTCCAGTTGCTCGATGCGCTTGGTGAGATCGTCGATCAATTGACCCTCGGGATCGGGAAGAGTGCCATGTTCGAGATAGTCGCCGCCGGTGTCCACGCCCGCGTCCACGCGCGATCGCACCACTCGCCCCGGGACGCCTACGACGGTCGAGTGGTCGGGCACCGAGTGAATCACCACCGAACCCGCGCCGATCTTGGTGTGATCACCGATCGTAATGTTACCCAGGATCTTCGCGCCGGTGCCGATGACAACGTTGTTGCCGATGGTGGGGTGGCGCTTGCCCTTCTCCTTACCCGTTCCGCCGAGTGTCACGCCTTGATAGAGCAGCGCATCGTCGCCGATTTCCGCCGTTTCGCCGATTACTACGCCCATGCCGTGATCGATGAAGCAGCGCCGTCCGATTGTCGCGCTTGGGTGGATTTCGATGCCGGTGACAGTGCGATTGAATTGCGAGACCAGGCGAGCCAGCAACGGGAAACCGTCTTTGTAGAGCCGGTGAGCCGCGCGATGCAGCAGGATGGAATGAAAGCCCGGGTAACAGAAAAAGATCTCCACCGCGCTCTTGGCGGCTGGATCGCCGTGGAAAACGGTATCGATCTGTTCGCGTATGGCCCGAAACATACTGCCTATGCTTTGATTATCTCACTGGGCCGAGCGATTCGAGCATTTTGTCGAACGCCGCAAGATTCGTGCCTATGCTCTTGGTCGGCCCCGTAAACTTAAAGAAAATCGAGCCTTGCGGGCCTTCGACGATAGCGCCGAGCATCCGATAGCCGGGCATAGCGGACCCACCTTGCGCCGTTGGACCGCCCATTCCGGTGTAAGCGCCCGCGACATCCACAGTGGTGACTGGCAAGCCGTGAATGCTACGCTTGGCGATTTTCGCGGCGTCTTTCGATGGCTTTCCGTCGGCTTGGAGGAACTGGCTGATCCAGCGGTCCAGATTCGCGTCGACGCTGCCGCCCTGTCCGGCGCCGAAGAAATAAACGCCGCACTCAGCGCCCGGAGCGGCCGTGTAGGTGGCCAGACGCATGGGCCGCTGCGCGTCCGCCTTCCAACTCGGCGGCATGGTCCATTGGACCCCCGCACCGGAATCGGCCACCAGATAAGTGGCTGCTAAAAGCAAGCCGAAAACAATCCGACGCATATGGCATCAGTATGGCACGCGATTACTTCGCGCGGCCTTTGAACCCCTGCGTCAGCGTCTGAATTTTGTAGATGCTCATGGCGGTGTTTCGCACACCATCGGGAGTTTTGATCTCCTGGCCGTTCGCATCCATCGCGCCGATGCAAGCGGCGTACAGCGTCTTCTTGCCGGGGCCGGAAAAAGCCACGCTGATCACTGTTCGCGGCGTCGGAATCATGCCCAGATATTTTCCGTCGGGGCCAAGAACTTGAACGCCATTGGCTGTATCGAAGATGCGGCCCATTGAATCGATCGCCATGCCGTCGCCATTTCCGCCGCCTTCCAGCTTGCCGAATTCGCGCTGGTTTTTGACCGATCCATCCGGCTGCACATCGTAAGCCATGATCACCGGACCGTTGGTGACGTAGAGCGTCTTTTCGTCGGGGCTGAGGTTGATGCCGTTGCTGCGTATCTTGTCGCCGATGCCGATGACCTCGCCGCCCGGTTTGATGTAGAAGACGCCGCTGCCGGTGTTGGTGGTGAAATAGATGCCGCCTTTTTTGTCGGCGATCAGGTCGTTCACGCGGCCGAGCCCCATGCCCATGTACATGTTCGCGAGAACCTTGCGTTCAGGCGTGAGCGCCGCGATGCCTGTGGGCTCATTGCAATCGGCTGGCTTGCCTCCCATGTGGCCGCCCGGATCGGTACAGGTACGTTCGTTCACGATAATGTGGCCTTTGGGATCGATGGTGACCGCGCCCGGGCCGTGGCCGGTCGAGAGAAACACGGAAAACTTGTCATTCTTGTCAAGGAAGTTGACGTGATTGGTCTGCTCCTGCGCGAAGAGCAGCCCATCTTTGAAGCCCACGATGCCGTCCGCATTGGAATCGCCTTGCCAGACCAGTTTCCATTTCGCGCCGGCATCAATGATGCCCGGAATGGCGGTGATGGTGACTTCTTTAGGAGGCGGAGGCTGCGGAAAAGTTCTGGGCTGTGCGATCAGTTGGTTGAGGGAGAGCGCCGACAGGAGGAGCAATTGGGTCGTCGAGGACATGCTGTTGTTATACCGCGTCGGAGCGGTTCACGTAAGCTTATAGCATGTCTGCACCCGCAATTCCGCAGCAGGATCTTCGCGAGCGCGTTGTCGCCGCGGTGCGTCAGGCAAAGAAGCCGATCTCGTTCAAAGCTCTTGCGAAGCTTTTGAAGGCCAAGGATGAGAGCTTCCAGGCGGCGATGGAATCGCTGATCGAGGCGGGTCAGGTATATCGCTGGCCGGATTATCGCAAGTCTGAATACTTTTGGAGTGTTTCGTCAGAGGAAAAGGCACGGGAGGCGATTCTATCCGCTGCCTCCGGAGCCTTATCGAAAACAGATTTGAGCAAAGTAGCGGCCAAGAAGCTGCCTGGATTTCCCGCCAAAAAACTGGAAAATGTTGTTTCGGCTTTGGTGGCCGACAAGCAACTGCAACAAGTCCCGGCCTTTGCGAGCGGCGCGAAACTACTGGTGCGCACTGGTGACAGTAACGCTTATTTCAATGCCGCACGTACTTTCATAGAAAAAAAAATTCGTGCGGCGGGATTTGATGCGGAGCCATTTTTTTCGGAGAATTCATTGCCCGGTGATAAACTAACCATCACGGAGTCTGACGCCCCCGCGCTCATCCTGGATGCCGTGCGGTCGCTCGAACCGGTGAAGGGCGTGCCTGTATCGACGTTGCGATTGCGGAATTATCTTCCGAAGCTGTCGAAACAGGAGTTCGACGCGGCAGCCCTGGAGTTGCGCAGGAAAGAGCAAGTATTTTTGAGTCAACATGCCGATCCGTACAATCTATCTGAGGAAGACAAGAATCTTTTGATCGACGGCCAAGATGGAACCTACTACGTCGCCATCGCAATCCGCTGAACGTGCTTCTGCGAACCCGTTCGGACACTTAGTCGGGCAGCCGTTGGATGATGCCCAAGTGGATATAGCCGAGATCAACTCAGAAGCTTTTGAAGCCTGCCAGAAACTCGTTCAGGATGTCGCCGCTGGTGGATTTTCTGCGGCGCTTACGGTTTTCGGCGACGCGGGTACGGGGAAAACGCATCTGATCGGAAGAGTTCGGCGTTGGCTGGAATCGAAACCTGAGAATCTCTTCGTGTTCGTTCGCATGGAGACTTCTCCGGCGGGCATCTGGAGGCATTTACGTCGGTCGATGGCGCTTGCTTTGTTACGCTCCGATGCGAATGGTATCCGTGTTCTGGATCGTCTGCTGGAGCCACGGAACAGCGATTTGGAGATGGTTTCCCACCGCGACCTGAGCATTGTGCTGGAGAATCTTCTGCGAGGAAAGCACACTCGCGATTGTGCCGCTTGGCTGCGCGGCGAGGGCTTGCCAGACGAGGTTCTGAATTCCTTGCAATTATCAAGCCCGGGATTTGATGACGATTCAGAAGTCACTTCGCGACACGTTGTTCTGTCGTTATGTGAGCTGATTCGGCCTGGTGTGGTCGTCTATTGTATGGATCAGATCGAGGCGGTCATGAGTTCCCCCGAGGATCGAGATGGTCCTCATGCCGTGGGTAGGCTCGTTTCCGCTCTGGTAGAAGAGACGTGCAACAGCAGCACCATTTGCTGTCTTCAGACCGGCCTCGTAATGCGAATGGAGCAGATACTCGACAATGCGGCACAGTCGAAAATGCTTGGTCGCCGCGCTCCGATTCATCCGCTGTCTTGGGAGCAGGCGCAGCGTCTTATTGAAGCTCGGCTCGACACCATACCGGAACTTGCAGCCGAGCGAGCTGAGCAGGGCGGCTGCTGGCCACTGGACGAAGCGAGGATTCTGGAGATCTTCAAGGGCAACGCTGCGGCGGCGCGAGCCATCATTTCACGCTGCAAAGATCTGTTCGATTTATGGCGGAATGGCCGGGCTGAGCCGGTAGAGCCTCTCGATGCGGCGCTCCAGAAAATGCTCGACGAGCGCTTTACCCGAAAAGATCCTTCGGAAACGGACGCGATCCTCCGAAATGGGATACCGCTGTTCGTCCGAGCGGCTGGATCGAAGTGTTCGGCTGCGGGAGAGCGTTCCCCGATCGATTTCATAACAGACGGCGGCAGCATTGCCGTCGCGATCGTCAACCAAACCAACATGACTTCGCTGGCGAGCCGGTTGAAAAAGCTTTCTGGCGCATGGAATCCGGGAGCCAGACAGACGTTACTCCTGCTCCGAGACGCGCGATTGCCAATTTCAACCAAAGCCAAAGTAGCTCGGCAACGGATCGCTGACATGGAGGCGCAAGGCGTGCGCCTGGTGACGGTTTCCGAAGAGGCGATGGAAGCTCTGGCTGCGCTTCGCCGACTGCTTTCAGACGCCGAGAGCGGCGATCTGGCGCATCACGGGGAATCGGTTACGCCCGGCGCAGTGGAACGGTGGATCGCGGGACATCTACCGGCCGCGCTGGATCCGCTGCTTGCCGAGGTTGGCGCCGATGCCACTGAACCGCTCTCGCCAGGCTCGGATCGAATCACGGCCGCGCTCGCGGCCTTGCTCGCTGAGCGGAAGATGGTCACACTGGAAGATGCTGCTCGTTCGTTGGAGGTGAGGGCTGGGGAGGTGGAAGAGTGTGCGCGTCGTGATCCGCGGCAGTTTGGCGTTTTGGGCGGCCGCACTCCAGCGCTTTTTCAACCCGTTGCCGCCTCCGACGGCGGATAAAGAGGATCGGTTCGTGGCGCAACTTTCCATTTCCGACATTCGTCGTGAGCTGCTTCGAACAGTGGGCGATTATGCTGCCACCGAGGCGCCATCGAACGCCGTCACCGGAACGTTATTCCACCAGGTGCTGGCAGGCCTGATGGGTCCGAATGGCTGGCGAGCGGCGTTAGAGCCTGGTGAACTAGGCGATTCGGCTCGTCTGGCCATTCACGCTTATGAGAAACTGCTCGGTCCACGGCTAACCGAGATGCAGGCTGGACTGCGCGAATGCGGCGCGGAGGCGATGGATTTGTGGGAGGCGGTGCAAGGAGTCTGCACGTGGCTCTGCAGCCTGCTTACTGCAGCCGAGCAACGTGGGACCATCCGTTATGACGCTCGGCAACGGTCCTGGTTGGGAGCGGACGGGCTTTGCCAGCCCGAGTTGGAATTGCGCTGGGAAGTGAAGGAGCCGCATTGGACGGCTGCGGTCCAGGTGTTGGGCATCGCCGACGCGCTTTGGAAGAATCCGGAGTCGGGACGCTGGTGCGTGCTCGAGTATAAGCTCGGCCGGCCCCGCCCTGAAGCGGATCTGGCGCAAGCGTGCCTATATCATTCCATGCTGTCAGCGAACCGTCTTACATCCGCGGACGGCGCCCTGGCTGTCATTACCTTTGAACCGGAGCTCGCTGAGCGGTTCTATCAAAGCGCGGAGTTATTGGAGGCACAATCCGCTCTTCGTGCATTGATCGGACGACTGGCCAACGTGTTGCCCCAGGCTACGCCGTCACCCATGCCCACCGCCAGTGAACGGCATGTGAACCTCGGCAAACAACTGGTGCGCGTGCTCGGACATTATGGCGTACCGGTGGAATGGAAGAGCGAACTCTCCACAGGTCCAAGATTCTTGCGTTATTTCATGATCCCTGGACGCCAGTTCAAAATGAGGCAATTGAGAGGGGTATCGGAAGAATTAGGCATACACCTGAAAACCCCTACCGAGCCGATGATTCACATCGCTTCGGGCCGTCTGGTGATTGACATCGCCAGGCCCGATCCACAGACGGTATCTTTTAGCTCCATTCTCGAGCAATTTCCCGGGGCTGACGGCCGTGGCTGCTCGCGTGCGCCCCTGGGCATGGATCTGAATGGGCGCTTGCAATTTGTCGATCTGGCGTCATCGAACAATCCGCATTTATTGGTCGCTGGCACCGCAGGCAGCGGGAAAAGTGAATGGCTGCGTTCGGCCATCGCCGGCCTCATGCTCTCTAACACACCCGAGACTCTGCGCCTGGTGCTGATCGATCCTAAGCGGACCGCGTTTGCCGAACTCAAGGAATCGCCCTTCCTTTACGGTCCGAGCGGCTTGGTCTATCCGCCGGAGCATTCCGCTTTAGATGTGCTTGATTCTCTCATCGAAGAGATGGAATGGCGGTACAAGCTGTTTGAGCAAAACCTGGCCAGCGATCTGCCGGAATATCAGGCGAAGACGCGCAATGTGCTGCCGAGAATCGTATGCGTCTGCGACGAATATGCCGATTTATTGGCCGATCGGGCCACCACAAAGAGCTTGGAGACTGCCATCACGCGCCTGGGCGCCAAGGCACGCGCCGCTGGCATTCATTTGATTATTGCTACGCAATATCCGGACCGCAAGACGGTGGGTGGCGCCCTCAAAATGAATCTGAGCGGGCGTGTTTGCCTGCGTGTTGCCAATTACACGCAGTCGAACATGATCATCAACCAGTCGGGCGCCGAACGGCTGCTGGGGAACGGTGACCTGTTCTTTCTGAGCATCGGCGATCCGGTGCGGCTGCAATCGCCCTATTTGTCTGCAGAGGACCGAGCGCAGATTTTCCGCAGAGAATCGGTATCGGCGGCGCGCGGTTAAGTCCGCTGTCATGCGAACCTGCCGTATAATGGCCGTATAATGAATGCAGCCGCCCGTTTCGGCGTTCCGCCTCCGAAGTAGTCCATGTTCAAAGTAAATCATGTTTGATAACTTATCCGACAAGCTGCAGCGGGTTTTCAAGAACCTGCGCGGCGAAGGGAAATTGACGGCCGAGAATATGGACGCCGCGTTGCGCGAGATTCGCGTGGCGCTGCTCGAAGCCGACGTCCATTTCCGCGTGGTCAAGCAGTTCATCGAAGCGATCAAGGAAAAGGCGCAGGGCGAAGAAGTGCTTGCCGCGCTATCGCCGGCGCAGCAGGTGGTCAAGATCGTCCGCGATGAGCTGATCAAGACGCTGGGCAGCCATCAATCGAAGCTGCGGATGGCGAACGAGCCGCCGACGGTGATCATGATCGTGGGCTTGCAGGGATCGGGCAAAACCACCACCACCGGGAAACTGGCACGCTGGCTGTCGAAGAACGGGCACAATCCGATTATGGTTTCGGTGGACGTATATCGTCCGGCCGCGCGGCAGCAGTTGAGCGTGATTGCGCGCGACATCAAGCTTCCGATTTACGATGGCACGCCGGAAGAAACCAAGCCACTGGAGTTGACGCGCTCGGCGCTACGGGAAGCGCGGCAAACCGGCCGCGACGTGGTGCTGGTGGATACGGCCGGACGATTGCACATCGACGAGCAACTGATGCTCGAATTGCAGCAATTGAAAGACGAATTCAATCCGACGGAAGTCTTGTTCGTGGCCGATGCGATGACGGGGCAAGACGCCGTGAAATCGGCCGACGAGTTTCACAAACGGCTGGGCATTACGGGCGTCATGCTCACCAAGATGGACGGCGATGCTCGCGGCGGCGCGGCGCTTTCCATTCGCTCCATTACCAATCAGCCGCTCAAGTTCGTAGGCGTGGGCGAAAAATTCGATGCGCTGGAGCCGTTCCATCCAGACCGGGTGGCGCAGCGGATTCTGGGCATGGGCGACGTGCTGTCGCTGATCGAAAAAGTAGAAGAGAACATCGATCAGAAACAGGCCGAAGAGATGCAGCGAAAACTCATGGACAACGAGTTTACGCTGGAGGATTTCCGGGATCAATTGCGGCAGATCCGCAAGCTGGGGCCGCTCGAATCGCTGCTGGGCATGATGCCGCAGATCGGGCCCATGAAGCAGTTGAAAGACGTGAAGGTGGATGAGAACGAGATTACGCACATCGTGGCGATCATCGATTCGATGACGGCCAAAGAACGCGCAAATCACATGATCATCAATGGGACGCGCCGGCGGCGGATCGCAAAGGGCAGCGGCACCAGCGTCCAGGAAGTAAATTCCCTTCTGAAGCAATACGCGCAAGCCCGTAAGATGATGAAAAGCATCACTGGCGGCGGGTTTTTGGGCAAACGGCTGGGCAAACTCAAGCTACCGATGATGCAGTAGGAGAAAGCTGATGCAGTGGGAGAAAGCTGCTACAGTAGGAGG
>Ga0182024_10024706_pt1 | contig 10662 bp, 5 predicted proteins | sample P32metaG_FD_120480 | JGI IMG/M metagenome (GOLD analysis project Ga0182024, IMG submission 120480) | Permafrost microbial communities from Stordalen Mire, Sweden - P3-2 metaG (Illumina Assembly) | ecosystem: Environmental > Terrestrial > Soil > Wetlands > Permafrost | place: Sweden: Stordalen...
CGTTCGAGGACGGGGCCAGTGTCGACGTAGCAGCGGGTAGTGCATGGGCACTGCGCGAGGAGTCCAGCTTCGATGCGCCGCAGACGGGCCAGTATCTGGTTGTGGTAATCGGAGGGGACGAGACGTTCGGTCGCTTCCTCGTCCGAGCGGCCGCTCCATGCGTAGCGTGCGATCCATCCTGTGCCCGGCGGCGCAGGATCAATCGAGAGCGGTGCGTCGGCGTTATAGTTGAGCGCGCAGACGATGACGGAGCGTGCCCACGGCATCGGGATGGTGGGCGAGCTGCGGACAAGGGCGCCGGATTCATCGCGGCGCTTGAGGTACTCCATCTCGCCAGCGCGGCCAGAGTCAATCCATGCGGCGAAGCGTGCGGAGTCCTCCGCAGAGGCAGGATCACTTGGATCGGGTACGCCGGCGACGCCCGTCGAGTCGAAGCCCGCTTCGTGCGCGGCTTGGTCGAGCCAGCGGCGCAGCTCCGGAGTCCACGATGCAACTGCCATTGGTTCAGGGTAAATCCCCTACAATCGAGGATGGTGCGAATCCATCAACAGGAATTGCAAGCCCAGTGAGTGATCGCGGCGCGGCGCCCATCGATGCGGTGTTGTTCGACTACGGCCAGGTGCTCTCCGGGCCGCCGGACTCCGCGGCCTGGGAGCGGATGCGCGCGATCACACGGCTGAGCGAGGACGCGCTGCACCCAGCGTACTGGGCGTTTCGCCACGAGTACGACCGCGGCGCGCTGACCGCACGGGCGTACTGGCGCGAGGTTGCGGGCCATGCTGGCGTCGCGTTCGATGCGGAGCAGATTGCCGCGCTGCTGGACGCGGACGTCGATCTATGGACGCAACTAAACCTGCCCATGGTGGAGTGGGCGGCGCGGCTGCAGGGTGCGGGGATGCGCACCGGCATCCTCTCGAACATCGGGGACGCGATCGCCGAGGGCATCCGCGGCAGGCTGCCGTGGCTCGCCGGTTTCGACCATTGCACATGGTCGCATGCGCTGGGCATGGCGAAGCCCGAGCCGGCGATCTACTTGGCGGCGGCGCAGGCGCTGAACGCGCAGCCGGCGCGGATTCTCTTCATCGACGACATCGAAAAGAACATCGCTGCCGCGCGGGCAGTAGGGATGCGCGCGATCCACTACACGGACTATGCCGGGTTTGAGCGTGCGATGCGGGAGCAGGGTTTTGGGCCCCTCCTGGATTTGGGGCTTAATTAGGAGAGCGCGCAAGTCGTCTCTCTTCGGTCACTTGAGGACGAAGCGCACCCGGCGGTAAAGTAGCGTTACCCCATTCCCGTTTAGGAACTGTATAGTTTCAATTGGCTTGGAAGTGGCAAGCCACGACAACTCAACCCGCTCGATTCCATGGATATTGAGGGCAGGCTGCACACAGAGTAGCGCCGCAGCCAGATGACCATGATGCGTTCCGTTCAGACCGTGAGGTCCGCGCAGGCGGCTTCGATCTTCGAGAGGCGTTGTCGGTGCGCGCGCGCGCGGTGGGTCACGTTGGCGGTTTGCCTCGCGTGCGGGTTAGGCCCCAGGGTGTGGGCCCAGGAGACAACGCAGACCGGACCGCAGCAACTGGCGTTCATAGGACTTCGCGCGGTGGCCAACGAAGGCCAGATCAACGCGGTGCAGACCGATGCACAGGGTAACCTCTATCTGCTGATCGACCAGAAGGACGGCGTGCGTCTGCTGAAGACGGACCCGGCCGCAGCCAATGTACTGGCGCAGGCGCAGATCGGCGCGCAGGGCGACATCGGGCTGGGCATGGCGCTCGATCCAGCGGGCAATGTCTACGTGACCGGACCGACGACCTCCGGCGCACTGACCGCAACCTCAGGCGCCGCGTTCCTCAGGCCTTCGGGGAGCTCGACAAACTCCTTCGTCGCGAAGTTCGATAGCAGCCTGAATACGGTATTCGTCACCTTCGCCGGCGGCGGGCTGATGGCGGCGAACTCGATCGCTGCAACTTCGGATGCGGTGTTCATTACGGGCGGCATCTTCGCCGCTACCTTGCCGGTTACGCCGGCCGGGATCATCCAGGCGCCTGCGTTCGGCAGCACGCAGAACGGCTTCGTTGAGAAATTTTCGGCATCGGGAGCGACGTTGCTGTATGCGACCTACCTCAGCGGCGTCAATGGCAGCACAACGCCGGCGGCCATCGCGGCGGATAGCTCAGACCACGCATACATCGCGGGCAGCACGACCTCGGCGGGGTATCCCACGATCGCGGCGGTTGTGCCAGCGATGCTGGTCTCGGGATCGGTGGGGCCGGTCTCGGGCTTTCTTACCAAACTGACTCCGGTAGGCGACGGCATTACGTTTTCTACATTCATACCCGGCACTGGCCTCACGTCGCTGGCGATCGACACCGCTACGGGCAACCTCTTGCTGTCGGGATCGGTCTCGCTGGGGCAGTTTCCGGTGGCGAGCGTCTCCTGGCCGCTGACGGCGACCGCATATCAGGTGTTGCTGCGGATGCCGATGGACGGTAGCGCGGTGCTGGGGTCGACGGTGGTTGCGGCAGGATCGCAGTCGTTTGTGGCGGCGGGTGCGTCGGGCACGGCCTGGGTCGATGGCAGTTTGAGTTTGCCGTTGCTGCCGTTGACGCCGCTTTCGACCATCGGCAACAGCTTTGCGGTGCGCGTGAATGCGGAGAACGTGGTGGACCAGACAGCGCGCTTCGGCGGACTGGCCGCCTCGAATCCGGGCAACGCCGGCGCTCCAGTCCAACTTACAAGCGTTGCGATTGATTCGAGCAGCGACGCAATTACCGGCGGCGGCTTTGCGCCGTACACAAGTCAGAACTTGCTAGCGACGCAGACCTTCGATCTGCCGCTGGAGAGCGCTCCAACGTCCGCGTTTCCCTCCAGCGTGCGCGGCGCGGTGCTTCCTTCTTCGGCTTGCAGTGGGAGCCTGTGTGCCGGCTCCGCGGCGTATCTGGCGAAGCTGGTTGTTCCTTCCAGCGCAGGGGCAGCGAGCGCCTCTCTTGCGCTCTCAGTCGATGACTCGCCGAACTTGACGCTGCGCAACCTTGGATCGGCGGAGGCAGCAGGGGTGGCAGTTTCGGCCAGCGGATTCAGCTTTGCCACCAACTGCGGGCCGGTGTTGCCGGCAGGCGAAGAGTGCAGCATCGAGCTTGGCGGCAGTGGGCCGGGTTTCATCACCGTGACCTCCAGCAATGCTGCCACGCAGACAGCGACCCTACCTACGCTTGCGGCCGGAGTCATACAGTCACCTGTGGTTGTCTCCCCCAAGGAGCTTGACTTTGGCGTGGTGAGTTCGGCCAGCGGTGCGGTGCAGCGGACCATGACGGTGACAAACCTCACCTCGCAGAACCAGACATTTACCTCTGCGCTGAACGGCAGCGCGAAGACCACGCTGCCGTTCACCCTGGTGCAGATAGCGAGCGACTGCGCAGCCTCAGGCACGAACACGTTCATGCTTGCGCCGGGCGGCACATGCCACATCACCATCGCGCTGACCGCGTTGACCTCTTCGATCAACGATGGCGCCATCCAGCAGAACTGGGTGGTGGGCGGGCGCTCACTGTTGCTGACAGCATATGCACAGGCCGCCGCGCTTTCGCTGTCGGCCAGCGAGATTGACTTTGGGACCCAGTATGTGGATGGGCTGAGTCTTCCGCGCTATCTCTATCTCTCCAACAACTCCACTACTACGATCCCCCACACCACGGTCAATTTGCCGAGCGTCTCGCCCTTCTTGGTCACCGATCGGTGTCCCGCTCTGCTTGGGCCGCTCACCGTCTGCCAACTGCAGCTGGCCTACAAGACTGCGACGGTGGCTTCCGCCGATGCGGTCACTCTATCGCTCGATCAGGGCTTGAGCGCGCTGGTGACGGGACGATCGCTGCCGCAACCTGCGTTGAATAGCGCGACTGCAAACCCCAACCTCAGCATCTCGGCTACGTCGTTCACCTTCGCCAATGCGGTTCTTGTGACCGGCGTGTCGAGCACGACGCAAACCCTGACCGTTCAGAACACGGGCGCGTCGGGGTTTGCGCTATCGCTGGTGCTCACAGGCGACTTCACCGCGACAACCAACTGCGGCGCGACGCTGGCCGGCGGCGGATCGTGCAGTGTGGTGTTGAGCTTCGCTCCATCGCAGCCGGGCACGCGGCAGGGGCTGCTCGCTGTCACCGCGGGTGCCGGCGCCGCGCCCGACTATGTGACGCTGACCGGCATGGGCACCGACATCTTCTCGCCGGCGAGCATCGGAAACGGCACGCTCCAATTTGGCGGGACGGTGGTGGGGCAGCCAGTGGTGCAGTGGTACAAGATTACGCAGCCGTTTACGACGCTCGCCGTCGTCACCGCGTCCAGCAGCGGATCGCCGTTTACTGCCGTGCTGGTCGAAGACATCGGCTACGGGCATGGGCAGTTGCCGGCCAGCGACTTCGCTACCAGCGAAGAGGGCTCTTGCCACAACTGCTGGCTCGGTGTGCAGTTCACACCGTCCGCGACCGGCCTGCAGACAGGCACCCTGACGCTTGCCTCGACCGTCTCCGGCAACCCATACATTCTCTCGCTGGTGGGCGACGGGCTTCCGCTAGCTGGCCTTGTGTTGACGCCGGTGAGTCAGGATTTCGGGCCTGTCCCGATCCACAGCACAAGCGGAAGCGAGCTGTTTGCGCTGACGAACCTTGTTGCCGGCGGGGTCGCTTTGCCTGTCGCGCCTCCAGGGATCGCCGGCGACTTCGTCCTGTCCAGCACGGTAAGCGGGGGCGCTCCCTGCGGAGGACTCCTGGCGTTCACGGCGAGCTGCTTTATCGAGGTCGCCTACGCGCCAACGACCGCGGGCTCGGAGGCCGGAACGTTGACGCTACAGGCGGGGGGTGCGGCCGCGAGCGCTGCGCTCACAGGATATGGCTCGCCCGATCCTGGGGTCGCTCTCAATCCAACGGCACTCACCTTCAATGCTGTGCCTGGCGCGTCCTCCACAACCCAGAGTGTAATGCTGACCAATACCAGCGGCGCGGCGGAGCAGATTGGCCCCGTTTCTGCGATGACCAGCGGGGCCGGGCCATCAAGCTTCATTTCGCTCACCAGCTGTGCCACGCTGGCGGCGGGAGCCAGCTGTACCATTTCAGTTACATTTGCTCCTGCGAACGGCCCGGTTGCGGGCGCCCTGACCATCCCGGTCGCCAGTACCGTCGGCGGCGCGCCGACGCTGACGACGTTGAGTGTGCCGCTCACCGGCGCGTATACCACAGCAGGCGCCGGCCTGGAGATCGTTCCCGGCGCCGTCGAGTATGGGCCGCAGGCGACCGGCCTGACCGGCGAGACGCGGCAGTTCACGATCAACAACCTTACCGCAAACTCTCTGGCGCTGAGCGTTGCGCTCCCCCGGCAGTTTGTGCTCTCGGGCACGCCGTGCCTGACGCTGGCGGCGGATGCCAGTTGCAACGTTTCTGTCTCCTTTCTGCCGATCGCGGGAGGAGACATCACGGGCACTCTCTCCGCGATAGGCACACCTGCCAGTGGAGCGGCCATGCTCAACGGGCTTGGATACGTGGAGGGGTTTGGGATTGGCAGTGGAGCGCTTTCGGTGACGGGCTCCCTTGTGCCCGGCGCGCTCCTTCAATTCGGGCAAGTGCCGTCAGGTCAGGCGGCGCAGCAGGTGCTGACGCTGACCAATACATCGTCGGTGCAGACCTTGACCATCCGGCGGATCACCAGCGGATGGCCGTTTCTCTCAACGAGCACTTGCGGCGCAACGCTTGCGCCGGCGCAGAGCTGTGCGGTCACGATGATCTATACGCCGATCAATCAGGTGGCGGCCGGCTCCTCCCCCCCGCCGTCCGAATCGGACACGGGAACGTTGACGATCGAAAGCGACGCAGCGTCGAGCCCGGACCTGATCGACTTGAGCGGCAGCTCTATTCCGGTCATGGTGTCGTCCCCCTCAAACACCGCACCGCTGGCCGCGTTTGCAACGTCGCAGGGATCGCTGACCTTTGCGAGCACCGCCGTGGGAGGCGTATCGCCGCCGCAGAGCATCACTCTGAAAAATACCGGCACAGCAACGCTGACCATCTTTGGCCTTCAGACGTCGGCCGACTTCACCGCGACCAGCAGTTGCTCCATTCTGGTGGCCGGCGCGAGTTGCGGAGTAACGGTCGCGTTCACGCCGCAGAACTCATCGCAGGCCGGGACAGGGGCGGGGACGCGTCCCAGCGCGCTCGAGATATCGTCGAACTCCAGCACGTCGCTTGAGTTCGTCTCGCTGGTGGGCGTGGCCACCGCGCCGTCGCTGACGATTAGCCCGGCCTCGTTGAACTTCGGAAGTGTGCTCGTAGGTACGAGCGCGACGCTGGGTGTGCAGATCGCAAATTCCAGTGTGGGCGCGGTGACGATCGGCAGCATCACTGCAACGGGCGACTACAGCGTCGCAATCGGCACATGCCCGGCGTCAGGAGGCACCCTCGCTGCGGGTGCGAGCTGCACAATCCAGGTAAGCTTTCTGCCATTGGATACGGGCACCTTGAGCGGCGCGGTATCGATTGCGAGCTCGGCCACTTCGCTGCCGTTGACGGTTCCGCTCACCGGCGTCGGAGTGCAATCGCATCTGCAGATCTCGCCGGGAAGCCTGAGCTTCGGTTCGGTTGCAGTGGGCGCCTCGGCCACGCAGTCGTTCACTCTTGCCAATACGGGCGCAACAGCAATCACCAAACTCGGCATCGCTGTCTCGTCGGGGGCGGCGGACTATGCGATCACAGGCCCGTGTACGGTTGCGACGCTCGCGGCGGGCGGGAGTTGTTCGGTTACGGTGACGTTCACGCCGGCGGCAGTGGGCTCGCGGCCGGGAACGCTGACCGTGACCAGCTCGGACATAAGCTCGCCCGCCGCTGTGCCGCTCTCAGGCAGCGGCGCGGCGGGCGGGACGTTCACCCTGACGGTGAACGGAGGCAGCAGCGCATCCGTCACGGTGGCAAGCGGCAGCGGAACGCCTGCGAGCTACAGCCTGAGCGTTACTCCCGCAGGCGGCTTCGGCGGGACGGTGGTCCTGAACTGCTCGCCGGTGATTGCCGCGATGTGGGCCTCCTGTTCGATTCTGCCGTCGAGCGTCACGCTGGCGGCCGCTGCGCAGAGTGGGACTGCGACCATCAACACGGTCACGTCGGTGGCGTCTGCGCTGGCTGTTCCTCCGCAGACACCTCGATCGCGCAGCAGGCGCGGGGAGGAGATAGGTCTACTGCTTCCCACGATGATCTTTCTCTGGAAGACGCGCAGATTGCAGCATCGCCTACGCCGAAGACTTGGGCCGCTGGCGTGGACGGTCATCTCTGCCGTCGCGCTACTCAACGCGGGCGGGTGCGGAGGCGGGCCGGCGCCCAGTACCTCTAATTCGGGCCTTCGCTATACCCCGCCGGGAAGCTATCAGTATCAGGTAACGGCGAGCTCGGCCAACGGCGGCGCGCAGATCACACAGACGGTGATGCTGGACCTCATCGTGCAGTAGAGGCCGCGGCGGCCAGTGGGATGCGCACCTGTTCCGCGATCTCGATGCCGAAGCCCTGCAGCGCGGGCACATGGGTGGGCGTGTTGGTGAGCAGACGAATGCGATGGATGCCGAGGTCGCAGAGTATCTGACCGCCGAGGCCGATCTGGCGCAGCGTCTTCTGCGCCCGTTGCGCGCGATGGCCCTCCTCATCGCCCGCATGCTTCGCCCGTGGATCGCGATGAAGAAGCAGCGCGTGTGCTGAGTCCGTCGAGCCGGCGGCGCTGCCGCCCCGGTCGATGCTAAAGCCACGAGTGCCGTTGTGAAGGTAGATCAGGGCGCCGCGTCCGGCCTCGGCAATCATGCACAGCGAGTTGTCGACGAGGGCGCGGCAGTCGCATAGCGTGGTTGCGAAGACATCGCCGGCGAGACAGTGGGTGTGCAGGCGCACCAGAACTGCATCTTTCGAGGCGACCTTCTCAATCGGCTCGCTGAGATCGCCATAGACCAGGGCAACGTGAGACTCGGCGCCATCCACCTCGCTCTCGTAGGCGATCATGCGGAAGTCGCCGTAGGGGGTCGGCAAGGTGGTCTCGGCGACGCGGTGGATATAGCGCTCGTGCTGTAGGCGGTAGCGGATGAGGGACGCCACCGTGAGCATCTTGAGCTTGTGCTCGGCGCAGAACGGGATGAGGTCGGGCACGCGCGCCATGGTTCCGTCTTCGTTCATGATCTCGCAGATGACGCCTGCGGTGACGAGCCCGGCCATGCGGGCCAGATCGACAGAGGCTTCCGTCTGTCCTGCGCGCACCAGCACGCCGCCTTTGCGCGCGCGCAGCGGGAAGATGTGCCCCGGGCGCGCGAGGTCCTGCGCGGTGGATCGCGGGTCGATGGCGACGCGGATTGTGTGCGCGCGGTCGGCCGCTGAGATGCCGGTGGTCACGCCCTCGCGGGCTTCAATACTTTCAGTGAATGCGGTGCCGAAGCGCGAGGTGTTCTCCGCCGTCATCGGCGCAAGGCGGAGGTAGTCGGCACGCTCCTCGGTGAGGGTGAGGCAGATGAGGCCGCGGCCGAAGCGTGCCATAAAGTTGATGGCCTCGGGGGTGACGAACTCGGCGGCCAGCGTGAGGTCGCCCTCGTTCTCGCGGTCCTCATCGTCGACCACGACGATCATCCGCCCGGCACGAATCTCATCGAGCGCCTCCGGAACCGTCGCGAAGTTGGAGTTTATTTCGGGCATAGACTCCCCACCTACAGAATACTCTGCGGGCTCTGGCGCAGGGCCATTAGGGCTTGCCCGGCATCGCCTTCACCGCGATAGCGTTGGGCGAGCCACCGGCGGGCAGGATGGTGAACAGCGCGGGGCCATTCTTGTCTGCGGTGCGGATGACCGAGACGTCGCCGGAGTGTGCGTCGGCCGCCAGCAACAGGTGTTCATCGGCAGAGAAGGCGAGCGCATCCGGCGCGGGGCCGGTGGGCACGCGGATGATGCCGGCCTGCATGCCATCGTCGATGCTCCACACGTTGACCGAGTCGGCGCCGAAGTTGGAGACGTAGAGGGTGCTGTTGTCGACGCTGACGATGCCGTAGGCCGGCTCATCTCCGATCGGGTAGGTGCCCCCGACTTCGTTGCTTCCGGTTTCGATCTCGGAGAAGGATCCGGAGCCGAAGTTGGAGCAGAAGATCTCACCGCCGTCGGGCTTGAGCGCGAGTTGGACCGGGGTCTCGCCGACGTCCAGCAGCGTCAGGAGGTGGTCGGCGAGCAGCGACGGATCCTGCTTCGCGGTCTTTGAGTCCGGCGCGGCCGCGAGCGAGACCACCATCACCTGATGGCCGCCGGAGCAGGCGATGAAGGCCTTCGAGGAGTCGTGCAGGATAACGGCATCGGTGGCGCCGGGGCAGCCGGGGAAGACGGCACGCAGGTGGGGGAGTTGCGGCGTCTGCGTCTTGGCCGCCCGCTTGACCGCCGGGATAAGGTCGCCGGGCAGCGCGGCCAGGCCGTGGGTCTCGGCAGGCACGGTGTACGGAGCCAACGCGAAGATGGAGACGCTGCCCCCACGGCGGTTGGTGACGACCAGCGATCGCATATCGAGAGAGACGCGCGCGAGGCCGGGCTGCTCGCCCGTGCCCACAACACCGATCTCGCGGCGCTGGTCGAGGTCGAGGACGCTGACTGTGTTGGAGCCGCTGTTGGCCACGTAGGCTCGGTGGCCGGCGGCATCGACATCGATGAAGTAAGGCTGCTTGTGGACTGGGATCGTAGCAACGACGCGGTTGGCGCTGGTGTCGATGACGGAAACCGAGCCATTGCCGGAGGCTGTTCCCGCATTGACGACGTAGACCTCGTTGCGCGATGGGTTGGCGGTGACGCCGCTGGGCTGCGCGCCAACCTGCAGGGTGCGGTCCTGCCGCAGGTAGACCAGGTCGAGGACCGAAACGGTGTTGGCTGCGCCGTTGGTGACGTAGGCGAACTCGCGATAGCCGTCGGGGACGTCCGGGAAGCGGTTGCGATGGCAGCCGATCGTCCCGAGGAGGGCGATCAGCGCCACGGCGATGGTGACCCTTCGCCGGTCGTTCAGGATCGGCAGCCGCAGTCTGCGGGCCGTTGACGGCATGCGGAGGGGCGCAACAGGCGATGTTTTTGAGCTGAATTGCACTTCCGCGAGTCTAGAGCATTTTCCCCCTCTTCGGCGCGACGGCTCGGCGGGTTGGATATCCGTATGAGCGGCCAAGATTTCCAGAGAAACTTTTTTCCCGGGGAGGGTTCATAACCGGGAGCTTGCTCTCCGGTCACGCCGGAGATCAGGCACAAAAGTGACACTTTCTCGGACAACGAAGCCGCGGGCCACACGGCTTCGTCTTTTTTTATTCGGCCCAGGAATATACGGGCAGGATATGCGGAAGAAGCTGCAGCACAGCTAGGACTCGTCGCGCCGGTCCGGATTCTGGGTGCGCAGGGCGCGGCCGGTATGGGCCCAGTGCCAGGCGATCCAGGCGGCGTACCCACCCTGAATCAGCCACACAGTCACATAGGCGTACAAAAGATGGTGCGCCTCCATGCTCGGGCCGAATATCCAACTCAGCTTCATTGCGCGATCTCCAGGGAGGCTTCAATGGCCTGCAGCGCGGCGTCCTGCTCAACCTGCTGACGGCGTCGCTCCAGCGCATAGCGGAAGAGCAGAAGGAAGATGCCCCAC
>Ga0182024_10024707_pt1 | contig 10662 bp, 10 predicted proteins | sample P32metaG_FD_120480 | JGI IMG/M metagenome (GOLD analysis project Ga0182024, IMG submission 120480) | Permafrost microbial communities from Stordalen Mire, Sweden - P3-2 metaG (Illumina Assembly) | ecosystem: Environmental > Terrestrial > Soil > Wetlands > Permafrost | place: Sweden: Stordalen...
ATGGCGCTGGCCCGGGGAGTCGAAGGGGTGCGGTTCGAGCAGCTCACCGGCTGCGGGCATGATCTCCAGCACGACAACCCGCAATCGTTTTGCCAGGCCGTCCTGGAAGCGTTGGACGCGCCTTTATGGCCGCCGATGCGCCTGCGTGCGGCGCCGGCGCCGGGCCTCGCCGAACGAAGCCCTGATTCGCCGGGACTGTCTCTCGCACCCGCTTCGCCAGCGCGTCGGGCATTCACCTGTCGTGTCCAGCTCATTCCGTAACAGTGGGCTCCTGCGGACCTCGGGCGTGCGCGCAAGCAGCTCGACAAGCCGTTGCTGATTGGCTCACGCTCGATCGAGGAGACTGTTGAGTACGGCCGGAAGGCCGACCCCGAGCATTTTCTTCCGAACGCGGCGCAGCACCCTCGACACCATGAATCCGCCGATGCCGCTGAACCCCGTATGATCGAACGTGAAGCGTGTTCCGCCTTCGATCGGCTCAAGCTGGTAGGTGACCCGCGTAGGGCTATCCCCCTCATCGCCGACCCACGAGTAGCGGAGCAGCGTCGGCGCGCGCACCTCGGTCACCTCGCATTCGACAAAGCCCCGCCAAAACGGCTGCGGCTTTGCAACGAACCTGAACTTCGTTCCCACCGCGGCCGAGAAACCCTCGGGCCGCCCCCCGAGGCCCTCCTGGGTCCATAGCGGAATGAGCGCGGGGTCGGTCAAGGCCCGCCAGACCTTCTCCAGCGGATGCCGGTACTCGTTGACGATGTGAATATCGCTGCGGGACGGGCCGCGAGTAGGGGGGAGTATTGTCGCGATCTCTTCAGTCACGGTGTTCTCCTTACGGTCGAAACCCTGTTGCTACCTGGCCCCCATCGGCGCGGGTTGGCTGCCCCTCGTCGCTCGAAAGCTCGCTTCCGCCGAGCGATTCGAGGTTCCTGACGACGCGCTCTAGGAGTTGCCGGAGAACCGCCTTCTCCGCATCGGTCAGACCCACCATCGCCTCGCGGTCGGCCTGCACGAGGGCAACCCTTGCCTTCGACAAACGTGCACGCGACCGCCTTGTCAGCGAGACGAGAGTGCCGCGCTTGTCGTTGGGGTTGGGCTCGCGCTGAGCGACGCCATCGCGCACCATGCGCGTCAGGGTCTCGGCCATCGTCGGCTGTTCGACGCGAGCGGCCTGAGCAAGTTCGGTTTGGGACAGCGATCCTCCACCGGCGAGAGCGCGCAACACGGGAAGGTGACTCATGGCGAAGCCGAACGGCCGCAACCGCGCGTCGAAGTGCCGCAGCAGCATTCGCGATGCGCGGTTGATCCAGAACGCCGCCGTGGACTCCGGGTCCCAACGTTCTCGCTGCTCGTTACGTTGCATAGGTGCCTTTCTAATAATACATCGGTACCTATGAAGCAAGCCCGAGGCCGCCAGATGCCGATCGCAGGCCGCCTCCTCCCACGATCACGGCGATGGCGGTCATTCTTGCCTCCCAAGGCATACAGTCTTGACGTCAAGATACTTCGTGCCAAGATTCGTTGACGCGATGGGCTCTTCCGGAACGCACGTATGGTTGGTGCTGGCGAAGGCGTTTCGGACGCTCCGGGTACACGCCGAGCGCAGCCTTGAGGGTATCGACATGTGCCTCTCGGACTTTGCGATCTTGGAACTCTTGCTCCACCGTGGACCGCAGCCCGTCAACACGATTGGTCGGCGAATCGATCTTACCAGCGGCTCAGTCACGACCGCGGTCGATCGGCTCGAAGAGCGGGGGTTCGTCGTACGAGGCTCGGACCCCGACGACCGACGAAGCCGGATCGTTTCGCTGACCCCCGACGGGACCAAGTGCATCGGCGAAATCTTCGGTCATCACCGGGACGCGATGGATCGCGCCGCCGGGGGCCTGACCAAGGGCGAACGGACGACGCTCATCGAGCTCGTGAAGAAGCTTGGCCGCTCCGCCGAGGAGCGACTCAAGGAGCAACCCAGCAACGAATGACCCCGAAAGACGTGGAGAGACAAGTGTCATGATGGTCCATCCGATTCAGCAATCCGTCCGAGAGATCGTGCACCGCACGCGCGGAGTCACCGGCGGCCCCATCACCCGGCTGATGAGCCCCTCCGACCTCGGTGAGCTCATCAAGCCCTTCGTGTTCCTCGACCTCTTCGACTTCGACGGCCAAGACGCGCCGATGTCGATGGAGCACGGATGGCACCCGCACTCGGGCATCGCCACGGTGACCGTGGTGTTCGACGGAGCGATCCGCTACGCGGAGACGACCGGCAGTTCCGGTGTACTACCGGCCGGAAGCGTCGAGTGGATGCGGGCGGGAAACGGCGTCTGGCATACCGGCGCTCCCGAGCCTGAGCGCGTGAAAGGGTTCCAGCTATGGGTGGCCCTGCCGCCCGAGTTGGAGAACGCGCCCAACGCGAATCGCTACGTGATGCCCGAAGAGGTGCCCGTCGAGGGTCCGGCGCGGGTGATCCTGGGCACATACGGCCGATCGAAGAGCCCCATCGCAGCGCCTCCCATGACGTACCTCGCCGTGAGCTTGAAGGCCGGCGAGCGCTGGTCCTATCACCCGCCCAAGGGACACGACATGGCGTGGGTCGCCGTGCAGGACGGCGCGCTCCGGGCCTCCTCGCGCATTCCTAGCGGTGAGATCGCGGTCTTCGAGCCGTCCGAGGCGTCGATCGACTTGGTCGCCGAGGGCAACACCTCGTTCGTGCTTGGCTCCGCTGCAAAGCATCCGCACGCTCTCGTCCTCGGCAACTACTCCGTCCACACGACCATGGAGGCCCTCCAGAGGGGCGAGCGGGAGATCCGCCGCATCGGTCAGCGGCTCGTTGCCGAGGGAAGGCGGAGCTACGCGCTCAGGGAATACGGAAATGCTCGCGCGAGCCGCTCGCTCCCTCCTGCGGATCGGTGAGGCGACCATGGCCATGAGGTGACGTGCCCGAGCGCGCTCCGCGCACGCCCTCTGAAACCCGGAGGTCTCCCGCCGCGAGGCAGTCCCTGCTCCGCCCGCGGCGCGCGAGCGTCGATCCCGGACCGCGGGACATTCGCTGCCGCCGAGATCGCTCACGCTTCAGTTGTGGGTCGATACGCTTGCCGTCGGGAATTGAATGCTTCCGGTACCACCCCCCACTTCCACATTGATGTGAATCGAGCTTACGTCCCCGACGCTCCAGCCCTGATTCGCCCACGCCGCGAAGTGGTCGCTCACGGTAATGGTCCCGCACTGCCGGGCGGTGCTCCGGACGCTCAACAGCTGGGTCCACGATGAAACGCTACCGCTGCAAGCGCTGGCGCCCGCGGTTCCGGTCGTCGTTTGCTTGATCAAGTAGTACGTGCCCCCATCGATCGTGGCCGTGACACTGCCCTTCTGTAAGCCCTGGAACGAGTCCTCCATGATGTAATATTCGACACACGGATTTTGGAGCCAGCCGTACATTCCGACAGAGGAGTAGCCGCCGGCGCTCCCCGATTTTGATTCGGCGAATTGCGCCACGATCTTTCCATAAGTCGTGTAACTCGAGGTGCCATTGTAATCCAGACCGACGTGGGCCAGAAAATCAGCAGAACTGGGCCCCCACGATGCACTAAATGCATGAGCACCGGTAAAGTAGGTAATGCTTCCTCCGGTTCCACTCTCCCAGATACCATAATTGAGGCCGTCAGCGACGCCACCGCTGTAGGTATTACAGTTGCTGCAACTCCCCGCCGTGCAGGTGCACGTGGTGCCATTGCTCGGCAGGGCACCTACCGAGCAAGTTCCAGAGCCGACGTCCATAGCGGCGTCCTTCGCTGCGGCGTCCGCAGCGCTGGCTTCGAGACCCGAATCCATACCGCCTCCGGAATCGCGTGCCATAGCGTCGGCTGCGGTTGCGTCAGGGCCTGCAGCGGCTTCGGGGCTCCCACTGGTGGCGTCGGTCCCGCTGGCATCAGCTCCAGGAGCGTCCGTCGCGCTCACGTCGGCCCCGCCCCCGTCGGGGCGTCTGCCCCCGGAACGGAAGAGTCCAGCCCCGGAGTTGAAGAGCCTGCGCCCAGAGCGCCATCCAATCCTGAACTCGACGCGTCCAAGCCCGGAGCGGAAGATTCCGCGGAGCTACCCGATTCCGTTCCCCCCTCGTCGTCGGAAGCGCTGCCGCTTCCACACGCAGCGACTGCCGTTGCAAGGGCGATGAAGGCTAACGAGGACCATACGCGCATAGAAGACTCCTAGGTCCGACCATCTGAGCCACGGGATGCCATACAGGACCGCGCCTCAAAGGCCTGGCGTTGGCAAAATGGAACGGGCGAGCCCATACCTTTCATCGACGAGCCCTCTTTATCGTTCCGCCGGCGTTTCGCGCCGTTCGGAGCAGTATCAACATAAATTTCTACTGAAGAACTGCCTCCCGGGCCTTTTCCGCAGATCCTCTCTCCCCTCGACGCAATGGTCGCGCAATTAGGGTGCAACGCTAGGAGCGGAATGCCGAATTTCTCGGCGAAGGCAGAGGCAAGACCCTCGGACAGGACGCCGGCCACGATAACGTCGGTGTCGGTGCAGATGCGCGCGTAGTCCTCGAACGACTCCTCCGGCCCGAGACCCGGAGGAAGAGGGTCCGCAAAACAACCGTCTTCAGGTGCCGTCTGCTTCGAGGCGCAGGTAGTCCCATTCGATGCCGGGGCTAGAGCTCTTGACGGTAAGCGTATTCGCACCGGCCTTGAGCGCGCTGGCGTCGAACACGATCTGCCCGTCCCAGAAGTAGCCGTGGCTGCCAAGGCGGGTGACTGCATCGCTCTGATTTTGCGGGGCGAGAGCCCCGATCGAAACGCCGTTGAGCGACACCGACAGGGTGCCTCCTTCGTTCGCAGCCAGAGCCACGTAGAAGCGCCCCTTGCCGGTCGGGGCGCTCGCCATGGTGAAGTTCACCGTCCAGGGGGAGGCGTCCACATCCGAGTAGTTCCAGACCTTGGCATAGTCGTCCGTGCCGGCCGTATAGGTGACGCCATTGCCGAAGTTGGCCGCATAGGTCTCGTAGGAGGTCGCCCAATTGGTATAGTTGATGGCGCCGTTGAGGAACTCATGCGAGTCGCGGTCCGGCACGCCGATCTCCCAAACGGTCGCCGCCGTGCGTGGCGGCGTGATGGTCACCGTGCCGAGATTCTTCGTCTGTCCGGCGGTGACGGTGATGCTGCCGGTCGGAGCCGTGAACGGGGTCAAGATACTCGAGTTGGGGATAGTTCCGGTAGCCGTCGTGAAGGTCCCCGCAGCACCGCGCCCGAACGCCCACAGGGTATACGTGCCCGGGATGACGTGGGGAATGGTAAAGGACCCGTCACGTGCGGTCCTGACCCAGAACTGGTAGGTGAAGAACTGGGCTTGGGGATCGAGACCGTCGTCGGGAGTCAGGCCGATCCACATATCCGCAGGCGATGCGTCGGGCGCGCCCGTATCGGCGATGGTCACCGTGCCCGTCACCGTGCCCCGACCGCTCTCCTGCACGTAGTCGCCGTCGCCGCCGGTGGGGTTCACGAACCAGGAATAAGGCCATGCGGCCTGCTCGGCCTTGGCTTGGGCGATCGCGTCGGCAAACAGCACGTCGTTGGCGTTGGCGGTCCCCGCCGAAACCTTGTTGTTGTAGTAGAAGAACGGACCGTAGACTTTGCTCAGCTCCGTGCCGGCGGCGATCGTCTCGGACACCTCGTTTTGCGTGTAGTGGCTACCCCCGAGCATGTTCAAGAGATCTGGGCCATTCAACATACTCCCCATGAGCTCGCGCTTCTTGGGTCCGCCGTTGTAGTATTCCCTGCTGCCAAGGGCGATCCACATGCCGACGTTCTTGGCGAGGAGCTCCATCCCCAGGCATCCGTATCGCCGAAGTCGGCGGTCCAGCTGTACTTGCAGACGTAGACTCCGTCGGGCGCCTTCTCCACCTCTTTGGGGGCGCCGGTGACTGCTGCGCCATTTGCCCAGTCGGCCTCAGTGGTGTCCAACCAGCCCGTTGGACCGCCTACGCTGTTCGCTCCGTCACGCAGGGCGTCGAGGCTATTCCAATCGAAGATGGACCCGTTATAGACGTTGGATCGCCACTCGCCGCCGTTGGTGGCGGCGTACGCCGCGGGGTGCGTGAGAATCCCGGTGGCGTAGAAGCCGGAGCTGCCGCGCAGAAGCGCGTAGTCGATGTCCACGTCCAGATTGTTCGTGCTGCCAGTCGTGTGGATGCGAACCTCTGCTTGGTTCCCTCCGTTGGTCGCGGGATCGGAAGTCAGAGTGCACGTACCGTTGCCGGTTTCCAGCTCCCAGTAGACCTCCCCGCCTGAGGCGCCTCCGGCGAGTAGGTTCATCCCGTCGTACATCCAGGTGCCGATGGTCCCGTCCGCACAGGTGATGTCGATGGTGACGATCCCGTTGGACAGAGTATAGCTGGCGCCGTTTTTCGTCGCCGTAACGGCGGCGCCTCCGGGCGTGACGGCGCCGCTACGTTCGTGGCCGTACTGGGGCAGGGCGTCAGGGTCATGCCCGGGTAGTCCGTGCCTTGCGTGATGAGGGAACACCCATCCGCGCTCCCGGTATCGGCAGCGCCGTCGCTTTGCTCGCTCGAGCCATCGTTGGACGACCCATCCGTCGACGACCCATCTGTCGACGAACTGGCCGGCGAGTCAGTCAGAGAGGCGTCACCCGAGTCAGCGGAACTCGCGCTCACGTCGGATCCGCCGTCCTTGCCCGCGCCGCTATCGATGTGGGTCGCGTCGCTTCCAGCGCCGCCATCCCCGCCGCTCGCGCCGCTGTTCGAACCGCACCCCGACGCGAGCGCCGCGAATGCGAGCGTCGGGCCCGCGAATCGACGAATGGCAATCATCGTAGTTTCCCTTTCCACGTCACCTGGGCGTCTCGACCGCGCACCGCGAGGCTCCGCAACCATGGCTGCGAAAAGCAAAGCTTGCGTCACTCTCGCGGCCTAGAGAGTTTTGAATCGCTACGCCGCTATTGTTTACAAGGGGGTGCGAGCGGAGAACCTTTCCCATGGCCTTCGCGATGGCCGCGGCTCCTTTTCTCGCCCTCCCCGAAGGCTAGGATCGGTTTTTTTAAAGGTTTTTCGGATGGGGGCCCTAACTTACGGAGGGGCAGAGGGCGCCTCGAATTCGAGCGCGAGATTCTCGTACGATCTTGCTCAAGCACCAAGTGAGTGTTCATGTCGACGCCGATCGTCGGAGGGGTGTCATGCTGATCCGGACCTCGAAGACTCAGATGCGATTTTCCCGTCGCAACCTCATGAAGGCCCTCGGGGTAGGGATGGCGCTCCTACCGATGATCGAAGCGGACCCGGCCGACGCTCAGTGCTACGTCGGGGGCATCAAGCGACTCTTCATCTTCGCCTGGGCCAACGGCATGCTGAGCAACGTGTCGAACTGGGCTACCTTCGGGGCGACGCCTTCTACGTGGAACGTCGCATCGTTCCAGGCCGTGCCCCCGTCGGGGGCCTCGCTGTTGCCCGGCATGCCCGCCAAGAGTTTGGCGGACTACCAGAGCGACCTCATCCTCTTGCGCGGAGTCGATTACGACTTCATTTCTCAGCAACCCAACCCGAATGGCGGTCAGACGAACGGGGTAGCCTGCTTCCCGGGAATGTTGACGGGGGCCAACTACCAGCTGCTCAGCTGCACAGACTGCGATCTAGCCGGAGGCATTTCCATCGATCAATACATCGCCAACCAGATGGTCGCTGCCGGCTACCAGGGAATTCCGAGCTTGTGTATCGGCACGTTCATCCATTCGACCGGCCGCCTCTCGTGGACGGGTCCTGGGCAGGCCGTTATCCCGAACAACAACCCCTTCAACGTGTTTTCCACCTATTTCGCGGGAAGGCTGCCGAGCTACAGTGCGGACGCGGGGGCGTCTCCCCCGAGCGCCGACGCCGGGAGCTCGGTGAACCGAGCCGGCAAGAGTATCCTCGATTATGTGCTGGCAGACCTCAACCGCTTTCAAAAGAAGGTGGGGACTTCCGACAAGATAACCATTCAGAATCACATTCAATACGTACGGGACATCGAAAAGACGCTGCAAGGTTACGGCACGGGGGGAGGGGTGGACGCCGGGGCGGTCTCTGGAGCCAGCGCCGGGTGCGGCACCGCGGCGTCCGCCGCGACGATGGCCGCGGGGATGAGCGCGAACAACACCAGCACGTTCATTAACAATACGTCCAACATCCCGACGCTTCTCAAGCTGGATTTCGACATGGCCACCGCCGCGTTCGCCGCCGACATGACCCGTGTCGTCGTCTGCCAATGTGGGGATCAGGGTGACGCCAACCTCATCATGACCTGGCTGGGGTTTGTGGCAGGAGGCCCGCTCGCGTCCGATCCGAATGTCGGCGACGCAAACGGTTACCTCGCGATGTCGCTCCAAGGTGGCGCCGACAAGGTGGCCTGCGACACGTGGTTTCAGCAGCAGCTGGCGTACATGATCGGCAACATGAAGAGCGTGACCGACATGACGGGCGCGTCGATCCTCGACAATAGCCTTTTTTTGGGGATGAACAACATGAGAACGGGTGCAAAAGAGACTACGCAAGTCCCGGTGGTCATGGCAGGCGGACTCGGGGGGTACTTCAAGACGGGCCAGAGCCTTTCCCTCGCCGGGGTGAGCAACAATCGTCTCCTTCTATCGATCCTCGCCGGGTTTGGATACCCGCTGACGACGTTCGGGACGGCGAGCTACTGCGTGGGCGGTCCCTTGACGCAACTCCAAGCATGAGGTCGGCGAGGGAAGCGTCTCGCATCGTGGATTCTTGCGTGAGAAGTGACCGGAGGCATTCATGAAGTCGAGCCGTGCGCTGGAATCGGCCGTCGCGATCGGCAGTCTCGTGGGCGCGGCAGCCTTCGCCGGGTGTGGGAGACTCGCCGAGTTCGGAGCCTCCGAAAAGGATGGGGGCAGTTCGAGCTCCACCGGATCGCGCCCGACCGACGGTGGGGGCGGGGATGGGGGCCGGGGCAAGGTGTTGGCGAACGGCCTTCCCCCCGCGATTGGAGCCACGCCCCAGGCCCAAAGCTCGGGGACGATGGTCATGCGGCGCCTGACCAACACCGAATACGACAACATCATGACCCACCTTCTCGGCGACACAACGCAGCCCGCCGCGAGCTTCCCGATCGATCCCATCACGCCCAGCGGATACGACGCCCCGAGCAGCGTCGCAGAGCTGAACGTGATGAACTACTACCAGACCTCCCTCCCGCTCGTGGAGACCGCGATCGCGAGCGGGACCGCCCCTGGAAATCAGCTGGTCGTTCCGACGATGACCGGGGTCGCGGGCGCGACACAGTTCATCCAATCCTTCGGCCTCCTCGCGTATCGTCGACCGGTAGAAGCGGAGGAGCTCAGCGATCTGCTCACCATCGTCTTCAGCCCGTCCATCGCCGAGGGCGAAAGCTTCAGCACAGCGATCGGTTACGTCGCGGTGGCCATGCTGAACTCTCCGAACTTCCTCTATCATTGGGAAATCGGACCCACCGAGCCAACCGTCGGCTCCGCGGGTACGGGCGGAGCCATCGCCGGTCTCGTGCCGCTGACGCCGTGGCAGCTCGCCTCGCGCCTGTCGATGACGCTTTGGGCCGACATGCCGGACACTCCTCTGCTTCAGGCCGCCGAGAGCGGAGGCTTGAGCACGACGGCTGGCATCGCGGCGCAGGTGACGCGGATGTACGCCGACCCCCGCTTCTCACAAGCACTGTACGACTTGAACTTGCAGTGGATCCTTCAGCCGGCGGGGAACGTCACCGTCTTGAACCAGGTCGCGCACACTTCGCCGCTCTGGAGCAACGGTGCGGCGAACTCGCTGGAGGGGGAGTTTACGAGCTTCTTGACGGCGGTCTATACGGGAGACGGGACGTACAACGCCCTGATGACCGCCCCCTACGCCTTCATCGACTCGGCCCTCGCGCCGATCTACGGGGTCTCGGCCCCTTCGGGGACAGGGTTCTCCCAGGTGCAGCTCAATCCGGCACAGCGGGCAGGCATTCTGACACAGACAGCGTTCCTCGCTTCGCAGGCGGATGCCACGCGCGACGACCCATTTCTTCGCGGTCTTTCGGTTTACGAGAACATGCTCTGCGGCGGTGTCAATCCGCCACCGGATCTGGTGCCGCCTCTGCCCATGACGCTCGGCCCGGGGACGACGACACGAGATTTGTTCGCGGACGCCGTGTCCGTATCGCCTTGCCGAGAGTGCCACGCGATCTTCGATCCACCGGGGTTCGCCTTCGAGAACTACGACGCCGTGGGCACTTACCGAACGACCGACAATGGCTCTCCGGTCGACTCGACCGGTTCATTCATTACGCCGGGCGGCTGCAAGGCGGGCGACCCTTGCGGAACGACAATCACGTTCAAGAATGCCGTGGACCTCTCCACGCAGTTGGCCGCGCTGCCCGAGGCGCAGTGGTGCGCGGAGAGGCAGTGGTACCGCTACGCGGCGGGGCGTCTGGAGTCTATCGCCGAGGCGGGCTCGCTTCAGGTCGCGTACCAAGCAGGCGCGCGCACGCCGGGGTTCTCTCTCAGGGACTCAACGGCGGCGCTTCTTTCGTCGGTCGCGTTTTCGTATCGCACTCCCTCGCCGGGCGAGATGCTCCCGTAAACTCGTCAGGGTTTGGCGAGTGTTGCCCACGTGTCGGGCGCCGCTTGACCCGTTTTCACCCC
>Ga0182024_10024708_pt1 | contig 10662 bp, 9 predicted proteins | sample P32metaG_FD_120480 | JGI IMG/M metagenome (GOLD analysis project Ga0182024, IMG submission 120480) | Permafrost microbial communities from Stordalen Mire, Sweden - P3-2 metaG (Illumina Assembly) | ecosystem: Environmental > Terrestrial > Soil > Wetlands > Permafrost | place: Sweden: Stordalen...
GGCGGCGGGCGCGGCGATGATGCCGCTGTCGCAGGCAATCCTGATGGAGACGTTCCCGCCGCGCGAGCAGGCGATGGCGATGGCGGTGTGGGGAATCGGGATGATGGTCGCGCCGATCATGGGGCCGACAATCGGCGGCTATATCACCGACGCGTGGAGCTGGCGCTGGAACTTTTACATCAACGTGCCGATCGGCACGCTGGCGGCGTTCATGGTGTATCGTTTCGTCGACGACCCGTCGTACATGCGCAACCTGCGCCGCGGGAGCATCGACCTGCTCGGCATCGCGTGCCTGTTCATCACGCTCGGACTCGGCGAAATCGTGCTCGATCGCGGCGAGCGCGCGGACTGGTTCACCAGCCCGTGGGTAGTTTACTGCACTGCCGCCGCGGTCATCTCCCTCGCCATTCTCATCTACCACGAGCTGCATACCGAGGACCCGGTCGTCGATCTCTCGATCCTCGAGAACCTGAACTTCACGCTGCCGGTGGTGCTGATAATTTTTCTGACCTTCACGCTCTACGGCACCGCGATCTTGAATCCTATTTTTCTGCAGGAGACGCTCGGCTACACCGCGTCAAAGGCCGGGCTGGTGATGGCGCCGCGCGGTTTCGGCACGATGTTCTCGATGATCATACTCGGGACGTATGCGCGCCGCGGCGGCGACATCCGGCCCCTGGTTGGTATCGGCTTTATCCTGGTCGCGATCGCGATGTGGCGGATGTCCGGGCTGAATCTCGCCTCGGACGTGCGGCGAATCGTGTGGCCGACGGTGATCCAGGGAGTCGGAACCGGCTTGATATTCCCGGGCTTGTCGGCGGCAGCGCTCAGCTCGATGGAGAAATTCAAGATGGGGCGCGCGGCGAGTCTCTATTCAGTAACGCGCAACCTCGGCGCTGCGATCGGCACCTCGTACCTGACCACGCTGCTGATCCATCGCCAGCAGATCAATCAGAGCAACCTCGTCGAGCACATCACGGTTTTCACTCTGCCGCATATGCAGATGCCGGGCGGCCTCAACATGGGCAACGAATTCGCGATGGGGCACAAGCACGGCATGGCGATGCTCTACGGGATGGTGCAGCGGCAGGCGGCGATGCTGTCGTTCAACGACATCTACCGAGACCTGACCGTGCTGATGCTCATCCTGGTGCCGACCTTCCTGTTCCTCAAGCGCGACACGCGCAACCTGCCGGCCGAAGCGGCCCACTGAAAAAAAACCATGAGCGCAAATTTTCGGCACTGGTTCAGTTTGAGTTCGCGTCGTCCGACAAGGTGCGAACCAGCTTGATTAATTGGCCCATGTTTTCGGCTTGAACCGTAATCACATTGAGTATTCTGTGCAGCGTCCAAGTTAGAAGATTGCAGAGCAAGGCCAGCGAGTTGAAAACGATGATTAAAACGAACGTGTGCACATCCGGATCCGGTCGGACAATCTGGTGCGTCAAGACGAAAAGAATGTATGCGTTGAAGAGCACATTTGCGACAATGCCCAGAATGCGCTTTGCTTCTACGATGGCTTGGGCTGCGTCTTTGGCGAACCTGACTTTGATATTGATCCATGTCACAACAAACGCGATTCCGCATGGCACAACAATTTGGAGTACGAGTTTGAGCGCGTCCGTAGGGCTTTGGGCCATTTGTTACGATCTCCATTTGTTGCGAGCCGAAGCCCGATTTGACAGTGCGAAGCGGGTAGCGTAATGCTGATCGCATGCAGAAGCGCTCTCGCATGCCCCGCGACACTAACCAATTGGCGCATAAAGTTCTACAGATCGCCATCGGCGAAGATGTAGAGCCTGAGAAGGCAGACGATGGCAAAGACCCTGCTGCGGTCGCGCTTGGGCGTAAAGGCGGTCTGAAGGGCGGGAAGGCACGATGGGAGGGCGTATCGAAAAAGAAACGCAGCGAGATCGCACGTAAAGCCGCTGCTGCGCGATGGCGAAAGTAGTCGTCAAATCAGTAACGCCCGATAGCGTCAAAGTTCAATTCAAAAACCCAATCCTTGAGAGACTCATCTCTCGTGATTGTGATCAGACTGAGTTCACCAAGCCGGTTTAGTTCTCTGTAAAATGTGCGGTCTGTAACGCTCTTGTAGCGTCCCTTGACGTATGGGGATTCCCTAAGTTCGGTGAATCTGACTTGACGCGAAGGATTGGCCGAAAACGGATCTTCTGGTTCTGTCATGGTCAAAAGAAACACCAAAAGGTTGTATTCTCTTTCGTTCACCAAGCGACGATAAGCCCCAATCCGTTTGTTGTAAGACTTGTTCAACATATCCCGGTATACGATCCGATTCAGCTTCGTTTTGATGAACGTATTTATTCCTTTTAACTCTGCGGCGAATCCGTCCACGCCGAACTTGATAAAAGGCGTCACGTCAAAAGGCTGCTTTTGCCGGGACTCTTGGAGCAGGGTCTTGTACTGGCTTTCGTTCTGATAAAAGTAATTGGACAACCCATAAAAGCCATGAACGTTGTAGCCTTGCTGAAATAGGATTCCAGCTTCCAATAAGCGTGACACGCGCCCATTGCCATCTCCGAATGGATGGATGGTCACCAAGAAAAAGTGCGCCAATAGCGCCTTGATCACTGGATGATGGCGCAGCAATTCGCGGCGGTTTATGAACTCCACGTATTCCGGCATGATGCGGTCGAGCTGTTCATACGGCGCGCCCTGATGAACGCCACCCAAGTCCGGCGCGCCCACAGTCACAGGAAATCTTCGCCAGGTGCCAGGCCGGTTATGCTCTGTATCGGATTTCTGCGTAACCAGCCGATGCATTTCCAAGATGTCGCCGCACGTAATTGGCGCGCTGCCGAGTGAGAATCGTGCTCTAACCCACGACTGAGCAGTTGCCGCATTTCTAACCTGCGCGATAATTTTATTGTCGCTCACGGGTGGCGGCGCTGGGTAGTTCGTTTTGTCGAGTTCGTCGATTTGATGAGAGACTTCAGCTTCTGAAAGCGGATTCCCTTCAAGCGCAGTCGTTCCGTGAACTTGGCGTACGCGGTTTAGTTTGTCGAGTTGGTTTCGCCAATCGGGTGGCAAGACCAGATTCAAAGACGCCTCTTTGTAAGCCTCAATATTGATAATCTGACTAAGCAGGATCGCCTCAGCCGCATCTAGCCGATATTCGTAAGTAAACTTTCGCCAGTCCATTTTTGTCACCATTTTTGGCATAGTTTCTGACAGTGCTGAACGCTCGATAATCGAACTCTGGCACTTGTTCCAACGTCTTCTAGAGAGTAGCCTCTGGCAAATGTTGCGTCAATCTTGGCAGCATATTTGGCTTGACACAACTAGAGCGCTCTTGTATATAGTTCAGTATGAACAGAACGAGCATAGAACAGCGAGTGCAGATCGTTTCGCTTCTGGTTGAAGGCAACGGCATCAATGCGATTACGCGCATTACTGGTGTAGCGAAGAATACCGTTCTCAAGCTGCTCGCCGATCTTGGCGAAGCGTGCGAAGCCTTCCACGATGAGAACGTGCGCGGCCTCACTTCGCAGCGCATTCAGGCCGATGAAATCTGGTCGTTCTGCTACGCGAAGAAAAAGAACGTACCGGCAGAGCTTCGCGGGCGTTTCGGATTCGGCGACGTATGGACTTGGACCGCAATCGACGCCGATTCAAAGCTGATGGTTTCGTGGCTAGTCGGAAAGCGCGAAGCGCAGGACGCATACTCATTTATGCAGGACGTGGCCTCGCGCGTCGCCAATCCGATTCAGCTAACGACCGACGGGTTTCACTGTTACTTGAACGCAGTCGATGCGGCTTTCCCGCACGCGATTGACTACGCGATGATGGTCAAAATGTACGGAACCGACCCGATGGGCGAAAAGCGATACAGTCCAGCGATTTGCCTCAGCGCGGAGCGCAAGATCGTTCGCGGGAATCCCGACCGCGACCATATCAACACTTCGTATGTCGAAAAGCACAACCAGACGATGCGCCAGAATATGCGCCGGTACACTCGGCTGACGGCGGGGCATTCAAAGAAGCTGGACAATCATCGCTTCGCGACCGCGCTTCACTTCGTTCACTACAACTTCGCGCGCATCTGCTCGACTGTTAAGATGACGCCAGCGATGGCGGCTGGCATTGCGGATCACCGATGGACTATCGAAGAATTGGTTTCGCTTTCAAACTGAACCAGTGCCAAATTTTCTTGCTGGACGGCGAACGGCCTCGCGGTCATCGCGCACGCGGCGGAGGATTTGTTCTCTTAATTCTCACGCGCTCGCCGATCTCGACGCGAGGTATGCGCGTTCAGGGACGATGGGTACCTCCGCTCAAAATGTCGCATGCGCGACAAACCCTAGTCCGGCTTGGCGCGCCCGATCATTTAGTCCGAGCTGCATGAAGCTACGCTCGTCGAACTGCCGATAGAGGTACATTAGCGCATCTCATTTTGCTCTTGCGCTCGCGATCGAAGTGCTCGCGAAAAGGGGCACTTGGGCCACCGGTTGTCAAGTTTGGAATCGAATCATTATCGCGTTCACGATATTGCCCGACCTCGGTACGCGCGCTAGTTAAGAAGCCGTCTTAGTGATCTTGATGGTCTGAAAACGTCGCGCGGTAACGCAACGGCCAAGTCGGGGGAATTGACGACCTAGTCGACGCGCGCATTATCCATCGAGCCGCTGCTTGGAGTGAGTTGTGGTAAGGGCAGGCGGGCGGGCATCGCGAGATGCCGAGCTGGGCTGATGGTCCGATGAAAAGAGCCGGTGCGCATGGCGCAGTTTTGTTTTGGCGCTTTTCGATCAAGCAGCCCAGCAGTCGGCGCCGCCGCGCGCCGCGGCTCTCATTATTGGCGCGGCGCGACCGCGACCAGCACGGTTTCCCGCTCTCTCCGAATCGATCTCTCTCGCCTCAATCGCAGTAACAGTTCAAAATTTGAAATATCTGACCAACGGCCCGTGACGGTGTCCGGCGGCAAGGCAGCGTGCGCAGCACGCCGACCGGAACTCGAAGCCCTGGGAGGTTGAGACTGTGCGAAACGGACCCTTGGTACATCGACGCGCCCACGCATCGCGATTTGCTTACGGCGCGCTGTCGCCGTTGGAACGTCTTCAGTCATTGTCGGTGTTGGGCAACCCGCGCACGTTTTCGCGCTCGTCGCGAATGGCGCCGGCCGAGCCGGCGCCATTAGAGACGCAGCGGTTGCAGCTCGGCAGCCGATTGCCGATCAACCTGCGTCATTTCCTGGCTGAGCAACTCGGGGCCTCGATGCGGATCGAGGACGATTCGATCGTCGCGCTCGAGCCGCGCTCGAATGAAACCCTGATGCGCGAGCTGGCCCGTGCGATTCGCCGCTTTTCAGCCGAGCGCGCGCGCGAAGCATGGTGCGAATGCGCGATGGGCCTCGATCGCCTCGAGCGTGAGTTCTTCGCCGCGCCCAGCGACGACCGCGGACCGGTCGTGCTGTGCCTGCGATGCTCCTGCGTGGGCGCCGGCCCTCTCGATCAGCATTGCGGCAGCGAATGTATCGCGGTCCATCTCGGCGCTGAAGTGCGCGCCCAGCAACTCGAAGGCAAATGCGTCGATGGGACGTTGACGCCCGACGCGTTGCATCGCGCAGTCGAGAATTTCCGCCTACGCCGCACCGAAGATGGCCTGCCGCATTATGATCTGGACTGCTACGTCGCCGGCGGCCAGGTGATTTTCACCTGGCGTCCGCTGCCGGCGTAGCTACGTCGCAGGACACTAGGGAAATTTTCGTCCAATTAATCAGCACGATGCTGATTCACTGAAAAAAAGGTGCTGGATTTCTCCAGCACCCGATAAGCAATCAGAAGTTTTGGTACCTACATCGCTGAGGCGCGACGGCGGCGCTGTTCCTTACGGCGGCGGCGCTGGGCTTCGGAACGTTTGCGCTTGCGGCGGACGCTGGGCTTCTCGTAAAAAGCCCGCTTCTTCATCTCTTTGAAGACGCCCTCCTTGGCCAGCTTGCGTTTGAGCACTCGCATCGCCTGATCAAGAGAGCCTTCGACCCGAATTTCCATAGTCCTCCGTCCGTCCGCTGATTAGCCTGTCGAGTCTAGGTCCGCCCTTGGTTAGAGTCAACCCGTGAAGTCACGCCGAGCGGTTCTCCGCGGATCTCGCCACTCCTCTTCATGCGTACAACGCGCGTCTGGTAAAAGAAATCACCTGCGCGGTGGGCGGCAGGGGTGACCCCTGCACCCAGGGTTAAGACAAGGAGCTCGAGAAATGGATTTGGGTTTGACGGGAAAAGTCGCGATGGTCACCGGCGCCAGCCGAGGGTTGGGACGCGCGATGGCTCATGCGCTCGCGGACGAAGGCATGTACCTCAGCGTGTGCGCACGCACTCAGCAGACGCTGACGGAAGCGGTCGCCGCGCTGACTTACACCGGGTCGACGCCGCGGCCGGCGATGGGATTTGTCGGCGATATCACGGAGCCGGGGAACGCGCAGAAGTGGGTGGATGAAACGGTCGCGAAATTCGGCGGGATCGACGTGCTCGTCAACAATGCTGGATCAGCGCGGCCAGGAGCGCTCGCGGAACTGCCGGAGTCGGCGTGGCAGGAGCAATTCGATCTGAACCTGTTCGCCCCGGTGCGGCTGGCGCGCTTATGCGCCGCGCACATGGAAAAGCGCGGCGGCGGCTCGATCATCAATATCGGTTCGATCTACGGGCGCGAGTCGGGCGGGCCGCTTACCTACAACGCGTCGAAGGCGGCGCTGCATTCGTTCACCAAGATGCTCGCGCGCGAATACGCGCCGAAAAATATTCGCGTCAATACGATCGCTCCCGGCTCGATACTCACGCCGGGCGGAATCTGGGAGCAGCTCTTTCGCGAGAATCCAGCCTTCGAGAAAGATTTCATCAGCCACGAGATGCCGGCCGGACGCCTCGGCCATCCCGACGAAGTCGCGTACGCGGTCGTGATGCTCGCGTCGCCGCGCGCGAGCTGGATCACGGGCACGAACATCCCGGTCGACGGCGCGCAGGGACGCTCGATCCTCTGATGCCGCGTCCGCGCTCTTTTCAGTGTTGCCTGCTGGCTGTTTTGGCTACTCTGACAGCATGCAGTTCGCCGCTGCCGACCACCGAACTTCCGCCGGCACGGTACATCCAGATGGCGCCAGAGTTTCCCGGCTTTCATGACTACCGCGGAATCGTTGACCTGCCGATCAAAGCGTCGGGGATGGATCAATCGGGAATCGCGGACCTGGCCAAGATTTCGCAAATCGATTTCATTTTTCTTGCCGATCCCGTTCAGCCGGGTGACACCGATTTTGGAATCGCGGGCTTCACCAGCGACATTCTCTTCATCGCGGGCGGTGCGTTCGAGGTCGGCGGCAGCCAGATAGTCGGCGTGAACCTCCACGAGCCGATCAAGCCCAACCTCACGCCCAACGATTTGATTTCGGCAATTCACGACCAGGGTGGACTTGCGATTGCGGCCGACCCCGCAAAGTTCGCGTCGTCGGAAGACTACGCGCTGGCGGACGCGATGGAAGTTTACAACGATCGCGCGGCGTGGCTCGCGCAAAGCCCCGCAACTCTCTACTTCCGCGCGATTTTTTTCGGCACCGATCATTTTCTGACCGGCCTCGACGTGCGCCCCGACGCGAACCTCGCGCTCTACGATCGGTTGACGACCGGCGCGCGCGTCTCGATGCTCGCGGGAGCGGGAGCGCCCGACAATATGAACGTGCTCGGCACGAAGGTCGGGACGCTGCCGCAACTCTTTCTGTTTTGCACGACGCACCTGATTGCGCGTGAACGCAATACCGCGCCCCTGCTCGAAGCGCTACGGCTCGGACATTCGTACACCAGCTTCGACTACCTCGGTTACGTCGGCGCGTTCGCGTTCCTCGCGCGCGCCGGAGACACGATCGCGATGATGGGCGATGAAATTCACCTCGCGCCGGGCCTGATGCTGAAGACGGAACTGCCTGCGCCAGCCGATCGAATCGCGATGTATCAGAACGGCGCTGAAGTGAGCGCCGCCGACAACGCGACGAAGCTCGAGTTCGCTCCGAAGTCACCGGGCGCGTACCGAATCGAAGCGTATCGCAACAGCAAGATGTGGATCCTTTCGAATCCGATCTACGTAAGGTAGTGCGCATTGTCATCCTGACGAAGCGAGCAACGCGAGCGGCAGGAAGGATCTCGGACAGCTTCGCGCCAGCGGAGCCGGCGCCGGTTTTGAAATCGCAAGCGGTCCTTTGCAGATGTCGGACCCTGAAAGATTTACGGAGGAAACACGCCTCTCAGGCACCTGATACCAAGGCAAATTCTGCAAAATCTCAGGTGGCCGGCTTCTTGCTGTTCTCCACGTATGTACCCGATGGAGGCTACCAGAATGCGATATATCAAAAGTTTGGCAATTATCCCGGCGGCTATCGCTGCGTGCGGAATCGTCAGCGGTTGTTTCTCGTACCACCGAACCGTGGATGAAACGACGGCTCCGGCCCCGGTGGTGGAAACAGTTCCCGCGCCCGTAGTAGTGGCCCCGGCTCCGGTGACCTCGAGTTCGACCACGACCACGACGACCGAATCCGCCCCCGCAGTAGTGGAGCGGCAAAAGACGACGACCTACATCCCCGCGCCATACTAATTTGGCGTGAGCGAACTGCCGTCAGCGCCTGCGCGTCGATTACGCGATCGAGCACATCAACGAATGGCCGGTCGCAGAATCGACGCGCACGTTGACGGTGAAGGGCTGATGCCCGCTTACTTTTCGGTTCTAAGCTCGACGGTGTTGCCGTCAGGATCCGATATCCAGATTTGCCGTCCCGCACCCTGCCTTGGTGGCGCTTCGAGGAACTCGACGCCGCCCGCCTGAAGGGTCCGCCTGGTCTCGTCGAAATCTTCCACTTCCAGCGCCAGATGCGGTCCGAAGGGGCTGCCGGTGCGTTCGGTGTGTCCGGGAGTCACGATCAAATGAAGCTGCGTACTGCCCGCGGCGAACCAAATGCCACCGGTAGGCCGGGATACGTTCTTGCTCGACACCACCGCGTCGCGGAATTCCGCCGCCTTGTCGCGGTCCATCGTGGGAAACGGCACGACCGTGAGCCCGAGCAGCTTGCCGTAAAACTCGGATGCGCGCGCGACATCGCTGATCCTGATCGCAACATGGTTAACACCTCGGGTCTTGATCATAACCAGCTACCTCCGAGGTCCATCCTTGACCGTTACGCGATCGAGCACATCAACGAATGCCCGGTCGCGGAATCGACGCGCACGTTGACGGTGTCGCCCGCCATGATGCCTTCGACGCCGCGGAAGATTGCCGTCTTGAACTGCGGGGTCTTACCCGCGAGCATTCCGCCGCCGCGGCGCGCGGGTCCTTCGACCAGCACCGGGAACTCGCGCCCGATCATCGCCCGATTGCGCGCGAGAGACATCTCTTCCTGTAGCGCAATCAGCGCCGTCAGCCGACGGCCCTTCACTTCTTCGCTGACTGAATCGCCGAGCCTGAACGCGCGCGTGTGCTCACGCACCGAATACTTGAACATGAACGCGGAGTCGTAGCCGACGGCGCGCATGATCGCGGTCGTCGCCTCGAAGTCGGAATCTTCTTCGCCATGGAAGCCGACGATGATATCGGTCGACAGCGCGACTCCGGGAATTGCCGCGCGCGCGCGTGCGACCAGGTCGAGATATTCCGCGACCGTGTAGCCGCGTTCCATCGCGGCTAAAATTCTGTCCGAGCCCGACTGCAACGGCAGATGCAGTTGAGGTTGCACCTTCGGCTCCGTCGCCATCGCCTCGATGATCGACTCGCTCATGTCGCTCGGATGCGGCGACGTGAAACGAATCCGCTCGATGCCGTCGATTGTCGCGATCATCCTGAGCAGCGCGCCGAAATCGGTCTCACCGAAGTGGTACGCGTTGACGGTCTGTCCCAGCAGCACGACCTCTTTCACGCCGCGCTCGGCCAATTCGCCAATCTCGCGCATCAGGTCCGATGGCGGGACCGAGCGCTCGCGGCCGCGCACGTATGGCACCACGCAGAACGCGCAAAATTTGTCGCATCCGCGCATCGCGGTTACGTAAGCGCGCACGCCGCCGCCGTAGTCGGGCGTGATGTCGGCGTAAGTCTCGGCGCGATCGAGGCGAACATCGATGGAAGCGTCGAAGCCTGCACTGCCAATCATCTCGGGCAGTCGCCGATAACTGTCCGGCCCCGCGACGACGTCGAGGAACGCGGCCTTCTCCATGATCGCGACGCGATTGTGCTGCGCCATGCATCCGAGCAGCCCGATCTTCACCTCCGGCCGCGAATGCTTCAGGCGCGCAAGCTCGCGCAGCCGATGCAGCACCTTCTCTTCAGCATGCTCGCGAATCGCGCAAGTGTTGAGCAGCACGACGTCCGCATCTTCGACGCCATCTGCCGTCACGTAACCCGCACGCCGCAAAACGGCGCTGACCGTTTGCGAATCGGCGACATTCATCTGGCATCCGTAAGTCTCGAGATAAACCCGCGGACGCTTAGCGCTTGCGATACTATCATTCATTGGACCAACGGAAATCTTAGGCTACCCTACCACTCCTATGCGAGAGAATCGCAGGCCATCGTTCGAGCGGATGGAAGCCACATTGCTGGCGTGTCCGAAGTGCAAGCGCGCGGTGAAAGTGCGCAAGCGGCTGCTACTCGTTCTGCCGAATGGCGACAAGTACTTGTA
>Ga0182024_10024709_pt1 | contig 10661 bp, 8 predicted proteins | sample P32metaG_FD_120480 | JGI IMG/M metagenome (GOLD analysis project Ga0182024, IMG submission 120480) | Permafrost microbial communities from Stordalen Mire, Sweden - P3-2 metaG (Illumina Assembly) | ecosystem: Environmental > Terrestrial > Soil > Wetlands > Permafrost | place: Sweden: Stordalen...
AGCACGGCCGATATCCCCGGTGTGTCAGGTGCTGCCGCGATAGCCGTGCAAGCTGCCGAAAGCAGGGTGGGCCTCCCCTATGTCTGGGGCGCATCGGGCCCGGGCGAGTTCGACTGCTCGGGACTTGTCATGTGGGCCTACGCACAGGCAGGGGTTTCCCTGCCTCATTACAGCGGTAGCCAGTACGACGACACCGTTCAGATCCCGATGTCGGATCTCGAACCGGGCGACCTGGTCTTCCCGGCGGACCCGGGTGAACATGTGGCTATGTACATCGGTAATGGCGAGATCGTCCAAGCGCCGTATACCGGGGCGGACGTGCAAATAGTCGCGCTCAACCCGTCTTTCTTCGTGCTGGCCAGTCGCGTCGGCTGAGCACCCTCCCCGCACCCGTTCCCGCAGCTCAAGGGCGTCTTTGACGCCAGTCGCGGAGGGGGGCTACTTGACTCCGTTCAAGCCTTAAACTACGCTCCAACCCAGGTGGCGCACCACCACCTCCCGCCAGCTCGAACTCGGGGGCGGCTCTGACCCTCCCGAGGGGCCAAAGCCGGGGGCGAGCTAAGGAAAACTGGAAAGAGGAGGAAAACAAGTAATGAGGAAATCACGCTTGTTTGCCGTGCTCACGAGCGGCGCATGCCTGACGATGATGCTGTCGCTGGCGCCCACGGCACCGGCTAATGCGTCCGCCAACATTAGAGACGGTGGGGTGCTGCATGTTGTCATGCCGTGGGTTACGATCCCAGACAACTTCAACCCGCTCAACCCAGGCCAAACTGGTTCCACTGCCGGTGGTACCGAAAGCCTGGTCTACGAGGGCCTCGCGTACGACAACCCCTATACGGGCAAAGTCTCCGCCCTGCTGGCCACAGGCTGGACCTGGTCCAACGGTGGCAAGACCCTGACGATTGATACCCGTACCGGCGTCGATTGGACCGACGGCAAGGCGTTCAGCGCCGCTGACGTAGCCTTCACCTTCAACTACATCCACAAGTACCCGGCGCTCGACATAAATGGGCTTTGGGCCGCAGGGCTCGACTCGGCGACCGTGGGCAAGGCTCCCAACACCGTGGTGCTCACGTTCAAGACCCAAAGCATCGTTCAGGTGCCAGAGATCGTGAAGCAGCTGATCATCCCCAAGCACATCTGGTCCAAGATCACGGACCCGGTCACCTACCCCAACCTCCACCCCGTAGGTACTGGGCCGTTCCTTCTCAAGTCCTTCTCCCCCACCCTTGTCAGTTACGTGAAGAACACCAACTACTGGCAGTCCGGAGAGCCTTACGTGAGTGGAGTGACCTACGAAGCGGTCAAGTCCGACGACACCGCCGAGCTGTTGGTGCTCAACGGTGACGCCGCCTATACCTACGACTACATCACCGACGCGCCGGCTACTTTTGAGTCAGCCCACCCCTGGAACAAGATTTTTTGGCCGGCCTACGAGGACAACATCCTCTACATGAACGACGCCGCCGCACCGTTCAACGACGTCAATTTCCGCAAGGCCGTCGCCATGACGGTCAACACGACACAGGTCGCCAACCTGGCGTACTTCGGGGCCCTTCCTGCTGCCAACGAATCCGGCATCACGTCGGGCCAAGTCAGCTCGTGGGTCCCGTCGTCGGTCAGCTCGCTGGAGTGGAGCTACAACCCGTCGTCCGCCCTGTCGATGCTGGAGAGCAACGGCTACAAGCTCGTCGGCGGTCAACTCGAGGACCCGGCTGGCAACGTGATACCGACGCTCAAGATCCTTATCGGCGCCGGCTGGACCGACTTCATCTCGGTCGCCACAACGATCCAGTCGGATCTGAAGCAGATCGGCATAACTTCAACGGTCGACCAGGAGCCTTGGTCAACCTATTACCCCTCGATCCTCGACGGCACCTATCAGTTCGCAGTCTCGTGGTCCAACAACAACAATGCGACGCCGTACTACGAGTACTACAGCCTGCTGGACTCCGCTGAGATGGTGCCGGACGGCACCGCTAGCACCGGGGACAACTGGGAACGTTGGTCGAGCCCGACGGTCGATTCCGCCCTCGCCAGCTACGCGGCAACGAGCAGCCTTTCGGTACAGAAGACCGACATGGCAACTGTTGAGAAGGCCGTCCTCCAGAACGTCCCGGTCATCCCTCTAACGGGTAGGGCCAACTGGACCGACTACTCGACTCGCTACTTCACCGGCTGGCCGAGCCAAACCAACAGTTATAACGCCGGCGAGCCACCTGACAGTGCCACTGGAGCTGAATTGATGTTCCTGAACGTCCACCTGGGCTAGCCTCAGCTCGATGACAGATGTAAAGCTCGGTTAAACCAAGGCTGCATAAAGTGAGTTACGCAGGGAGCGGGCCCGCCTCACGGTGGGCCCCTTCCCTTTCGGGTGGCCGGCAACGACAAGACGGAGGGTAGGGACCGGGTGCAATACCTACTGAGGCGGGTCGCGTTCCTGTTGCTGACGCTTTGGGTCGCCCTCACCGTGAACTTTGCACTGCCCAGGCTGATGCCGGGCAACCCACTGGAGCTCTTGGTAGGCAAACTGGGTGCCCAGGGTACCCAGATCTCCCCCTCAGCAGCTAAAGCGATCGGGCAGGCTTACGGCCTTGACAACACCCACAGCGCGATCTCCCAGTATTTCACCTACCTCCACCAGACAGCCTTGGGCCACTTCGGCCTGTCCATCTCGGAATATCCTGAGAAAGTAAGCACTCTGATAGGCCAGGAGCTGCCCTGGACAATCGGGCTCGTTGGGTGTGCAGTGATCATCGCCTTCATCGTCGGGACCGCGATCGGGGCAATTGCAGCGTGGCGGCGTGGCGGCTTCTTCGACAGCATCCTCGTACCGACCGGCGTGATGCTGCAGGCGATGCCGGCGTTCTGGTTGGGCATCCTGCTGCTGTATTTCCTGGCTTACCGGTTGGGTTGGTTCAACGTTTCCAGCACCAACCAGATCCAGGCGCGCCAGCTCGCCAGCTTGTCGGGCCTTTGGGCGATCATCCAAGCTTCTTTCCTGCCAGCGCTCGCCCTGGTCGCTGTCTCGCTGGGCGGCTACATAATCCTGATGCGCAACACCATGGTCACGGTGATGAGCGACGATTTTGTGAAGTTCGCCCGGGCAAAAGGCTTGCCCGACCGCATCGTTGCGACCCGCTACGCGGCACGAAACGCAATCCTGCCCGTGTTTACCAACTTCGCACTTTCGCTGGGCTTCGTCGTCGCCGGCGCCATCGCCATCGAGGTCGTCTTCGACTACCCCGGCATCGCCGACCAGCTCTTGGCCGCTGTCGAGGCCGAGGATTACCCGCTCATGCAAGCGATCTTCCTCATAATCGTCTTGGGGGTACTGCTTGCGAACTTCGTAGCAGACATCGTCTATGTGTACCTCGACCCTCGCATCCGGCTAGGAGGGAGGTCTTGAGAGCCTTCCTCCGCAACAAGAAAGCCGTTACGGGCCTGGGTATCCTCGTCTTTTTTGCGTTGATGGCCATTTTTGCGGGTGTGATCGACCCCCATGACCCCAACAACATCAACTTCACCCCGTTGGGCCACCCGAGCTTGGCGCACCTTCTCGGCACCACGCCCGAGGGCCAGGACATCTTTTCCCAGCTCATTTATTCGTCGCGTGCGACACTGATCGTTGCGCTTGTGACCGGCGGACTGATCTCGGTCGTCCAGCTTTTTATGGGAGTGTTCTCCGGCTATGTCGGCGGGTGGGTCGACGGAGTGCTTTCGACCATAACGAACATCTTCCTGGTGCTACCGGGGCTCCCGCTCCTGATCGTCATCGTCGCCTACGTGCAGAACAAGAGCGTCACCACGATCATTGTGGTCCTGACGATCACCGGTTGGGCCTGGGGGGCCCGGGTCCTTCGTTCGCAGGCGATCTCGCTACGGGACCGGCCGTTCATGGAGGCGGCCCGCATGTCCGGGGAAGGGCGCCTGCGTATCGTCATTTTCCACGTCGTCCCCAACATGTTCGGGGTGCTGGCAGCCAACTTCTTTGGCGCCGCGCTCTATGCCGTGCTCACCTACACCGTGCTGCAGTACCTCGGCTTGGGCGATATCAGCCAACTGACCTGGGGGTCGATGCTCTACGAGGCGCAGAACGACACTGCGTTCCTGCTCCATCTGTGGCTCTGGTTGCTCCTCCCCGGTATCTGCATCCTGCTGCTGGGGACCGGGTTCGGACTGCTCAACTTCGCCGTCGACGAGGTGGCCGACCCCCGTTTACGTAGGAACGACCCCGTCAAGTCCTCCGCCCTAAAGACCCCGCGGGCCGGGCCTGGTACAGCGCCCCAGTTGCCGACAACCACTCCAATGGTGCCTCCCACCCCCGGTGAGCTCACGACGGCTCGAGGAGGGACCACGTGACCTTGCTCGAAATTCGCGACCTTCACGTCGGTTACGGCTGGGACGAGAGGCACACCACGACCATCGTTAGGGGCATCAACCTCACGGTGGGAGCCGGGGAGGTCGTGGGTATTGCCGGTGAGTCCGGCTGCGGCAAGTCGACGCTGGCGATGGCGGCGGCGGGCCTTCTCGACCCGCCGGGGAGGATCCTTTCGGGCCAGGTCCTCTTCCAGGGCAGGGATCTCAAGGATGCGAGTGCGGCGGAGCTACGAGCGCTCCACCTGGCAGAGATCTCAATGGTGTTCCAGGCATCTATGAACGTCCTCAACCCGATGACGCGCATCAAGGCACAGTTCCTCGACGCCATGAAGGCGCACGGCGTCCGCTCGGAGGATGAAGCCATGGCGCGCGCCAAGGAGATGTTCGAGCGGGTCAAGCTTCCCGAGCGTTTTCTCGATGCCTACCCCCACCAACTGAGCGGTGGCATGCGCCAGCGCGCTGTGATCGCCCTATCGGTGGTCCTGAAGCCCAAGTTGCTCTTCCTTGACGAACCGACGACCGCCCTTGACGTTGTAGTGCAGCGGTCGATAACCGAACTACTGGACGAGCTCCGCCAGGAGTTCGGCTTTGGTGTCGTCTTCATCACCCACGACCTGTCACTGCTGGTCGAGATCGCCGACCGGATCGCCATTATGTACGCCGGTGCCATCATCGAAGAAGCCCCTGCGAAGGAGCTCTACGAGCACCCCGATCACCCTTACACGATCGGGTTGATGAACGCTTTCCCACCTGTCGGGTCCGCGCACAAGCGCATGGAGGGCTTGACGGGGCAGCCGCCCGACCTCAGCCGGCTCCCGACCGGGTGCTCGTACCACCCCCGTTGCCCCAAGTTCATCCCGGGGGTATGCGATGTGCTCGACCCGCCAGAGATCACGCCGGTCCCGGGCCACCGGGTCGTCTGCCACCTTTTCAGCCAGAAAGAGGCCAGAGTTGGTTAGCGCACTGGGTACAAGCGACCTGCCCACGGGACCGGCGCCGGGGCCGATCCCGGTCCTCCAAGTCAACGGGCTGACCAAGACCTATTCCGTCGGCAAGATCGGCAAAGCGAAGATCGTCCACGCTCTGAGCGATGTCGACCTTTCGGTAGGACCGGGAGAAGTGCTCGGCCTTGTCGGCGAGTCGGGCTCCGGCAAGACCACATTTGCGCGCTCGGTAGCGTTCCTCGAAAGGCCAACGGCGGGCCAAGTCTTCATAAACGGCCAACTGATGCCGCCGAGGCCCGGCCAACGCCGCCTCCGCGAGCACCGGAGCCAGGTGCAAATGATCTTCCAGGACCCCTACACGTCGCTCGACCCCTTGCACAAGGTCAGGTACACGGTCTCAAGGCCTCTCAGCACCTTCGGCGTCGTCCCGAAGCACGCACAGCCCGAAGCCGTCAACCAATTGCTCACCGAAGTAGGCCTCGTACCACCGGCCGACTTCCTGAGGCGTTACCCTTACCAGCTCTCCGGCGGGCAACGCCAAAGAGTAGGCGTCGCACGTGCGCTCGCCGCGCGCCCTTCACTGGTCCTGGCGGATGAGCCGACGTCGATGCTAGATGTGTCGATCCGGCTCAGCATTATGAACCTCCTGCTGGACCTGCGGGAGCGGCAATCTCTTTCGATCGTGTTCGTGACCCACGACCTCGCTGGCGCCTCGTACATGAGCGACCGGATCGCCATAATGTACGCCGGCCATCTGGTGGAAGTCGGGCCTGCCGACGAAGTTATGGGCGAGCCCCGCCACCCCTACACCCAGCTGCTGCGACGAGCGGCGCCCGACCCGGCGACGCACTTCAGCAGGGAAACCCATTTCGAGGCCCGCGGTGACCCGCCGGATCTCACCGACCTGCCGCCGGGCTGCCCGTTTGCCCCGCGCTGCCCGCAGGTACGCGCAGAATGCCGCACCGCGCTACCGGAATGGCGCCAAGTAGGTCCAAACCACAGAGTCCGCTGCGTCCTGTACTGATCGGCTGGCCCGAACCGCAATGCCGTCATCTGGCGGGAACTAACGAAATTAGGAGGTCAGCGTGCTGGAGCCTGAGGGCGACAACAACAACAAGTTTTATTGGGGAGCCGCAACTGCGGCTTACCAGATAGAAGGCTCGCCGCTGGCAGATGGGGCCGGGAGCTGTGTATGGCACGAGTTCTCCCATACGCCCGGGACAACATATCAGGGCCAAAACGGCGATATCGCAGCGGACCACTACCATAAATGGCCCCAGGACATCGAACTAATGAAGGACCTGGGCCTGAACAGCTATCGCTTCTCGGTCCGTTGGCCCCGGATCCTCCCCGACGGCACCGGTGCGGTAAACAGTGCCGGCATCGCGTTCTATGACCGCCTCGTGGACAGGCTCCTCGAGTCGGGGATAGAACCGTTCGTAACGCTCTTCCATTGGGACCTCCCCGCCGCCTTGTTCAGGCGCGGCGGCTGGTCGAACCCCGACATAGCGAACTGGTTCGCTGAGTACGCCTCCGTGGTAGGCAACGCCCTGAGCGACCGCGTCAAGTGCTGGATGACTCTTAACGAGCCGTTTGTCGTGTCGAACGAGGGCCACCTCGTGGGCAAGCATGCCCCGGGGATGCGCAACATTTTCCAGGCCTGCGGCTCCATCCACAACCAGATCCGCGCCCACGTCGCCGGCTTTCACACGCTGAAGGCCATCGACGCCAACCTGTCCGTCGGTTTGGCCGTCCATGATGCTGGGGTCTGGCCGGCCAGCGATTCCGACGAAGACATCGCGGCCGCGGAACGTGCCGAGGCCTGGCACAACTTCCCGATGTTCGTCGACCCTCTGGTTTACGGCCGCTACCCCCCGGCTCTCGAGAGCCGGCTCCAGGAGTACCTGCCGGCAGGCTATGAGGACGACATGGACGCCCTCGTAGCCCCACCAGACTTCCTCGGGCTCAATTACTATTTCGGCTATTACGCTCGTAACTCGACGGAGAACTGGTTGGGCTACTCCGTTGTGGACGAGCCCGACATGCCGACTACGTCAATCGCGGGCTGGACCATCCGTCCCGAGGGGCTCCACCGGATCATCACCCAGGCGCACGTTCGCTACAAGTTGCCGGCCATCTATATCACCGAGAACGGCGCCTCCTACGACGATACGCTGGAGGGCAAGACGGTCCACGACGAAAAACGCACGTCCTACCTCAAGTCTCACGTCGCGGCCGTCCTGCAAGCCAAGGACGAGGGGGTACCGGTACAGGGCTACTTCGTGTGGTCTTTCCTGGACAATTTCGAATGGGCGCTCGGGTACTCCAAGCGTTTCGGCATCGTTTACGTCGATTACGAGACCCAGGAACGGATCGTCAAGGACAGCGGTCTTTGGTACAGCGAGCTTGCCCGCACCGGCACCATCCCGGCGAGCTGACCCTCAGGAGAAACGCAGCTTGCCCAACTTGGAATAGCCTGGCGCCGGCGGCGTGCCGCCGTTGGCCAGGAGCTCGTCCATGACGAGTGTGCACGCACCAAGGGCAACGGCTTCCGCGCCGAGCTGGCCTATTTCTATGGTCACTCGGCTGGCTGTGTACTCCAGGGCCTGGTCGTCCACCTGCTTGCGGATCTTGTCGAGCAGCCTCGGGCCGAACTTCAAACCGATCCAGCCGCCGACAATAATTTTCTCCGGGTTGAACAAGTTGACCAGGTTCGCCGCTGCCGCACCGAAGTACGCAGCCGCTTGGTCGAGGGCGGCCTCGGCGGCCTTGTTGGTGAGAGCTGCCTCCAGGAAAGAACCGGCCCATTCCTCGGAGTCGGGGTCCGTTGGCGGGGTTGCCGCAGGGTCCGTGCGGTACCACTCCTCGAGGAGTGCCTCCGCCCCGATATAGGCCTCGACGCAACCGGCGGCGCCGCACCTGCAGGTCTTGCCACCGACCACGATGCAGGTGTGGCCCCATTCACCGGCGCTCGAAGCCGCGCCTCGGTAGATCGTGCCGTTGGTAAAGATGGCGGCCCCGATCCCCGTGCCCCACAAGGCCACCACCGCATGGCTCGCCCCGCGACCGGCGCCCAGCCACATCTCTGCCTGTCCGAGCGCCTTGGCGCCGTTGTCGGCAAAGACCGGGAGCCCGGTCCTCTCCCGGATCATCCTCTCGAGAGGGACGTCACGCCAGCCGATGTTCGGGGCATGCACGCGGGCGTCGCCGCCGAGGTGGGCGACTATGCCTGGCACAGCTACTCCCACTCCGATCAAGCGCCTGCCCTCAGCGGCGAACTCCCCCTGTAGCTTCTCGATGGCCAGGAGGATCTCGTCGATGACGACTTCGGCATCATGGTGCTGAGGGTGCAAGCCAACGTCTGCTACCCCGGCCACCCCCATCCTCAAGTCGAAACCCTCAACTCGGATGCGGGTCTCCCCCACCTCTACGCCGATCACGCCTCCGAAGTCAGGGTTGACTTGCAAAAGCACCCGCGGGCGCCCGCCGTCAGACTCCTCGAGGCCGACCTCTGATATGAGGCCCTCCTCCAACAGAGCGGAGGTCACGTTGGTCACGCTCCCGCTGCTCAACCCCGTCAGCTGCGCAAGAGCCACCCGGTTGAGCGGGCCCTCCAGGAACAAGCGCCTCAGCACTGCCCCACGGTTGACCCGTCGGAGGTCACGTACCGTTGCACTTGATTTGTTCGTATAAGAAACGGCCACTTTGCTTAGAGCTTAGTTCAGCTACGAGATCGCCTCGGTTGCTGCGGCCTTGACCTGGTCAGGTGGCAGCAAGCCGGTCTGCGAAGGTGCCCTGTTGGGAGGGCGCTGGACCGGTATCGTGGCCGCCGCCCAGCGGCGAGGGCCAGACCACGGTGCAGGGACGGCATCGGTGCGACGTGCGAGCGCGTACGCCAATGCTTCGTAATTGACCCGCCAACCGCGGAAGTGGGGCCACGCTTCCTCAGCGTCGCGGTCCATGGGAAAGCCCACAGTGCGCAACTGCTCGACTGCCGCGGCGAACTCGTCGAAGCCGAGCTCGATCTCGCCGTCGGGGTCCGGGTCCACGTCCGCGTGCATCCCCAAGGCCGACCCGATCGCGCGCAACGCCGTAAAGCCCATCCGCAGGGCCCGCCTGGGCTCGATGCGCTCACGGCTGGGGCACAGTGCCAGGAGCATGGCGGCGGAGTCCATAACGGCGAGAAGGCCCACGAGCCAGGAAGAAAGCTTGTTGGGGGAGCGGAATCGCACGAGCACGGGGTAATTGGAGTGGCTCTCGGCAACGTCGGCCGCCCAACGTTCCCATCCGCTGTAGGAGGCAGGTAAGTCGTCGCTGCGTACGGCGACCCCGTAACGGGTACGCAGGAGCAGCTCGGGGCCCCAGGGGGGCGACCCGGCCCGTGCCAGGAGCAGGGTGACCTCGGTCTCGCGGCGGTTGAAGGCCGCGTACAGGGTCGGCAGGTAACCGATCTGGAGCGCCACCACCACCACTCCGGTGGCCGCTGCTACGACATCGACCACGGTGGCACCCGCCGAAGGGGTGGACGCGAAACCCAGGGTGAACATCGAGCTCCCCGCCTGGCGAAGGGCGCTCGCGAACCCCCCGACCGACGGCCACAGGAGCAGCGCGTAGGCCAGCTCGAAGCAGAGCACCCAGGCGGCGAGCTGGGCGAGGATAACTGCCGCTCCCTGCGCGGCGAGCACTTTGTCCTTGCCCGCATAGCTGCGGATCGGCCGGACGATCATCGCGAAGAGGGCGTCCACGCCGGTGTCGACGATGTGCGACATGAGAGTCCGGCTGGCACGCGGTATCACGAGGGTCCGCACGATGTGCGCGGTGGTTACCAGCGCGAGCAGAAGCCCCGCCACCACCGCCAGGACGTGCAGCGCTTCCACGCCCCCAGTCTGTCTTGTCCCGAGGTCGCCCGTGCTTCTATGGGACCGAGAAAGCCCCTAGCCGGGTAAAGCGACGCCGGCCGGGGCCACATCGGCAGAGGCCCGCCGGAAAGGTACATCCGCCGCCGGCTTCGGCCTACATATGAAATAGCCCTGCGCCAAGTCGCAGCCGAGGTTGGACAGCAGCTCAAGGGTCGCAGCGTCTTCGATACCTTCGGCGACCACGCGGAGGCCTAATGCGTGAGCGAGCTCGACCGTGGAGCGCACCAGCTGGAGATCGCGCTCGCGCCCGCCGCCGCCCAGTCCCGTTATGAAAACCCGGTCCAATTTGAGCTCGCGCACAGACAGCCCGCTCAGGTGCGCCAGCGACGTGAAACCGGCTCCGAAGTCGTCGATGGACACCTCGATCCCGAGGGCGAGCAGGTCGTCGATCACAACCTTGGAACCGTCGAAGTCA
>Ga0182024_10024710_pt1 | contig 10660 bp, 7 predicted proteins | sample P32metaG_FD_120480 | JGI IMG/M metagenome (GOLD analysis project Ga0182024, IMG submission 120480) | Permafrost microbial communities from Stordalen Mire, Sweden - P3-2 metaG (Illumina Assembly) | ecosystem: Environmental > Terrestrial > Soil > Wetlands > Permafrost | place: Sweden: Stordalen...
CGGCCTGGCTTCCGGCTGCTTCATTCCCCTGACCCTGAGCTTCCTGCTCCGCAACCTGCCGCCCCGGTACTGGGCCTACGGTGTCGCCATGTACGCCCTCAACCTGGAACTCTCGCTGAATATCTCGGCCTCCCTGGAGGGCTTCTATGTCGAGCAGCTCTCCTGGGTGTGGATCTTCTGGCAGAACGTGCCGCTGGCGATCGGCATGGCGCTCTGCCTGCACTACGGCGTGCCCCGCGACCCGCCCAACCGCAACCGGCCCCCCGCCGACCTGTACGGGTTCGTCGCCGGCGGGCTGGGCCTGGCGCTGATCTACGCGGCGCTGGACCAGGGCAACCGGCTGGACTGGCTGAACTCCGGCCTGGTCTGGGGCTTGCTGCTGGCGGGGGCGGTGCTCGTCGCCGGGTTCGTCGCCCATGAGCTACGGACGCCCCATCCGGGCGTCGATCTCAAGCTCGTCTTCTCGCCGCCGCTGCCGCGCCTGCTGGTTCTGATCGCCTTCCTGCGCCTGACCATCCTCTCCACCGCCTATCTGATTCCTCAATTCCTACAGGGGGTGAGGGGATTTCGGGCGCTGGAGGTGGGCCAGACGCTGGTCTGGATCGCCGCGCCCCAGCTGATCTTCTGCCCTCTGGCCGGCCTGATGCTGCGCCGGAGCGATCCCCGCCTCGTCTCCTCCATCGGCTTCATCTTCATCAGCATCGCCTGCCTGATGGTGGCGCATGGCCTGACGGCGCAATGGAGCTCCGACCAGTTCCTGCCCTCCCAGTTCCTGCAGGCCATCGGGCAAAGCTTCGCCCTGTCCGGGATCGTCTTCTTCGGGGTGCTGCACCTGCGGCCCCAGGATGCGCTCACCTTCGGCGCGGCGCTGCAGACGGCTCGCCTGATGGGCGGTGAGATCGGCACGGCCTTCGTCGCCACCGTGGTCCGGGTGCGCGCCCAGACCGCCTCGAACCTCATCGGGCTGCACGTCCAGGGCGGCGATGGCCAGGTGCTGCAGAGGCTCCAGGCCTACGCCGCCGTCGCGGGGCGGAGCGACACCGGCCTCGGCCCCTCGCGGGCGACGGGCCTTCTCGGCGGCATGGTCCGGACCGCGGCGCAGCTGCAGGGGGTGATCGACGCCTTCGTGATCATCGGCGCCCTCACCGCCCTGGCGCTGCTGATCGTGGTGGCGCACAAGCCCGCCCCCCTGGGGCCAGCCTCCTACCGGCCGCTGTTCGGCCGAGTCGAGGACCCCGCGCCATGATCCGCGCCGCCGCCATCTTCGTCCTCGCCGCCCTCGCCAGCGGCTGCGCGGTCGGCCCCGCCTATCGGCCGCCAGTCCCGCCAGCCGGCGCCCAGGCGCCTCTCGTCTCCGTCAACCCAGCTGTGGAAAGCGTCGCCGCCCCGCCCGACGACTGGTGGCGCCTCTATGAGGATGCGCGCCTGGACGGCTATCTTTACGAAGCCTTCGCCGCCAACACCGACCTGAGGGTCGCCGAGGCCAATCTGTCGGCCGCCCGGGCCGTGCTCGAGGCCGCGCGGGCGGGGGCCTACCCCCAGACCCGGGCCGAGACCGCCGGGATCTATGGCCGGGACCCGACCACCAACGAGATCCTCGAGATCATCGGCGCCAAGCCCCAGACGACCTGGCTGTTCGACGATGTCCTCGACGTCTCCTACGAGCTGGACCTGTTCGGCCGCGTCCGCCGCTCCATCGAGGCCTCGAGGGCCGACGCCCAGGCGGCCGCCGCGGCCCGGGACGGTCTGAAGGTCACCATCGCGGCCGAGACGACCCGAGCCTACGCCCAGGTCTGCGCCCTGGGAGAGGAGATCGCGGTCGCCCGCCACTCTCTGGCGGTGGTCAGCCGCGAGGCGGAGATCACGGCCGAGCGCCACGAGGCCGGCGCCAACTCGGAGTTCGATCTGGTGCGGGCCGAGGGCCTGGTCGCCCAGGTGCGCTCGACGATCCCACCGCTGGAGGGGCAGCGGCGTTCGGCGCTCTTCGAGCTGACCGAACTGCTGGGGCGCGCGCCACAGCACGCCCCGGCGGAGGCGGAGGCCTGCGTGGACCCGCCGCGACTGAAGTCGCTGATCCCGGTCGGCGACGGCGCCTCCCTCCTCCAACGGCGGCCGGACGTGCGCCAGGCGGACCAGCGCCTCGCCGCCGCCACCGCCCGGATCGGCGTGGCCGTCGCCGATCTCTATCCGCGTATCACCCTCAGCGGCTTCTATGGCGGCGCGGGCACCACCACCGCCAGCCTGACGGCCGAGCGCGGCCTGGTCTGGGGCGTCGGCCCGTCCATCGCCTGGACCTTCCCCAACCAGGCCGCGCCGCGCGCCCGCGTCCGCCAGGCCAAGGCCGCCGCCGCCGGGGCCCTGGCCGGCTTCGATTCGGCGGTGCTGCAGGCCCTGAAGGAGACCGAGAAAGCCCTGGCGACCTACGGCTCGGACCTCGACCGCCGCCAGGATCTCGCCCTGGCCCAGGATCGGGCGCGCAGGGCTTTCGAGATCGCCCGGGGCGAGTTCGTCGCCGGCTCGCTTCCCAACCTCGATCTCCTGACCACCGAACAGACCCTGATCGCGGCGGAGGAGGCCGTCGCCGCCTCAGATTCCGCCCTGGTCCAGGACCAGATCTCCGTCTTTAAGGCCCTGGGCGGCGGCTGGCGCGACTTGCCGATCGCGGGGCGCCCGTCCACATGACCTAACCTGGGGCCGATTGGAGAGCGCGATGAGCATGGTGCACTACCGGGTGATCGAGCACGACGGCGGCTGGGCCTACGAGTCGCAGGGCGTCTATTCGGAGACCTTTCCCACCCACGACGCCGCCCTGCGGGCTGCGCGGCGGGCCGCCGCCGAACAGAGGCTCAGCGGGTCCGACGAGATCATCGAGTACGAGGACGAGGGCGGCCATTGGCACGTGGAGCGCGCCTCGGGCGACGACCGGCCCATCACCGAGGTCGATGACTGAACCCCCTGCCGAGCGCATCTGTGCGGGCGATCACCGCCGCTTCTTGGAATCCCCTTCCTGCTCGTCCCAGTCGCCTTCGCGCCAGCCGTCGAATTCGGGCATCAGGGCGAGCAGGCCGAAGAACGCGCCCAGGATGTAGATCAGCGCCACCGCCGCGGCCGGGCTCAACTCGGGCGGGGAGGAGGGATGGTCCAGGATGTCCGCCGGGGAAGGGGCCCAGCCGACGGGCATCGCGCCGGGTGTGCCGCACTTGACGGTGTCGCCGTTGCGGTTGTCGCACGTGGGCGCCGCCAGGGCCGGCGACGCGGCCAGCAACAGAGCCGCCGTGGCCGCCGCGATCGTCGAATGGCGCATGGCGTTTCCTCTCGTGGCTTCCCGCTAGAACCTCGTCCGCCAACGCTTCGTTCCGCGGCGCCGCCTCAAGCGAACGTGAAGTGCCTCTCCATACGTTCGCGCGCCTCGGTCAGATGGGTGTAGTACCGCTGAAAGCCGCCGTTGTAGTTGCCGTCCTGGCGGCGGTTGAATTCGCCCTCGAAGTTGTAATAGCCGGGCGTGCAGTCCTGGTTGCGGGTGGTCTTGCCGCGGTGGGCTATCACCTCCTGCACCCACCATTCCTCGGACTCCGGCGAGACGTCGATCTCGGCGTGGCCGTGGTCGCGGGCGTAGGCGATGCATTCGGCGATGTGATCACCCTGGGTCTGCAGCATGAAGGTCAGGTTGAACTGGAACGAGGCCTGGTAGCCGCCCATGATGAACAGGTTCGGATAGCCGTGGGTGTGCACCCCGAACAGGGTGCGCAGGCCGTCGCGGTAGGTCTCGTTGATCTCGCGCCCGTCGCGGCCCCGGATCTCGTTGTAGATGCCGGTCTTCTGCACCTCGAACCCGGTGGCGTAGATCAGCAGGTCTAGGGGATAGACCTGGCCTTCGAACGCGGGCCCCTGTTCGGTGATCTGGGTGATCCCCTTGCCGTGGGTGTCCACCAGATGGACGTTCGGCCGGTTGTAGGCGGGCAGGTATTCGTCGTCGAAGCACGGCCGCTTGCACATGAACATGTACCACGGCTTCAGCGACTCGGCGGTTTCCCGATCCTCGACGATCTCCTCGATGCGGCGGTGGATGCGCATCATGTAGTCGATGTTGTCGTTCTCCTGTTTGCGGATCTTCTCCTCACGGGAGAGTTGCGCCAGTTCGGCCTTCTTGGCGGCGTCGATCTCCCGGCCCTTCAGGTGCTTCATCCGCCGCGCCTGCTGCCAGCCAGGCTTCAGCCGCGCCGCCCATTCCGGGTCGGTGGAGCGGTCGTTGCGCAGGTCGATTGAGGAGGGGGTGCGCTGGAAGACGTAGAGTTCCTTGGCCGTCCGCGCCAGGCGCGGGATCGCCTGCACCGCCGAGGCGCCGGTGCCGATGATCCCCACCACCTTGTCGGCGAGGCGCTCCAGGTCCCGGCCGGTGTAGCCGTAGTCCCAGCGCGAGGAATGGAAGGAGTGGCCGGCGAAGGTTTCCATGCCGGCGATCTTCGAGAGCTTAGGCTTCGAGAGCGTGCCGTTGGCGCAGATCACGAACCGCGCCTTCATCGTGTCGCCCCGGTCGGTGCCGATGCGCCAGAGCCTCTCGGCCTCGTCCCATACCGTCGAGATGACGGTGGTGCGGAAGACGGCCAGGTCATAAAGGTCGTAGCGCCGGGCGATCGCCTGGCAATGGGCGTAGATCTCGGGTCCCTTGGCGTAGAGGCGCGAGGGCACATAGTCCATCTCGTCCAGCAGGGGCAGGTAGTCGTAGGCCGGCACGTCGCAGGCCGCGCCCGGATAGCGGTTCCAGTACCAGGTGCCGCCGACGTCGGCGCCGCGCTCGACGATGCGGATGCTCTCCACACCGCGCTCGCGCAGCCGCGCGGCCGTCAGCAGGGCCGAGAAACCACCGCCGATGAACAGGCACTCCACGGTGTCCTCGATCGGCGCCCGCGGCTCGGCGTCGTGGTCGTAGGGATCGATCTCATACTTCGCCAGGGCGCCTGTCAGGTCGGAGGTATACTGCGCCGTTCCCTCGGGGCGGTACTTCAGCCGCAGGTCGCGCTCCTCCGCGAACTTCTCCTTGATGGCCTCGTAATAGTCCTGCGACGTATCCATTTGCGTCTCCACCGTTCTTCTTGGCGAACAGGCTGCCGCAGGCCAACCGCGTTCGCAAGGCTCATGCCGCGAAAATCCGAACTGACGTTCGAATACGATGAGCGCCCCTGATCGTAACCCCCTCTCGTCAAGCGGCGTTTGGATGGCTATAGCTGCGCCCCCCCGTTCGTCCGCGGATCCAGACCGGAATGTCGCCACGCCCGAAGTTGAAGTCGGAAGCTCAGGACCGCGAATGGGACATCGTCACGGTAGCCTCCCGGCATCTGAACACCATGGGCGTGTCGGTCGAATGGTTCGGCGAGATCGCCGCTGAACTGGGGATCTCGCGGCCGGCGCTATACAACTACGTCGTCGACCGCGATGATCTGTTGTTCCGGTGCTACCTGAGGTCGTGCGAGGCCTTGGAACTCATCCTCAAGCGGGTGACGGCGGGGACCCGCGATCCCGTGCAGGTTCTCGACGGCTTCATCACCGAGGCGACCAGCCCGCAGGCGCCCGAGACCGCGGTCCTCAGCGAAATCGACGTGCTCCCGCCCGACAGGCAGGCCATCATCCGGGCGCGATGCGAGGCCCTGGTGGCGTGGTTGTCCTCGACGCTCGGCAACGGGATCGCCAGGGGGGTGTTCCGACCGCTGGACACGGCGATCGTCGCCAACGCCGTGCTCGGGATGGCCAGTTGGAGACCCCTTTCCCGCCGCTGGAACTCGAACGCCGGGCCTCCCCCCGACACCGACGGCATTAAGGAGACCTTGTTCCGCGGCCTGGCGGCCTACCCGAAGGCGCCGCGCGCCGAGCCTGTCTGCTTCGTCCATCCGGCCCCAGCCAGGATCGATGTCTTCGATCGCCGGGCGATGGAGAGCGCCAGGCGGGAGACCATTCTTGTGGCCGCGTCGGCGCTGTTCAATCGTCGGGGCATCGGCGCCACCCGCGTGGAGGACGTGAGCGCCGCCGTCGGCCTCAGCAAGCGCGCGATCTATCACTATATCGGTCACAAGGAAGCGCTCGTCGACGCCTGTGTCGAGCGCGCCATCGCCTTCTATCTTGCGGTGATGGACGCCGCCGAGCGCATGCCGGCCACGCGGCTGGAAGCCTGCTGCGCCGCGATCAGGGACATCATCGAGACCTTTTGCGATCCGGAGCGCACGGTCCTGGTTCCCTATGTCGGTTCGGGCCTGCTGAGCGCGGAGGCGCAACGCGCGATGTCGGATTTCACCCGGCGCCTGAGGGACGGATACCGCAAGATCCTCGTCGACGGTCAGGGCGAGGGCGGCGTCAGGTCCCTGCCGCTGGATGAGGTGCTCTCCGGCCTGCCGGGGGTGTTTTCCTGGGCCGCCAGTTCTCCGGCGTCGTCGGTCGAAGGTCGCAGGGCGATCGCCAATGAACTGGCCACGCTGATCGCGCGTGGCATTCTCGCCTGAACGAAACAGGCTTGACGCGTCTCTGACGTTCGCAGGATAAGATGCACCTAAACGTCACACTAAGATGCACCTAAACGTCACACAATGAGCCGCCGACGTTCGGCCGACTAGGGGAAGCGCGATGGGTCCGTCACTCAGGATGCTGCTGTCGACCTCCACCGCGGCCGCGGCGTTGCTCGTCACCGGCCCGGTGCTCGCTGCGGAGGATACGGTCTCCGCCGCGTCTCCGGCGGGAACTGAGATCGGGGAACTGATCGTCACCGCGCAGAAGCGGTCGGAGTCGGTGCAGACCGTTCCCGCCGCCATCTCGGCGATGTCGGGGGCCAACCTCGACCAGCGTGGCATCGCCAATGTCGAGGATCTGCAGTACGCGGTGCCGAGCTTCCACTCGGGCACGCTGACCGGGTCCACCGGCATCACCATCCGCGGCGTCGGCGCCACCACCGTCGGCACCGGCGGCTCTTCCGGCGTCGCCGTCAACATCGATGGTGTCTACCAGACCCAGACCACCACGGTGGACGTGGCCCAGGTCGACCTGGACCGGGTGGAGGTGCTGCGCGGACCCCAGGGGACCCTCTACGGACGCAACGCCACCGGCGGGGCGGTGAACTTCATCACCAACGCGCCGACCGGCAAGTTCGAGGGATACATCCTCGGTGGCTATGCCGAATACGACGAGTATCACCTTCAGGGCGTGCTGAACGTGCCACTGGGAGATCGCGTCCGCACCCGCCTGATGGTGGACTATCGCGATCGCCAGGACGGTTTCGTGAAGAACATCCTCCCGGGCGGCGAGGACGTCGACAAGGGCAAGACCCTGCTCACCCGCTTCCGCCTGGCGGCCGACATCAGCCCGGCGGTGGACTTCGACCTCGGCATATCAGCGATGCACAGCATCGGCCCGTGGCAGTACCTGACGAACTACAGCACGCCTTCGCCCGCCTCCTTCGTCATCAATCCCTTCCTGGCCAACGCCACCTTCATCAGCACGCCGTGGCGCACCGACGTCAACGATCCGGTCGGCGGCAGCCGTGACTATCAGTCGGTGAGCGGGACCTTCACCCTGAAGCTGCCGTTCGGCACGCTGAAATCGATCACCGCGTTCCAGAACTACCTCTACACCTACGAGAACGACGGCGACGGCACCAACCTCAGCATAGCCCCCTATCGCGGGCGCTACAGCGACCAGGCCGTCACCCAGGAGTTCGACCTCAGCGGACAGTGGAGCCACCTGGACTGGGTGGCGGGGGCGTTTTACCTGAGCGAAGACAGCTTCAACAGCCTGTTCTACAACTTTCCCCTCGGCCTGTCCGGTCTGACCCCCGGAAGCACCCTCGATTTCGAGCAGCCCAGCTACCAGGTCACGTCCTACGCCGCTTTCGGCGACGCCACGTATCATTTGACCAAGTCGCTGAGCCTCATCGCCGGCGCGCGCTATTCCGAAGATCGGCAGACGGCGGTCTACGGCAATATCGCGGGCATCGCGGAGTTCGGCCAGATTTTCCCTGTGCCGTTCTGTCCGCAGGAAACCGACGATCTGAAGTATGATTCGTTCACCCCGCGCGCCGGCCTGCAGTACGAGTTTACCTCGAACATCAATGCCTATTTCACCTTCTCGAAGGGTTTCAAGGCCGGCGGCGCCAACATCTACTCCTGCCATGACGACTACGCCCCGGAGAAGATCACCGCCTACGAGGGCGGCGTGAAGACCCGCCTGTTCGGCAACACCGTGACGTTCAATGCCTCAGGATTCTACTACGACTACACCAACTTCCAGGTCAGCCAGATCGTCGGCCTGTCGCTCGACGTCACCAACGCCGCGGCGGCGGAGATCAAGGGGGTGGAGCTGGAAGGCGTCTGGGCCCCGGACTCGCATTGGACCCTCAACGCCAACTTCTCCTACATCGATGCGACCTACTCCAACTTCAGCAACACCGACGGCCTCAACCCGCAGCTGGGCCTCCAGAACCTGGACGGGCATCTGCTCGACAACTCGCCCCGGGTGTCGGCCAACGCCGGCGTCGCCTACCGCACCGATCCGCTCAGCTTCGGGCGACTGACGTTTCGCTTCGACGGCAGCTGCCGCTCGCGGACCTACTTCAGGGAATTCAACGACCTGTTGGACTCCCAGGCCCCCTATGGTCTGGTCAACCTCAACGTGATCTGGGACAGCCCGGACGGGCGCTACTCGGCGCGGCTGTACGCCAACAACCTGGCGAACCAAGCCTACATCCAGGCCCAGGGCGATTCGACCAGCATCGGCACGCGTTATGTCACCTGGGGCGCACCGCGCCAGGTCGGCGGCGAGATCAAGGTTCGTTTCTAGTCGTCAACCTCAAGGAAAAACTCGCCCATGGCCTCCAAGTTGGCCGAAGATCTCCGCATCGACCCCCGCATCAAGGCGATGTTCGCCGCCATGGACCTGACGACCGCCGGCGATGTCGCCAGCCGCGAGGAACTGCTGGCCCAGGAGCACAGCGAGAAGGGAAACGCGGCGGCGGCGCAACTCAAGGCCATGCTCGACGCCCTGGACAACGAATATGTCGCGCCCTCGGCGGGCTTGAGGATCACCGAACACAAGGTGGTCTCGGCGCCGGACGACAACGCTATCAACGTTCGTTTCATCCGCCCGGATACGCCCGAGACGCTGCCTTGCGTCTACTACATCCACGGCGGCGGCATGCAGACCCTGTCCTGCTACGACGGCAATTACCGGGCCTGGGGGCGGATCATCGCAGCCCAGGGCGTGGCCGTGGCCATGGTCGATTTCCGCAACGCCGTGCGCGCCTCCTCGGTCCCCGAGGTGGCGGCGTTTCCGGCCGGCCTCAACGACTGCGTCTCCGGCTTGAAATGGGTCCACGCCCAGGCGGCGGCGCTGAACATCGACCCCGGCCGCATCATCGTCGCCGGCGAGAGCGGCGGCGGCAACCTGACCCTCGCCACCGGGCTGAAGCTCAAGCGCGACGGCGACCTGGGTCTGATCCAGGGCCTCTACGCCCTGTGCCCTTACATCGCCGGACGCTGGCCCCTGCCGGAGAACCCGTCCTCGACCGAGAACAACGGCATCCTCCTCGATCTGCACAACAATCGCGGCGCCATGGGCTACGGGATCGATGCGCTGGAGGCCAGAAACCCGCTGGCCTGGCCCGGTTTCGCCACCGCCGAGGACGTGAAGGGCCTGCCGCCGGTGGTCATCAGCGTCAACGAATGCGATCCCTTGCGTGACGAGGGGATCAACTTCTATCGTCTGCTCTTAAGGAGCGGGGTTCCGGCCCGCTGCCGCCAGGTGATGGGAACCATCCATGGCACGGAAATCTTCCCGGTTTGCTGCCCGGACATCAGCCGGGACACGGCCCGGGACATCGCGGCTTTCTGCAAGGGCTGACCCAGAGCGGTCTGCCCGGCTTGCGGATGGATTAGTCCCCGCTCTTAAGTTCGCACTTTGACAGACACTGCCGCGTAATCGCTTAGAGACAGAGCCTATTGAGGAGCGCACGGTGTCCCATCGCTGGTGGGGACCTTGGGCTCCGGCGGCTGGAAGTCTAGCGACCCTCGTAGGTCACACGCTCCCGCTCGTTAACCGCGGAGGCGTCCTGTTGAACGACATCGGAAATATCCATCTCGCCAACCGCCTGCTGGCGGCGCTGACGAGCGAGGATTTCCACCTTCTGAAGCCTCACCTCGCGGCCGTCGACCTGATCCAGAATGAACCGGTGTTCGAGGGTGGCCACCCCGCCGAGTACGTCTGGTTCCCCCACGAAGGGGTGATTTCGATCGTCGCCACCGATGCCGAGGGCGGCGCGGTGGAAGTCGCCACCGTGGGCCGCGAGGGCATGACGGGCATCTCCCTGGTATTGGGAAGCGACACCTTGTCGAGCGACGCCATGGTCCAGGTCTCCGGCACCGGCTCGAGAATGGAGACCGCGCCGTTTCGCGAGGCGATCGAGGCCAGCCCGACCCTCCGGCAGCATATGCTGCGTTATGTGCTCGCGGTCTTCGGCCAGGTCAGCCAGAACGCCGCCTGCAACCAGCTCCACGCCATCAACAACCGCTGCGCCCGGTGGCTGCTGACCACCCACGACCGGGTCAATGGCGACACCTATGAACTCACCCAGGAATACCTCGCCATGATGCTGGGGGTGACCCGGCCCAGCGTCTCGGCCGCCGCC
>Ga0182024_10024711_pt1 | contig 10660 bp, 14 predicted proteins | sample P32metaG_FD_120480 | JGI IMG/M metagenome (GOLD analysis project Ga0182024, IMG submission 120480) | Permafrost microbial communities from Stordalen Mire, Sweden - P3-2 metaG (Illumina Assembly) | ecosystem: Environmental > Terrestrial > Soil > Wetlands > Permafrost | place: Sweden: Stordalen...
CGGTAACGGTGAAACATTTCCTTCACGCGCTTGCCGAGCTTGATCATTTGACGCGGATGATAAATCAGCGGCGGGTTATCGATGATGCGCGGCAAACCCTTCACCACCTTGGTCATGCGTGGGAATACATGCTCAGCAGTATCCGATTTTGCTTTCTCTTCAATGCGCTGCCAGTACTTCTTTGACTCGAAAGTTTTTGCTTCATCAATCAGAATCCCGGCATCGAGCTGCGAGTACCATACTTCCAGCGCGCGCATCCTCGCGTACTCGTCCAGGTGCTCGCGATAGCTTTGCACCGCGGCGCGGACATCTTTTTCGCAACGGTGCGCACCCTCACCCTTTTGGCGCCCCGCCAGCACGATGCTGGTGGCCAGGCGCTTCACATCCCATTCCCACGGCGCGGGCAACGTTTCGTCGAAATCGTTCATGTCGAAAACGAGGCGGCGTTCCGGCGAACCGAACCCGCCAAAATTGCTTACGTGGCAATCGCCGCAGGCTTGTACGCGCAACCCGGTTTTGGGCGTGTTGGCCAGATCGGCGGACATCACCGCATCCGCGCCGCGAAAAAAACCGAAGGCGGATTCGCGCATGCGCTCATAGCGAATGGGCAAAAGCTCCGGTATTCGTCCGCGATCGGCGTGCTTCAACAGTTGAATGGGATCGTGGCGATTCGACGGCGGCTTCCATGCGGCATGATCGCCACGCGCCACTTTTTTGCGCAGGGCCTTCCCCGCCGCGAAGCGTTCTTTCACCGAAAGGCTGACTACTTTCTCGTTTGGCCGCGACCCTTTGCGCGGGTTAGCCCGGCCGTCCGCTTTTTTGATGGCTTTTGTCAAAGTGGTCAGTGACCCGGCAGCAACGTGATGGAGCCTAAATTATGTACCCAGCGCGCCGGACGCTTGTCATCTGGAACGATCAATTCATACGGGCCGGATTTTCCGAGCGGCTGTCCGTCACGCGCATCGGCCACCATAATTTCTCCCGAGTGCGCGCCGAGCTCGACTTCTGCAAGCGACAGGGCCACCGAATATCCGTCCGATCCCGTAGCGATGAGATAACTGGAGAGTGCTTCCTCGCGAAAGCTCTTTCCCATGGGGGCATTCACTTTGACCAATAAAATTTCCAGCAAAACGCCTGAGTACGTTTCATCGGCATTGCTATGCGAGTTGTGCACTTTTACAGTGATGTGCGGCAACGCGCGGAAATTAACGGGGGAAAGAGCCACGGGTGGGTGATACAGGTCAGCGGTCAACACCAGCGAGTTTTCAGGGTAAACAGCGGTCGGCGAACCCGTGGCACCAACCGGCAGAATGACCGTAAGTACCTGGGCAGTGGAGCTGGCGCCGTCGGGTGGGATGACTTCGAAATGCTGGGAGGCCTTGGAAAATCCCGACGCCGAGACGAACAGAGCATACGTCCCCGTCGCCAGCGTAAGCAACAGATGACCCTTGTCATCCGTTTCCATTTTCGCGGGAGGATTTTCTAAAAAAGGCACCACGCGCACACGCGCATGCGAGATGCCCGCGCCGGTCGGATCCTTCACCAGGATGTCGACCGGTGCAGGTGCGATCGGCGATTGCTGCGCGCACAATGCCACCGGCAAGAGCAGCACGGCGCTGACGACGGTCTCCCCTAGGCGGCGGTGGAGCGTGGCAGAAAAAGCTCGAGCATTGAAACGTACTCGAGCCACCGCGAGGCTGGCCAGAAAAGGCACCTACGAATGATAACCCTGGGCGAACGTCAGGAGTAATGTTTACGACAGGATGAACAAAGCGACCGCTGATGAGACGCGCTCTGGGAAGTCTAGCCGACCACCCACCCGCGGCATCGCAAATGCTTTGTACCACTAACCGGTGATGATTTTTGCGGCTAGCTAGCTCTGCCGCTTTTGAAGGCTCCATGATCAACGCCCCGGAACGCTCCACCCAGGTTGACAAATCTTTCAGGTGCGATGTGGTGATCGCGCCCATTTCAATGTTCAGGTGTCCCTTGCACTGGCGAGCGAGAAAGGATTCCGCCGCGGGGCCGAGATAGGGTTTGCTTAATGCCAGGATTTTGTCGGAAAGAGCACTCATCTTACGACCGTCTCCGGAACGGGCTGGGCTTGCGAAGCTTCAGCCTCTGATTGAAAAAATCGTACCGCGGTAACCATGCGTGGAAACGAATCGGCAAGGTCCCCTATCTCGTCATTCGAAAAACGCTTGACCGACATTTTCAGATTTCCCATGCTGACGTTTTCCGCGACTTCCTTTAAATGTTGCACGGGCACCAGAATGGCTCTCGAGAACAGCAGGCTCATGGTGAACGCGAAGAAAAATCCCGCCAGCGAAACTCCCATCACCAGGGGCACGGAGCGCTTGCTGATGCTCTCGATATTTCCCAGGGACGTTTGGCTGGCATCCCGCCCGGCCATTTCGCCATCCTCGGCGGTTTCGTTCAAATGTTCCGCGGCCGCTTCGTAAGTCGACATCGCTGCGGCGTTGGCATCTGCTTCCGCGCCCTTTTCCACTCCTTGAACCAGGGCTTCGAGGGCGTCTGAGAAGTTGCGCGCCGCGACAGAAACCACCTTGAACTTGGCGCACTTTTCATCCGTTGGCGCGATTTTTATCGCTCTGGTGGAGATGCTTTCAATTTCATGAATTTCGAATTCGGCTTCATCCAGGTACGTCTCGCGCGCTTTTTCCGCGCCCAGCGTCTTGAATTCCGCCAGATAACTTCGAATTTTGCGCTGCGCTTCCAGGTTATGGACCTGGATTTCCAGGGACATGGAATTCAGCCGGTCGCCCACGCGCGCGGTCTCGAGCGCGCTGCGGCGTAAACCCAAGACAGAATAAACTCCAATGGCCGCGACCATGCCCATTAACAGCAATAAGGCGGTGAATCCACCGGCCAGCTTGTTTTTAATTGTCGGTCTCATGTGTCCTCTTTACGTATTCCCGCGGGCTTCAATCTCCGCACGGTGGTTACCCAACAGGCTAGAGCGGGTAGCCCGGTTGACCCACAGCTTTGCCTTCAATGTGCAGGACTTTTACGGTTCCTGCGCTTGCCGCCACAGAGTTGGCTTCCACGATGGCAAAGCCTCCGGCGGTTCCGCTCACGATTCGCGCGGCCTGAGCATCGGAATCCACCACTTGAATGGCCATAGGTTCGTCGCCGCGAAATTCCGCGTTCATCACATAACGCTGATACTCGGCGGGCGACAGCCGCACGATGCTGGAGAGCGCGCATTGATAAACTTTGGTAGAAGGATCCCGGGAAACCAACGCGACTGCCTTGTGATCCTGCCAGGCGCGCACGTCGCCAAGAATCAATTTTCGCAATTGCGCCATGGACATGCTTTCCACTGGATTTGATTTATTCACGATCACCGCCAACCCTCCCGGCAGGCACTGGGCATGTGCAGCCAGGGCCGAGCCGTAGAAGACTAGAGTCGCGATCGCGAAACGCAAGCGGTACCTTGCCATGTTGATTGAATCTCCTTCTCTCAAACCCCAAAAATGCAAAACGCCCCGTTAGAACGTAAATGCCACCTGCATGTCCACGCCGTCTTCCGGCTCAGGTCCGCGTTGATAGAGCCGGTTGTACTGCACTTTCAGAGCAGCATACGCGGTGAAGTCCATGCGCAGGCCAACCGATGGTCCTTCGTAGCGGCCGGTATAAATGCTGACCGGATCGTTGTTGGGAATGTTCATGTACTGGTATCGAAAATAGGGCCGGTACCTTCCAAACTTTCTGGAAAGCTGCGTGTACGCGAGCGGGCTGTTATAGCTTTTCATGCCGTCTGGCTGGTTGTGCATCAGCACGATTTCATTGAAACATTCCCACGCGGAATCGGTAAAGACCGCGTAAGCGCTGCTGATTTGCTGGGTCACGTGCGGCACCAGCGCGGGCACCAGACGGTCGCGATAGTAAGAGCCGCCTACCTGCAGGCCGGGAATCCATTGCGGCTTGATGTATGTCGCAACGTTGAAGTCTTTGTGATTTTTGTCGGCGTAGAAATTCTGCACCGGCTGGCCAATCGGTGAAGAGCTGCGGCCGTTGCCAACTTCCGCCACCCAATGCAGTTCCAGCCTACCGGTATGGCACCAGGCCCGTGGCCGTAACTCCCACGCTGTGCACCGGAAGAATTCCGCCACTATCTTCGAAGAAATACATGAACGGCCGGCCCGTCGCAGTCTGAAACCACGTGCCATGATGAAACGCGGTGTTGTAGTAGCCGATGGGGGTGTGATAACGGTCGCCGCTGATTTCCAGATAATGGCTCGGCTTGTAAGTGATCTCCATGCGCTCAATGTCCAGCCCCCAGTAATTGGTCTGGTCCGCGCCGATTACCACTTCGCTGAGGAAGCTGACTTGTTTCGACAAGCGAGAGGAGAGAAACAGATCGAATTCGCCAATTTCAAAGGTGTTGTGAACCGGCGGAGGCAAGGGAAAGATCAGTGAGTTGGCATCCGAGCCAAAATCCAGATTGAAGTCCGCGAAGCCGCGGATTTTCAGCACCGGGCCGCCGCCCGGCAACTGCATGGAGTGTTCGTGAAGTGTAGGAGGCGGCTCGCTCTGCACGATGAGAGCGGCCGCCACTTCCGCGGGCGCAGCAGTAGTGACAGAAGGAGTGGTTGGAGCAGGTGTCGGCACAACGGTGTTCGCACCGGAACCAGCCGTGGCGTCTTCCGACTTGCTCGGCTGATTCTGCTTGAGGCGCTCGACTTCCGCTTCGAGTTGTTTCAGGCGCGCTTCCTGCGCTCAGAGCTGCTGCAGAAGCTGCGCCAGGTCTTCAGCCGACGTGGCGGCCCGTGTCGGAGCAGGCTCCTGCGCAAAGACCGGACCCGACGCCAAAAACGCAAATGCCAAAAGCATAACCAGAACTCTTTCCAAACGCATTCTTGTGGTTCCCTCCTCGTTGCCGATCACAACCCATGCTGCTGATGAGATTGACGTATTCATTCCTGGTCGTAATGTCGCGGCAATTCGCGACCAGAGCGTTTTTTAAACTTTTTTCAAATGAGCGCCGACACCCAGTGTGAATACTGCGGACGTTGCAATAGAGCGGCCAAACGAGCGGAGTGGATTTCGCTAATCGTGATTGAGTACGACGAGAAAAACGGCGATAAAGCTATGTTCTAACTTAGAAACTAAGCCTAAGAACCCTTTGACTAGAACAAAAGAAACACTTGAGCCGTCTTCGACCGGGACCAATAACCAAATCGGAACGGCAAATTTCGATTCGGGAAAAGTTCCACGGACGGGCTTCATCGCTTCGCAACCGAAACGGCATCAACCCCCGACATCCTAGGTGGACAAAAGCAGCTTAGGGTCACGGCCCGATGGGAACTTGGAAATAACAGTCTGCGCGCCGACGTTGAACCACGCGGTTAATCCAACTTCCCAATCAGCGTACGCAGGAATTCCGCGGCCGTGGCGGCTTCGCGCAATTCGCTCTCACTTAACGTTTGCAGCGCACGCACCAGCATCTCGACTCTTTTGCGTCGGCCTTCGTGCAACATTCTCGTGCCGCGTGCCGTCGCTTCCAATGCCATCCGGCGCTTGTCCTCCGTAGCTTTTCGACAGACCAGCCCGTCGCGCTCCAACCCCGCAACGATCCGGCTCATGGTCGGCGGCCGGACCTGCTCGGCCTCCGCCAACTCTTTCAGCGAGCGGGGTCCGCCAAATACCAGCACCGACAAAGCCGACAGTTGCGCCGGACCGATGCCGGCGCTGCGGTCCTGCGCGCGCACTTTGCGCAACATGTGAATGGCCGCGGAGTGCAACAGGTCCCCAACGCGATACGCTTCGATCTCGGGTTTTATTTTCTGCTTGCGCCTGGTCATAAAATATAGTTAGCTATGCTAACTAATTGATCCAGAAGAACTCGCGCTGTCTCTGGAGGTATACCGTGAACATTCCCGAAACCACCACGCTCTCGCGCATCGCGCAAATCGCCGTCAATGCTTACGATGTCGATCGCACCACGGCATTCTATCGCGATGTGCTGGCTTTACGGCACCTGTTCCGCGCCGGCCAGCTCAGCTTTTTTAACTGCGGCGGCGTGCGCCTGATGCTCGGCCCGCCCGAGCAGCCGCAATTCGATCACCCCAGCTCCATTTTGTATTTTCAGGTAGGCGACATCCATGCCGCGTTTGAACGCCTGAAATCCGCCGGCGTAACATTTGAAGACCAACCGCACCTCATCGCGCGCATGCCCACGCATGAATTGTGGATGACGCATTTCCACGACACGGAAAGCAACCTGCTGGCGCTTATGAGCGAAGTGCCTAACCCCGCGTAATTTTCTTGCCAGCGTGACCGTCGCGGACACCCTTCAGCCTGGAGCTGAGACTTAGGCGTTCCACGCACACCTGTAACGACGCACAGTGGCAGTCCAGAAGGTGCTCCAGCAACGATTTGAGCTGGCGAGAGCGCTGCATTTTTTCATCTACCTCCTTGATTTTGAGATGCGCCAACTTTCTCCAGCGAGGTCCCACCGGAGCCTTATCGCGCAGCCCACTTAAGAACACTTTGATCTCGCTGAGCGTGAAGTCCATGTCTTTCGCAAATCGGATCAGCAACAAGCGGGGCGCGGCCTCCCCGGAATAGCGGCGTTGTCCGCCGCTGCGATGCGGAGCAGGCACGAGTCCGAGGCGCTCATAGTAGCGAATCGCCGAAGCATTCAATCCCGTGTGGCTGCTAAGTTCCCCAATTCTCATACCTTCTCCGCGGCGCGTACGGTTCAAATCGCGCTTGACTTAAAGTTGACTTTAACTTCTAGGCTTGAGAAATCAAAGCCGTAAATCTAAGGACAACTACATGAACATGCCCAGGATATTTTTCTCGCGGATTCAGTCGCGACTTACATCGCATGCAGAGCTGGCCGCGGCGCTGCTAAGCGCTGCAGTTACTCCGCTATACTCCCAGAATTCACAAGAAACTACCGCCGTGGAGGCAAGACCGCTGACCTCAGACAGCAAATTCTTCTGCAACAGCAAAGTGCTCGACCCTACGGAGCGGGAGCATCACCAACAGCTCACCGATAAATTAATTTCTACCCGAACGCAAATCGTGGAATCAGACAAAGGTTACGAATTCCAATTTCGCCCCTCCGACATATCGCTCGCGGAATTGAGCGGTTGGGTCTTTGCGGAAGCGAAATGTTGCCCGTTCTTCGATTTTCACATCGACCTGGAAAACGAAGGCACGCTGCTATGCCTGAGGCTCACCGGCAAGCCGGGAATCAAAGCCTTTATTCAGTCGGAATTCCACGTCCCCGCAAAATAAAAACGTTGCTTCGCGCCCGCAGACATGTGCGCCGCACGCGATTCATGTAAAATGCTAAGGACTCACCAGGGGCGTAGCTCAGTGGTAGAGCAGCGGCCTTTTAAGCCGAAGGTCGTGGGTTCGATCCCCACCGCCCCTACCAATACAAAGGGACAATTTGTCAGCTAGTTAGACCGCATCCTTCAGAACTCGGCTGGTGGCACCCTCAAGTGCCACCTTATCGAAAAAATTCCCCACCAATAATAAGAAAAGGAGCGCTCTCGTGAGAGTGTCTGGCCAAATTCTCAGCGCCGCGCACTCGGTTGACTTTGTCGCGCCGCGTTTCATGGAAAGTTCTTCGCAACTGGAGACCAAACCGGCATAGAAAAATCCATCACTGTGATATGAGGTTGCATCGAAGAAATGTTTCTCGACGGCTTCCCGACCGTTTTCTGCTTCTCCGCAAACTCGCCATTCTTGCACCGATTCCAGAAAAGCGCGCAGGTGTTCGCGAAAATGAGGGTGGTCATCGACGATAAAGATTCGTACCACTGGCGATTCCTCGCGAACCACATATATTAGGAATTCAAATATACTAAGGACATATTCCGGACATGGCGGGATGGATTTCGGTAGAAGGAATTTTCTCGCCGCGATTCAGAGAACCGGCCACCACCATAAAACGCCGTCATAAAAATCTAGGGGTGCAATGCAGAACAGAGGGCCGCACCGTAACTAGAAGCGATGATCGGCATAAAATCCAAGAACCGCCAACAGCAGTGTAAATGCTCGCCTGCCCCATCCCTTGAAGCTGCGTATCAGAGTCCCCGGTCCGTCAAGAACGGTTAAGTGGGCTTGCAGATAATCCGAGTCGTTATAAATCTTTGCTAGCGTTGTCATGGGACCCTGCCCTCACAGCTTGGCGCTTTGAATTCAGTCTTTTTGGGCCGCCGCCGGCTTGTTAACTTCGTAATCGGAATATTTGATGTTCAAGCTCGCGTGGCCATTGAGACGCAAAGTTGAGTCGCTTTGGTTTTCGGCAGGGAGCCAGAAGGCCCCAAGTTTCTGATAAGTGTGGCGGATCTCCGTCTTGGTTATCCACTCCGACGGGTTCTGAGCTGGCTCACCTTCAATACGACACACAGCGAAATCGTCCTCATTAATCCAGATCCGACCGCGGTACAGGAATTTATTTGGTACTTTAGGCTCAACGTTGAGAACGTAGGTGCATCCGTCGGTGGTCGCGCGATATTCCAGCGATGTGAATCCATAATTTCGGGTGTTAAGTTCGACCTTCGCTCGGTTTTCAGGTTTCTGCGCTTCGCGCTCTGTTTCAATTAACCGCTTCAGAACGCGATTGACAATCCATTTGGGTCCACTCTCCGACAAAATTTGAAATTCCTTTTTGCCGGGGGCATGGTAATCCATTCTCACAACCATTTCCGCGTGGAAACCGGCAGGAAAGCCGCGATAGTCGAGCTCATAAATCCGCTTATTACTATAGTTTTCCAGTGCTTGGGTTCTTTCGGCATTTTTTTCGAGAAGTTTTTCAACTACTTCAGGAAGCGTGAGGTGCGGTCGCGCTTGCTCTTCGACGGATTCCCCCGCGGAGGTTAACATCAGCCACGCAGCTACGGCAGGAATGATGAAAATGAATCTCGCTGAGCTGGACGGTGACCGAGAAAAGGATCGCGCCCTCCGGCTTTTAGCGCTCACCAAGCCACCTCGTAATCCGCGCCCGCCGGGCCCTGTTGTTCAGATGTATCCCGCGCAATATAAGCCAGCGCTCGCTGCGCACCCTTATTGTCGAGTAGCCGAAGAGCTGAAAACGCGAATTGAATGAACCCGGGCGGCGCCTTCCAGAGGCTTGAAATTGGACGGTATTCACCGGTATCGGGAAATAAATGGTACACGCGATCATCCCATCTACGCGAGCCAAAGGGATGCTCCGGGTACTCACGAATCGTATCCAGCAGTACATTGATCACGTGGACGCTCCGTGGCTCGGCATACTGGGGCATTAGGAGCACGTGACTGCGCCGTTGGATTCGAACTTCGTCGACAAATTCGGGAAAGGTCGTGCTCCGGGTTAGGTTCAGGACACCGCTCGGCTGACATCCATGGCGATCTCCGCCGGACACCACCGGAAGCTGAAAGCGTTCGGCCAATTCGACGACGCGAACGTTTTCCGGCCACCGCCGAATGCCATTCATTTCAAGAGCGTGTATGAAATTCCCATACCGCTTCAGAAACGAGACGACCATTTGCCCGTACCGCGGTCCCACGTGGGCCAGGTCCCACAGCGGGTGATTGAACACGACCAATGTACCGGGGCTTCCATCCAGTGTGGTTAGCAGCTCTTTTAATAAGCGATCGCATGGACGTTTGGTGTACGCGGCGAGTTCCGCTGCGATTTGTGCAGCTCGAGCCTCAGGTAGATTGTGAATGCCCAGATGAAAGAGTGCGCCCAAGTGAGGAACGGACCACTCGAGCGAGAACGGTACCTGGCGCCGTTGGGGCAGTCCTCGCAGCACAACTGGCGCGGCGATACTGTCGTGATCGGTCAGCGACACAAGACTGGCGAGCCCGAGAGCGTTCTCGATTTGCCCGCTCTCAACTTCGTATGACTTCTCCGCTGTTAATGGAGGTGTCCAATAAGCTCGTTCAAAATCAACCGGGATTGTTGATTTTTTGCACTGCCGCTCGAATGCCCAGTGCACAATGGGGTACTTTGCCGCGAAATGCGATATAAAATGCAGCCCTTCTTTAGAATGGTTTGTGTGGCTGTGAAGTGATACGGCGGCCAGGTAATCCGTGATTTGATCTGGACGCTGTTGGAAGCACGAGATTCTGGTCTTGGACACAACTTCCCCAGGCAACTAATTTAGAATGACAGAAACTTCGCGAAAAGACAGTCAGGTGAATGGTGTAAAAGAGCGATTGATCTGCGTTATTACGGGCGGTTAACGTTTTCTCGTATTTCACATTTTGCAATCCTGACTTCCACGTCTCCTGAATTTATGCTCGGGCCCTCGATTCGGGGTACTGCGTTGGCCCGCGGAATATAGCGCAAACCGGCTTGGTGAGATCTAAAAAATCCGGACAGTCAGAACTTCTGAAAGTCCTTCGTCAAGAAATCCTGACAATGTTTCAGTTGAGCGCTCCTGGAAATAGTGTTAAACGGTCGAACACCGCTTCTTCAACAAGCTGCTAGCGGTTCATCTTTTATTCCTTCGTGTTGAGCGCGACGCCGGTGACGGAAGTTTTTCGGCTAGTGAGCCCCTCCTCCTGAACGATACCTGTTCTCGCGTACTAACTACACTTTAGTACGGGCGGGGTTACGAATTGTGGCCTCCGTCCTATAGCCCGGAAAAGTCCCAGTACGTACATTGGGTCTACGACGCAGGCC
>Ga0182024_10024712_pt1 | contig 10659 bp, 8 predicted proteins | sample P32metaG_FD_120480 | JGI IMG/M metagenome (GOLD analysis project Ga0182024, IMG submission 120480) | Permafrost microbial communities from Stordalen Mire, Sweden - P3-2 metaG (Illumina Assembly) | ecosystem: Environmental > Terrestrial > Soil > Wetlands > Permafrost | place: Sweden: Stordalen...
CAAAAGATCGCCGTGCAACCGCATCGTTCATATCGGCTGACCTTGTGGGTCAAAACAGAGGGACTGGAGCCGGTGGACGCCTTCCGCGTCGAAGTTTTGGCCGGCGACCGCGAGGTGGCGCCGCGCGCGTTCCATGTGGGGGCGAGCGCCGACTGGCGAAAGGTGACGATGCTCTTCAACAGCCTCGATCACGATAGCCTGTCCGTTTACGCGGGCGTTTGGGGCGCCAAATCCGGAAAACTTTGGTTGGACGACTGGTCCATCGAAGAGATAGGCCCGGTCAACGTCCTTCATCGCCCGGGAGCTCCCGTCACCGTCCGCAGCGAGGATGGGGCCACGCTCTACATTGAGGGCAAAGACTATGCGCCATTGGCGGATCCGCATCTCGATCCGTCACGCGACGATGGGCCCGCCATTCCACTGAAAACCCTGGCCGGCAGCCGGATCGTCGAAGGCCAACGCCTCAAAGTGAGCTGGTATCACTCTATGGTCATTTATGATTCACAGATCACGGTCTGCATGGCTGAGCCGGAGCTTTACAAAGTTTTCTCTGAAGAGGCGCATGTTCTATTTGATAGGCTCCATCCCCAATCCGTTTTGTTATGCATGGATGAAATTCGCATGGGCGGAACTTGCCAGGCCTGTCGAGGCCGCAACATGGGCGAGTTGCTTGGCGAATGTTTCACCAAGGAAGTGGAAATTCTTCGCGGCGAATCCCCAAGTGTCACCGTGTATGCTTGGGCGGACATGCTCGACCCGAATTGCAACGGCCACGCCAATTATTATCTCGTCGACGGCGATTTCACCGGGGCTTGGGACCATGTCCCTCGCAGTCTTATCATGGCCGTTTGGGGGGGCGTGCCCAACGAGGCCAGTTTACGATTTTTTTCCGGTCGCGGCACGCGCACGTTAGTGGCGTGCTATTACGATGAGAACGATTTGAAGGATAGCGCGGGCTGGTTGGACCTGGCCCCAAAGACGCCCAAGTTGCGCGGCTTCATGTACACGACTTGGCAACAAAAATACGGCCTTTTGCCGCAGTTTGGGGAGATGTTGCGCAAGCCAACCCAAGCAGAATCGAGTCCCTAAAAGCAGGCGATTGCCGGACCTTTCAGAAACGCCAAAGGAGCGATACGGAGTGTCAAATAACTCAGGCGGATTAACATTTTGTCATTTAAACTTGATGGTTTATTAATGACTCCGTCGGGCAGCAGGGCTACGATCGCAAGCTGATGGGCTCTAATAACAGCCGGGAGGGTTCATTTCCCGCCCGCCACCTCGTCGCGGCCGCGCGGGCGTTTCGATTTGTTGCCGTTGCCGCGGTTTTCGCCGTTGCTTCGAACACGGCTCCAGCCCGTGACCTGCCGGGATTGTCCTACACCAACCTCCGCGACCCGTCAGTTCCGCTGTCCATCCACGTGGTACGTCTCGCCCTTGCTGAGGCGCGCTATCGCCTTCGCTCGCTGCACGCGCGCGACCAAGCAGTTGGACTGGATACGTTGGGTGATCAGGTCGCGTTTGCTTCCCCTGCTTCCAGCCCGGTCGTCGCTGCCATCAATGGGGACTTTTACGAAAGGGAGGGCCGCTATGCCGGCGCGCCCCGGGGCCTGCAAATCATTGAAGGCGAATTAATCAGCGGGCCTTCTGGCGAGGCCGGCTTTTGGATGGATGCCTTGGGCGCGCCTCACGCCGCCGACATTCAACCTCGCTTCCAACTGACTTGGCCCGATGGTGCAACGTCGTCCTTTCAACTCAACGGCCCACGGGCTGACGACGGGATTGAGGTTTACAGTCCTGCCATCGGCGCCTCGACCAAAACATCGGGCGGGCGAGAAGTCGTTCTTGACGGTTCGGGGACAGGGCCATGGCTCCCGCTGCGTATTGGAAAAACCTACAAAGCTTCAGTGCGAGAAAGCCGTGACGGCGGCAATACGCCCCTACTGTCAAGCATTCTCATTCTTTCCCTCGGCCCAAAAGCCGTCGCGCGCGCTCCGACCTTGCGCCGCGGCGACGTCCTCGAGTTTTCCACGGGCTCCGAACCGTCTATACGCGGCATCAAAACTGCCATCGGTGGGGGCCCCGTCCTCCTGAGAAACGGCCACCGTGTCTCAATCAACGTCCCGGAGTCGCAATCCTACCAAGTGACCACAATGCACGAAGGTCATCCTCGCTCCGCTATCGGCTGGAATGACAAATACTTATTCTTTGTGGAAGTCGATGGACGCCAGAGGAAACTGTCGGAAGGGATGACTTTGGATGAACTGGCCAGGTTTCTGCTGCAACTTGGCTGCACTGACGCCATGAATTTCGACGGTGGCGGCTCAGCGACTCTTTGGTTTGATGGCGAGGTGCGCAACAGTCCGTGCGACCGCATGGAGCGGGAGGTCGCCAACGGCCTGGCCATCGTCATGAAGAAAAAATGAATTACGATCGCGCCATTTCGCTCGCGGCGGCCTTGCGGCGCCGTCGCGCTTGTTTCGGCGGAACCATAGTCCTCGCATTGGGCCTTTGCCCGGCGACTGCGGTCTCGGCGTCCGATCACCCGGCCACCAACAGCGCGCCTGCGGCTCCTTTTCTCCGCTACACCAACGAGGTGATCGAAGATGTCCCCTTGTCGATCCACATAGTTAGAATCCAGCGCGGCTCCCCGGACTGGCGCTTCTGCACCACCTTGGGACACAGAGATCAAATTGGGATGGGTGATGTTTCGGGCCAGGTTAAAGCGCTGCCTCCCGAGTGTGGCCAGCCCATCGCCGCCATCAACGGTGATTTTTACGAGAAAAACGAAAAACACGATGGCCGACCGCGAGATTTGCAGATCCGCCTGGGCGAACTTGTCACCGGACCTTCTGGCCATTGCTGCTTTTGGATCACGCCTGACGGGCAGCCCCACATGACGAATATTGTCACCCATTTCCGCGTTGTCTGGCCGGATGGCAAGGAAACTCCGATTGGCCTGAACGGACTCCGCGAGGACAATACCGCGATGCTTTACACGGCCGCGTACGGCGGTTCCACCCGCGCCACGGGTGGAACCGAACTGGTTTTGGAGCGCGCCGGCCCGGGACCCTGGCTCCCGCTCAAACCAGCCTGCACTTATGCCGCGCGTGTCCGCGAAACACGCTCCTCCGGCGAGACGCCCCTGAACCGCGACACGATGGCGCTTTCATTTGGGCCCGCTTGTGAGATTCCGCTCCATGCTCGCCCTGGCGCCTCAGTCAAAGTCATTCTTGAAACCAGTCCCGAACTCTCGGGCGTGGACGTCGCCATCGGCGGAGGACCGACCCTTGTTGAAAATGGGAAAGCAAGGGAGTGGAACGGCTTTTTCAAACTGCGTCATCCCCGCACCGCTCTTGGTTGGAATGATGAGAGTTTTTTTCTTGTCGTGGTCGATGGGCGCCAGGGCGACGTTTCCGTCGGCATGACTTTCTCCGAGTTGGCCGCCTACCTAGTCAAGCTCGGCTGCAAAGAGGCCATGAACCTCGACGGCGGCGGTTCCGCGACGCTTTGGGCTTATGGCATGGTCAAGAACAGCCCCAGCGAAGGCCAGGAGCGTCCCGCGCCCAACGCTTTGGTCGTGCTTAAGAAAGACCCAATAAACGATTGATCGCGTGACTTCCGGCCATCCAACGAAATTGCACCGCTCCACCGCCCTAGGATTCGCGTTTTTGTTGATTCCGTTTGCCACTGTTTTGGCGATCGACTTCAAACCCGTCGATTCCCTACCCGGCCACGATCTCTTCGAGGGCGGCCAAGTTTGCCGTCTTGAAATCAAGGTTGACGCTCCGGGCCTGGCTTCCTTGCGCACCAATCCACGCGAGTTCATTCGCGCCGAAATTCAGGAAGGCGCTTCGTCCTATGCGCACGTCGGCGTCCGTCTGAAAGGCTCCGTGGGCAGCTTCCAAGAAGTCGATGAAAAGCCGGACCTGACGCTGGATTTCGCCTGTTTTGGCGGGTCCCAAAAGTTCCACGGGTTGCGGCGGATCCATCTCAACAATTCGGTCGAAGACCCTAGCTATTGCCACGAGCTTCTCGGCAGCGACTTGTTCCGCGCCGCCGGTGTCCCCGCGCCACGTGTCGCGCATGCTGTCGTGACGCTAAACGGCCGTCGTCTCGGCTTATTTGTGCTCAAAGAAGGGGCCACCGAGGATTTCCTGTCCTGCTTTTTCAAGCAAGTGGGTGGTAATCTGTATGAACCAGGCGAGGGCCACGATGTCAACCAGCGCCTCAAACGCAACGCTGTTGCCGCGCCCAAGCAGAACCGCGCGGCCCTCCAGGAATTGGCCCGCGCCGCGTTGGAAACCAACGCCGCTGCTCGTTGGGAGACTCTCGAAGGAACATTGGATGTTCGCGAATTTGTCGATTTCATGATCATGGAAGTCATTCTCGACCACCGGGACGGTTATTCCATGGCCCGCAACAATTATCGGGTCTATTTCGATATCGACTCCGATCGATTCGTTTTTCTACCGCAGGGGATGGACTTGCTTTTTGGCCACCCGAACGCCACCTGGCAACCCAGCCTGGCCGGCCTGGTCGCCCGCGCTGTCATCGAAACTGCGCAAGGCCGCCAGCTTTACCAAGAGCGCTTTGGTGTTCTCTTGACAAATGTTTTCCACGCGACGGCGCTCCAGTCCCGCGTGGACCAAACTGTCGCCGCCTTGCGTCCCGTCCTCAGTGCTCAAGAGTATGCTGACCTTAGACAACAGGCCGATCTCTTGAAGGAGCGAATCGCTCGCCGCCAAATCAGTCTGCAATCCCAGTTGACACAGCCTTTACGCCAACCCCTGGCGTTTACCAACGGAACCGCTCGCGTTGGCTGTTGGACCAAGGTAGACGAATCGCCCGCCGCACGGCTCGATCTCTGCCAAATCGACCAAGCCCCGGCTCTCCGCATCGTCGCCCAGTCCGACAGCGGCGCCTCGTGGCGCGCCGAGGCTTTTCTGGCGCGCGGTCGTTATCGCTTCAAGGCGCGGGTCAAAGTCACTGGCGTCAAACCGCTGTCCTTCGGCCGGCATCAAGGCGCCGCCCTGCGGATTGCGGGCCAGGAATTGCCGGATTCGGGCCTTACTGGTAGTTCCGCCTGGCGCGATATTGCCGCCGAATTTGAAGTCAAGGATGAGGCCGGCGAAGTCGAGCTAATTTGCGAATTGCGCGCAGTCGGCGGCGAGGCCTGTTTCGCCCTGGACTCTCTGAAGCTCTATCAAACTCCATGAAAAATGGCGACACCCAGGAACACAAACATGAAAGACAATGACCCTTCGTTAAGTCCGCGTGGCTTTCCAGCCCGACGCCCCTCCGGTGGAAAAGCCTTCACCCTCATCGAACTGTTGGTAGTCATTGCCATTATCGGGCTTCTGGCCGCTTTTCTTTTGCCTACCTTGGCTAAAGGCAACGCCCAAGCCAATGGCGCCGCCTGTATCAATAACCTTAAGCAATTAGGCCTCGGCATCCGTCTGTGGGCGGGCGATGAAGGCGATCATTATCCTTGGACTGTCGATGTTACGCAGGGCGGGGCTAGGAACTCGCCCGATTGGACGGACAACGTCCGCACGTGCTCCAACCAAGTTGTCAATACCAAGATCGTGGTCTGCCCCACGGACCTCAAACGCAAAATCGCCAAAACCTGGTCTCTCATGGAAGGCGACCTCAATGTCAGCTACCTAGTCGGCCTCAGCTTCACCCAGGCCGGCTCCAAGGATGTTATTGTTGGCGATTTCAACGTCATCGGAGGCGGCGGCGGGCTCGATGCGACCTGGAACCAATTCCTCGGCTCCTCCATCGACGCGGCCTGGGACCGCAATCTTCACATCTTAAAGGGCCATCTCGCCATGGGCGACGGCAGCGTCTCCGCCCTCAAGACCCCGGACCTCCGCGAAATGATCAGCAACTTGCTCACGTCCAGAATGGCGACCAATGTCATTCTTTCCAAGCCGCGCGGTCTCCTCTAATCCTGTCGCGCCCACCCGCCATGACCAGAATCCTCCGCACCGCCGTCTTTGTCCTGGCGCTCACCGCATGGCTTTGGGTGTGGCTGCCGGAGCGCGGCGGATTTGGGCCGTGCCTCCAGCGCGCGCCATTTGAGGCCAGCGGCCGCCTCGCCGCCGAACAGGCTCTGGCCTGTCTTAAACCGGGCGGCCAAATCCTTGTCCTTAGACGCGACACTTCGGCCTTCAGCAATCCCGCCACGGACGCTCAGATGGCGGCTTTTCGCGACACTATTCGCCGCGCTCGCGCTTGCATCCAACTCGAACGCGTCTTGCCGGTCGATCCCCTCCGGCCCGTCGCGGTTCCTTCGAGCGAATTCTGCGATCTCCTCAAGAATAGCCAGCCCGACGCGGTCATCGTCTCGTTCATGGGTCCGCCTATCCTGACCGATGCCGACCTTATCCGTCTCGGCGAGGCCAAACGGCTGGTCATTGCCTTTTGCCCCGGCCCGCCACCAAATGCTGGGGACCTCAAATGGCTGTTTGATCAGGGCCTGCTGGAAAAAGCAATTGTCATGCGACCTGCCGGGGCCCTTTCTTCGCGCGCCGCCTCGGTCGTCATTGACGTCCACAACCTTACCTCCTGGCAGGGAGGAAATCCCTTGTGAACCTCCCAGCCTTACGAACGCATTTTTCCCGCCTAGGCCGCGCCGGCTTCACACTCGTCGATCTGCTGACGCTCGCCGCCGGGCTTTCCATCTTTGCCGCGCTGGGACTCGCGCGCGCCACCCATGTCAAGAAATCAGCCGCTCTCGCGCTCTGCCAAAGCAATCTCGCCCAAGTCGGCAAAGGCATGCTCGCTGACTGCTCCGATCATGCCCAAACACTTCCCGGGCTGGAGACCGCCGCCCCGAACAATGTCTGGTGGTGGTACAAGGAGGAGATTAGAGGTTATCTCGGCCTTTCGGGAAATTCTTCGACTAATGACCACGTCTTTGCGTGTCCTTGTGACCGCGGGTACTCGGACCCTGCGCCCTTTCATTTGAACCCGCGCTTCGATTTCAACAGCTACGTCTTCAATGGCGTGACCTTGCCCGGTCTGCCCAACATCGCCGGTTGGCGCCTTGCAGATGTCAAACATAGCGATCGCACGCTCCTCGTCATGGAATGGTCGGCCCACGCCCCTCTCTCCTGGCACGAAAGCAGAACGGGCCTCAAAAATATGCCATTCTACTGTGATGCCAAGAATGTCGCGGCCTTCGTCGACGGCCATGTCAGCTTCTGCAAGTTTTACTATGACGGCTTTGACGCCGCCTACACTCGTGACCCCATTCCAGGCTATGATTACGAATTTAGCGGCAACTGACCTCTCGCGCGCATCAACCAAATTGACTTCGCGCCGCCTCGCCTTGGCTTTTATTGCGCTCCTTGTTTTTTTTGGCGTAAGCTCGCATGCCCGCGCCGCCACCGTGCTTGGCCGATGGCTGCCGATCTTCGAGGGTATAGACCATGCCGTTGGCACCAATACTTCCGCCAGCGGAGGGTTTCCCGACTTGATGGTCATCTACGCGGCACGGGTCAATTTAACGGACTCCAATATTCAGTTCTACGCTTCCCCTCGCATTTCCTCCGGATACTCCGTGGACAGCCATGAGGTTGGCGGCTACTGCACCTCCAATTTCCTCAAAAACCATGGCCTCCAACTCGCTGTCAATGCGAATTACTTCCATGATCCCGGCTCCGACGACACGGAATCGCCTTCGTACACCGAATCCCAAGGCTCGCCATTCGATCTCATCGGCCTAGCCATCTCCCAGGGCCAGGTCGTTTCACCCCAAGATAGCTTCGACTACACCGCCTCTTTTTTTTTCGCGTCGAATAATGCCGCCACCTTCATTCCGACTAATTGGCCTGCCCGCTCGACCGCCGGCGCATATACCGCCGTCACCGGTCTCTATCCCGTCCTCTTAAACAATCTCAACATCGGCTCAAACTATCTCGGCAGCGGCGACGCCATTCATCAGGTCAATCCCCGCACCGCTTTTGGCCTCTCTTCAGACCGCCGCTACCTCTATATCCTTGTTATTGACGGAAGGCAATCCGGCTACAGCGACGGCGCCCTCGATTGGGAAACCGCCGCCTGGCTCAAGCTGCTTGGCGCCTCCGACGGCGCCAACATGGACGGCGGCGGCTCTAGTTGCCTCGTAATCAGCGGATCCACGGGCGAGCCAATTGAGTTGAACCGCGACAGCGCGTCCGCGGCCTATGGCGTCGAACGCACCGATGGATCATCCTTCGGCATTTTTGCCAAGCCGACGCCCGGCTTCATCAACAACGTCAACGCCCTGGCCGATGACACGGCCGCGACCATCACCTGGACCACTATCAGCAACGCCTCCAGTCAGGTCTTCTACGGTGCGACGACCAATTTCAATCTTTCCACGCCCCTCGAATCAGCGCTCGTCAGCAATCACGCCGTCCTTTTGACTAATCTAACCCCTTCGGCCAGCTATTATTTCTCCGTCTATTCCCAAGCTGATGGCGCTCTTTACGCCTCCTCCAACTTTGTCTTTACCACGACTAACTACGTTTCTAGCCAGACACTCCTCGATTTCACCAACTCCTGGACTTACGAAATCAACCCCCTCGATGGCACAAACTGGACCGTCCCATCCTTCAACGATTCCGACTGGACCGGTTCCGGCGCGGGGTTCCTTTGGGCTGACGCTCGCGGCCCTAACCCCGATATTCCCCAACTCGCCACCCAGATGCCCCTTGATCCCGAGACAGGGTATCCCTATGTCACCTACTATTTTCGCACGCATTTCACTTACACTAACTCGCTATCCAACGTTTCGTTGCTGTTTACGACCTACATCGACGACGGCGCAGTCTTTTATCTGAACGGACCTGAAGTTTACCGCCTCCGCATGCCCGCCGCTCCGACCGTTATTACGAGTGAAACGCTTGCTTCTGGTTATCCGTGCAGCGGCGACGCCACCTGCCCCGATTCATTCAGTCTTTTGGACGGTGCCGCCTCAAACTTCGTTCAGGGCGACAATGTCATGGCCGTTGAAGTCCACAATTACAATGCGGTTAGCCCAGACATCACCTTTGGCATGTCCTTGGTCGCGAGCATTCCGTTGGCGGCCGCGCCTATGGTCGGTATCGGGACGTCCAATGGCGCGGTGACCATCTCCTGGAGCCGCGGCGGCTTTCTCCTGCAACAAGCCCCCAGCCCAACCGGCCCATGGTCAAATGTCACCGGCCCGGTTGTGAGCAGTCCCTTCGTCATAACCCCCGCCATTTCCAACCAGTTCTTCCGCCTCTACCGCTGAACGGAACATCGTGGCGATGGTTTGATTATACAACACATCTCCCCCCTCGGAATTGAAAGGGTTTCAAAGCTGGATGTGAAACTGGCTCTTCCCACGGATCAAGCTGGATCTACGTTAGGAGAGGTGGGCATAAGATTTTCAACTCGGTGGTGCGGCGGCGCTGCTCTAGGCCGCAAACGTGATGATGCCCCAAGCTGAGTCGCGTATGGGAAGCCCGATTATTCAGATCATTTTTTTGGCTGCCCAATCTCACATTTTAAGACCATTTCACCTTCAAAACCTCAGCCGATAATAGCAATTGTTGTTGGTCCTCGGCACGGTCACGAGATTGGATGGAGGCGTTGCAAGGATATTGCTTTGCAGTATTGACGTAAAGCCGTCCGCCAGATTCGTCGAGTATTGCACCTGAAATATTCTCCTGTGACGCTGGCCCAGGAAAGTTTGGCATAGCCCAGCTGCGAGCCCACCGTCATATTCAAGGGCAAACCGAGTCGGGGCGTGACTCCGGAAACGGGTGTCGGCAGCCAGGTGGCATTCGTGGTGCCATTGCCGCACTGACTCTGGTCGTTCGCACCCCACATCCAGACGGAGCCGTCCGCCTTCACGGCGATGTTGTGGTAATCCCTCGCGGACAGCATAACTATGTTACGGAAACTATTGGCGAATGTGTCCGCAAGAATTTTCACGGGTACTGGATTGACGATGGGGTTGGTCGTTCCATTTCCCAATTCCCCAACCTCGTTCAGTCCCCATTTCCAGACAGTGCCGTCAGAGGTGAGCGCCGAGGAGTGGTCATCGCCACCCAAAACCACGACGATGTTGCTCACATTCAAAACCTGAACGGCATTCGATCGGCTGAAAGGCCATCACCCAGTTCGCCGCTGGGATTATTTCCCCATGCCCAGACAGTTCCATCGGATTTTAGTGCCAGGATATGAAACCAACCGACTGAAATGGCGGAGATATTCGTCAGGCCGGGAACTTTAGTCGGTGTATAGCTGCTACCGGTCGGGCCGTTGCCCAGTTCTCCATGACTGCCGCTGCCACAAGTCCAGACCGTGCCATTGGTTGCCAACGCCGCGCCGAATTGATATCGCAGGTGACTTGTAACGCATTGTTGATCGCTCCGCCCGGCGTGGAATTGCTGACGAGCGCCCGCACGATTTCCATGGGGCTGACCGTGCCATTTCCCATCTGGCCCTATTTGTTCATTCCCCAGGACCAGACAGGACCTAAGTAAGGAGAAGATTAAATAAAGAGGTTGCTAAGACGAGGCTTCGAATCCCCTTCACTCTCCATTATAAATCAAGCACTTACGAGGTGCCGATGGCCTGGGGCGCCGCGCTTCGAGACCAAGGAAACCCTGTTCGGATTTAGCGCTTCGGAACTGCCGA
>Ga0182024_10024713_pt1 | contig 10659 bp, 11 predicted proteins | sample P32metaG_FD_120480 | JGI IMG/M metagenome (GOLD analysis project Ga0182024, IMG submission 120480) | Permafrost microbial communities from Stordalen Mire, Sweden - P3-2 metaG (Illumina Assembly) | ecosystem: Environmental > Terrestrial > Soil > Wetlands > Permafrost | place: Sweden: Stordalen...
GCACGAAGAGTTCGCGATGTTCGATGTGCCCATGAAGGAGCGGGGCCGGCGGGTGACCGAGGCCGTGACGGTCCTGCGGGCGGCCTTTTCCGGCCAGCCGTTCGAGTACCGCGGCCGCACGGTGCACATCACTCCGGCGCCGTTCCGGTCGGGCGGTCCCTCCATCTCTCTCGGCGGGAGCAGCAAGCCGGCCGCGGAGCGAGCCGCCCGCATCGCCGATGGATTCATCCCGTCCGCACCCGAGGTGTGGACGTTCTATCGGGACGCAGTGCAGAAGTTGGGCCGGCCGGACCCCGGTCCGAGCCCGATCGGCGCCAATCAGGTCGTGGCGCTAGCCGAGGACCCCGATGAGGGTTGGGAGCAGATGGCGCCGTTCTTCCTCCATGAGACCAACGCCTACGGCGTCTGGCAGGCCCAAGACGACATCGCCAGCCCCTTTCACATCGTCGCCGATGTCGACGAGCTGCGGACCACGGGCCAGTATCGGGTGCTCGCTCCAGCGCAGTTCGTCGAGGAGCAGAAGGCCGCGCCTTTCCCCTTCGCGATGTTCCATCCGCTTTGCGGGGGCATGCCGATCGAATTGGCCTGGTCGAGCCTGCGTCTCTTCGAGAACGAGGTGCTGCCGGCGTTCAGGTAATCCCGGCTGAACGCACCAGTCAGACCGGTGGGTCGGTCATCGGGAGCAGCTGATCGGCCACCGGCAGCATCTGGACGATGTCGTGGCGGTAGCGACGCTCGTCGATCCGCCACTCGCCGCCCCGTCGAGACCAGGTATCCGAGTAGCGGCCGCGGATGACGATGTCGGTCCCGTCGGCACGAACGCACGCGGTGACGTAGCTCTCACTCGTCGCTCGCTCGCCGTCGACGTTGATAAGCACGTTCGTGAGCTGGTGTGACGTGGCATCGGTCTTCCGGTGGCTGTCCAGCACGAACTCCATCAAGCCGACACCGGTTCCCTCGAAGATCCCTTCGTAATGGGCCAGCCCGTCGGGGTGCCAGATCTGCGACCCGAGCTCGGGATCGATCCGGTCGACCGCATGACAGTATCGGTAGAGCACCTCGGTGATCGCCTGCTTGGCCTCAAGTTTCTCTTGTACATCCGCCATGCCATCCCTCCTCCTTCGATCGCCCGACGGTCCCTGGGTTCATCTAGCTCATCCCGAGGTCGCCACTACCCCCCGCCATCGTTCCCCAGTCGTTACTGACGCCGGGGATCAACCACGGTCCGCACCGGCGAAGCGGGGTCGGTCATCTGGTCCAGCGCGCCCCCCACCCCGCCGAGGCCGACACTCCCACCCAGCCACGGCGAAATGTCGATCCGGCCGTCGGCGATCGACCGCAGGGCCAGGTCGAGATCCTGTTGCTCCTCGCCGGCGGCGAAGTTGATCTTGAGGCGCCGCATCTGGGCCGACGGGATGTACAGCTCCTCGACCTCCAGGCAGAACCCGCCGATGACGATCCTCGCGCCGAATCCAACCGAGCCGATGATCTGGTTGAGCAGGCCGCGCGCACCGACGCACTCGTAGATCAGATTGGGTTGGCGCATTCCAGTCTCGGCAATCAGTCCGTACGGCGAACTCTCCCGCGGATCGATCGCTGCGTCGGCTCCCATCCGGATCGCAATGTCGCGCCGGCTCGCATCGAGGTCTGCGGCGATGATCGGACCGGAGCCCATGAGCTTGAGGCCGGCGATCACGCCCAGCCCGATGGCCCCACAGCCGATCACGAGCGGGATGTCGTCGGGCCCGGGCTCACCGGCCCGGGCATGTTCGAGCCCGACCGCGAGCGGCTCGATCATGGCCGCCTGGTCGTCGTCCATGCCCGCGGGGATCTCCATGAGGATGTTCTCGTCCAACACCATGTACTCACCGAACCCGCCCGGACAATCGTGGCTCTGCCCTACGATCGAGCGGGCGCCGGCATAGCGAACGATCGGGGCTGAGGTGACCCGGGCGCCTGTCTTGAGGGGCCTCCGGCTGCCGGGCCCGTAGTCGACGATCTCGCCGACATACTCGTGGCCCATGACGATCACCCGGTTCAGATCGAGGTCCGAGTACGGCCCGCCAAACTTCTGCGACGTCGCCACCGCTTCGGGGCCCGAGTGCAGGAGGTGCGAGTCGGACGCGCACAGTCCGCACGAGAGGGTACGCACCAGCGCCTGCCCCTCGGCCGGAACCGGGTCGGGCACGTCGCCGACAAGTATCCGGCTGTTCAACAAATACGCTGCTTTCACCGATCGTCCTTCCGGTCAGGCTCAGCTGTCGGATACTGCGGTGCGGAGTCACGGTCCTACGCGGTGTTTGCGGCTTCGTCGCCGTGCGGAGTCGTGAAGTCTTTGACCTATGGTCAGCCCTCGGCGAGTTGTCCGAGCTGCCGTCCGAGCCAGTCCTCCATGCTCCGCTTCGCCTGCCGAACCGCGGCCGCCTCGGGCACCAAGAGGTACCCATGGGGCAACCCGGCGATGACGTGGAGCTCGCAGGGCACCCCCGCTCGGTTCAGCCGCTGGGCATACTCGACGTCCTCGTCCCTGAAGCCGTCGATTGCACCGACGACCACACAGGTAGGTGGCAGACCGGCGAGATCGGTCGCTCTGGCCGGCGCGGCGTATGCCGGCACGTGGTCGGACCCATAGAGCTCACCGAGGTAGGAACGCCACCCGAACGCGTTGGATTCGGCATTCCACACCCACAGCCCTTCCGCCAGGATCGAGGGAGTCGTCTGGCGATCGTCCAGCATCGGGCAGTCGAGCAGCTGGAAGGCGACGGGCACCTCGGCTCGGTCACGCGCCATCAGCGCCACCGCAGCGGCGAGGCCACCACCGGCGCTGAGCCCGTAGATCCCGATCCGGCCGGGGTCGATGCCCAGTTCCTCAGCGTGCTGATGGGTCCAACGCAGCGCGGCATAGCCGTCGTCGACCGCGCCGGGGTAGGGGGTCTCCGGGGCGAGACGGTAGTCGACGGCGACGCCGACGACTCCAAGGCTCGGACACCACCGATCGAAGACTGCGTCATCGATGTCGTAGGTGCCGATCACATAGCCGCCGCCGTGGAAGCTGACGATTCCCGGCAGTAGCCCGGTGGCGTCGGTTGCTCGGTGCACCCGCACGCGAACAGTCGGATCGCCGGGAACTACCCGGTCGGTCCGGGTGACGGCGTCGGAGAGCCCAGGATTCTGGAACGACGCACTCCGTATGGCGGCGAGTCCGGCGGCGTCCAGGGCCGGCAACTCGAACGCGCTGAGCACCGGTCGTAGCTCCGGATCCAAAAGGTCCTTGACGTTCACATCGACCCTCGTGGGGCAGTCACGCCCTGGAACCCTATCGCCCATGCGCCCGCGAGCGGTTGTGCCGTTTGCCTGTCTCAGGCGCTATCCGCAATCGTCTAGATCGAAGGGTTGGCTCGGCACTCGCCCGGACGGGGACGCAGCAGCCCGTCGCTCAGTCGGGCAGATTGAGACGGGCCGAATTGGCGCGGGGCCGGGTGATCTCGAAAAACCCCTGATGCTCCGACAGGATCTGTATGGCGTCCCACAGACGGAGGGCGGCCGACCCCGACGGCGCAGGCGCCATGACCGGGCCCTTGAACCCGTGCGGGGGATCCGTTCGCACGACGATCGTTGGTGTCTGGGTCTTCGGCCCGCCGAACGAGTAGGCCACTTCCATGGCGTCGAGTATTGGGGCATCCCACTTCTCGTCCTGCGCGGCGTCGGTGAGCCGGACGTGGAGACCCGCCGCTTCCACGCAGTCCTCCAACAAGTTCGCGACGTCAGGCCGTTGCGGGGTGAAGTATCGCCGGCCCCATTCGGTGTAAAGCCGGTCCACAGCGTCCTCCCCGCCCTCGGCGCGCGCCGCCTCGAAGATCCGCAACATGCGATGCGAGACGGCATGGCCCTGGAGTGCTTGCTGCCGGTATTCCTCCGGGACAGTTGGTGCCACGTCGTAGTCGTCGCGAATCTCGAGGCAGTAGGAGCGCCAGTAGACCGATAGGTCCCGCTCCGGGGCAACGTCTCGCACCCAACGGGAGGTGATCCATGCCCAAGGGCAGCTCGGATCGACGAATACCTCGACGTCTGTCATGACCGAAGGCTACCCGCGGTCGGGCGTCGCGGCCCGGTCGATGGGGAGTACGTACGCCACTGAGCAGCGGTCATACCAATCCCCGTTGACAGAAATATGCGGGCCCGGATTCGGAGTATTGACTGGGAGAGTCAAACCAACATTCGCCTTGCACGGGGCGGGCCTGACATGGAGGGCCGGTTTGTACGCGGCCGCTGCCGGCATTGCATGGATCGAAGGTCGGACGTACGCTCGCAAAATGACGACTGCTTCAACCCAACCTCCGACAGAACCCGACGCGCTCGAACGGCTACGGGGTGCTCGGGGCGAAGGTTGGGACTGGACCCGCATCCAGCGAGATCCTTGCCCGCAGTGCGGCCATCACCCGGCTGCTCTTCCTCCGACCTCACTCGGAGAGCTGGCGGTAGCGTCGGCGGTAGCCTGGAGAGAGTTCCTCTTGGAGGCGGACGACACGTACCTTCGTGCAGTTCCAGAGCCAGGGGTCTTCTCGCCCATTCAGTACGCGGCGCACGTCCGAGACATCTTGAGGGTGTATGGCGACCGGATGGTTCTCGGGATCGAACAGGACAGCCCGACCGTTCCAATCTTCAACCCACCCCAGGAAGTATTCGAAAGTTACAACCGGTTGGATCAAGAGGAACTGGCAGCAGATCTGGGAGCGCAAGCCCAGCGTTTGGCCGAAATAATCGAGAATATGGACCCGTCCGCTTGGACCCGCCTGGTTATCAATGACAGAGGCCAATACGGGGTGTACACGTTCACGATAAGTGGCCTTGCATGCAACGCGGTCCACGAGTCCCACCATCACCTACTTGATGCAAAGGGGACTCTCGGGTCGAGTGCGCCTTCCTGACGGTCGAATATGAACGGAGGACGTCGTGGACAGCACCCAGCAGGAGGATCGTTTGGCCGCACTGGAGCAGCGGGTCAGCCTTCTCGAGGACCAGCTGGACATTCATCGGCTGATCAACAGCTGGGGTCCGGCGGTCGATACAGGAGACGGCGATGCTGCTGCCGCTCTGTTTGCTGAGGACGGACTCCTTGAATCTGACCTCTCGTATCTGATCGGTCCCGCGTCGATCAAAGCGATGGTCCACGGCGACGGACATCAGTCGCTCATTCGCGACGGGTCGGCTCACATCCCGGCGTTCCCCATCGTGCGCGTGACCGGGGATCGCGCCAGTGCGACGGGATATACCCGGGTCTACCGCTACACGGGCGAAGGCTACGAAGTTTGGCGCGTCTCGGCGAACTATTGGGAGTTTCGGCGGACCCCCGATGGTTGGCGCGTGACGAGGCGTATCAACCACGTCATCGATGGCGGCCCAAGCGCGAAGGAGATCCTCGGCCGTTCCTTGGACCAACGACCGTGACCGCGTCCAATCAGATGGACAAGGGAGTGGTTCGATAATCTCTGGTCCGCGGCCAGAGAGTTTGACTGACCGTCAGGTGCCTCTCGTGGCGGAGCATCCCCGCCGCCTCGACGCAGCCACTGGTCGGCGAGGAGCCACCGTCAGCCATCTGCCCGACGGGCCGTGTGCACTGGGCCCCCGCAATTCACGACGCCTCACGCTCGAGGTGGGCCTTGTGCGCGAGCTTGATGATGTCCTCAGACACTGATCGCTTGTCACCTTCATGTGCCGGATGGTGCGCCGGGCAGGCTACATATGGGGTGCCTTCGACCGACTTTCCAAGTCTTAGACATCCTTTGACGTGGCAATTGTGGTGCCGGTAGATGGTGATGATGCTGCCGAGGATGAGGAAGTCAGGTATCGAACCGCCGAAGCCAGACCAGAAGCCATACCAAGTGCCGGACTCGGCATCGGCACCGGTGTATCGCAGGAACCAGTGAGCCGAATCGGTCCAGAAGACTGCTGCGAGTATCAGGAAACCGACTACGAACAGCCCGACAATGAACCCTCGTTTCATGACGCTCCTCTCGACCTCTCGCTCTCGCGGTCTCCCCGCACGGCCCGTTGGTACCTACTGAATCAACAGTCCAAGCCCCCCACCCCGGAAACCGGAGAAGTATCGCACGGGACTCTCGGGCAGCACGGCCGCCGGATGACCGTGCTTGGTGATCGTGACACGAGCTTGGGTCTTCTCCACCTCCGCGACGAACTCCGAGAGTCGGTTTCGAGCGTCGGCAAGGGGTATCTCTTCCATAGCCATGGGTATGGGCAGAATCACCCGCTGCCTGTCGCCGCGGCTAGCGGCGGCGCACGCGTCGGTTATCCATGTCCGACCTGATTGACGAATGCCTCCGGGATTTTCAGCCCGCCGGCCTTGGCCACTTCTGCCCAGGCTGCCATGGTGTCGTTGTCCATGACGTGTTCCATCGCGACGATGTGGCCAGCGCGCACCGTACAGAACATGTCTGAGACGAGACGAACGGCCTTTCCGGTGGCGAGGGTCCCCCGGATCCAGACTTTGATGTGTACGCGCTCGCCGTCGACCTCGACCGTCACGTCGTCGTAGTACTGGTCGGGGATGGCATTTTTGATGGCAGCTGCCTCCATGCCCGACGCCGCCCGCATGCGCGCCCCATTGACGGTCCCGTCCGAGGGAAGCGCTGGGACATGGTGTAACTCCAGTTGGTCCGCGTAGAGCGAGGCCAGCACGGTCTGCGCGACTTCCGGGCCCGTCTTGAAGGCTGTCTCGAGCTGTTCGGCGACCTTTGTCGCATCTGCCCTCGTCATGTCTCTCCAGTCGTCGACGCGATCTGCGCTGGACACCCCGTGTCCTGGGTGCGTCGTGAGTACCTGCATCCACCGTGCTGTGAAAGCGCGGGTTCCGATCAGCTCCAACCGGTTCTGCCGGACCGGAACGCATGGAGACTCGCCCCTTGGGGAACGGCAGCGATCGGTGTTCTCAGCTCCTCGGCGGTTGGGGCGCCTATCGCATCTGCGACCTTTTGCAGAGCGGCGCGATCAAGGCCGTAGACGTCAATGGCGTTGTCGGCGATGATGCGTTGCGTCTGATCCGAGGGTATGTCGCAAAACGTGTTTTGCAACGCCAGCCTCGTCACCGACGGCATATCCTTGCCGTCCGGGTAAACGAAGGTGCCTTCGATGTGCGGGTAATCCGATCCCCACATCATCTGTGTCTGAAAGCCCTGAAGAACGGCCTGTTCAGCTTCGTACGGCGACGCGAAGCTGGCACCGAAGAAGACGTTGTTGTTCATGTACTCGCTCGGCTTCCGCGGACACTTGTCAAAGAACGCCGCGTTCATCTCCCGTTCAGTCGAGAACATGTTCCAGATCCCGTCGAGCTCGAGCGTCAGGGTTGGGAACCAGTTCCCTGGGGTCTCCGTGATCACGTGCTTCAAGCCGGGGAAGCGCTCAAACACACCACCGAAGATCAGCCACCACACGGCGCGGTGTGAATAGAAACTGCCCGATTCCATCGAAATGATCGCCACGGCTTCCGGGCCCGAATACTTGGCGTTTCCCCTCGCCCCAACGTGGGTCACCACTGGCATCTGGCGCTCCTCGCACACCGCCCAGAACGGGTCCCAGGCCTGGTTGTTGTACTCCAGAAGCTCGCCGTCTCGGAGGGCCGGAAGGTTGACGGCCTTCAGGCTGTGGTCGTGCGCCCACTGCAATTCGTCGATTGCCTGGTCGATGTCCCACATCGGTAGGTAGGCAAGACCAATGTGCCGCTGCGGAGCCTTGGAAACGAAGTCTGCGAGCCACCGGTTGTAGATCTGCATGCCCACAGCCCTGAGCTCCAGGTCTCCGGAAGGAGCCCCGGGGATCTGAGACATGAACGGCATCGGCTCGAAATTCTCGCTGGCATGGAAGATCACGCCGGCGGCAACGCCGTCGTAGTCGTAGTCCGCCAGGCGGGCCTCGGAATCGTAGTGACCCTCAGTCTTGAAGTTGGGGTGTTTCATGATGAAGCTGGCGAATCCCAAGACTTGGCCCTTGAAGGCCGTCGTCTCCTCGACAAACCGATCGAACTGGTCCAGGTGCTTCGACGGGCAGTACGGCCGAAGGTCCTCGGCGAGGCGCGGGCCGACGTGCGTGTCGACCGACACGACGACCATGGGGTCGGTGTCGTTCACCGTGGACTCGGTGTCGTTCATGAACAGTCCCCCAAATCGATACGAAGCCGGAACCCCGGACCCCAATGCGGTACCGATATACTGCCGCATCCGCCTCGGGCTGGCAAGACCGTTCGCGACCTTCGAGCAGCTATGTTCTCTCGTTCCTAGACCACAAGTGTCTGGTACTACGCCGCGCGCGTCATCCTTGCGATACTCGGAGGTGTGTCAGCAGAGAAGATGCCGTCGGGGAAGTCACCAACACGCACCGTGAGCGAGACGATCGCTGAGCACATCCGGTCGCGTATCGCGACCGGACAGCTGAAGCCCGGCGACATTCTGCCCTCCGAGAGGGTGCTCCTCGAGGTATACGACGTGGCCCGGCCCACGATGCGGGGAGCCTTGCGGATCCTCGAGTCCGACGGCCTCGTCAGCATCGAGCGCGGCCACAAGGGTGGCGCGAGAGTCGTGGAGCCCGACATCTCTCCGCTCGCTCGACGGGTCGGCCTGCACTTGCAGCTACGGGGCACCGACGTACTAGAGCTCATCGAGGCGCAGGCCATGATCCAACCGGGTGCCGCCGCGCTGGCCGCCTCGGCACGCGACGCTTCAGACCTCGCCCGGCTTCGCGCAGCAGTCAACCGTTTTACCGCTTCGAACACGGTCGGCGACTTCCTGGGCGCGGTCGAGGCATTCACCGACGCCTTGCTGCACGCGTCGCACAACAGGGCCATTGCCCTGTACTCCGAACTGACCGGCGCGCTGCTAAGCGAAGGCCTCCGCTCCTATGCGATAGAGAACCAGATCTCGGTGAAGCTGATCAAAGACGTCATCAAATGGACTGCCATCCAGTTCGGTACCCTCGTCGACCTAATCGAGGCTTGTGACGCCGATGGCGCCGATGAGTTTTGGCGGGACTATCTCCGAGTCACCGGCACCGCGCTTCTCACGAGCCCATCACCGCTCAAGCTGTACGCGTCTCGTACTGCCAGAGGGGCGACACCGAACAAACCGCCGCAAGGGCAGCCGGGATCCATGGGCGCCTCTGCCGGAATGAAGCGCTCCCGGAAGTGGCCCTCTACCCGCCAGAAGTAGGCTCGACCCCACCAGTGTCGAACAGCATTTCGGTTTGGCCATGATCAAGGTACGTCGCCTCTGGGGCATGCGGGCCAAAGGCATTGGTAAAGAACCCATTCAATTCACCTTGTGAGCGACGTCGGCAATTGGACGCGGTGACAGTCTTCCCGTCGAGCGCTACCAGTCGAGCTGGAGGATCTTGCGCATCGCCGCCTCGAAGTCGTCGTAGCTCACACCCTGGCGGCTCGAGGCGATCAGCTCGGCGTCGGCGCCGACCGGCAGGCGGAGCGGACAGTGCTCCGCTTCCAACGCATCGCAGATCTTCGTCGCCACGAGCTCGGGACCTGGTGCCGGCTCCCCGCCGCCGAGGGCACCCATGGCGCTCTCCCACTTCGTCGCCAGCTCGGCGTAGGGTCCGGATCGGCCGCGGAGGTCGACCATGTTGTCCCCGAAGCGCGTATGGATCGAGCCCGGCTCGACCACGAGCACCTTGACCCCGAAGTGGCCGACCTCCAGGTGCAGTGACTCAGACAGCGCCTCGAGGGCGAACTTGGTCGCCGAGTAGAACCCGGCCAAGGGGCCGCCGACGATTCCAGCGACGGAGGTGACGTTGACGATCATGCCCGAGCCCCGCTCGCGCATGGCGGGGACGAAAGCCTGGATCATGCGCGCCGCGCCGAAGAAGTTCGTCTCGAAGGCCCGGCGGACCTCGGCGAGGGGGACTTCCTCGACCGGTCCTTCGATCCCGAAGCCCGCGTTATTTACCAGGACGTCGACGGGGCCGACGGTGGCCTGCGCAGCGGCGACGGACTCATCAGAGTCGACGTCGAGGGTCAAAGCACGCGCCACGGCCAGATCGGCGATCGACTCGTGCCGTCGCGCGGTGGCAAACACCTCGTAGCCGCGAGCGGCCAGCTCCAGGGCGGTTGCCCTCCCAATGCCACTCGAACACCCGGTCACGATTGCGCGCTTGGTTGCCATGCGGAGCAACCCTAGAGGCGAGGGATGTCAACTGCCATGCGCTGTATTCGAATGCCAGACCCGGTCAGTGCGCTCGAAGCGCTACGACCAGGTCTTCGCCGAATATGCGACGGCTCGGTGAACGCTGACGATGACGATTGTTCGTAATCGGGAGATGGTCTGTGCAATCTGTACCAGCATCGATGTGGTCACAAGCCGGGGCCGCGACCTGGCACGGGAGTCCTGCTGGGTACCGTCGGATCGGGTAGAAGCGGCTGCTCCTCCATGTCGACCAGCGCGTCGGGGTTCTCGGGGCCCTCGGTCTCGGCGGCTTGCCCAGGTCCGATCCTGATGAACGGGATGATGAACGAGGCCACGAATGCCGCCAGGCAAAGAAGCGCTGCCAGGATGAACGCTCGGGCGTAGCCCGAGGTAAATGCCATCGCCGACGATGCTGACCGCTGCCCGTGGCTAAGGACGGAATGGGTACGGTCGATGGCAA
>Ga0182024_10024714_pt1 | contig 10659 bp, 10 predicted proteins | sample P32metaG_FD_120480 | JGI IMG/M metagenome (GOLD analysis project Ga0182024, IMG submission 120480) | Permafrost microbial communities from Stordalen Mire, Sweden - P3-2 metaG (Illumina Assembly) | ecosystem: Environmental > Terrestrial > Soil > Wetlands > Permafrost | place: Sweden: Stordalen...
TAACGGCGTTCAATTGCTGGAGTCCGAGAATCGCGACTACGAAGCGGTGAAATTAGGAAAGAACCGGAATTGGCGCATCATTGGCAAAGTATTGTGGTGGATTCGTCATGCGCCCTGAGCATTTAGCCTTGGAACTGCGCTGGATCTTCACTTGCAGTTTCTTGAAGTAAATTCCAACTATATTTACAGGATTTCCCCGATAGAGCTTCGGATATAAGTTTGGGACTATGCGCGTGCGGTTATTGACATCCGCCAAGTCGAGGGAGAAGGGGACAGACGAAACGCTTCGAGAAATCGAAGCAACCGGGCTGGGACGTCTTTCCTCTTTTCCTTCGGTCAACTCCTCCTCTCGCACTTTTTTCCTGATCTAAAATTATTACCTTACGTAAGCTTGACGTTGTATAAAGTTAAGCCGCTTGCATTGTTGAATACCGCGGCATTCTGGAGGAAAGCTATGTCATCCGACAGTACGGAACGTATGGGCGTTCGCCAGTTTCCGTTAGGTCTCTACTGGATCGTGTTTGGAATTTTTCGACTGATTGTAGCGTTATGGATGTTTAGCTTCGCGGGGACAGCAACAGTGATGTTTGGCGCGATACTGACCCGCGTGCCTAACCCATACTCGCTCATGAGCGCTTTTCATCTGATTTATACAGGATGGATTATTCTGTCCGCAGCAAGCGGGATTTTGGGAATTCTGGCTGGTATTACTCTTCTCAGCGGTGCCGGCATAAGTCGCATCCTGGCACTCGTGGCCGCTTTCTTTTCCGTGGCGTTTGTACCCGTTGGAACGACTCTCGGAATTTACACGCTCATCCTATTTCTGCGGCCTGACTGACCGCTACTCCCCAGACATTTTGCGTTATCACATCGGTATTGGTTGCTGGCTTTTCGGTTTTACGTACCAGCAAGGTCCGGAGCCGGCGTGTGGGAACAGGGAATGCACGCAAACCAAGGTTTGCACCGGATTCTGTTCATCGAGTTCATAATCGGTTTTATTTCCTTTTACGGCAATGGCATAAAGCCTTGGCACGGTGAACGTTTCCAGCGGATCAGCGAGCTTGGGATGGATCAGGCGCACCCGGAAATAAATATAGTCGCAGGCGTAGGCCACCACTAGAACTACGGCAACGGCGATCAACGCACGATTCGCGAACAAGCGCACTCGACTCATGACAGGTATTGTAGCGTCCACGAGCCGCCGCAAGCCGGAATGTTAATCATCATTCGGGGAATGACGGTTGCACCGCGGGACAGGAGTTATCAAATTCGTCTCGCTCAGCATAGTGCAGAGTGATTTCAGAATTTATCCTGCGCGACGCCCGAGTTTGCGGCCAGACCGCTGCGCGCCCGGCGGCCGCAAAGGCATTTCCATCCAGGAGATATCCGAATGTGCCGCGATCCTCGAGCAGCAAGGCCGAACCTTGCCAGGAGCCATACAAAAGAAAAAACAACTTAGGATTTGTTTTTCGTTCAGTGCGCAAATAGAGGATCACCTGCTTTCCATTTTCTACGAACCACGCGTCGAGAGTGCCCGAAACATCCAGGTCCACCGAGCCAAGTTTCGATTCGCAAAGCGTTGCTGTGCCGATCAAGTTAGTTTTTCCGGCGGTAGGTCCGGTCCCCTGATGTTTCCTTTCGAATCTAAGTTTTAGAAACAGTGGATAGGTGGTGCCGTCAGACGCGTGTAGAAGCCCCATTCCTTGCCAGACGGGCGCGGCAGTCCAGGAATGGGCCGGCCTGTCGGCAAGCCAGCGACGGGCGGTAATCCCAAGAACTGACGAGAAGACTAAAATCGCAACAATGGTCCCGAGGCAGCCGCGGGTGCGAACTGATTGTGCTTGCGTCGGACGCCGGCGTGATCTTTCCTCCATGTGAATTCCAACTCTCGCGCTAATCGACAGGGCACTCCAACTTCAAAGGGGTGGTGGAGGGGCGCCTGTAGCAGCCCTAGGTTTGCCTAGTGTAATCACGAATGGTGGCGTAACACTCGCAGGCGAACGTCTCCAGTTGCGGGCGATTCGTAATCTTCACGGCGCCGCGACCATACTCGATCAGTCCCGCCTTCTGCAGTAATCCCGCAGCCAGAGAGACACTGGGCCGATCGGTCCCAAGCATGGTAGCGAGGAAATCGTGGGTGATGCTGAGAGTTTCCATGCCGGTGCTGTCTTCTGCCATCAGCAACCAGCGCGCCAGACGTTGTTCAATCTCGTGCAAGCGGTTGCAGGCAGCTGTTTGCGAGACCTGCATTCCGAGGAGCACCACGTAACGGTTCAGCGCTTTGCGCAAGTCAGGGGCAGTGGAAAGCACTTCTTGAAACTTGGATTTCTTGATTCTGAAACCCTCACCAGAAATCTGCACCACCTCGCGAAGCGCGCTGCTGTCCACCGAGGCGGAGAGAGCCGTTCCGGAGGCACCTTCCTTCCCGACGATGCCAGCCTCCACTGTTTTTCCCGTCTTCAGCACCACGACCAAAGAGATCAGGCCCTGATTGGGGAAATACACGAATTTCAATTTTTTGTGCGGCTCGTAAAGAACGCTGTGTTGCTCCAGTTGGACATGTTCCAGATGTCGCTGGATGAGGTTAAATTCCCGGGGCGTCATGGACAAAAGAATTTCGTTGCGAATTAATTTGCCGGACCGATCGCTGCGCGGAACCACTTGCCAGGCGCGCTTCTTCATCACATGTTTCTCCCTGCTGCCGAAATGTTCATGATGACGGCTCGAAGAGACTCTCGCGATTGATACGAGATGCGGCCGGTGACCCGTGTTTTCTTTCTATCTTTCTATAGCGTCTTAGCGCGATGCACAAGGACAAACACACTCAGTAGGATGACCGACACAAGCGTGTTTGGAAAACTTTCGACTTTGGACGCAGGGTTTGTGTATCGCTCATTGGCGAGATCGATCAGTTCACCCGAAAGTATTTCGATGAAACGTAACGCCCGCCCCGGTATGGCAGATTTTCAGCAACCGCCCGGGCGCCGACATGGACGAAGCCTGCGGGCGAATGCTAACATCGGTGAATCAACCCGGTGGGGCCGTGGCGCAGTTGGGAGCGCGCCTCGATGGCATCGAGGAGGTCGTGGGTTCGAATCCCATCGGCTCCACCATTTAGAAGCCAATCGTTCCAGCCTGACTATTTAACCTTCGCATAATCTTATGGCTAAGCTGACTTTCCTGGGCGCCGCTGGTAGCGTGACCGGGTCCAAATATCTGGTGGAAGCAAGTGGTAAGCGGCTCCTTGTGGACTGCGGAATTTTTCAAGGGCTGCGCGAGTTGACGGAACGCAACTTCGAGCCGTTGTCGGTTGATCCCAAAACATTTGATTACCTGATGCTCACACACGCGCACTTGGACCACACCGGCTGGCTGCCGGTGTTGGTAAAGGCGGGGTTTCACGGTCCGATTTTTGCAAATCCCGCGACCATCGATCTGACCGTGCTATTGCTGAAGGATTCCGCCCATTTGCTGCAAGAAGATGCTCGGCAGCCGCAGACAGGCCAAGGGGACCGCTCTGAGCGTCCGCCCATGTATACCATCGAGGATGTCGATCCGGTTCTCAAGTTGATGAAGCCGATGCCGCGGCTGGGTAGCTTCGATATCGATGCGACATTCCGTGTGACGGCTTACGATGCCGGTCACATTCTGGGCTCTTCCAGCCTGGAACTGACCGTCACGGAAAATGGCACGAAGAAACTGGCGACATTTTCAGGAGACATCGGACGCTACGACCAGCCCATCCTTAATGATCCCACCACGCCTCCGGGTGCTGCCGACGTATTGATATGTGAGTCGACCTACGGAGATCGTGAGCATCCCGGAGGAGATCCAGCCGAAGAGCTCGCCGACATCGTCAATCGCGTATCACAACGGGGCGGGTCAATTGTGATCCCGGCGTTTGCGATCGGCCGGACGCAAACGTTTATGTATTACCTGCGACAACTTGAAGGACAGAACAAAATTCCGCGCCTGCCGGTATATGTGGATAGCCCAATGGCCCTAAGCGCGACGGATTTGTATCCCAAATACCCACAGGATCACGACGTGGAGTTTACTCAGATTGAGGCGGGCGGCCACGGTGATCCTTTGAACGTGCGCGAATTTCACCTGACCAATACGGTGCAGGAGTCAAAGGCGATCAACAACGTAAAGACTCCCTGCATCATTGTGTCGGCCAGTGGCATGGTAGCCGGCGGACGGGTGCTCCATCATCTGGCACAGCGCCTTCCGGATGCGCGAAACGCCGTGATCCTCGCGGGTTTCCAGGCGCAGGGCACACGTGGGCGGGCCTTACAAGAGGGGGCTAAGACCCTTCGATTGTTTGGGCAGAACGTGCCGGTAAAGGCCGAGATCCTGCAGATGAGCCAGCTTTCGGCGCACGCCGGGAGGAGCGAACTGCTGCGCTGGCTGGCCGCGTTGACAGTCCCTCCTAAACAAACCTACCTTACTCATGGGGAGCCGGTGGCGGCACAAGCCCTGCAAAACGCGATCTCCGAGAAGTTTTCGTGGAACGCAGCGGTGGCGCGATATCTGGATACCATCGAATTCTGATAATTCAAAAAATATACGCTTTTCTCGGAACACTTGATGGGGGTACTTCGTCTATACAGCAAGACCACTCGCGGGGTAGAAGGCTAACCACCACAGGGCAACCGACCGTCAGCCTTCTACCCTTAATTCCGGGGTTCCTATATACCAGATTCCTCCGATACATTTTCTCGCCTAATTAGCGTTAATTGACTGACGCTCGCCGCGGCTGTTTCGAGTCTGCGAATTCAGGTCGGCTATCTCTTATATCTCATTTGTCAAAAAAGGAGATTCATGTCTATTCGTGAAATACGAAGTTGCGCACTCGTTGTGGCTCTGCTCACCTTGGGAACCACCGGTTGCAATACCGGCAGCAACAACGATCTCAACTACAAAGCCACAATTAACGATCATTTCAAGGCCTTTCCGGCTTGCATATGGTCTCAGCCCAAGAAGTTTCCGGTACAGGCAGCGACTTCAGACGATGCCAAAACCGAGGGGTACGATGCGCTCACGCAAGAGGGGTTGCTGACGAGGACCACTGCGGAGAAGAAGGTGCTCATCATCGCCTCAAAACAAGTGAATAATTACGACCTTTCGGATAAAGGCCGCACCTCCTGGACGCCCGACTCCTCACAACCCGGGTATGGAAATTTTTGTTACGGGACGCGCGAGGTAACCACGATTGACAATTCTACGTTGGGGACTAACGGGTCGGGCGCGAAGACCGTCTCGGTCACTTACCACTATAAAATTGCAAACGTCACGTCATGGGCTAATTCACAGGAAATGAAGACCGCTTATCCGAGTATCGCTACGGCTCTCGATGCGAATCCTTCCGACACGGCGACACTGGTTATGACCGGGGATCATTGGGAGTTCGTAAAGTAACGCTCAGGCGGATATCACACCGAGGAAATTTATACAGAGTTTAGATAACATGGAAAGTCTGTCCGAGTTCGCGCGTAGCGGCGCGATAATCTGACTCCTCGAAGATAAGGCCGGCGGCCAGAGTCAAAAACGCTGTCGAGGAATGCGCTCAGGCGCGGGCGCGATGATCTGCCAGGTGCTCAGGTAAGCGAGCCAAGCGTTCTTCAGCAGCGGCTAGCGTGGACTCTTTCTTGCAGAACGTGAAGCGCACTTGAGAGGCGCCGTCGGCAGGATTGCCGTAGAAGCTGGAACCTGGCACGACTGCCACCCCTACCTTTTCGACCAGGAACCTAGCGAAAGCAACATCGTTGGTCGATTTTGTAGAAGTATGCCCGGCGCCGTCGAAACGGAAACCGGATATATCGGTCATGATGTAATAGGCCCCGCGGGGTTTGAAGACGGTAAATCCCGCGTCGGTCAAAATCTTCAGCAACGGCCACGCTTCTCGTCGTAGCTCCTCGCCAGATTCCGGTAATACGACTCCGGCGAATGTAGCGCGGTGGCGCCAGCCTGTTGGAGGGGTGCAGCGGCACCGACCGTCAGGAAATCGTGCACTTTGCGGATGGCTGCCGTGGGTTCGGGCGGAGCGATGGCCCATCCGACGCGCCAACCGGTAACGCTATACGTCTTGGACATGCCGTTGATAACAATGGTGCGCTCGCGCATGCCGTCGATTTGCGCCATGGAAATGTGCTCGGCGCCGTCGTACAGAATGTGCTCGTAGATTTCGTCGGTGATGCAAAAAGCATTCCAGCGAACGCAGAGATCGCGGATAAATTCGAGTTCGGCGCGCGCAAAAACTTTGCCGGTGGGATTGTTTGGCGTGTTGAGGATGATGGCTTTGGTGCGTGGGCCGAAAGCCGCCGCCAATTCCTTCTCGTCGTACGTCCAATCCGGCGGACGCAGTTTGACGAAGCGGGGTGTAGCGCCGCTCAGGATGGCGTCTGGACCATAATTTTCGTAGTAGGGCTCTAAAACCACAGTTTCGTCGCCCGGATTGATAATGGCCATCATGGCGGACATCATGGCTTCAGTGGATCCGCAGCAGATGGTGATTTCACGCTCGGGGTCGACGCGAATACCTTGCGTGCGTTCGAATTTCTCGACGATCGCGTCACGTAAAGCTTTAGCTCCCCAAGTGATGGCGTACTGATTGATGTCGTCGGCGATGGCCTGGCGCGCAGCCTCTTTTATTTCCGCGGGTGCGGCAAAATCAGGAAAGCCCTGCGACAGATTCACGGCGTTGTGTTCCAAGGCGAGTCTGGTCATTTCACGGATTACCGATTCCGTGAATTGCTGCGCCTTAGCGGACAGCATGCGACGCGCTAGTTCCCCAGATGTATTGGTAGCGGACGTAAAATACTCCAGTTTTTCAACTTAGTTACTGCAGGTGGCCGGCATCCGCACGTTCCAGAATCCTAGCGTCGCTGGAAGCTGCGGTTACGGGCGGGACAGGTTGCGTCCCACCAGCGCCATAAATGATCCGGTAGATAGCGGCATTGCGCAAGATGATTTGCACGTATTCGCGCGTTTGGGTGAAGGGGATGGATTCCACCAGTTCGGGGATTTCTTCGTAATTGCGTTCCGATTTCCAGAGCGCGATGCGATCTTCACCGGCATTATAAGCGGCCGCAGCATATTCGGGCGCGCCGGTGAGGCGAACGAGATTGGCAATATACAGCATGCCGAGCTGGAGATTGTAGTTGGCGTCGTAAAGCAGGTTTTTGCTGTAACGAATCTTCAATTGCTTGGCCAGGATCTTACCGGTCTTGGGCAGGACCTGCATCAAGCCGATGGCGTTAGCATAAGAGACGATGTCGGCTTGAAACGTAGATTCCTGCCGGATCAAGCCTGCGGCAAACATAGGGTCGAAATCGTTTCTTAAGGCTTCACGGCGCAGTGCAGCTTCGTAAGGAAGCGGGTAGAGCGTCTTCCACACCGCAATGGGCGCGTCTGAGATTTGGCGAGATTCAAAGTTGGGAAGAATGATGCGGCCGTACGCCATGCCAGCTGCGAAGTGGCCTTGATCGAAGGCTGCTTGGGCCGCTTCCAGCAAGAAACGAGGCGACGACGTAGCGAAGTACGCATTTTTCAGTTCTAGTTCCGCGGAAGCATCAAAGGCGATAATCCGAAGAGCCTGAGCCTTGGCCCAGCGGTCGGCGGCCGATGCCGGGATTGGTTCGTCAAACGGGCGCAGCGGCGAAGGCGGTGGAATTTTCGCCAGAAATTCCGGCGGATCACCGGCACCCTGTCCCAATTGCTTCAGGCGCGCCGTGGCAGCGTGGGCGAAATAGGTTTGTGGGTAGCGTTCGAGGGCTTTATCGTAAAAGCTGCGCGCATGCGCGGGGTTCCCGCCGCGTTCCGCACTGCGACCAAGCCAGTACAACGCGTCGACGGCGTTGGCGGAGGTCGGATACTTCATTAAAAAACCGGTGAGGCGCTGGTCTGCGTCCGGCTGTTTATTCAAGAAAGCAATCCAGGCGATGCGCCATTCGGCGTTGTAGGCATTTTTGCCGTCGGGGAAGGCGTCTAGCAAACGCTGGTAATAGCCCACTGCTTTCGTGCGGTCGAGCAAAACCCATTCATAATTCCCTGCCGCCATCAGGGCTTCTTCACTCCACACGCTGTGTGGATATTTCCGGGTTATTTCGTCGAGCGTGGAGAACATTTCGGATTCTTTTTTGGCCGAGCGATAAGCCTGCGAAAGCCCGTAGAGCCGCTCTGCGTCCAGTTCGGGATCAGAAATTGTCAAAGAGGACAAAATCGTGGGCGACCCTTTGGGCTGAATTCTTGCCTGTGCTATTCGTAGTTGAGCTCGTTGACGCTTCGGACTGGCGGGATCCCGCACCATGGCTGCAACTTTTTCGAATTCGGCGCGCGCTTCTTTCCATTTGTGGGCATCAAAAAATGTCTCGGCGCGCTGCTCCTGCATCTCCAGCGTGGGAGACGTATATTCCTGTCCAAGTTCTCTCGAGATCTGCGGCAGCGAGGTGGCCGCGGCTTTGGCCTCATCGGACAAGGGATATTTGTAATAAAGCGTCTGATAATCTTTGGCGGCTCGAGGCAATTGATGGGCCGCTTTGTAGGCCTGCGCACGCTCCAGCAACAAAGCAGGCTTGGTGTTTGTCGCCGGATAAGCGTTCAGCACTTCGATCGCTTCACGCGCGTGGCCGGTATCCAGGGCAGTCGGAGCGTAAGCCTCCAGAAATTGTTCGCGCATGGCGCTGTTGGGAAATTCCTGCTGAAAAGTTTGCAGGTCGGCGAATGCCCCGACCAGATTCTTTTGTGATCGCTTGGTTTGCGCGGACCAAAACAAAACATATTCGCGGAGAAGCGTGTCCGTTTTGGCTTTGGCGAGCCAGTTCATGGCCTGGGGCAAGCGATTTTTGCTGTAATCGTCGTAGCCGAGAGCTAAAGCGGCCCGTGCACCCCAAATATTCGTCGCATTCCTGGTTGCGAAAGCGGCGAGCTTGTCGTACGCATTGGGCATCGCCGTGTGAAGGCCACGGGCCAGCGCTGCCAATTCCGTCTGCGCCGCCGCGTCACCAGGCGTAGGAGAGATTATTTCGGGCGCGGAGGTGGCCAGACTACAGTCAGCGGAGCGGCACGGCGCTGTTTTAGATTTCTTTTTTTTCTTGGACTGTTTTTGAGAAGCGGATTGAGCGGGCTGCGCGAGAGAAAAGGCCGCATCGCCGAACAACAAGAAGAAACTCAGGCAGAACGCAGTGGTGCGGGTAAAGAAAACAGATGGCCGATAGCGGCGGAAGCGGAAATTCACACTAAAACGTTCTCGCGATCTAGCGCTGGTTGGCGTGAACGGCGTAAGGGTATTCACCGAGAGCATGCGCGTCGCCGTCGGCAAGGATCTCCACCATCCAGCGATAGAAGTAGTCCACTGGGTGATCCATGATGGGACGGAAGCGGCGGTCGTATTCTCGATGAGCTTTTTCAATGTCGTCACGCAGTCTAATACACAAATCCTTCTTTTCGCGGCCCAACCGCACCTGCTCAGGACGGAGCATTTTGATGTCCTGCATGGACACTTTGGCCACCCGATTCGCGCGCCGGTGTAATTCCCGTTCTTCCGCTGATAATTGGTTGACGTCAAAGTCGGTTTCCCCTGCAACCTCGGAATCTGGAGGAAAAGGTGCCGATTTTGGAAGGTCCAGAGGTTCGGGCTCGGATTTAACCGTTTCGGCTTTATGTGTTCCGTGAATGTCGGTTTTCTTGCGTCCTGCCGAAGGCGCTTCCACGGCGCTCGACGGAGGCTTAGGCTGAACGCTCGGAGCAACGGGTGGCTCGGCAACCACAGGGTGGGATGCCGCCGCGTTAACCGGCGTTGTCGCCTCGTGTGCCGAAGATTCAGGCTTCTTGGCCTCAACAGCTTCGGCTAACTTGTGCTCGGCAACCGGAACTTCCGAAACCTTAGATTGAGTTACCGCCTCCTGCGCAGGCTTGGGCGTCTCCGCGGCAGCCGCGACAGAGGGGGCTTCTGTAGTTATGGTGGCACTGAGGCGCGCCATCTCCGCTTCCAGCGGCGACCGCTGCGGCTGAAGAGTGACCGCCACGAATCTCGAGAGTACTTCCATAGCCGCTGCCAAAGAGGCCGCGGTGGATTGCGCGCGTAACATGGGCGGCAAGGCGTTGCCAGGCTTGGTGCTGGCGCAGGCCGCGACCACGTCGTTGACGGCCTGATTCAGCTCGTCAGTGGTGCGCTGAATGCGTTCGAGGTTATCGCGAATTGCTCGCGAAACCGCTTGTTCGATAGCTGTGGGCTCTTGTGGCATACATTTCGGAGCAATCACTAAATTGCCCCGTTTTGTGATTTTGGGAGTTAGGGGGGTGGGAGTCAACCGCGCGCCAATGCGGGTGTGCCCAATTGTTTCTTATGCGATTGGACTGCGGCAGGCCAGGACTCCCGTCGGGTTGCGCCGCCAGCGGTCTGGACAGACATCCCTTGCCTCACGGTGACTACACAGCGGGCGAGAGTAGCCGAAACGAACCGGCGGCTGCGTGCCATTGTGGCCCGGGTGATATAATAGGATCGTAGTGAGTCGGTTGTATCGAATGGCAACAGGGGGCGACACGGTTTCGACGGAAGCTGTCGCGGCCCGAAGGCATGCCGGGGGCCACCTGCCCGTAATCTGGTGGAAACTAGAACTGCCAACAACAACTTGGCACTTGCTGCTTAATTAATTA
>Ga0182024_10024715_pt1 | contig 10659 bp, 14 predicted proteins | sample P32metaG_FD_120480 | JGI IMG/M metagenome (GOLD analysis project Ga0182024, IMG submission 120480) | Permafrost microbial communities from Stordalen Mire, Sweden - P3-2 metaG (Illumina Assembly) | ecosystem: Environmental > Terrestrial > Soil > Wetlands > Permafrost | place: Sweden: Stordalen...
AATGCAGGTGCTGCGGTCAGTGTAGTCGAGAATGCGCGACATGGTGTCGGCGCCGATCACCAGGACTTTCTTATGCGTTCCCGCCATCACGAAATGGGCCGCGGTGGTCAGTCCATAAATGAAGCCGGAGCAGGCGGCCACCAGATCGAACCCCCACGCGCCATGGGCCCCGATGCGGTCCTGCACCAGGCAGGCGGTTGCGGGAAAGAACATATCGGGCGTCACGGTGCAGACGATGATCGCGTCCAATTCCCTGGCGTCGATGCCGCGTTCGGCGAGCACGATGCGCGCGGCTTCGGTCGCCATATCCGACGTCGCGATTTCCGGGGCTGCGATGTGGCGCTCGGAAATTCCGGTTCGCTCTACAATCCATTGGTTGCTGGTATCGACGATCTTCTCGAGGTCCTGATTCGTCAGCACGCCGGCCGGTACGTGGCAGCCGAGCGCACTGATTTTAGCTCCTGGCAAATTTTATCTCCGTTCGTTTCTCTAGAGAGGTACATAGTCATGTTACATTCGTGATGAATGCAAGTCGAGAGTGCGGACGTACTTGTTTCTCAAGAAGCACCTTCTGAAACCGCAGCGCAGACGCCGCAGGAGATTTATGCCAGGGTATTCCGGCAAATGCGTCCGCGCACGCCGATTCCTCTGATCAGCGTAAAATTCCGCCGCTACGCGAACGCCAGCGCGAAGATTAAGCTCGAACAGGGTGTGTTGAAGGTCCTGATTGCCGACACCCTTGCCGGAGCGCCCGATGGAGTGATGGAGGCGCTCGCCGAAATCCTGCTCTCGAAGCTGTTCCGGCGGCCCGTGCCGGCCCATTGCAATGAGCGCTATCGCCGCTATCTAAATCGCCGCGACGTCCGGCGCAATCTGGATCTGGTGCGTCAGATTCGCGGGCGGAAACAGGTGGAGCATGCGCAAGGCAGGTGCTATGACCTTGACGAGATCTTCGAGGAACTGAATTTTCAGTATTTTCACGGCCTGATGGCGCGCCCGATTTTAGGCTGGAGCCCGAACGCTTCGCGCACTCTTTTAGGGCACTATGATCCATCGCATAATGCGATTGTGTTGAGCCGGATTCTCGATCGTCCCAACACGCCTCGCCTGGCCGTTGAGTACGTTTTATTCCACGAGATGCTGCATCTGGTCCATCCGGCACAGCACCGGGGCGCACGCCGCTGCGTGCATACCAAAGAGTTCAAAGCTGCGGAGAAGCAATTCGAAAAGCTGAAAGAGGCGCAAGACGCGCTTCGCCGGCTATAACGGATGCTCAGACGGCCGATACGACCGTCGCGCGGCTGATTTCGGCATGCATGGCTGCGACTGCTTCTACCAATCGTCGTGCATGAATCGAACCGGCTCCCAGCGTTCCGAAAGAGAGGCGTGCTTCGACGGCGAGCATTTCGTACCAGAACCGTGCCTGCTGACGCATCAGCATGCCAACCAGGGGTGAATGATCGGCGGGCAGGCTTGCCACCACAACACGGGCATGCGCGTGGAGACGATGAAAATCCTGGGCCAATTCCTGGAGATAGAGCCGGAAAATCCGGCGTCGTTCCCGGCTGAATTTCCTGCCAAGCTCGGGGCGGAATCCCGGCTGAGCCTTCAAAAAGAGCAAGTCCCCATCACTTAGCAGCCGGGCCATCGGCTCATAACGAGCCAGAGCAAACTCAGCTTGATCCGAGGTCGCGCAATCTTCAGCTCCCGCCTCAACATTCGAACTTCTATAGCTCCACAAGCGAAACACAGAGAGTCCCCCAAACCAAGATTCGCGCAGAACGATTCAAAAATCTTACATAGAATACCGAAGTATTTAAAAAAACGCAAGAACTATTCGTTCTGAATTTAGTGCTGTTTTACCTTGTGGCGCAGCCGTGCCAAGCCATCGTTGATGGCGTCCAACCGCTCCGTCAACCGGTCCGCTTCGGCCCGGTTCCAAAGGTGCCCCACCACAGCCGTCCGTGCTTCCCCTTTTCGCTCAAGGCCAAACAACCAGAACAACAAGCACCCTAGATCGATGCACATGTGGATGGAACTGATCACGCGAGCAGCAACCAGGTTTTCGGGAAACTGGTTCACCAGATGTGCACCTAGGGAACGGGAGAGCGTCCACACGATGAATCCCCAGATATATACAATCACATTGCGCCGCAGCCGGACCGGAAACCATGCCATGAACATTGAAATAAGCACAAGGAATGCCGCTATTGTCGCGTTGACAGTCTGCTCGAACAGGAAATAGAGGCGCAGGTAAGGATAAGCTTTGCCGGAGGAAGAGGATTCCACAAGGAGCCCAATGGCGGGAATGATCGCGGCTGCTCCTAGAATGTAGCCTGCCGTATTGCGGCCGAACTCTGCCAGGGCCGGAGTATTCTCGAGGGCCAGGGAGTAGATCTCGACGACTACGCAAGCGGCGATTGCAATTTCAAGCGTCTGGGTGGAGAGATAGTAGTATCCGTAGGCCGAGGTCCGCTGAGGAATCCACAGGCCCGCGACAGAGGAAAGAAAATCAATAGCCAGATACCAGAAGAAAAGTCTATAGAACTTAGTCAGCCCGCTGGACCATAGCTTCACGAGCACTGCGGCAGTCAGCGCCGTGGTGACGTACCATATGCCTCTTTCCCATGGATTCAAAATGGTCTCCGTGAACCTTCAGGAAGTTTAGCATTGAATATTGTTTTTTCGGACCGATAACGTCCAAAACATGCCAAAGAATGGCAAAACTCGCTCGGCACCGCAACAATCAAGTGGCGAATCCAAGCGAGTAATCCACAAAAATGCTAGAACGATTAGGTGCGGCTGGAGCACGGAAGACAGGTAGGATAGGGCAGGTCTTGCGGTGTGACAGTGGCGGCCACCGCGGCAAATGTCATCGTCAGAACCAGCATCGCAAATAACTTTTTCATGAGAGTCTCCAGGGTGAACGTTTTAACTGCTATGGACGTTATCCTAACCCCCATTACCCCTCTTTCCGCCTTAGGGATATTCACGTTTTCGGTTATCAGAACAACTGACGGTAGCTTGGCCGGGTGTTTACCCAGCATTTTGTCGGATATCCGAAGTAATTTTCGCGTACAATGCAAGAAAGGGATAGTCGAATGCCTAGATTCAGGCCGATGGCGAAACTAGAGCGTAGTGCTCTTGCGGACCTGTGCAAGCATACGTTGTCCCGGATCCCCACGGTCAGCGGACGGCTCATTTATCTCGCGACTCTTCGCGACTTGAATTCAGGTACATACCGGCACCATGGCCTGATCACCGCGTTTGGACGAGACGAAGCGGTTAAGGCTCTGCGCGAGAGTCATCAGTCGGCGTTTCAGGAGTGGCTGAACCTGCCGCTCGCCGAAAAAAACGACGATTTGCGCGATTATCTGGTGTCCCTCGACGATCCACAGGACGAAATTGTGAGACATTGGCTGCAATCCGGTGTATACTGCGGTTATGTTCCAGCGTCGGCAATAAAGGCCGAAACCGATCTGTTTTGCCGGGATCTCGAGATTCTGCTGGAGCTCCGCCGTAACGACGGGATCAGACGCCAGTCGCGTTCCGCCGCCGATGCGCAGGATCGAGGCTCATCGCCACTTGCGTAACCTGCCCGATAACTTCAATTTCATCGGGATAGCGGTAAGACTTCGGCTCATATAACGATGCCGGATGAGGCTGCATGATCACGTTCCCGTCGCGAAGAGCGCACCAGCCGCACACATAGCCCTCGCGGTGCTCCAGGAAATAGATTGGCCGTTCGAACTCGGAGTTCCAGCCGGAATTCACGATCCTCCGCTTGGTGTCGTCAACCACCACGAGCGCACCTGGTGGAATGATCGGAAACATCGACCAATCCTCGCTTCCGATAAGGCCATAGCGGAAGTTTCGCAGGTCGATATGATTGAAAAGCATCAGCGGAAGAGTGCCCCAGCGCTGGATCAGCCGGCTCAGGAAAACCGTTCTGCTCAAATCGATACCCGGATCGAGCGAGATCGGCACCTGAATCTCTCCTTCCTCTGCGCGGAAGTTAATAATGTGAGTCTGGGTATGCTGCACCACTGCCGCATCCGCCGGCAAGGTCGAAAGCGAAACTCCGTACCAGCTCAAGACCTCCGACATATCCAATGCGTAAATGGCGCAAAGAGAATAGAGGCGATACGCGGACGGCATCGTCCCTTTGTTCTCAATATCGGCCAACCGGCTCAGAGCCACCACAAACTCGTCATTGGAGTGCTGCGCGGCGATCCGGGCGCTGGCTTCTTCTACATCGCGGAAACGGAGGCGCAAACGCTCCCGTATCTTCTTGAGTTTCTGACCGGGTTCCTCCATGATAGAGTGTGATGGGCGGTCGGGACGCCCGGGAGCAGGTATCATTACATTATGAAATAAGGAGCGCTGGCCCCCCGGTTAAAATTATAACGGGCGGCGTCTAAGGAGAGCAAGGGTTATCACATGAGCTTGTTCTGAATTCAGAACAAAGAAATCCACAGGCACGATTTTTTGGAACAAAGTAGCATACTACCTTCTCGCCAGCAGGAGCGGATTTGCGCATCATTATCGGCATAACTGGAGCAAGTGGTAGTGTTTACGGGTGGCGGTTACTCGAAAATCTGCGCTCTATTCCGGAAATCGAAGTACATTTGGTGATTTCCCGTTCCGGGGAGCGGACCGCTTTTCTCGAAATGGGTAAGACGGCAGCCGATTTTAAAGCCCTGGCCCACGTCACCTACCCCGTCGAGGACATCGGTTGCCGGCTCGCGAGCGGATCTTTCCAGACCGACGGCATGGTAATAGCCCCCTGCTCCATTCACACCATGTCGGCGATTGCCGCGGGAATCACCGGTAACCTGATGATTCGGGCGGCCGACGTTACGCTGAAGGAGCGCCGCCGGCTGATACTGATGGTCCGCGAATCGCCTCTCCATCTGGGTCACCTCCGTTCGATGACGGCGCTCGCCGAAATGGGCGCAATCCTGGCTCCGCCGGTCCCAGGCTTTTACCATCAGCCGCAAACGGTTGCCGACATCGTCGATCACAGCGTCGATCGCGTGATGGATCTGATGGGAATTCCGTCCCCGAACGCCCGGCGCTGGGATGGGGTCCAAAAGTGAAAATCGCATTTCAGGGCGAATTGGGTGCGTTCAGCCAGCAGGCGATCCGGCAACTCCTGGGACCTCGGGCAGAACCGGCGCCCTACCAGCGCTTCGACGAGGTCTTCGCCGCACTAAGGGGAGAAAAAGTCGACGCCGCGGTTTTGCCCATCGAAAACACGCTTCACGGCAGCGTTCACGAGAACTACGACCTGCTGCTGCGCTACGATTTTGAGATCACGGCGGAAACCAGCGTGCGCATCGTGCACAATCTGATCGCACCGCCGGGCGTTCCATTTGAACGAGTGCGGAAAGTCTACTCCCATCCCGTCGCCTTGAACCAGTGCCTCGATTTTTTTCGCCGCCACAAGCGAGTCGAGCGCGTGACGTTCTATGACACCGCGGGCAGCGTCAAAATGATCATGAAGGACAGGCCCGCGGACGCCGCAGCGATTGCTTCCGAACTCGCCGCGAAAATTTATGGCGGACGGATTTTGCGCCGTGAGATCGAGGACGATCGTCAGAACTTCACCCGTTTTTTTCTACTGGAACCGGCCGGTTCCAAGCCGCGAACGTTGCGTGGAGCGGCTAAAAATCCGTGGAAGACATCCCTCGTATTTTCAACGAAGAATATACCAGGCGCGTTGTTTCGCGCTTTGAGCGCGCTTGCCCTGCGCGATCTCAACCTGGTGAAAATAGAATCGCGGCCTCTGCGGGGCAAGCCCTGGGAGTATTTGTTCTACCTCGATCTGCTGGGACGCAGCAACGACCCGGTCGTGCAGAAAGCGCTCGGGCATTTAGAAGAACTGGCCGACTTCCTGCGCGTATTAGGGACCTATCGGTCGGCTTAAGTCGGCTGTCCACAGACTGAAGTACTCACGTTCCGTCTGAGACAGACCACTTGCGCAAGACACAGGGTGGCACAGGCTTCAGCCTGTGAGACTAAACGCCAAGGTCCTTCAACAATCGCACCGCCATTCCGATGTCGGCGAGCCGTTGAGCCTGATTCTCGATCTCGCGCTCGACATTGATCGATCCTTTATAACCGGCTCGTTTCAGTGCCTCGACAAAACGGGGAATCCCGACCGCTCCCTGCCCCAGAGGCCTCTCCGTCCCCAGCGCTCCAGGCTTATCGGCGGGCGGCCGGTCGCCATCCTTCGCGTGCACTGAGACGACATGCGGCGCGAGTTTCTCCAGCGCTTCGATCGGATCGCCCGACCCGTAGAGAATCATGTTCGCAGGGTCGAAATTGATTTTGAGATTGGGACACCCCGCATCGTCGAGGAAGCGCAGCAGAGTGTCCGCCGGTTCCTGCCCGGTCTCCAGCGCGAACGTCTGCCCATGCTCTTCGGCACGGTCACAAATCCTGCGCACCATCCCGCGGACCGCGATGTAATCGGGGTCGGAATGATCCTCCGGCACACACCCGATATGGCAGGCGATGCTTTTCACGCCGAGCGCGGCGGCAAAATCGCTGGCCTCGATGGTCCTCTTTTCCCTCTCCTCGCGCGTCGCGGGAGGAATGAAGCCGACGGTCCGCTGAACGGTGGGAATATCCGCGTAATCCTCGCCGGTGTAAGCGCAGACCACCGTCGCGATAGAAAAATGGGCTTCCCCAATCGCCTCTCTCCACTCCACCGCCGAGGCGGAGGTCAGCGGAGTATCGCCTCCGACTCCGAGTTGCCCGGATTGAACGCCCAGCTTGCGCAGCTCGGCCAGATTGTCGCGGCCGGCCCAAAACATGACACCTATTTCCATGAAATCCTCTCCCCGTTTTTCGTGCGTGCCTCAAACATCGCGAGCGCCACCCGAACCGACTCCGCCGAGCTCGATGGCGTACACAGCGACGGCTGGCTGCCCGTCCGGCAGCATTCCGCGAAATATGATATTTCCGCAGAGTAGCCGTCGGTCGATTCGAGCGCGACCTCTTCTGCGCCCCCATAACGCTTTAGCGGCCTCGATTCGGAATTGAATTCGAGGAGCCCTCTGCGCCCAAGCACCGTGAACTCCATTGCAAATGGATACGAGCCTGGGAACATCCATCCACCGCTGATTTCGGCTACAAATCCATCGTAGAAAAAACGCGCGGAAATGACGTCGACCCCAGCGGAGTCATCCTCATAGCCGGTAGCCGAGATCGCCGACGGCGGACCGAACAGCCGCAGCGCCATGTCGACATCGTGAATCAGAAGATCGAACGCGCCTCCACCGCTGCGGGCTTTATCGGTGATCCACTCGGACCATCCGGGCTGCGCGCAGCGCCTTCGAAACGTCGCGGAGTGAATCGCCCCCAACTCGCCGTGGTCGACGACGCGTTGCAGCGCGATATAGGCGGGGAAAAATCGTAATACATGCGCGACCATCAGGATCTTCCCCGCGCGTTCGGCTTCGGCGATCATGCGATGACACGATTCGACGCTGAGCGCCATCGGCTTTTCCACCAGCACGTGCTTGCCGGCGCGCAATGCCGCGATGGTCGCGGATTCGTGCAGGTCGGTGGGAAGACATAAATCCACCGCATCGATTTCGGGATCGGCCAGAGCGTCGTCGAGTTTGGCGTAGTGTTTCTGAGACGGCTCCGGCGCACGTCGACTGACCACCGCCGCGAGTTCGACCGAAGGCACAGACGCTAACGCCTTCAAATGTACCCCGCCCATAAATCCGAGTCCGACGACCGCCAATCGCATCAACAATAGAATAGAGTAATGGACGCCCTACGATCCGCGACCGCGGAATTTTCTGCAATACTCGACCTGGCTGCCGCCGAGCTACCCCGGCTCACCGACACTGCGACGCGCGCTGACGGTAACTGGTCGCGGAAGCAGATTCTCGGCCACCTGATCGACTCGGCAGCGAACAATCATCAACGCTTCGTACGGGGGCAACTCGATCGCGAATTGGTAACGCCGGGCTATGCGCAGGAGCAGTGGGTGGAGACGGAGCGCTTTAACGATCGCGATTGGAATGAACTTGTACAGTTCTGGCTCGCCTACAACCGGCACCTGCTGCATCTCATGTCGCATGTATCGCCGGCGCGCCTCAGCTCGATCATCCGCATCGGCGGCGACGATCCGGTGTCGCTGGAATTCGTGATGATCGATTATGTGCGCCATATGAAACACCATCTGAAACAGATTGGGGTGCGCGCCGCGATAGAATAAGGTTAAATGCCCGGTTTCCTACTTCTTCTTCTGTTCAACGCTGCTGCCGGTGGCTCGGATCTTGAAAAGGCGCGCGACGCGCAGGATCGCCCTGCGTTGGATCGCATGGCCGCGCAGCTCGCCACCGCGGCGCAGGGCAAATCGAATGACGCCGCGGCGGAATATAAACTCGCGCTCGCCGAATCTTATGTGGCGGAGGTCGCGATTGAAGTTCGCGACAAGAACGCAGCGCACGCCGCAGCCGAGACAGGGATCGACGCGGCGAAAAAGGCCGTCGCGCTTAAGGGCGATTCGGCGGAATATCATCGCCTGCTCGGCACGCTGTGCGGACAGGCCATTTCCGCCAACGTTCTTCAGGGAATGAAGTACGGCCACTGCGCGCAGGATGAAGTGAACAAGGCGGTCCAGCTCGACCCGAAGTCGTCGGTAAACTATCTGGCGCGGGGCGTGGGGAATTATTATCTGCCGCAGGGATTGGGCGGAGGTCTCGACCTGGCCATCAAGGATTTTCTGAAGGCGGCCGAGCTCGACCCGCAATCGGCGGAGCCGCAGCTATGGCTCGGGCTCGCGCTGCGCAAACAGAACAAGAACGTGGACGCCCGCAAAGCGTTTCAGAAAGCGATCGAATTAAATCCGGCGCGCGTGTGGGCCAAGCAGCAATTGGATAAAACTCCGGCGCAATGAGCGCTCAAAACTACTTCTTCTCGCGATTCCCGATGATCCGATTCGCAAAATAATCGGTGACCTTCGCCTCATTGCGCGCCACCTCATAGTACGCCGCTTTGAGCAACTGATCCTTGCGATTGATCAGCGTCTCTCGAATGGTCTGCTGCACTTTCGGGTCGCTCAATTCGCGCTGACCCGCCGGTTCCTTGCTGATCACTTTAAAGATGCGATACCCCTCCGGCGTGCGCAACACTCCTGTTGTCTGGCCTGGCCCCAGAGCCACCAGCGCCTTGCGCAGTTCCGCGTTGGCGCGTTCCAGTGACGATTCCGGGATGAATCCCAAATCGCCCCCGTTTTGTGTGGAATTGGGGTCTTCGGAATAATTCTGCGCTAACATCGCAAAATCGTCGCCCTGTTTGATGCGCACCAGCAGGCTGTTGATCTTCTTCAGAGCGCTCTCATCGTCGGTCGCCTTGTCGTTTTTCAAATTATGCACGTTTGGATCGGCGCCCGCGGTCACCAGGATTTGCGACATGTGAATCTGTGGTTCGGAAAGATTGAAACTCGCCTTGTTGGAATTGTAGAAGTCCGAAATATCTTTGTCGGTGATGGAGATCTGCGACGTAATTTCCTTGAGGAACAGCTTCTGCACGCTAAGATCGCGGCGCAGCTTAGTCTTCAGATCTTCCACCGTAATTTTGCGCGCGTTGAGTTGTTTCTGAAATTCCTCCTGCGTATAAGGAGCCTTCAATTCACTGAACTTTGCTTCGACGTCGGAATCCACCGCCATCAGCCCCATCCGCTCTGCGCGCTGCACCAGGATTTCTTCGTCGACTAACGTGCGTAAAATTTCCAGCCGCTGGATCGATACCTGATCGTCGCTTGGATGTTCGGTGGGTGTTGCAAATTCAGATTGAAATCGCTTCTCCAGATCGGAGTAAGTGATCGCGCGGCCATTGACCATCGCGGCGACATTCGCGGGAGGAGTTCGTGTGCAAGCTGCGGTGAATGCGACCGCGACTAGGAGGGCGGATCGGAACGAGAACATGGAAGCTTCTATTCTACAGTGCCACCATCGTTTAGTGACAGGTGGCACAGACTTTTAGTCTGTGTCCGCGCCGATCTTTCAGCGAGTCACCGCTTCGTGATCCCGAGCCAGAGTGCCGCTGTAGCCAGCCCGCCAAATGTTCCACCAATCGCTGCAGCTACGAAAAGCCCTTCCGTGCGCCCGGAAACCCAATGCCACCCTAGCAGCGTGATCGCCGAACCCGCCCAGGCGCCCGCGAGGAAAACTAAGAGGTTCGGCAAGCTCCAGCGAATCGACGGTGCGCAATAGCGGAGGGTTAGGCTTCCTACGCCAGAAAAGAAACCCAAGAACGCCAGAAATCCCAATAACGAGAGCAGCATATAAATCAACTAGACCGCAACACCCTTATTTTGCATCGCGCCAATTTTCGCCCGATCCGATGTCGACGAGCAAAGGCACTTCGAGCTTTTTTACGCCTTCCATTGCCGATTTGACGAGCGCCGAAACGTCCTCTACTTCCTCAGGCGGCGCTTCGAGCACCAGTTCGTCGTGGACTTGCAGCAGCATCTTCGCCTGCATCCCGCGCAGTTGTTCATCGATGCGAATCATCGCGAGCTTGATCAAATCCGCCGCCGCGCCTTGCAGAGGCGTGTTGACCGCGATCCGTTCCGCGAAGTTACGAGCGTTCGGATTGCGGCTGTTCATATCGGGGATCGGACGGCGCCGT
>Ga0182024_10024716_pt1 | contig 10659 bp, 9 predicted proteins | sample P32metaG_FD_120480 | JGI IMG/M metagenome (GOLD analysis project Ga0182024, IMG submission 120480) | Permafrost microbial communities from Stordalen Mire, Sweden - P3-2 metaG (Illumina Assembly) | ecosystem: Environmental > Terrestrial > Soil > Wetlands > Permafrost | place: Sweden: Stordalen...
AGCTCTGGCCACGGAATCGCGCGCCGCCCAGGACCTGAGCCACGCGAGCCATCCCTTGCGCTACCGGCTGCGCAAGACCAGCCCGCGGCTGACCTCGACCAAGGAGATTGTTGAAACCCGCGACGGCGATGTGGCCCGCCTGCTCTCGATCGACGATCAGCCGCTGAGCCCGGCAGGCGAACAACAGGAGCAGGCCCGCCTGCAGGCGCTCGTGGACAATCCCGGCCTGCAACAACACCGCAAGCAGAGCCAGGACAGCGATACGGCGCGCGCCCTGAAGGTGCTCCGCGTTCTGCCCACGGCATTTCTTTACGAGTTTGCAGGCCCCGGCACAGCCGCCACGGGGACGGTGGAGAAGTTCACCTTCAAACCCAACCCGCATTTCGACCCGCCGGATCTGGAGACGGGCATACTGACCGCCATGGCCGGCGAGATATGGATCGATCCCGTCGAGGAGCGCGTGGTGCGCCTGGCGGGCACTCTGCAGCAGGACAAGGACTTTGGCTGGGGCATTCTGGGCGAACTCGACAAGGGCGGATCGGTGGAGATTGAGCAGGCCGACGTTGGCGACCACCAGTGGCGTATCGTGCACCTGAAGCTGGTGATGAACGGGCGCGTTCTCTTCAAAGCCAAAAACTCGAATTCCGTGCAGGAATACACGGAGTTTGTTCCGTTGCCTGCGGATTTGAGCTACAAGCAGGCCATTGAGATGCTGCGCGCCAACTCCTGGCCTGTCGGCCAGGCCAGCCACTAGCCCCATCCGAAACACGGCGTAGAGTGCCTACCCACGCCGGAATTGAAAGCGCTCAAAGTCAAACCGGCCCCACCCGCATGGGTGAGGCCGGTTTGGCCGAGCAAGGATTCGGCTTACTTCATCTGGATCAAGATCAGGGCTTGATCCTGATGAAGATAAGGGCGAAGGTGAACAGGGTGAGGGACTCAATGAAGGCCAGGCCGAGAATCAACAGCAATTGAATGCTGGCCGTAGCGCCTGGATTGCGCGCCACGGATTCCGTAGCCGAGGCGATGGCTTTGCCCTGGCCGATTCCGCACAGACCGGCGGCCAGCGCGATGCCGATCCCAATGCCGATGGGCGCAAGGTTGACGGCCGGGGAACCGCCGTCGGCAAACGCCGGAACGGCAAAGCAAAGCAGAGACAGTACCATCAGAACTTGTTGCAATTTGCGCATATTTCTCCAGCTTCCCTGAGATTGACCGCCAGTGGGTGGTTGAGGCTCACCGTGCTGGCCCCCTCACACTCGCGGTCTTCCGTTTTCCCGGAGCGGAAGCGCTCTCCGGCGGAATCTTTTTCTCGTCCAGGACGAGAGTCTCGCATCGGCCAAAACCCAACTCGGCCAAAACCCTACAACGCAGGTGATTCCACGCCCTCATGGGCTACCGCCTGGCCCAGATAAATCATGGCCAGCAAGCTGAATACCAAAGCCTGAAACACTGACACAAAGAGGTGCAGCCCGAGGAAGACCGCCGGGAGTGCCACTGGGATCAGTGAAAAGGCGACCAGGGTGACCAAATCGCCGGCAAACATGTTGGCCCAAAGACGAATGGTAAGCGACATCATGCGGGCCAGGTGGGAGATGATTTCGATGGGAAACAGCAGCCACGCGATCCACCAGACGGGGCCGGCAAAATGTTTCAGGTATCCGATTGGCCCCTGCGCGCGGATGCCGTGGAAGTTGTAATAAAGAAAAACGGCGACAGCCAGACCCAGCGGCACAACCGGCGACTGGGTAGGCGCTTTGACGCCCGGAATCAGGCCGATCAGGTTGCAGATCAACACAAACATGAAAACGCAGGTGACAAAGGCCTGGAAGCGTTCATAGCCGTGGCCGATAATCGACTCCGCCAGCTCGCCGATGCGCTCGTGGACCATTTCTGCGATCTGCTGAGGCGTGCCGGGCTTCTCGACCGAGAGCGTCATACGCAGCAGAATGAAGAAGACGATGGACCCAAGGACCACCAGCAACTCCAGTGCAAATGCATTGTCGATGGGTGCGGCGGGATGGGCTGGATGAACACCCACCAACTGCAGGAGAGCGTCCACGGGGCCGGCAAAAAGGCGATTCAACAGGTGGGTAATGGCCAGCGATTCATGCATGACGGCAAAAGTTCTTTCTGATTCCGGGCGATGGCGTCAGCCGGCCGAAGCCGATGCAGAGCCCCGCGTCAGTCCCGCAACAGGCGGAGCCCCTCCCACGTCAGCGTCGCGACAGAAAGACTCAGGCCGCAGACCAGCGCAATGGGTGAGCCCCGGAAACATCTCAGACTACCATAAATGGCCGCCGCAAAGAAGATGAGGCGCAGCAGGAAAAAGCCAATGACCAGGATGGCGCCGCGTGGAGCTTTTTGATTCTTCATGCGAGCGTTGATCAGGCGAACCAGGCGCTGCCACTCCAGAATGCTGGCAGCCGATATCAGCGCTCCTGTCATCAGCATGGCGCCGTTGCGCCATCCCGAGGCAACCGTCAGCACCAGAGAAACAACTATCCCTAGAATCAGGGTATTGCGCATAGCTCGTTTGAGCAGTGCTTGAAGAGCCTCGTCGGTCAGGAAGGCAATGGGATGGGGTTGCTCGCTCATGGTTCGATTCAGGAGTTCCCCGGTCCGGTTCCAGGCTTGGGTCCCGGCTTGGGATTGCCCTTGACGGAAATTACCAGGCGCACCACATACACCAGCCCGGAGATGCCGCCAAAAAGTATCCCCACCAGGCTGATCCATGTTTGGTGCAGGCTCTTATCCAACCACGCGCCGATGAGCCAGCCGACAAAGGCCGACGACGGCAGCAGAATCGCAATCTGCACCATCTTCTCGGCTTCCACCAGGCTGGCAAGTCCGCTGCCAAATCTGGGCCGAGGCTTGGACTCCGGAATGGGGCGGTTGAAGGCCATGGAAGCTTCTTCTCAGCATACAGGGCCAGGCATACGGAGCGCGGCGGGGAGCGGGTATACTTCCCTTTTGGGCATCGCCCGCCAAGCGGAAGGAAATACACGTGTTCGATTCGGAATTTGAGCGCAGCCTGTTCGACTTGCGCCGATCAAAACTTGAGGAAATTGAAAAGCTGGGCCAGGCGGCCTATCCCAACCGATTCCCTGCCTCGGATGCCGCTCCCGCCGCTACCGTTCCCGAAATTCGTGCGCGCTGGGGCGAGGCGACGGCTGAGGCGCTTGACGCCAACCGCGTCATGGTAACCGTGGCCGGACGCATCATGGCCATCCGCGCCCAGGGCAAGGCCGGTTTTGCCACGCTGCAGCAGGGCGGCGAGCGGCTGCAGATTTATGTCCGCCTCGACGCAGTGGGTGAGCAGGGGTTTGCGCTTTACAAGCTGCTCGACCTCGGCGACCACATCGGCGTCTCGGGCTACCTGTTTCGCACCCGGACCGGAGAGCTGACGGTACACGTGGAGCAGCTGACGTTTCTCTCGAAAGCCATGCTGGCGCTCCCGGAGAAGTTTCACGGCCTGGCCGATGTGGAGTTGCGCTACAGACAGCGCTACGTTGACCTGTTCAGCAACCTCGACAGCCGCGAAGTCTTCGTGAAGCGGGCCAATACGCTCAAGGCGATGCGGAAGTTTTTCGACGACCGCGGCTACATTGAAGTGGAAACGCCGATGATGCAGCAGGTGGCCGGCGGCGCGGCGGCGCGGCCGTTCAGGACGCATCACAACGCGCTGGACCAGGATTTGTTTCTGCGCATCGCGCCGGAACTCTACTTGAAGCGGCTCGTCGTTGGCGGCCTGGACCGTGTGTACGAAATCAATCGCAACTTTCGCAACGAGGGCGTGAGCACGCAGCACAATCCTGAGTTCACGATGCTGGAGTTCTACCAGGCGTATGCGAACTACAAAGACCTAATGAATATGACTGAGGAACTGGTCGCGTTTATTGCGCGCGAGGTGAACGGAACCACCGTACTTCCTTCCGGGGAACTCGGTGAAGACGGCAAGCCAGTTCCGAGGCTTGATCCGTTGGGATATCCGATCGATCTTGCAGTTTCAAAATGGCGACGACTTACGATGATCGAGGCGATCACGGAAGCGCTCCTGCTCCAACTAAAAATTGACACGACCCTTGAGGATTTCCAAAGCCTTGCGGGCGTTCGGGCAATTGTCGAACGCTGCATCCAATCTGATGCCTTGACCCGCGGCTTCGAATTCACGAACTTACCCGACTCAATGCTGCAATCGCAAAAGATAGAGCACACCCAACTTAAAATAGCAGTCCTCCTCGGAAGACAGTTAGAGACGAATGTGGTCTCACTCGGAAAGGCGATATACACACTGTTCGAGACATTCAGCGAGCCGTCACTCATCCAGCCGACGATCATCTACGACTACCCAACCGAAGTCTCGCCGCTGTCCAAGGCCAAGCCTGACGATTCGGAGCATGTGGAGCGGTTCGAGTTCTTTGCCGGCGGATTTGAGCTGGGTAATGCTTTCAGTGAGCTAAACGATCCGGTGGAGCAGGAGAAGCGCTTCCGGCAGCAGATTGCCGAGCGCGACCGCGGCGACGACGAGGCGCACCAGATGGACGAGGACTACGTGCGCGCTCTCGCTTACGGCCTTCCCCCTACTGGCGGTGAAGGGCTTGGTGTTGACCGGCTGGTCATGTTGCTCACCGGGTCGAAGTCGATCCGGGATGTGATTCTGTTTCCGCTGATGCGCAACAGGGAACAAGAGAAACAGGCGCCCAATCAGCCGTGAACAACAGGTCCTTCGACTCCGCTGAAGTACGCTTCGCTCAGGATGACATGTCGTTTTTTATAGGAACATTGGGGACAGGACAGTAGGGGCTGGAAGCCAGGAGCTGTTTTTGAACATTCTTTTTGTCGGCGACATCTTCGGCAGCGCGGGGCGCAAGATCGTGCGCGAACACATCGGCCATGTGCGCAAGGCCAACAACGTCGATCTGACCGTCATCAATGCGGAGAACGCTGCGGGCGGGTTCGGCGTCACACCGCAGATTGCCGACGACCTGTTCGAGCTTGGCGCAGACGTGCTGACCACCGGGAACCACGTGTGGGACAAACGCGAAGTCATCGACTACATGAACTCGACGACGCCGGAGAGCCACGACCGTGCGCGCCGTGTGCTGCGGCCGGCCAATTTCCAGCCTGGGCTGCCCGGCTACGGCGTCTTTGAGGGAACCACGCAGGGCGGTGTACCCTACGCGGTCATCAACATTATGGGCCGCGTTTTCATGAATGCAACCAACGACCCTTTCCACGCCGTCAACGATATTTTGCGCGGCATTGAAGCGAAGGTGATTGTTGTCGACTTTCACGCCGAAGCGACCAGCGAAAAAGTCGCCATGGGATGGCATCTCGATGGCCGCGTAACGGCCGTCCTGGGCACGCACACCCACGTGCCTACGGCCGACGAGCGCATTCTCCCAGCGGGCACAGCCTACCAGACCGACGTGGGCATGAGCGGGCCTTACGATAGCGTCATCGGCGTTGAAAAAGAGTTGGTGCTGCAGAGATTTCTGACTGGCATGTCGGGCAAGTTTGAGCCGGCCAAGGGCAACCCGAAGATGTGCGCGGCGCTGGTTACGTGCGATGCGGTGACGGGACGCGCATCGGCCATTCAGCGGATTATGCTGGGCGAGTGATCGCTACGGCGACAATTCCCTAGCTTGGAGGGTTGGTTGGCACGATCGCCTGCCGCGACGGTGCGGGGTCTTGCGTGACCACACTCGGTGCGGGCGGATTGTAGATCTTCACCTTGGGCTGCGTCATTGCTTTTGGCGGGCCTACCTGGTTCACCTGAAGCGGATGTTCGACACGGATGCTGAGCAGTTCGGCCGGCGAGTGCCCACCCTTGATCAGTCTTCCCTTGCGGTCGAAGGTCATGGACCAGCGCATGGGCCGCAGCGAGGCCGACACATCGGTAAAGGAGAGCACGGCGCCACCGTTATTCCCTACCTCGAGCAAGGCCATACCGGCCACGGGAAACTTTTCACCGGCGGGATTATCGCTGATCGAAGCAGCCTGCGGATGCCCGCCGGCGAGGGCAGCGTAGCAAAGGCCGGTGCCGAGCCAGTCCGGACCCGCGCTTGGCGCCTTAGCCGTGTCCTGGTCAGGATTCTCTTCAGCGCGGATGTGATTGAAGGCTGAAATGGTGAGCGCGTTGATGGGCGCGGGCGAGAAGAGCGAATAGCCGCGGCGCTGGATGGGAATGATGCGCACCCGGCCTTCGTCCCCGTGCGGAATCGAGGCGGAGAACATGCTCACGTCGCCTGCGCCGTTGTTGCGCAGGAATCTAAGAAAGACATGATTCGGCAGGGCGGGACAGATTACCTGCTGGTAACTCCACCCGCTCTGGTTGAAGTCGAGGTCTGCGTACTTTGCGTGTTCGGCGATCGAACTCTCCGCATTTGCAGCCAGCAGGCGATCTTCCTCCGACATCCGGTCCACAGCGCGGAACTCGACCGAATGCGAACGATGGGGATCCAGACTGTCAGTGAAATACGGCTTCAGGCGCACTGCATTGAGGATGGTCTTTTCCTGGGGAGGGTTCGCGTTGGCGGGTGCTTCCATCCCAGTCTGGCCCTGGACAGGGCCACAGGCAAGGGCGAGAGGTGCCGCGATCAGCGCGAATTTGAGGGAGCTGAGCCGCTTCATGTTGCCCCTAGATTACCATTTGGCGCTTGGATCGCGGCGGGTTCGGAATGTTCCGCGCAAAGAAGAAGGGCAGCCTGAGCGAGGCTGCCCGTTCAAGTTTCATCGTTTTCCCAGAAACTTGGGTCTGCGCGACGCAATCCAACGGGATCAGGCGCGCAGTTCGGAGTTCAAACAACCGGCAGCACAATCAATGCGAAGCAGCAGCGTGGTGGGCGGGTGACGGCTTGTGTACCGGGGCCTTCTTCTTCTCCTGAATGAAGGCGTCGCGAAGCACGATCTGGGCCGATTGCGCCACGGTGTCTGTGCCGGGAATCTGCGTGTAGCTGTCGTAGGTGCCGTCGAGTTCCGAGTCTTTGGGAAGGAGGCCGAATTCAGTACCGACTGCCGGAATGTCCTTGTCCGCCAACGGCGCCTTCAAGTTGACGATGAAGTCCGGTGTCTTGGCCTGCTTGGCGTCGTCGGTGACGGCCATCTTGATTACCGAGGCCGTGCCTTCAATCACGGTTCCCGGAACCGGCGTGGGCTTATCCTTCATCACCGCCCACAGCTTGTCTGCGTCATCCTTGGCGCCGAAACCGAGAACAAGTTCCTTGTCGGCCAGCGCCAGACTGCCCAGGTCAGTTGTGGCTGCGAGAATATCGTGGATCTTCTCCTGGGGCGTGGCGGCCGGCTTGATGACCAGCGTTCCCGGTGGAAAGAGAGTGGTTGCCGCCTGAGCCTTGATTGCATCAAGTCCGTCCATGCCGCCGTGGTACTTGTTGTACCAGTAATCGAGCTTTTTCTCTATCTGTGGTTTGAAGCCGGCGGGGGCGAAATTGACGACTCTTGCATAGAACCACACAGCGTTGACGGCGTCCGGAGGAGCCAGCTTTACATACGCTTCAGCCAGATTGAGGGTGTCCACCAACCCGGGTCCTGTCGTGGTCTGAGCGGGATCGTAAAGCGCCAGTTCCTTCTTGTACTCGTCGATGGCCGCCTTGAAATCTTTCTTGGACACGGCATCGTCCAGAGCGATGGACGAATCGAAAAGTGGATAGGCCACGGCGGTCTGTTTCTTCCAGTCATCGGCCGACGTAGCGGCAGCCTTGGGCGCCGTAAGTCCCTTCTGGGCCAGTGCCGCGGCATCGTCGCAGGGTTGGGGATCGGTCGCAAAACCGGTCTTGGGATCCTGAACCTTTTTGCATTGGGTGGTCTTGACGGACACGGAAAGGAGGATGGCCATCATGTTGTTGGGGTCCATCTGCAGCAGCCTGGTGGCGGCGCTCAAAAGATGGTCCGCGTCACCCAACTGCTGGTAGGCTCCCACCAGCCTGGTAAGCACATCCTGCTTGGCCTGACTCTGCGGGTAGGTTGTCAAAAAGCTCTCCAAAGCCGCGGCCATGGCCTTGGGATCCGACTGCGTGGTGGCCTGGGAATAGGCAGCGAATTCGGCCGGATCCTTGATGGAGATTGTGCCGCTGCCCGTATCCTGGGCTCGAAGCGTGGGCGCGGGAACGAGGACGATGCTCGCCAAGGCCATCACAGACGCAAGGACTAACTTCTTCATTCAGTGCTCCTGGGAAATTCCAAAATAGGGATCAATTTTCAAGCACTCGATCACGGAAAGCGCGTCCGCTTTCAATCGGCGGTTGAGTACCTGGTCCACGGGTAAACGATACCACGGCTGCCGCTCGAGTGTTGCCAGGATTATAGAAAGCCCCGCTCCCGCTGACAAGCGCTCTCTTCGAGGAAAATCGCAATCGACCAGCCGGCCGGGGCAAAACTTCCTCGCAGTCTCTCCCGCCGTAGGTCTACAGGGCCGTCTTCTTCTCCAGACCCTGCTGGCCAGCGGGAAAGCGGTCCCCTGCCTGTTCGACGCTTGTGCCCCTCTTAGGTCCCCACCCCACCGCATAAATGCTTAGACACCGGATGGTCGAAAACTGTTCCTGATTCAATTTGGGGCTGGATGGTCCATCTCTTGGCGGAACTAGCCACTTTTATTGAAATAGAGCCTACCACTTTCGAAAGCGCATTTCCCAGATGAATCGGCATGCATCGGCGGCTCCCCCAGGGGCTGAAGCCCAAGATTTTTAGGCCTCTTTCGGCGCGACTGAAGTCGAGCCCTGATACAAAGCAGAATTTTAAAAGGAAACTCCGATTATCGAATCCGATTCATTCTTGAAGCAGCCTCACCAGTTCTGCCTGCTCGGCCAAGAAGGCATCGTGGCCGTGATCGCTGCTCATTTCGCGGTAATCGGCCCCGACCCCGGCGGCGCGAATTGCATAAGCAAAGCCGCGCACGGACTGGGGCGGAAACAGCCAGTCGGAACTGATTCCCACAAACGTAAGGCGTGCCTGAATGGCGCCGAAAGCCTCGGCCGGGGATGAGGTTCCATGCTGCGGATCCCAGGTGTCCATGGTGCGCAGGATGGCCAGGTAGGCATTGGCGTCGAAGCGATCGATGAAGCGCTGCCCCTGATGATCGAGGTACCCGGCAATATCGAAGCGGCCGCCAATCAGGCCGCCGCCCAGGTCGTCAAGCCCGCGCGGGTCCTCGCCATTGCGGTTGGGATTGCGCCCGAACCGCTCATCGAAGAGCGATGCGGATTTGTAGCTGAGCATGGCGATCTGCCGTGCCAGCGCCAACCCCCGGCGCGGAGGCCGCTGGGGCAGGTAGTGCCCTGCTTCCCACTCCGGGTCCTGCTGGATGGCTCTGCGCTGCAGATGGTTCAGCGCCAGGCCCATGGCCGACAGCGGCGCCACGCCGATGATGGCCGCACGCTCCACGCGCTGCGGATATTCGATCGACCAATCCAGCGCCTGCATGCCGCCGATCGACCCTCCCAGCACCAGCCGAAGCCGCGCAATGCCCAGAGAATCCAGCAGCCGCGCCTGGGCCCGTACGTTATCGCGAATGGAGACGAGGGGAAAATCCGGCCCGTAAGCCTTGCCGGATTCCGGGTCCAGCGAGCCGGGGCCAGTCGATCCATAGCACGAACCCAGCAGGTTGACGCAGAGGACGCAGTCGGTTTCAAGGTGCAACAATCCATCCGGCGCAAAGATCTCCGGCCACCAGTCGCCCACGCGCGCCGATCCTGAAAGCGCATGGCAGACCAGCACCGCATTGTCCCGCGCCGCGTTCAGCCGGCCATACACCGCATAGTGCAGCGTGGGATTGGCAAGCGTGCGGCCGCAGTCCAGCAGCAGGTGCTCATCGAGCACAAAGTCGCCTTCATAGGTGGGCTGAGGCGCGCTGGTCCCAGCCGCCGGCGAGGCTTCCCCGCCGCCAGCTGGTTTGCCCGTTCCGGTCATGATGCTCATTGTGCGGCAAGTTCTGCGGTTGAAGGCGAGCTTGCGAAGTTGTGCCCATTGGCCGCTTCAATCGCCTGGTCGAGATCGGCAAGAATGTCGCGGATGTCTTCAATGCCAACCGAGAGGCGGACCAGCTCCGGCGTCACACCGGTCGCCGCCTGCTCCTCGGTCGAGAGTTGCTGGTGCGTCGTCGATGCCGGATGGATGACCAGCGACTTGGCGTCGCCGATATTGGCCAGCAGCGAGAAGAGCTCCAGGCTGTCGATAAGCTTTTTGCCTGCGTCGTAGCCGCCCTTTACGCCGAACGTGACAATCGCGCCGCGTCCGTTGGGCAGATACTTCAACGCGCGCTTGTAATAGCGGCTCGATTCCAGGCCGGGATAGTTGACCCACTCGACGCCGGGATGCCGCTCCAGGTGCTGCGCTACGGCCAGCGCATTCTGCGAGTGCCGTTCCAGGCGCAGGTGCAGCGTCTCAATCCCCTGCAGCAGCAGGAACGAGTTGAACGGCGACAGAGACGCGCCGGTGTCGCGCAGTCCCTGCACCCGCGCTTTGAGAATGAACGCCAGCGGTCCGAATGCTTCGACATACGAAAGCCCGTGGTACGAAGGGTCCGGCTCGGTGAAGTCCTTGAATCGGCCCGAGGCTGCCCAGTCGAATTTGCCGGCATCGACAATTACGCCACCGATGGCCGTGCCGTGCCCGCCAAGAAACTTTGTGGCCGAGTTCACC
>Ga0182024_10024717_pt1 | contig 10659 bp, 15 predicted proteins | sample P32metaG_FD_120480 | JGI IMG/M metagenome (GOLD analysis project Ga0182024, IMG submission 120480) | Permafrost microbial communities from Stordalen Mire, Sweden - P3-2 metaG (Illumina Assembly) | ecosystem: Environmental > Terrestrial > Soil > Wetlands > Permafrost | place: Sweden: Stordalen...
AGTGGATGTGATAAGTCTGTTCATGGCGTTGCTTTCCTCTCGTGGAATCAGCACCCCGAGCCTACAGGCTCGAGGCGAGCAACGCCGCTTCTTCTATTTCAACAATGATCGGGACATCCCCTGGTCAGCTCTTCCAGGGATTCTATATATATCAAACTTAACCTTAACAAGAATCATAGATTTGTTGGTGTAAAAGAGAGTTTTAGGAAACACTAGAATCCTGGGAGAGCTGGACCACCCTTACCGCCATTATGACCCTTGGAAAACCACCCACGCTGTAGCTGTGATCGTAGAAAATCCACCCAAGCTCCAGCTATTACCTGGAGCTTGGGTTATGGTTGGATGTTAGTCTATAACTTCACGGGTCCTTCCCTGGTACGGCACCCTCCAATCGGGGAGCGCGCCAGAGCGCCTAATGGCTAGTTAAATCACATTTTTTAATTGTAAATTTCCCAAAAACATTCTACAATCCCATCATGGAAATGGACATTGTGAGTAAAAGCGAATTCGCCGCGCTCATGGGCGTCCGCCCGCCTACAGTCAGCGCGTGGCTTAAACGTGGCCGTCTTACCGCCGAAAGCCTTGTTGGCGCCGGTCACAGGGCTCGCATCAACGTCCCCGTGGCCCGGGAGCAACTGCGCCGGTACTTGGATGACAGTGGCGGGCGTGCCACCAGTACACATGCCCCCGGGCGTGCCGCACCCGCTGGTGACCAAACGCTTGAAGATGCCATCAAGACAGAGCGTCGCGATACCCTACGACTTAACAACGCCCGCCTTCGCGAAGATGCCGCCCTCCGCGCTGGAAAGTTCTGTCTCACCGCTGATGCTGTCCAATCGGAGGGGAGGATAGTCGGGCGTCTGTTGAATACGTTCACGAACGCCTTCAGCAACGCCCTCGTTGCGGAAGGTGGACCACCCGCGACCTTGCGTATATTAAAGCAAACATGGGATGAAATCCGGAACCGTGATGCTGCATTATTCCGCGACGAAGCTAGTGAACTCGAAAAATTAACGAAGGTTGAACCATGACAAAGCTTTATAATATCGAACGACTTGGCTTAGAAACACTGGCAAAAGCTCTGATGCCAATCGCCGATGTTCGCGCCGGGTTGAAGGATTTGGAACAAGACCTTGACCGCTGTATTGTGAGGCTCCGTATATTGACCAGCCAGGCAGAGATGCTTCAGGAAGATTAAAAAATTTATGCGTTCGGGGTCCCTGCGCGGGCTCGGCCCGCGCAGGGACCCCGAACGCATCGGCGGGGGTTTTACCAAAAATTTTGCGAAATTACCGAAATTTTGGCTTCAGCCAAGCCAGAGCTATTATTTCTTTGGTGTAACCCCTAAGAACGGTTACACTCTTCAGCATGAACAACACCCTTCGCCGATGTCTTCTGTGCGATAAGCCCTTGCCAGCGACGATGCGGTCCGATGCCGTTTTCTGTTCCGGCGCTTGCAAGGTGGCAGCTTTCCGGGCCGGGATCAAGAAAGGTTCCACCCCAAAAATCCCAACATTAATGCAAGATACCAAGGTCGAGCGCTTTTCATCCTATGAAAGGTATACCGAGCTTGATGCGCGATTCCGTAGCCACGAGATGGATCCTGATGGTTGGATTGTTCAAAAAATTGTTCAATCCTGTGATGAAAATGGTGGGTACAGTGGCGAAGCAACACTCATTAGGGCGGTCCCCCTTGGGAGAGTGACATGAAACAGGTTTGTTCAGTTGAAGGTTGCGAAAAAAGCGCGCGCGCAAGAGGGTTGTGCAAAAACCACTACGGGCGGTTACATACTCATGGGGATCCTTTGGGAGGTCGAGTAACGTTCGGTGAACCATTAGCCTGGATTGAAGCTCATGTTGATCATCAAGGCGATGCTTGTTTGACTTGGCCATTTGGTCATGACGGACGAGGCTATGGAGGCATCGTGGTGAATGGGCAAAAGACCGGTGCTCATCGGTACATGTGTGGACGCGTCCACGGACCTGCACCAACATCCAAACATCAATCTGCGCATAATTGTGGAAGAGGTCATCTAGGTTGTGTGAATCCGCGCCATCTTTCTTGGAAAACACCGAAAGAAAATGAAGCTGACAAGATATTTCACGGAACTTTGCAGCAAGGGGAATTGATTCACCACGCAAAGCTAACAACAGCGGAAGTTCACGCGATTAAGATGTTCGGCGAGTGGGGATTTCACGGTTGGGAAATAGTGGCTCTTGCACGAGTCTATGGTGTTCATCGCAAAACAATCGGGCAGATATTCTCCGGTAAAAATTGGAAACACGTACAAACACAGGTCGATAGCGTTCACCCGACGGGCGGGCGGAGAAAGCTAGTCGAAGATCGAGGACTAACAGCCGATGACATTTGGGATGGGGGCTACACAGGTGAACAGCCCCTTTGATCTCGTCATCAACCAACTCATTCGTGACATATCGATCGATGCACGTCTCGACGCTATGCAATCTCAGATTGACTACATTCGGCTCGACGTTACCGATTATAAATATGCAATCGAGCAAATCAAGACCGAGCTACTCGATGACGATAACGACCCGGATTTCCTAAGTGCCGAGCGGGCCGCCCCCCGAGCAGGTTGTAGTCCTGATACGATTTGCCGTGAGTGTCGGGCGGGTACTCTTCAGGCCAGGAAGATCAAAGGCGCCTGGCGAATCGATCCAGAAGCCCTAGACATCTGGATCGCCGACCGTGCAAACTTGCAGGATTGCCAACGCAGGCTTCCACGCCGATAAATTTCGGCATGATTAAGAACCAGAACCCATACCTCCCCGGAACCGATCGCGCCGCTGTATTCGAGCATATTCATGCTGGCGGTAGCCCTTTCGCCAATCTTGTGTCTTCCGTCTCCAACCCATCGCCGCAAGCGCAAAGCGATTGGGACGTTTGGAACGAGATGGTAGAGACCGAAAAAAAGCTCACCAGGCTTCGTGCCGAATGTGTTCGCCGATGCAAGGCTATTTACGGTCATTCGAGCGGAATTTTTGCAGGTAATTCCTTTGTGCCCCGCGCCAGCTCTGAAAAATGGGTTGATGCCGCCGAGGCCAAGTATCGGGCCTGCAAGAAAAAGCTCGACGCCCTCGAGGAGCCTGCCAGGCGCGCCGAAGTAGAAACAGAGCGCGCACAGACAGCCGCAAACCGCATTTTGGCGGCTGATCGACGGGCTCGCGGTATTGATGCCCCGACACCATGGATCGCGCCTGTACAGCCTCCCCAGCCACATGAAAACACCCCCAGAGAAGTGGCCGCGATCGCGGCCCGGGTAATCGCGGCTGACAAAAAACGCCGTGGCCTTTCGGACTAACAAGGAGATGGACATGCCCACTTTAGATGACGAGAACGCAAAGTTGCGGGCCGAGTTGGCCGCGCAGGCCAACCGCATTGCTTCGCTCGAAGCTCAATTGGCGCCGAAGCCAGCACCGAAGCCACGCGAGCCTGAAGGCGTTAGCGTCAGGTACTTTTCGCCCGCGGATCCGGATATGCCAAATCGCGCTGAGCTACGCCAGCTCCTCGAACTCGCCTTTTGCGAATTTCCGACCTGGTGGCCAAAAGATTTTCTAACCCGAACCGAAGCGTATATCGACGAATTTTCCCGCGCGATGCGGTTCATTGGCAGTCGAGCGCGAACAGCCGAGCCAAACAAGAAACATTACCTTTCTCACTGGCAGGACGAGGCAGTGGATCTATGCCGTCAGCGGGGCGAATCGACCGATATCTATGGCCTTTTGATCGCCGCCGCATGTTCTGCCGTCCCCTATCAGCTATCGGATCACAGTGGTGTGGTCGCCGCGATCGGTCTCGCTGATTATGGCGATGCAGGTATCCGATCAGGCGACTGGCGGCGAATTCTCGAATCTGGTGTTCTACCTCGCGCCTTCGTGCCGATGACCGGCGCGTCCAGGAATTACGAGGTCCGTCCGATTCAGGTTTTTCAAATGGGGCCGGGTGCGCAGGGGCAGCAATACTCATGAGTTTGGCGGCTCCAGCAGGGCGCCAAATTGTAGCCGTTGTCGTCGGGTTTCAGGTGTTCTCCTTGTTCCGACGATTAACGGCCTCCGACGATGGGCCGGGCATAAGTTGACCGTTATTTGTTGCGGCTACCAGTTCGGCCCATCGTTTTCATAAAGGAAGAAAGCAAGTGACCTTACTTGAAAAATTCAATGCGGATGTCGCGGCAGTGAGCCCGAGCAATCCGGAATCAGCTTCGATCATCGCTCAGATCAGAAATACATATAACGAACGTGTGGCCCGCCGGGCGGCTGAAGCTGCCGAGTGGTCACAGGGGGTTGCTCGACATCGGCAGCTCCATCCCCACTATTACCTGTAAAAAGAGCCCCGCAAAGCGCTACGAACGCCTTGCAGGGCATAATGGAGTGAGTGATGCTTGATGAAAACCCCACTGGAACGGGGGAACGTACATATAAGCCGCGAACACCCGCTAGTCCAGTGGCTACGGCTAAAACCGACGCCTTGATCCGGCAGGTTTTCGCGCTTTCCGATGGAGTCGCGGATGCTTTGGAAATCGAGTGGCAGCGCGTATTGAAGGCTGAAAATTTAGGCTGGGGCGACAAGCTTCTGTTGATGGAGTCCAGTATCGCCCAATTCCAGCGCACCATGCCGAGTTTTTGGCAAATTCATGAGCAGATGGCCACGGTAAAATCATTGAAAAGCCAAGGCCGTTTTGGGGATCCAACAGTCTTAGGGCAAGCCGAAGCCAGCTTGGCAAAGCTCCAAGAGAGACTCGCGACATCATAGGAATAGAGTACAGAGTATGGCCACATCATCTGATGTCCTTTCATTAAAAGCCAAGCTGGACGCTAGCGAATTCGTCGCGGGCTCGCAGAAGCTTATCGCGTCCTTACGCTCGATGCTCGGCGTACATGCTGCGGCCAATAAATCCGGGACTGAGGGTTCGATTAAATTTGGCTTTGCCAACCAGGATTTACGAAAGAGTATTTTGGACTTAGGGAAGTCCGTCAAGGAAGTATTGACCCCATCAATTGCAGGACTTGGGCTGGCCGGTGTCGGCGTCTCTGCGGCAATTGCAGGCGCGATCAAGTCGGTGAAAGATTTCGGTAAGGCTGCCGAAGATTTGAAATTCACCAGCTCCGAGTCGGGTTTCAATACGAAGCAAGTTGAATCCTGGACATCCGGCATGGAGGCTTTCGGTGATAGTACAGAAGCCGCCCACGGAAAACTGATTCATTTCGGGGCTGAGTTCGAACAATTTCACCAGCGTAGGAAGTCCGCGTTCGACGATCTCGCAACATCCATGAGTCCACGCATCCGTGCGATGATGGAAGATCTCAGAAACTCCGCAACCCCCGAAATTGCCCTGGAAAAAGCCCAGAAAATCGCCGAGAGTCTAGAGGGTATCGATAGAAAACGTTTTGCTGATGCAACCGGGTTGGGAGAGTCATTCGCCCGCCTGAACAAAGGGTTCATGGCGGAAAAATGGGGCTCTACCATTGAGCTACACCCGCACAGGGGAAAATCGTGAAAACTGGGGTCTGTCCCCACTCTCGTCCCTGCTTTCGTTCCAATGATTTTTGAGTTTGGCTGATTAGCGCCGCAATGGCAATCGGTGGAACATGTAGCCCTTGCGCCGCGCCGAAGACCAATCCGGATCGGTGCTCGCCCCCAATCGGCGGCGCCGCCGTCGTCATCAGCTAAACCTGCGATCAAAGTAGCTTGGGCTGTCGGTCCTCCTTTTCCTGACCGGCTTTGCGAAATCCTTCCGTAAATCCAAACGGCACTTGAGGGCGGCGGTTGTTGAGGATTTCCGCAGCGGTCAGAATTTGGAGTCGCGGCACCTTCATGCCGCCGGTCTCATAGATGCCTGCGGAAGCAGCCTCCCGCTCCATTTCGCGGGTTGGCTTATTGAGCGTAAGGAAGAGGCCGAGTGCGGCATTCTCCCGTTCCATGGTGCCCTTAAGATCGCGGACCATGGCCGAATTAATGTTCTCGCCGCCCTTGACCGACACGATGGCAAATTGCGGTTTCTTGTCGGCATCGCGGAAATGCAGATAGCCGTCAATTCCGCGATCCATGCCCTTCTTGCCGCCTTTGTAGGGCTGCGCGCCGATCTTTGCGGTGATCCATTTCTGAAATTCGTGCTTGTCGCGCTCCGCAAGGTCACGAGCGCCAGCATGGTCCTTTGGAACGCCATGCACGTCATAGGTAATTGCAGGGAATGCCTCGTTTAAGCGCCTCTCGACAAGAGCTATGGCGAGATGCGTTATGTCAATTCCGATCCATTCTCGGTTAAGCTTTTGCGCAGCATGAATTGTGGTGCCGCACCCGCAAAATGGGTCGAGCACAATATCGCCGCGATTCGAGGACGCGCTGATGATGCGTTCAAGAAGCGCAACTGGCTTCTGTGTCGGATATCCTAGCCGCTCTTGCGCCTGCGAGTTTATCGGCGGGATGTCATCCCACATGTCCCCAATCGGCTTTCCCTTCTGCTCGTCCAAATATCGCTTGAAGCGTGGAACTCCACCGGATCTCGGCTGCACAACCAAGCCCGCTGCATATGCTTCCGCCATGCGCTCTCGCGTCCACCGCCAGACACGACGAACGCCAAGAAATTCGTAGGTCAGATTGGGGCGGTTGGGATTTGGGTTGAGCAGACTCGTAAGCTGATACCGTCTTCCGTCGCTGTCTCGCAGTGAATATTTCTCGTCGGTCTTTACCTCCAAATCTTCAATATCATATTTGACAACGGCGCTTTCGGCGTTCCAGATGGCAACCTCGCCTCTCGCATAATAAAAAATTACATCGTGCAATGATGCATATCGCGTGAAGGCGTGTCCCCGTGGCGTTCCGCGCCGCCATATTATCTCGTTCTTGAACTGACTTGCGCCAAAGATTCCGTCCATCAATAGCTTGAGATAATGACTCGCGGTTGGATCACAGTGCAAATAGAGTGAGCCTGTGGGCTTGAGCACGCGATGCAACTCGATCAATCGAACGGCCATCATGGCGAGATACGCCATCATATCGTTTTCGCCGAGCGCTGAACGCATGGCGCGAAGCATGATCGAAGCATCGGAATGCGGCCCGGTCACTACTTCATCGAAGGCGCGCTCGGCAGATTCATTCCAATGCCAGGTGTCCTCAAATGCCTCGATTTGAGCTTGCGACCCCTCACCGGACGGGGTGCTGAAAAGCACATTGTACGAGGCGTTAGAATTAAATGGTGGGTCGAGATAAATAAGGTCGACGCTTTCGGTTGCGATGCTCTCTTTGAGCACCGAAAGGTTGTCGCCGTAAAATAGCTTGTTCAACATGGCGCGAGCTTAACGATGCCACCGTGTTTGTCCACTATAGTTCGAAAAAAGTTCCAGCACACCGCGACTACGCGTCAACGCCATCGAGAAAGTGGCAATTGAAAAATGGGCAAAGGCTCAGGACTTGCCCGCATCCGTTGTCATCCGGCGCCTTGTCCTATCGGCGCTGCGGAAAGACGGTTTCCTAAAATGAATGGCCAAGCTTTCCACCTCGTCGCGTTGCCGCATGGGGAAACCCGCGCGACCCGCCGAGAACTCGCCAGGGCGACACCTACACTGGCGCCCACACCGGCCCTAGCGATGCCTGCGGTGGCGCCATTGCCGGGCGTGACACCGAAATAGTCGGACTACATCCCACCTCGCCCGACGGAGGCTGTCGAAGGGCTCGTTGCGGGCCTTATATTTTGGCGAAGGGCTACATTGTCGGCGCAGACAAGATAACGCTTAAAAGGCGAGGCGGGCCATGACGTATTCGTGGTTCCTTGCATCCCAGCCGTTCCATGTCTCTCTCTCACAGCTGACAAAGGCGTTTCATCCAATTCGCAAAGGCTCTTGCGCAGTCGGCCTTTGGATCAAGAACTGAACGTTGCAGCGCCCTGCCAAATGATATCCCGGGTGGCGCCTGCCATGCGAGCCATGTATGAATCAGCGCCTTCTCCGGCGGTTCATCTTTGCAAGGGGCACCTAGTTCGCAAGCTTTTTCCTTAGTTGTTTTTGCATGCTCCCAAAGCGGCTGGTCTTGCTCTTTGACTAACCAGCGCAGAAACGTTTCCAACATTCCACTCGATTTATTGTCAGGCATAATCCAAATGCCTAAACGCTTGTGCTCCGTATTCTCCATAACCAGACCATCTACTGGCATATCGTCTGGCATTTCTGGAAAGCTGTCGCGGAGCAGCCCTTTCATGCGATTCCATCGACCGCTAAAATCTCCATTAGCATCAAATATGACACCGACCGTCGTGACATCTTCGCCCTTGAGTTTCCCGGTAATATATCCAGTTTTTCGCGGACCGGCGTCATAGCCGTTGGTAATCTCACAAGCGAATGGCGGGTTTTGATCATCCCAATTATTGATGTGATGTCCCATAAGATGAATAAGGGCGTGTTTGTCATCATTACCCTCAACAAGAATTATTTTTGTATCCTTGTTATCCAATCAAACCGCCTCAATGTTGTTTTCCGCAATGGCCTTTATTTCCGCCTCTGTATATGCAACCGCCTTGGATTTCCCTGTCTCGATTCTTTGAATTGTTACCTCGCTCCCAGACATAACGTCAGCTCGGCATATAACCGAAAGTGCGTGAACGCAATCATGGCTGTGTGTTGTTGCAAAAACTTGAACGTTCAGGTCCTTCGCCGTAGCGAACAGAAAGCGCCACATCTCTGCCATTACGGTATGATGGAAACCTGTGTCAATTTCATCGATCAACAGCAGATTGTCCTTTGCGCGGCTCAAAGCCACGGCTATCGCAAACATGCGCCATGTACCTTCGCCCATGCTGCCGATAAGCTCGGGTTGTTCTTTGCCGTCTTTACCAATCTTAAAGCCGCCACGTTGGTAGCCGCCATAAAATTGAGGCAACAAGCTAACGGCAATCGCATTTATTGTTGGATCCAAGTGCTTAAGTGCCGAAACCACGCGCTTGTCGTATGGTGTCAATGAAATCGTATTCCAACCTTGCATCAACTCGGGCATTGACCATGATTCTGTCGTCACGAGTTGTGGGCTTGTTGCATCAATCCTTGGTGCATTAACCGCCATATTATTTAACGTCTGAAACATTTCGGGCCGCAGGCCGTACCGTGGAGAGAGTGGCACGAGCGGAACAAGAGGGTTTGGTGATCCAGTAATTGATATCGCCAATCGAGCCGATGTCGTCCGTTCGAACTCAGCGGGCATCTGTGCAAACAGAGTGGGATTATCTTCCCGACGAGCAGGAATAGCCTTGAATTGAATTGCCTGTTCAGGAGATTGATTTGATGTAGCAATAGATATTGTAGAGTCTGGCTTAATCTCATGTCCGTGAAAAACATGGCATAGATCAAGCTCTCCCTGAGGAACGCGCACTTCTGGGGGCAACTGCTCACCACGGCGGGTCATCACCCTCCATAAAGCGGATGGGTCGCCGCCAGTCTTCAGCAGGTAGAGGGCTTCAAGGACTGAACTTTTTCCGGTATTGTTTTTCCCCACCAACAAATTGACTTGGCCTAACCCCGCCATCTTGAAATTAGCGAGAGCCCGATAACCGCTTATTATCACTGAATGAATCATGACGCGGCGGTCCTTGCGCGTGACGCGATGTGAGCTAATTATAGCGCGTGCGAGTTAATGTGTCACCGCCGTAAGCTCGACGCTCTGTCCCCGACCGTTATCGACGACCTGCGGGGCCATGTTCTATCCGCACCCCTGCCTTCTCGGCCATCGTGGGCGCGCTTGAGAGCCAAGTCGAGCACTGCCTGCCTGAAGCTTTACCTTGCGAGGCTGCGAGCGCGGCTCCGATCTTAAAGGAACCGCGAGACGAAATCGCCTAAGCTCATTGTTGGCGGTTTTGGCTCATGGATTTGCAGGTCGATCGGTTCATATCGTTTTGGGGGAGGCTCCAATGCGGCACCCATCAAGATTTTTGCGAGCCGCCGATCGCGCGTTTCGGCGCGATGAACCAGTCTTGGAACATAAGTGTCATGCAAATGTTCTGGGAGAAACCTTCGGCAGAGATGTTCGGCGCCGCGCGTTGCGAGATCGATGTCAAAAATCATAGCGCTTTGTACACCACCGCCTTGTGAAATATCAAGGCGGGCGGTTCTGTGATTTTTAAGTTAAGAAAGTACTTGATAACGTCCAAATTGGCCGGAAATTGGTTGCAGCCGGACCCTATCGTTGCACAAATGGAGCCGGAAACGTGATGGGGCGGTGACCCCTGCAAAAGCTCGCCGCGCGCCCATATTTATGGCCCGTCTCCTGGCTGGGTTAGAGCCTTCGATCGGTGCCATCGGCCGATCGAAGGCGACCCCGATAATGCTCAAATATGCGTGTTAAGCAAACAATTTGTTCCGGATTTCCACAGATCCGCGTATTGGCGAATTCTTGCTTGAGCGGGGCAGGTGAAAGCCGTGGCTGATAATCCGGACATGAGCCGGAGTGGGAGCATAACCACTGGATGTTTGTCCTATGCCCCCAAGGGTAAACTCCCGGCAGGTGTTTGTCTCATCATCATTGGCACGGAGGGCTTTGCTCCAGCCCGAGCTTCTTCCATCCCAGCACAAACCGGCGCATGTAAAGATTTGCCAGCAGCGGTGAGATGGGGGAACCTTGCGGGATGCCTCGCCGATTGTCCCGGGCTTCGGTCG
>Ga0182024_10024718_pt1 | contig 10658 bp, 8 predicted proteins | sample P32metaG_FD_120480 | JGI IMG/M metagenome (GOLD analysis project Ga0182024, IMG submission 120480) | Permafrost microbial communities from Stordalen Mire, Sweden - P3-2 metaG (Illumina Assembly) | ecosystem: Environmental > Terrestrial > Soil > Wetlands > Permafrost | place: Sweden: Stordalen...
ATGGGCGTGCTGGCGGCGTTCGACCGCGGCCAGGACGGCGACGTGTTCGGCGAGGATGACGAGCAGATGCTGCGCACGTTCGCGGCGAGCGCGGCGACTGCCGTGGCGCTGGCGCAGAGCGTGCAGGCCGACCGTCTGCGCAGTTCGCAGGCGGCCGCCGACGCGGAGCGTCGTCGCTGGGCGCGGGAGCTGCACGACGAGACGCTGCAGGGCCTCGGTGGCCTGCGGCTCCTTCTATCCTCCGCGCGGCGAGGCGATGATCTCGAGCAGGCTCAGAGGGCCATGGGCGAGGCGGTGGTACACATCGAGCGTGAGATCTCAAACCTGCGGGCGATCATCACCGATCTGCGCCCGGCGGCGCTCGACGAGCTGGGGCTGCGGACGGCGATCGAGGCGCTGCTGGACCGTCATCGCGAGCAGAGCGGGTTGCATATCGACGGCGAGCTCGAACTGCCCGGCCCCTCGAAGGGAGACGACCGCCTTGATGAGGATCTCGAGACCACCGTCTACCGGCTTGTCCAGGAGGCGCTCACGAACGTCGCCAAGCACGCAAGGGCGAACAGGGTGCGCGTAACTGTCAGGGAGTCTGAGGGAGAGTTGCTGGTCGAGGTGCAGGACGATGGCGCCGGCTTTGACCCCGACGCGGGGAGCCACGGATTTGGGCTGGCGGGGATGCACGAGCGAGTGGGCCTCGCCGACGGCACGTTGAGCGTCGACTCTGGCGAGCAGGGCACCCTTGTCAGGGCCTGCCTACCGGCACGCCACCGCGGCCAGGCCGGTGGTCCTGTGCAACGGTCAGGTTCTGAGCAGACCGCGTCCTAGCGCATAGCGCACCAGTTCAGCCCGCGTGGTGAGCCCGAGCTTCCCGTGAATGCGCGCGCGGTGGGTCTCCACCGTACGCGGGGATAGGTGCAGCTTGCGGGCTATCTCGACGCTCGTGTGGCCGAGCGCGATCAGGCGCAGGACCTCGACCTCGCGTGCGGTCAGCTTGTCCTCGGTGAGCGCCTGGTGCAGCGCGTCCAACCGGGTGGCCATCCGTGGGCTGACGTACTCCTCGCCACGCGCGGCAGCGCGTACCGCCTGCGGCAACTCCTCATCGGCGAGCTCCTTCACCACAAACCCGATTGCGCCGGCAGCGAACGCGCGCTGCGCGAATGCCGGGCTGTCCTGCATCGTCATCACGACGATCTGTGTCTCTGGCACCCGTTCGCGCAACTGGCTGAGGGCTTCGATGCCAGACCCGTCGGGCATGTTGAGATCGAGCACAAGCACATGCGGCTGGTGAGCATGAACGTTGCGCATAACGGACGCCAGGTCATCGGCTTCGGCGATCACCTCCACACCGTCCTCACCGTCGAGCAGCAGCCGCAGAGTGCGGCGCATCATCGTATGGTCGTCAGCCAGGACCACGCGGATCGGCGACGCGGCGTGGATAGGAGATCCCGCTTCGGCTGGACGGGCCAAGTGTAGATGGGAGGCCATAGTTCAAGCTAGCCTTTGACGTTGGTGTTATCTACCGGGTAAACACCCCGATTGGCCGGGGTAAAACACGGATTCACCCGGGGTCTCGCTCTCACGCGACGGCCACGCTCTGCTCCGTCTCGGCGGCCGGCGAACTGACGGTGGAACCTTGGAGTACGACCTTCAGGGCGCCCGAGTTGGCGGCGTCGGCAAATGTGTCGTAGGCGGCCATCGTCTCGCCGAGCGTGAAGCGATGCGTGGCGAACAGCGACGGGTCCAGACGTCCACTGGCGATCAGTCTCATCAGCTGGGGGATGCTGAACGTGTCGACCAAACCGGTCGTGATCGTCACGTCACGGATCCATAGCTTCTCCAGATGCAGACTGGCGGCCTGACCGTGAACGCCGATGTTTGCCACGCGCCCGCCGGGGCGGATCAGCTCCGCCGCGAGCTCGAAGGTCTGGGGCACGCCGACCGCCTCGAAGGCGACATCGGCGCCGAGACCGTCGGTCAGCTCCATGACCCGCGCGATGGGGTCCTCGCTGCCATTGTTGATCGTCGTGTCAGCGCCGAAGCGGCGGGCGCTCTCCAGCCGGCTGTCGGCGAGGTCGATCGCGATGATGTTGCCGGGCGTGTACAGCCTCGCGGTCAGGATCGCGGCGAGGCCGATCGGCCCGGCGCCGACGATCGCCACCGTGTCACCCGGGGAGACCATGCCGTTGAGCACGCCGACCTCGAAGGACGTCGGAAGGATGTCGGCGAGGAACAGCACCTGCTCGTCGCTGAGCTGCTCGGGGACCTTGTAAACGGAATTGTCGGCGAACGGCACGCGCGCGTACTCGGCCTGCAACCCGTTGATCAGGTGCCCGAAGATCCACCCTCCACCACCGAGGCACTGCCCGTAGCGGCCTTCCTTGCAGAAGCGGCAGCGCCCACACGAGCTGACGCATGACATCAGCACGCGGTCGCCCGGGGCAACCGTGGTCACACTGGCTCCGATCTCCTGTACGGTGCCGACGGCCTCGTGGCCGAGCACCGTGCCCGGTGTGGTCTCGGGCACGTCGCCTTTGAGGATGTGCAGGTCGGTTCCGCAGATCGTCGAGGTGTCGATCTGAACGATCGCGTCGGTCGGGTCGAGGATCGTAGGGTCATCGACCGTGTCCCAGCCGCGCTCGCCGGGGCCGTGATAAACGAGAGCCTTCATCTTCGGTGCCTACCTTTGGTCGGAGTGCGATGAGTTCGATGGTCTGCACACCCGAAGTTAAATCCAGCTCGCGACGGGCACATCGGGGACTCTCCCCACATCCGGTGCGCGTTTCTACGGACCTTGGGAACCGAGGTCGATCACCGCGGCGCCCTGGAAGCGTCCCGCGCGCAGATCCTCCAGGGCGCGGCCGGTGTCCTTGAGCGCGTAAGGATGAACCTCGGTGCGAACCGGGACGCTAGGCGCGAGAGTCAAGAACTCGCGAGCATCCTGGCGGGTGAGGTTGGCGACCGAGCGAACGGTGCGCTCGCCCCACAGAATATCGTAGGGAAAGCTCGGGATGTCAGACATGTGAATCCCGGCGCACACGATCGTGCCACCCTTGGCGAGGGCACGCAGCGCTTGCGGGATGAGCTCACCGGCAGAGGCGAAGATGATCGCCGCGTCCAGCTCCTCGGGCGGCGCTGAGAGCGAGTCCCCCGCCCACTCGACGCCGAGCTCGCGGGCCGAGGCCTGTCCAGCCTCGTCTCCGGGACGAGTAAAGGCGAACACACGCCGACCCTGAAAGCGGGCGAGTTGAGCGATGATGTGCGCTGAGGAGCCAAACCCGTACAGGCCGATCCGCTCGGCTTCATCCGTCATTCCGAGGGCCCGATAGCCGATCAGTCCCGCGCACAGCAGCGGAGCGACCTGAAGGTCGGAGTAGTCCTCGGGAAGCGTCAAGCAGTAGCGCTCGTCGGCGACGGTCCACTCCGCGAAGCCACCGTCGATGTCCCGTCCAGTGAAGCGCGCGAGATCGCAGAGGTTCTCCCGCCCGCTGAGGCAGTACCGGCAGCGGCCGCAAGTCCATCCAAGCCACGGAATGCCGATGCGCGTGCCGGCGTCCAGCTGCTCGCTGTCTCCTGTTCCCTCACCACGACCGACCACGGTCCCGACGATCTGATGGCCGGGGACGATCGGAGGCCGGGGAATCTCGACCTCCCCATCGAGCAGGTGCAGATCGGTACGGCACACACCGCATGCATGAACCCGCACGAGCAACTGATTGGGTCCCGGCGTAGGCTCGGGCATCTCCACCGAGCGCAGCACGCCGGGGCGCTCTATCTGTATCGCCCGCACTTTCGGATCATGTCACGCAGGGAATTGAAGGTCGTCGCTGCGGCTTTTCCCTGAGTCCCGGTGTGGGCGAAGCCTGATACCCGCTGGCTGCAATCGCAATAGCCTGCCCGCATGATGTCCTGCATTGGCGAGGAGACTTCGTGAAACCCGCGATTCGCACGGAGGGGCTCTCCAAGCGGTACGGGAGCACGCTTGCGCTGGACGGGCTCGACCTGTCGGTGGGGGAGGGCGAGGTGTACGGGTACCTCGGCCCGAACGGCTCCGGCAAGACCACCACCATCCGGCTGCTGCTGGGGCTACACCGCCCAAGCGGCGGGCGGGCGGAGCTGTTCGGGGTCGATGCGTGGACCGATCCAGTGGCCGCGCACCGGCGTGTCGCCTACGTCGCGGGCGAGCCGTTCCTGTGGCCGGCGTTGACGAGCGCCGAGACGTTCGAGTTTCTTACGCGCCTGCACGGGGGCACCGATGTCTCCTACCGCGAGCAGCTCGTGCAGCGTTTTCAGCTCGATACATCCAAGAAGATCCGGGCGCTGTCGAAGGGCAGCCGCCAGAAGGTGCAGCTGATCGCGGCGCTCGCCACGCGGGCCGAGCTGCTGTTGCTCGACGAGCCGACGAGCGGCCTCGACCCGTTGATGGAGGTCGCCTTCCGCGACTGTATCGAAGAGGCTAAGGGGCGCGGGCAGACGGTGTTCCTCTCCTCCCACATCCTCAGCGAGGTGGAGGCGCTATGTGATCGGGTCGGGATTCTCAGGGAGGGAAAGCTCGTTGACGAGGGAACGCTACAAGAGCTGCGCCATCTCGCTGTGCAGACGGTCGAGGTCACGTTCGTAGGCCAGGTGCCCGAGCTCCCGCCGCTTGCGGGAGTGCACGTGCAGAGCGCGGGCCCCAACGCGCTGCGCTTCGAGGTCTCGGGGAGTGTCGGCCCGCTGATCGCCGCGCTCGCCGAGCATCCGGTCATGACGTTGAGCAGCCGTGAGCCCTCGCTCGAGGAGATCTTCTTGCACCACTACGATGGCTCTGACGGCCGTGCCGAGCGATAACGGAGCTGTCGCGGCGCCGAGCCGCACCGGTTCGAGCACCGGCGTGGGCCTGGGGCCCGCGCGCGCCCTCGCCCGGCGGGCGTTCCGTGACGCGCGCATCCGCACGATCTCCTTCGGATTCCTGTTCGCCGCGATCGCCTACATCCAGCCGGTTGGCTACCGCGACGCCTACCCGACGCTGTCGAGCCGGCTCGCTTTCGCGCACAGCTTTGCTGATAACAAGGCCATCCGCCTGTTCTATGGTGTCCCGCACAACCTGCTCACCGTCTCCGGCTACACCGCCTGGCGCGTCGGCGGGACGCTGGCGATCTTCGCCGCGGTCTTCGGGCTGCTGGCCGCGGTGCGCGCTCTGCGGACCGAGGAGGACACGGGCCGGATGGAGCTGGTGCTCGCCGGTTCGGTCGGGCGAGGGACCGCGTATCTGTCGGCGATGGCCGCGATCGCGGCGGGCGTCCTGATCCTGGGTCTCGCGGAGTTCGCCGGATTGGTCCTGGCCGGCCTTCCCGCGGGCGGGTCGGCCGAGCTCGCGCTCGCCACCGCCTCGGTCGTGCCGGTGTTCGTGGGGGTGGGAGCTGTAGCGAGCCAGCTTGCCTCGACACGCAGAATGGCCCTCGAGCTCGGTGGCGCGGCAGTCGGGTTGTTCCTGGCGCTGCGGGTTATCGCCGATACCTCCGCTAGCGCCGGCTGGCTGCGTTGGGCGACTCCCCTCGGGTGGGCCGAGGAAGTGCGTCCTTTCACCGGCGCCGATCCGATCGTGCTGGCGCTCCCCGCCGCGGCAACCGTGTTGCTGCTGATGCTTGCCTCACGCATCGCCGCCGGCCGCGACATCGGCACCGGGGTCCTCCCGGCCCGTGAGAGCGCCGAGCCACATCTGGGTCTGCTCTCCTCGCCGACCCTGCAGGCACTGCGCTCAGAGCGCGGCAGTCTGATCGTGTGGCTCTCCAGCATTGGCGCGTTCGCCTACATCACCGGCGTGATCGCAAAGAGCACCTCAACCGCGGGCATCTCCAAGAGCCTGCGACACGAGGTGGCAAAGCTCGGCACCGGTTCGATCGTCACACCCACGGGCTACCTCGCGTTCGTGTTCATCTTCTTCATCCTTGCTGTCAGCCTGTTCGTCTGCGCGCAGATCGCCGCCGCGCGACACGAGGAAGCCGATGAGCGGCTCGAGACGCTGCTCTCCCTGCCGGTCAGCCGTCGCGGATGGCTCGGCGGGCGGCTCGTCCTCGCGGTGGGTGGCGCCGGCGCAATCTCGCTGACCGCCGGTCTGCTCACCTGGGCCGGCGCCAAGTCCGGCGGCGTCAGTATCTCCCTGGCGGGGATGCTCGAAGCCGGCCTGAACTGTCTGCCCGTCGCGCTGATGTTCCTTGGCATCGCGGCGCTGGCCTACGCGATCGTCCCGCGGGCGAGCGCCGGGCTCTCCTACGGGCTCGTCACGGTCGCGTTCCTATGGGATCTCTTCGGCTCGCTGCTCAGCCTGCCGAAGTGGCTTGTTGAGGCGACGCCGTTCGCGCATGTCGGGCTCGTGCCCGCGCAGCCGTTTCGCGCCGGCGCCACGGTCATCATGCTTGCGATCGCGGCGATATCGGCGCTCGCTGCGGTATGGCTCTTCGAGCGGCGCGATTTGACGGGACCCTGAGGAGGATGAGTTCGTGCTGCAGAAGGTGACGGTCGGGCACTGGTCGCTCGACGCCTACGATGGGATCGCTCCCGAGGAGACCATGCGGGAGCTGCGTGAGCACGCACGCGCGCTGAAAGGCGCGCGGATCCTTAGTGTGAACGCGACCTCTTACGGCGGCGGGGTGTCCGAGCTCTTGCGCTCGAGCGTTCCGTTGTTGCGCGATCTCGGGCTCACCGTTGACTGGAAGGTGATCGGCGGCGACGAGGACTTCTTTCACGCCACGAAGGCGCTGCACAACGCGCTGCAGGGCGCGCCACGCTCATTGAGCGATGCCGAGCGGGCCACCTATATGCGCTGCCTTCAAGAGAACGCGACGACCCTGGATGGTGACTATGACTTCATCATCGTGCACGACCCCCAGCCCGCCGGGCTACTGCAGGCGCACGGTAAGGGCAGCACACGCTGGGTGTGGCGCTGCCATATCGACACCAGCGAACCCAATCCCGACGCCTGGAGCTTTCTGGAGCCGCTGCTCGCCGAGTTCGACGCGGCGGTATTCACGATGGGAGAGTTCGTGCCGCCCAGCTTTCCAGTGCAGCGGGTGGAGGCGATCGCGCCGGCGATCGATCCGCTCAGTCCCAAGAACATCGACCTTGATCGAGGTATGGCCAGCCAGATCCTCGACTGGATCGGCGTCGAGGTCCCAGGACGGCTCGTGACGCAGGTCTCGCGCTTTGACCAGTGGAAGGACCCGCTCGGCGTGATCGACGCCTACCGCCTCGTACGCGAGGAGATCGGAGACTTGCAGCTCGCGCTCGTCGGCTCGATGGCCTCCGATGACCCCGAGGGGTGGGACGTTTACCGCCAGGTCTCGGACGCCGCTGAACGGGACCCCTTGATTCACATCTACACCAACCTCACCGGGGTCGGCAACGTCGAGGTCAACGCCTTCCAGCGACTCTCCGAGGTGGTCGTACAAAAGTCCATCCGCGAGGGCTTCGGACTGGTCGTATCGGAGTCGCTGTGGAAGGGCACGCCCGTCGTCGCCGGGCGGGCCGGGGGCATCCCGATGCAAATGCCCGACGGGACCGGCGGGGTGCTGGTTGATTCGGTCGAGGATTGTGCTGCCGCAATGCTCAGGCTGCTGAACGACCGCGAGCTGGCCGAGCAGCTCGGCCACTCAGGTCGCGAGCATGTGCGCGAGCACTTCCTGCTGCCCCGTCTACTGATGGAGGAACTGCGCCTGCTGAGAACGCTTGACTGCGGCGGCGCGTAGTACCCCCCTCTGAGCTTCCGGGGTTTTCACGGATGCCCGGCCGGCGAGCAGGTGCGATCTTCCCAGGCATGGCGCGCACCACCTCCCCATCGGACCCCGCGCATGTGCTGATCGCGGGCGGTGGGTTCGGCGCGGTGGAGGCGATGCTCGCCCTGCGTGCGCTCGCGCCCGAACGGGTGCGCGTAACCCTGATCTCGGCCTCCCCGGTGCTCGCTTACAAGCCGGCCGCGACCACGGAGTCCTTCGACGAGACCCCGCCGCGCACGTATGACCTACAGGCGGTCGCTGCCGATGCCGGCGCGTCCTTCCGTCTGGATCGCCTGGAGGCGGTCGCTTCCCATGACCACAGCGTGCGGCTCGAGTCCTTTGCTTTCCTGGACTACGACGCCCTCGTGCTTGCGGTGGGCGCCAGGCCCACCAGGTCGATACCGGGCGCGCTGACGTTCCGCGACCAGCGAGAGGTGCAGCACATCCGCCATCTCGCGGGCGTACTGCGCGCCGGGAAGCTTCACCGCATCGTCTTTGCCGTGCCACAAGGCTGCTCGTGGCCGCTGCCGCTGTACGAGCTGGCGTTGCTCACAGCCACTCACCTCCAGGAGCACGGCACCGCGGGCGAGGTCGTGCTGGTGAGCCCCGAGGTCACACCACTGGAGGTCTTCGGCGCACAAGCCTCGCGGCTCGTCGCAGATCTTCTGGCCGAGCGAGGAGTGCGCTTCATCGGCGAGTCAGATCCCCAGAGCGTCGAGCACGACGGGGCGCTCTTACTTGGCTCCGGGGGGAGTTTGGACGCTGACTGTGTCGTCGCTGTGCCCGAGCTCCGGGGGCCCAGGATCACCGGCGTGCCAACCGACGCCTGGGGCTTCATCACAACCGACGCGCTCGGCAGGGTCATTGGGCTGGCAGACGTGTACGCCGCCGGCGATATGACGAGCTTCCCGGTCAAGCAGGGCGGGCTGGCCGCCCAGCAAGCAGACCTGATCGCGCAGTGCATCGCCTCCAACCACGGTGCCACCGTCAAGGAGCCCCGGGTCCAGCATGTGCTGCGCGCCCGGCTACTTGGCGGCGCACATCCCATCTTCCTGCGAACAGTGCTAGACGAATTCGGCCAGGCCACCGGCGCCACCCTCCAGCATGAGTCTTTCGAGGAGGGCGAGACCTCCACAGCACCGGAGAAGGTCTTCGGACGCTATCTCACCCCATACCTGCACACCCGCGAGCCCGTCTTGGCACAGAGCTGAGCGAGCTGCGCCCTACGAGGAGGCGCTCCATCAGCTGGTAAGCCACTCAACCGCGTCCCGTAGGCTGCCTCACTGTGAGCTTTGGAACCCTGACCGTGATCGTGCTCGCCGGGCTCGGCGGGCCGCTGCTCGGCATCGCCGGACACCGGTTCGTGCCTGTCGTGATCGGCGAGATCCTTGCCGGCATCCTCGTGGGTCCCGCGGTGCTCGACGCGGTGAACCCTGCCAACGCCACGATCTCGTTTCTGGGGGAAATCGGCTTCGCGATGCTGATGCTCACCGTCGGGATGCACCTGCCGCTGCGCGAGCCACGACTCGCCGCGTCGCTCAGAAGCGGCGGCCTGCTCGCGGGGATCGTCTGCGTCCTCGCCGTGCCCGCGGGGTTGCTCGCCGCGAGTATCGCGGGCACGGGCCACGCGGCCGTCTACATCGTCCTGCTGGCCTCGGGCTCCGCTGCGGTGCTGCTCCCGGCCCTGGAGGAGACGGGCATCGCCGGCCCCGATGTGATGACCCTGATGGCGCAGGTGACGATCGCCGACCTGATCACGATTCTCTCCGTGCCGATCGTGCTCCAGCCCAGTCGTCTCGCTCATGCCGCACTCGGAGGTGTGCTCGTGGCGGCCGGAGTGCTGGCGCTACTTGGCCTGGCGCGGGCGCTCTCGGCGCGCGCATGGGTTCACCGCCTGCGACATCTCTCCAAGCAGCGCCACTGGGCGCTCGATCTGCGTCTGTCGCTGCTCGTCCTGTTTCTACTCGCCTGGATTGCGCAGAAGGGCGGCACGAGCATCCTGATCGCAGGGTTCGGCGCCGGCGTGATGGTCGCGCTGATCGGCGGGCCGAAACGTCTCTCCACGCAGATGCGCGGTGTGGCGGAGGGGTTCTTCATCCCGTTGTACTTCGTCGTGCTCGGCGCGCAGCTGGATCTGGGCGGCCTGGTCGACCACCCGTCGCTGCTCGCCCTCGCCGGCGCACTGGCGGCGCTGAACGTGGTAATCCATCTGATCGCCGTGCTGCTTCTGCGCAGGCCGCCGGCCACAGGCCTGGTGGCCACCGCGCAGCTTGGAGTGCCGGCCGCGATCGCCACGCTCGGACTCTCAGAGCACGTGCTCTCCGCCGGTGTCGCGACGGCGATCGTCGCCGCTGCGCTGGTCAGCCTCGGTGCCTGCACCGTGGGGGTGGGGCGACTCGTGCACCTGCTCTCGCCGGCGCCCTTAGCTCTCAACGCTAGAGCAGCCTCCTGACCTGACGTGCGATCTCGATGTCCTCGCGCGCGGTGAGAACCAGCGTGCGCACGGCGGCGAGATCGCCTCCGATCTGCCCGTCGCCGTGCGTGTACTCGTTGCGGGAGCTGTCGAGTGAAACTCCGAGGAACGCGAGCCCCGCAGCCGTCTGTGCCCGTACCTCCGCAGAGCGCTCGCCAACGCCGCCGGTGAACACGAGCGTGTCGATGCCCCCGAGCGCCGCGGCCATCGCGGCGATTCCGGCGCGCAGCCGGTGGATATAGACGTCCAGCGCCAGGCGGGCGGACTCGTCGCCGGCGTCAGCCCGCGAGAGCACCTCACGCATGTCCTGAGTGCCGGCCAAGCCCTTCAGGCCGGCGTCGTGCTCGAGCGCGTCCGCCATCTCCGTCGCGGACAGCCGCTCGTGCTCCAGCAGCCACAGCAGCATTCCGGGGTCAACGCTGCCCGAGCGGGTGGCC
>Ga0182024_10024719_pt1 | contig 10658 bp, 8 predicted proteins | sample P32metaG_FD_120480 | JGI IMG/M metagenome (GOLD analysis project Ga0182024, IMG submission 120480) | Permafrost microbial communities from Stordalen Mire, Sweden - P3-2 metaG (Illumina Assembly) | ecosystem: Environmental > Terrestrial > Soil > Wetlands > Permafrost | place: Sweden: Stordalen...
CCCAGTGACCGCTCTGTAGTTTCGACCATCTCCCAGCCTGACGCTAGGCGCGTAGGACCCGGCCGAAAAATTCCGATATTTTCTCGCGTGCCGACTGGGCCGCAACCGGGTCGAACACCATCGACACCGATCCACCAGCGCCCTCGTGGGCGAACGGATCATGAATGATCTGGCCAGGCAAATCGCGATCAAACCCGTGTGTCGCGCCAGGGTGGACGACCCCCTGAACCGCGCCGCCCGTGACTTGGGCGTTCAGGGCCGCGACCAGACGCTCGCCGGCGCCCGGCGTGTCATAGCCGTCGGCCCCGCCAGTCTGGATCAGGATCGGGGCCGCCGTGCGATCGGTCAGCTCCAGATCCGCAACACGCGAATATGCCCAGCACACCGGATAGAGCGCGGCGTGGGCGGCGAAGGCGGGCGCGGGCCCCCGCAAAGCATCGGCGTGTCGCAAGGTGGCGGCAAGCAGGGTCACCACGCCTCCCCAAGAAAATCCCATGATGCCGACCCGGGCTGGGTCGATCTCCGGCTGCGCGCCCAAGAAGCGCAGGGCGCCGAAGGCGTCGGGCATGGTTTCGACCGGCGAAGCGGGTCTGGCGCCGGCGCCCCGAACTGTTCCGCGCGCCGCCCACATGTCGATTTCCAAGGTGGCGATGCCCGTTTCGTGAAGCGTGGCCGCGTGAAACTCGCCTCGACCATCGACACCGTCCGAGCCGTGGCAGATGACCACGGCGGCTCCGGCGAGGGGCCCCGAGACCTGCGCTGGCAAACTCAATTTCCCCGCCACGCGCAGGGCCGGCGTCTTCGGTGTTTCGAAGCTGACATAGGCGATCCTGGAGGGCATGGTCTCGATCTCGCTCTGCCGGGGCGACGGGGCTAGCGATTGAATAGCACGCGCATTGACTTGGGACCGGAACGAGCATTGCCGCGGTCCGTTGCGCACCCATGGACATGCCCGTGACGACGCCCGCCGCCGACCCCCGCGCCCTGGAGGCGCTCCACAAGCGGCTGATCGCTGTCATCAACTCCGCCAGCGGCGGCGCGAACGCCAATTCCGAAGCCGAGGCGAAAGCCATCTTCGAGAAGGCGGGCCTGCCGCACGCCCAGGTGATTTGCGTCCCCGCCGCCGAAATCGATCAGGCTCTCGCCCACGCCGTGACCAATGCCGATGTCTTGGTCGTGCTCGGCGGCGATGGCACCATTCGCTCGGCGGCGGCGAAGTCCGGCGGGGGGGGCCACTATCTGATTCCGCTGCCGGGCGGCACCATGAACATGCTGCCAAAGGCCCTCTATGGCCAGCGACCCTGGCGTGAGGCCTTGGCCGACACTCTGGCCAATCCCCAGAGCCACGAGGTCAGCGGCGGCAAGGTCGGCCAACACGCCTTTTTCGTCGCCGCGCTCCTGGGCGCGCCGACCCTGTGGGCGGACGCCCGTGAGGCCTTGCGGGAAGTCCATCTGGTCGAAGCGACCCAAAGAGCGATTACGGCCGCCAGGCGCAGTTTGTCGGAGCCGCTCACCTACGCTTTCGGCGACACGCTGAGCGGTTCGGCCGAAGCTGTTGTCCTTGTCTGCCCCCTTATTTCGAAAATGATGAGCGAGGATGAGCGCGGCTTGGAGGCGGCGGCGGTGGACACGCTCACGGCGGGCGAGGCTCTGCGGCTCGGCTTCCACGCCCTGTTCGATGATTGGCGCGACGACCCCGCAGTGAAGCGGGCCAAGGTAAAGACAGCCACGGTAACCGGCCATGGCCGGGTGCCGGTGATCGTGGACGGAGAACGATTCCGCATGGGCCGCAAGGTAGAGATTCGGTTCACGCCTTTGGCTTTTCGCGCCCTCGTTCCCGCCGGCGATTTGCAGGCTTTCACGCCGGCTCGCATCGCGGCCGCCTCCGAACAGAGGCTGGCCCCCGCGGGTTGATTATGCTTGAGAGGGGCAAGGCGGGTGGGAAACGACTTGACCGTACTGGACAGACCCGACGCCCGCCTCGCGCCTGCCGCCGCGCCGCCTTTCCGGCCGCTGATCCCCGCCGCCGCCGCCCTGCGCGAGCTTACGCCGCTGCCGCTCATCGTTGGGGTGCTGCTCGGCATCGTTTTTGGCGCCTCATCCCTCTACCTGGTGCTGAAGGTCGGGCTCACCGTCAGCGCTTCGATCCCGGTGGCGGTGATCTCGCTGACCGTCTTTCGACTGCTCGGGCGCCTGGGTCTTCGGCCCACGACAATTCTGGAACACAACATCGTTCAGACCGCCGGTTCGGCGGGCGAATCGATCGCCTTTGGGATTGGCGTGACCATGCCGGCGATCATGATCCTGGGATTCGACCTGGAGATCACCCGGGTGATGCTGGTGGCGATCCTGGGCGGCTTGCTGGGCATATTGATGATGATCCCGCTGCGCCGCGCGCTCATCGTGCAGCAGCATGGGGTTCTCAAATACCCCGAAGGAACAGCCTGCGCCGAGGTGCTCAAGGCCGGCGCTACGGCACAGGAACGCGCGCTTGGCCGCGGCGGCGCGGAGAACTTGGGAGAGGAACAGGCGGCGCGTTCGGGGGCCATGGCCATCTTCACCGGCTTTGGCGCCGGCGTCGCCTACAAGCTGGCCATGGAAGCGTTCAAGCTGTGGAAGGACACTCCGGAAAAGGTGTTCGGCGCACCACTGGCGGCCGGCTCTCTGTCGGCGGAGATCTCGCCTGAGCTGTTGGGGGTCGGTTACATCATCGGGCCCAGGATCGCTTCGACGATCGCGGCCGGGGGCGTGCTGGCCTATCTGGTCCTGATTCCCGCCATTTACTTCTTTGGTGGCGCCGCGCCGGGAATCATCGCGCCTGGAACCATGCCGATCAGCAAAATGTCGCCCGATGACATTCGCGGCGCCTATGTCCTCTACATTGGGGCCGGGGCGGTGGCGGTTGGGGGCATTATCAGCCTGTTCCGCTCGCTCCCGATGATCTGGCGTGGCGTCGCCGGCGGCCTGGGCGATTGGCGGGCCAGGCGCGCTGAATCCACGGCCCGCGCCGCGACGCTGCGCACCGACCGGGATCTATCTCCGAAAGTCGTGGCCCTGGGCCTGCTGGCCCTGGTCGCCGCCATCCTCATGGCGCGCTCCCTGCACATGAACATCCTGGGCGCCTTGCTCATCGTCGTATTCGGATTCCTCTTCGTCACTGTCTCCTCGCGACTGACCGGAGAGATCGGCTCATCGTCCAATCCCATCTCCGGCATGACGGTGGCCACGCTCTTGTTGACCTGCCTGATCTTCCTGGCGCTGGGGTGGACGGGGCCGACTTACTACGTCACCGCCCTATCGGTAGGCGGGATCGTTTGCGTCGCCGCCTCCAACGGGGGCACGACTTCGCAGGATCTCAAGACGGGGTTCCTTATCGGCGCGACGCCGAGGTCACAACAGATAGCCATCCTGGCCGGCGCCCTGGCTTCGGCGGTGGTTCTAGGCCCTATCCTGCTGGCGCTCAACGACGCCTCCACCGTCTACGTGCCGCTGACCGCCTCACCCGCGGCCCACGCGACATCGGACATGGCGGGGCCGACCTGGCGCGTGCCGGCCGCCATCGTTGGCAGACTGCCCACCGATCGGCTCAAGGGTCCGCAAAGAAGCGCCGATGCGCGCGCCTATAGGGTTTTCCAGAAGACCGACGACGCCGGTGGTCCGCCCGGCCGTTATCTGGTCAACGGCAGCGGCGTGCCCGTTTATCTGGTCGATCCAGGCATCAACGGGAGCCACCGCACGCGGCCGGACGGAACCCAGGTCAACAAGTTCGCCGCGCCCAAGGCGACGCTAATGAGTTACATCATCAAAGGCATCCTCAACCAGCAACTCCCCTGGACCCTGGTTATCTTGGGCGGAATGATCGCCGTCATTCTGGAGATGTGCGGCATCGCGTCCCTCGCCTTCGCGGTGGGAGTCTATCTGCCCCTGTCGTCGTCCTCGCCGATTTTCATCGGCGGCGCGGTGCGCTGGCTGGTCGATCGGCATCTCCAGTCGCGGTTCCGCGATGCCGGCCTGACACCCGCTGAGCTTGTCGCCGAGACCGACAAGAGTCCCGGTGTGCTGGTGGCCTCCGGCTATATCGCCGGCGGCGCCATCGCCGGCATTGGCATCGCCTTCGTCACCGGCGCCTTGAGCGGTTTCAATCAACGCGTCACCCAGATCATGACGGCGCACAATCCTTTCTTTTCTGGGCCTTATGCTGATATCCTGGCGCTCATTCCGTTCGGCGCCCTGGTGCTGGGACTCTATCTGTCCGGCCGCTTGGCCAGGACCGCCGAGGCGACGAGTCCAGGCGACGTGATTCGCCGCTGAGCGCCGTGACCGGCCCCCAGCAACTGGCGCGGATGATCGACCAGGCGGGCAATGTCGTGGTCTTTACCGGAGCCGGCATGTCGACGGAATCAGGCGTCCCCGATTTTCGCAGCCCCGGCGGCGTCTGGAGCCGAATGAAGCCTATCTACTTCCAGGATTTTGTCGCCAGCCCCGAATGGCGACGCGAGGCCTGGACACGCGCCTTTTCCGGCGCGGCGGGATGGACCGGCGCCAAACCCAACAGCGGCCATCATGCTGTCTCGCGCCTCGTCGCGCGAGGCAAAGTCAGCGCCGTGATCACCCAGAATGTCGACAATCTGCACCAGGATTCCGGCATCCCCGATGACCGGGTCATCGAACTTCACGGCAACGCCAGCTACGCGACCTGCCTCGCCTGCGCCGCGCGGCACGAGCTGGACGACCTGAAGGCGCCGTTCCTCGACCGCGGCGAGATTCCCGCCTGTCGCCAATGTGGCGGCATGGTCAAGACCGCGACCATCTCCTTTGGCCAACCCATGCCCGTCGAACCCATGGCGCGCGCCGAGGCCGCCACCTCGGCCTGCGATCTCTTCGTGGTGCTGGGCTCGTCGCTGGTGGTGTTCCCGGCGGCCGGTTTTCCCCTGCAGGCCAAACGCCACGGCGCCAAGCTCGCCATCGTCAACCGCGAGCCCACCAATCAAGATTCGTTCGCCGATCTGGTGCTCCACGAGGAGATCGGCGCGGTGATGAAGGTGGTCGTCTAGAGTTCGCCGCCGTGGGCATTCGGGCGCCCCAAGACCCCCGAACGATTCAAATCCCTCCTAGACAGACGACTAGAGACACCCTCCGGCCAGGATGGCTTGACGGCCCTGGCGCAGATCGCGTCCATCGCGGCTGGCCGGATAGGGCGCCGCGCCTTTCAAGCCCCGCCACAGAGCCAGGTTGAAGGCGCGTGTATCGAGGTGATCTTCCTGAGAGAAATCCTGTCCGGCCATGGCGGCCGACCAATAGGCGCTCGACCGCGTTGGCGCCGGACAGCCGATCCACGCCGACTTTTCCGCCGGCAGGGGCAGGCTCGTTGAACGCAGCACATGGGGGACGACGGCGTCGAACGTCCACCCCGCCCGCACCGTATCGAAGACGTCCGCCATGGGATTGGCGAGGGCATCGTTCAGTCCCATGGGCGCGATCCCCAGCACCTCCTCAATGGTGCGAACCAAGTCGACGGTCGCGTAACGGCGCGAGACCACCGCCCCCTGCTTGACATAGGGTCCGACCACCAAGGCGATGGAACGGTGTGCGTCCACATGGTCGGGGCCATCCTGGGCGTCGTCTTCCACAACGAAGATCAAAGTGTCCTTGGCGAAGGGGCTGTGCGCGACCTTTTCCACGAGCAGCCCCACGGCATAGTCGTTGTCGGCCAGCTCGGTCTCGATGGTGTTGACCCCGTCGATGCCGTCGGCGAAATCGCCGGTATGATCATGCGGCAGGCGCACCATCATCAAGTTGGGCGCCGTCCCGGCGGCGACGAAACCGTCGAACTCCCGCGACCACTCCTTGAAGCGCCAATAGTCTGGGAACGCCTGGTCGAAACCGCGGAAGTAGAGATCGGAAATGGTCATCAGTGATGCCTTGGCCGGAACGAAGACTTTCCGGCCCGCCTTCCACGGATCGCGCTCAAGAGGGGTGCGCAGAGCCCCGGCGTCGTGGTCATAGAGGGCCAGGTCGCCGTAGAAACCCCAGTTGCGCACCGTCAGCCCGGCGCGCAGCGCCGCGTCCCAGATATAACCTTGCCCCTCCGCCCCACCGGGACCATCGGGCGCCGCCACGTCCCGCGCGCCGGGAAGCATGTCGGGATCCTTGGGACCGAGCGGATCCTGAGCGAGGCGCTCCGCGGTGGTCGCCAGACCCATGTTCAGGTTCCGATTGTCGCCCTCCTGGTCGTACTGCAGACCGCGGTTCGCGTAGTTGACCGGCGCTTCGCGCTCGGTGAAGTCATTGGTGCGCGCCGCCACCGTCCAGTTCCAGCCGGTGTTGCTGCTCTCGCCGCTGTCGAAGAACGCGTCTAGATCGACAAATTGGCGCGCCAGGGCGTGCTGGTTGGGCGTCATCGCCCTGGGGAATACAGCCAGCCGCGGATCTCCGTCGCCGACCTCCAGGTCGCCCAGAATCTGATCGTAGGTGCGGTTCTCCTTGACCACGTAGATGACGTGATGGATGTGCGATTTCAGAAAGGCGAACTTGGCTGCGTCAGCCGCCGATGGCGCCGCATGGACGTGGTTGTTCACCGCCACCTGCAAGGTCAGGGCCCCCAGAGCCGCGGGCGTGGGTGTGGGCACGGTGAGGAAGCCCGCCTTCTCAAGTTGCCAGACATACTGATTGGCGCTTCGGCAGACATATTGGCTGGTCTTGGTCGTCGACAGATTGTTGCGGCAGTTGAGGGGCGCCGGGCCGGTATTGCTCTTGCCGTTGACCACGTAGATCTGACGACCGTCCGGGCGCACCGCCACGGCGGTGGGATACCAGCCGGTGGGAATCAATCCGACCACGCCGGATGCCGTCTGGTCCGCTTCATCGGGGTCGTCCCGATCGCGCCGGGGGCGCAGGGCGGCGAGACCTCTCGCCGCCGCATCCACCCGTACGACCGCCAGGGCGTTTTCACCGCCGTTGGTGACCAGCAGCGTCGCCCCGTCGGGCGATAGCGCCAGGCCATTGGAGCCCGCTCCGCCCAGACCCCTTTTGGCGAAACCGACCGGCCCGGCGGTGGCGATATCTTCGATAACGCCGTCGTACACCGTGTCGATGACCGCGACGCTGTCGGTATTGTCCAGGGCCACGAAGAGCCTCACGGCGGCGCCCTTCAAGAGGGCGACGGGCTGACCGCGCGTCTTGATCCGCGAGGCGACACGCATCGCGTCGTCCGCGACCTCCAGGGCGATGACCTCGCGGTCCCTCTGGCTGGCCACATAGGCCTTAGTGTCCGACACCCAGACGACGGCCCGCGGGAAGGTCCCGCCCGCCTGGCCGCGCCGCGCGGGATCGATGACGCCGGGTCTCAGATCCTGTTCGGCCACGGCTCCGGTTCTCAGATCAATCAGACTCACCGAATCGTTCTGGAAGTTGGCCACCAGCAGTCGCCGGCCGTCCGGGCTGACGGCCAGCCCCGCGGCTTCGGGTTTGACCGCCAGGCCCAGACCAATCTTATGACCCAGCGTGAACGTGCGCGCCGGCTTGAACGACCCGGGAGCGCCGACGAACTCCAGGACCCGATCGTCCACGCCGCCCGAGACATAGAAGCGGTCGCCGGCCGGGGCCCAGGCCAGGCCGAGGAAGGTGTTGACCGGCGTGATCACCTGGCGCTTCACGGGCGCCGGCCCTGACACGTCATAGACAAAGACATATTCTTTCGATTCCTCGGGGGCGATCTGGCCGCCGGGACCGAACATGCGATTAAATCCGCTGGTCAGGATGAGGAGGGTCTTGCCGTCCGGGGACAAAGCGACGGCGGCGGCTTGACCGGCGGTGAACGCGGGGTCGCCGGGAATGTCTGGATTGAGGGGCTGGAAGATCGCTCCGGCGGCGGCGGCCGGCGTCAGGGTCTGGCCTGTGGGGGTGATCTCGGCGGCCAGGGCGGGCGACGCCACGGCGGCCAGCAAGGCGGCGGCCCAAATCCGTCGATTGATCAGCCCGTTCATCCGCGCCACCCCTCCATGATCACCAACCCTAGTCCAATTTGGCGCATCAAGGCGACGGTCTTGTGGGGATCGCGCGGAGAAACGGCCACGCCGATGCCTGCTTGTCTTCAGGTCTCCACGAAGGCCCGTTCCAGGACGAAGTCACCGGGGTTGGCGACCGAACCCTCCTCGTAGCCGCGGTCCAGGAGCAGGGCCTTCAGGTCGGCGAGCACCGAGGGTCCGCCGCACAACATGAGGCGGTCGCGCGCCGGATCCAAAGGCGGCAAGCCGATATCGGCGAAGAGCTTGCCAGACGCGATCAGATCGGTGATTCGGCCCTGGGTGACGAACGGCTCGCGGGTGACGGTGGGGTAGTAGATCAATCTGGGGGCGATGAGTTCGCCCATATCCGGATGGTTCGGAAGCTCGTGCGAGAGCAAATCTCGGTAGTTCAGGTCCGCGATCTCGCGCACCGTGTGGGTGACGATGACCTTGTCGAAGCGTTCGTACACCTCGGGGTCGCGCACCAGGCTGAGAAAGGGCGCCAGCCCCGTCCCCGTGCCCAGGAGATAGAGGTTGCGGCCCGGCCGCAGACCGTCGAGCACCAGCGTGCCTGTAGGCTTTCTGCCGATCAGCAGCTCATCGCCCTCCACGATCTTCTGCAGACGCGAGGTCAAGGGCCCGTCGGCGACCTTGATCGAATAGAACTCCAGCTCGTCGGCCCACGATGCGCTGGCAATGGAATAGGCGCGCAGCAGCGGCTTGCCGTCCACCGGCAGCCCCAGCATGACGAACTGGCCGCTGGAAAAGCGCAGGGATGGATCGCGCGTGGTGCGCAGGGAAAACAGCGAGGGGGTCCAATGGCGCACCCAAGTCACCCGCTCCAGATTGAAGGCGCCGCCGGTCTTGGGCGGAGCGGAAAGCGTGGCGGCCTGTTGCATCGGTGGGATCGGACTTTCGACTCTATCGCCTGGCGCGTCGCTCAAAGATCGGCGCCGACAAACGGCGTCGCGCCCGGCGCGCGGGCGGTATGTATGCCGCATTCGGTCTTTTGCGAACCCACCCAGCGGCCGGCGCGCACATCGGCCCCTTCTTCCACCGGGGCCGTGCACGGCCAACACCCGATCGAGGCGAAGCCGGCGGCGACCAGCGGATGGGCGGGCAGGTCATGGGCGACGGCATAGGCCTCTAGCTCGACGCGGGTCCAATTGGCCAGGGGGTTGATCTTGATTCGCCCGTCCACTTCCTCGACAACCTTCAGCCGCAGGCGGTCGCCGCCGTGGAAGCGCTTGCGTCCAGTCATCCAGGCATCGAAGCCGGCAAGAGCCATTTCGAGGGGCAGAACCTTGCGGATGTGGCAGCAGGCGTCGGTATCGCTCTTCCACAGCTCGGCGGCAGGATCGGTGGTGGCGAGATCCTCGAAGCGCGGACGAAGATCGCGCACGTCGGTCAGTCCAAGGCGGCCGGCCAGCTGGCGGCGATAGTCCAGAGTCTGACCAAACAGCATGCCGGTATCCAGAAACAGCACCGTCAAGTCGGGCCTGACCTGCGCCGCCAGATGCAGCAGCACGGCGGATTCCGCGCCAAAGGACGAGACCAGCGCCAGACGCTTGCCGAACGAGGTGTTGGCGGCGGCGATGATGCTCGCCGGATGGGCGTCGCACAGTTCCGCGTCCAGGCGCTGGGCCTGGCTGAGCGCCGGACGCGGACGGTCGAGCTGATCGAAGGCCATGATCAAACCGGCGCCTCTTGGCCGGGCGCCCGTTCGACGAAGGCCGGCTCCAGGCCATCCGCGGCGCGTTGATAGACATGACGAAAGCGATGGGCGGCGGTGGTCCATTGATCGGGCGTGGCGCCATCGGCCGGCTCGAAGCTATCGAAGCCGCAGCGCACCATGAACTTGGCCTGCTCCAGCAGGACGTCGCCCACCGCCCTCACCTCGCCCTTGTAGCGCAGGCGATCGCGCAGGATGCTGGCGGCGCTGAAGGCGCGGCCGTCGCGGAACTTGGGAAACACCAGCGCTACCACGGCGATGCGCGCCAGATCCGCGTCCAGGGCCTCGGGGGTCTCATCGGCAGCGAGGCGCACGCCCACTTGGCGGCATTGGCCAAGGAGATAAGCGCCCTCACTCTGGAAGCGCCGAAGCGAGATGATCACGTCTCCTTGCGGGATGACCTGGTCGTCGTCGATCGATGTGAAGGGATCCTCCACCGCCTCGGCCCGGTCGGCCCGCCACCTAATGAGCTTCGGCATAGACGGCCTCCTTGAACGGGGCGAGGCCGGCGCGGCGATAGGTGTCGATGAAACGCTCGCCGGTCGTCCGTTCGCGAAGATAGACCTCGACGAGTTGGTCGATCGCCGGCGCCACGCGCTCGGCGGGAAGCGCCGGACCCAGGCTTTGGCCAATCGAAGCGTCGTCCTCGCCCGAGCCGCCCAAAGTGAGCTGATAGAATTCCTCTCCCTTCTTATCGACGCCCAGGATACCGATGTGGCCCACGTGGTGATGGCCGCAGGCGTTGATGCAGCCGCTGATCTTGATCTTCAGTTCGCCGATTTTCTCGGCCAGCTCGGGGCTCTCGAAACGGCGCGCGATGTCCTGGGCGATCGGAATCGCCCGGGCGTTGGCCAGGGCGCAGTAGTCGAGGCCGGGACAGGCGATGATGTCGCTGATCAGGCCGATGTTCGGCGTCGCCA
>Ga0182024_10024721_pt1 | contig 10656 bp, 8 predicted proteins | sample P32metaG_FD_120480 | JGI IMG/M metagenome (GOLD analysis project Ga0182024, IMG submission 120480) | Permafrost microbial communities from Stordalen Mire, Sweden - P3-2 metaG (Illumina Assembly) | ecosystem: Environmental > Terrestrial > Soil > Wetlands > Permafrost | place: Sweden: Stordalen...
TCGCTTTGCAATGGCTATGATCACTACAAACCTCAAGATGCAAATCATTCCCCGGCAAATCCAGCTGTCGATTCACCAGTTACGATTCATCAGTCACGAGTCACAAGTCACCAGTCACGAATTACGCCTCACATGCCCGCCACTGTCCATCCAGAAATCATTGAGCTAGCTCGCCAAATCGCCGGCGAACACGCCCTCGAGCCTGCGCTCGTCTGCGCTGTCATAGAGCAGGAGTCCGCGTGGAATCCCTGGGCCGTGCGTTATGAGGCCGGATTCCTGTCGCGCTACGTAGCTCCGCTCTATACCGCCGGAAAACTGAACGCAACAGAAGCGTACACGCGTTCCATGTCGTGGGGACTCATGCAAGTAATGGGACAAGTGGCCCGGGAATTCGGATTCAAGGAGACGTCGCTGGCCGAACTTTGCGAGCCCGCGACAGGCGTGGAATTCGGCTGTCGCGTTCTTGCCGCCAGACTTGCAAAAGCCCGCGGCGACGTCCCCGCCGCACTGCTCGCCTGGAACGGAGGCGCTGACGTCAACTACGCCGCCGAAGTCCTCGCTCGCAAGCGCAACTATTCGGCGCGACCTGCGTGATGGGGTCAGATTTACTGAATGTGAAAAATAAAATCTGAAACGTCAAATCTCAGATGCTAAATCTCAAATCCGAAATTTCAAATCAGAAATCAAAAATCTGAAATTTCAAATCTGAACTTTGCATTCGCACCATTAACATCAAAACTCAAGCCCCCTAATCCTGCCGGTCGAACCCAAGACCGTCTTGTCGGCATCATTTGCAATTTCAGCAGGGAAGTACTCACATTCCATTTTCTAGGCCAGATGAGAACGCAATCCACGAATTCCCTCCCCAATGAAACCCACACTGAAAGTGATCATATTGGTCGCGGCGGCAATTGCCATCGCTCTTTTTTTCGATAGCTGGCGGTCAGCGCGCCATTACTCGCAGCAATTGGCGGCGACGCTGGCCTCGCAAAACGCCGCGATCCAGCAAGCCAACGATCGCGAAAGTCAGCGCGACAAGCAGCTCACCGTCGCTCTGGCTGCTATTCAAGCCCAAAAACGCGCCGTCGACACGCCGCAACAGGCAGCCTCGCATCTCGTTTCCGTTCTCCCGCCCCTCCCGCTGCCCGTCGCCGTTCACGATCCCGATTTGTCCGTCCCGCTTCCCCCAGGCGACACACCGTTGACGACCCTTTCCATACCGCAACCGGACCTGATCCCGCTTTATGACCAGTTGCAGGATTGCCGGGCAAGCGGGGACCAGAACGATGCCCTGAAGAAAGATTTGTCGGATGAAAAAAAGCGCTCCGCCGCCCTGCAGCGTGAGCGCGACGCCGCGGTAGCCGCGGCGCATGGTGGAGCATTTTTTACGCGCGTTAAACGTGCCGCAAAATGGTTTGCGCTGGGGGTCGTTGCAGGAGCCGCCGTGGCTGCCGCCACGCGCCATTAGCCCGGCTTTTTTCATTATTTAATAATGTATATAGTAATCAATACAATACTCAATATTTATTGTCACGGTTAATTGCGTATCCCAATTCCAGCATCCCGGCCCAAAATTGCAGCAGTGTCCGCCCGCACAACTAATCCCGACGAATACATCCCCCCGCGCGGCTCTCACACATGGTATGACTCGCAAAGCTGCAATCCAACCCTGCAAAATCGCACGAAAGAAACCTTGCAACCGATCTTCGCTGAATCATCGCAAAGCTATAGGCTTTCCGGCCAGCAACAATGCCTGACCAATCCAATCAACGACCCAAGTATGAAACATGTCATCCACAGATCTAACCCCCAGGAGCAATGCCAATTACGCGCTCATGTTATGACCAATCGATAGCACACATATTGCGCCACCCGACGGAGACCTCATTCATGCGCGTAAGACTCCCCGTGAATTCAAGTCTCCACCGATGAAGAATATTCCAAGAGTGACCAAGTCCAACACCGTAAATTCACAAGTGCCGCCAATATGCATCCCAACTACCTTGGCAAATAAGTGCCAAATCCAGCCCTAGCCGTCACACGGACGCGCCCACGCAGCACGAACAATGCACTGGGAAGCATATAAAGACAAAACCCTTAACTCACTTGATGCAAGGAATGCAGATCACTTGGAGGCCGCGTCCGAGCCCTAATTAGTTGCAACTCATTTTCTTCTTGACATTAAACGTCTTATAAGCTATACTATGTTTAGCGTGGGGCGTAGTTGTACGAAATATGCTGCTCAATGAGAGATTTGTCTGGGCCGACTACTCTGCGGGCGTTTATGAATGTTGTTGGGGTGGCCGTGATGGATAGGGCGTGGCCCTCTTCGATTGTTTCTTTTACTTGATTGGCTGTTTCCGGGCTTGCCATGCAGGTTCGGAAGGTTTCTGCGTTCAGGCCTTGTTGGCTGGCCAAGTCTTGCATTTTATCCCATACATTTGAGGTGCTAATTACATCTTGCGCGTCGTAGATGGAGTCGTGGATTTTCCAGAAGGCGGCGGGGTTTTGCTGGTAGGCGCATTGGCTGGCGATTGCAGCGGTCATGGCCCAGGGGTGGATGTTGGTCAAGGGAAAGTGTTTGAAAACCAGGCGAATTTCTGGGTGCTTGGGTAACAGGTCTCGGAGGACCAAGTCTAGCTGACGGCATGATGGGCACTCGAAGTCGCCGAACTCAATCATGGTAATCTTGGCGTCCTCTGGGCCCATCGAAGGCGATGTGCCGACGTGAAGCTTGGAGCGATTGTCGGCAAAGGGGTCGACAGACATGTCGGTGAGATCCCCTCTGAGCATGAACGTGCCGGATTTTGAAACATAAACTACTGCGGTGTTGGATTGACCTTCTAGTGTGACGGTGACAGGGACTTCCAGCAAGTCGGCAATGGGGGTCGGCTTGGACGGGCCGGCTTTTACGTCAAATGCCGGGCCCCAAGCGTACAGATTCCTCAGATATTTTTCGACTCGGGTCTCGACGCCTCCCGGTTTGGAGCCAGGTGCATCCGCTGCCTTTGGGGCCGCGGGCTTCTCCTTTTCGGGAGTGGATTGGGCCGCTGCAGGAATCGTGCCGATCATAAGTAACAAGAGAGCCGGCAGAATCAATTTCCGTAGCATGTCGAAGCTCCTCTCAGGGAATGAATTTTTGAACGATTGGAAAAGGGCGGCCCAAACCGAATGCCCGGGAAGTGATTTTCAGGCCGGGCGGGGCTTGCCTTCTCTTGTATTCGTTTCTGTCGAATTTGCCGGCAATGAAGCGCACTAAATCGATAGAGAAGCCGTATTGACGGGCAATTTCCTCGGGACTTTTTACCTCTTCGATATAGGACTTCAGTATCTCGTCTAGCACATCATATGGCGGAAGGGAATCTTGGTCCGCTTGATTTGGGCGAAGCTCCGCGGAAGGCGGTTTTTTGACCGATGCGCGGGGGATGAGTTCCCTTTCCTTATTGATCAAATCCGCCAGCTTATACACCATTGTTTTGGGGACATCGGAGAGCATGGCCAAGCCGCCGGCCATGTCTCCGTAGAGAGTGCAATACCCTACCGCCATTTCCGATTTGTTTCCAGTGCTGAGAACCATGGAGCCAAATTTATTCGATAACGCCATCAGGAAATTTCCGCGCACCCTTGCCTGCAGGTTTTCTTCAGTAACGTCTTCGGGCCGACCGCGAAAGGCCTCGGCAAGGGCTGCCTTGTAGGAGTGGAAAACGTTGGTAATAGGAATGGTCAGAAACTCAATTCCCAGATTCTCAGCTAACCGACGCGCGTCTGCACGGCTTCCTTCGGAGGAATAAGGGCCGGGCATGGAAACGCCTAGGACATTTTCGCGGCCCAAGGCGGCCACGGCAATGGCCGCCACGACGGAGGAATCGATGCCACCGCTTAGGCCCACGACTACGGCGCGGAAACCGGATTTGAGAACGTAGTCGCGGGTGCCGCAAATGAGGGCCTGGTGGACGAGCTCCAACTCGGTCGGCGGCTGGCAATGAAGTTCACCGACGCTTGTTTCCGTGTCATACAAGACCAAGTCTTCTTCAAATGAGCTGGCCTGGGCAGGGATCCGGCCGTCCGGCAAGACGACTACGCTACCTCCATCGAACACCAGGCTGTCATTTCCACCGACCTGATTGACGTACACGACGGGAAGGCCGTGCGACTTTGCAAGTGCGCGCAGCATATTGAGGCGCAAGGTTCGCTTATCGATTGTGTAGGGCGAGCCGGAAATATTGATAATCAAGCTGGCGTTTCTGGCAGCCAGTTCGGCTACCGGGTCGCGATCGTACAGGGGCTTCGCCCAGTAGGTTTTATCATTCCAGATATCTTCGCAAATGGTGATGCCAAGGTTTTGCCCGCAAAAGTGAAAAATATTTTGCGTGGCGGCGGGTTGAAAATACCTTGATTCGTCGAACACATCGTACGTTGGGAGCAGCATTTTGTGCTGCACGAATTGAATTTTTCCGTTTGCCAGGAGAGCCGCGGCATTGGCGGCTGATTTTCCTGTGGCGCCCGTTGCGCGGGAGGCGTATCCCACAATGGAGGGAATGGGCAGTTTCTTCGCCAGACAAGCCAATTCCCTTTCGTTTCTCTCGATAAAATGTGGGCGCTCGATCAAGTCCATGGGCAGATAGCCGCAGAGGCAAAGCTCTGAGAAAACGGCCAGATCAGCGCCTTTTTCCTGGGCGCGCTTGGCGAAGTCCAAGATTTTTGCGGAATTTCCGGCAAAGTCGCCGACCGTGGGATTCAATTGGGCGAGGGCAATTTTCATGAGCGGACTATAGGATACGGGGCGCGCTGGCGCATTGCAACGAGTTCGCCGATCGACACGCATGACGGGACAGCAAAAGAAAATGGGCCTTGGCGATTGCTCGCAAAGGCCCATCGACAAACGTTTCCGTCACCCCCAAGAATCGCGGCGTTTTTATACGCTGAAGGAACTGCCACAGCCGCAGGTGCTCTTCACGTTGGGGTTATTGAATTTGAAGCCGGCGCCTTCCAGCGTCTCGATGTAGTCAATGGAAACGCCTTCCAGATACATCTCGCTCATCTGATCGACGAGAACTTTGAGCCCGTCAAACTCATAGACGTTGTCCGTCGGATTCTCGGCATTCTCAAAAGCCATATGGTAGCTGAATCCGGAGCAGCCTCCGCCCACGACGGCAACGCGGAGCGCGATAGGCGCGGGATTCTGCTGGCCCATAATCTCTTTTACCTTGGTTGTCGCCACTGGAGTAACTTGAATCATTTCAGTACCTTCACTCCCTGCCGGATTCGGCGATATTTGCTGCGAATTCATTGTAACACAGGATGCAAGAACTCAAACCTCAGCAGCAACTTCCGTTCCCATCGATAATCATTTGATGCCACGAGTGGATGAAAGTTGCAAGCTGCTGGGTTTGAGCGGGACCTGAATTCGCGGTCGGGGTTGCGCCGGGGCCTACGTGAGGCTGGAAAAAACTTTAACACAGAGGACACGGAGAAAAGAGGAGAAAACCGGAGAAGCTGTGTTTTCTCCGCATTTCTCCTCATTACTCTGTGTCCTCTGTGTTAAATCTTCTCCTGTAAGTTGATGAATGCGGAATGCTCGAGCCGAGGCCAATTAGGCCTGCGGTTTCGACAAATATCGGTCGTTCCCTTAAGATGGTTGAATCTTATGACTCACAAAATTACGCTGCTTCCCGGAGACGGGATCGGCCCTGAAGTCGCCAACGCGGCCACACAGATTGTGGAAGCCTCGGGCGTTTCGGTGGAATGGGAAGTGTTTGCGGCGCCGTTAGAAGATGGCAAGCGCGTGGGGGAATTTCCGCGTGAGCTGGCAGTGGAGTCGGTGCGGCGTACGCACGTGGCACTGAAGGGGCCGATGGCTACGGCTGTGGCGCAGGGGCCGCCGAGCATCAATGTTGCACTGCGCAAGGAGCTTGATCTTTACGCCAATCTGCGGCCTGTGCGGAATGTTGCTGGGGTTTCTTCGCGCTGGTCGGGCGTGGACCTGGTGATTGTGCGCGAAAATACAGAAGATCTTTACGCGGGACTCGAGCACACGGTGGTGCCGGGCGTTGTGGAGAGCCTAAAAATTATCACCGAGTACGCTTCCACGCGCATTGCCAAATTCGCATTTGAATACGCGCGCAAGAATGGGCGCAAGAAAATTCACGCCATCCACAAGGCCAATATCATGAAGCTTTCCGACGGCCTTTTTTTGAATTCCATTCGAGCGGTGGCCGAAAAATATCCCGAGATCGCATACCACGAACTGATTGTGGACAATGCCTGCATGCAGTTGGTGATGAACCCCGCGCAGTTTGACATGCTGGTGCTTCCGAATCTCTACGGCGACGTGGTGAGCGATCTGGCGGCCGGGCTCGTGGGTGGATTGGGTGTCGTGCCCAGCGGAAATATTGGAGATGTGGCTGCGCTGTTTGAAGCGGTGCATGGAACGGCGCCGGATATCGTCGGCAAAGGGATTGCCAACCCCACGGCAATCATCATGTCCGCAGCGATGATGCTGAATTACCTGAGCGAGATGGACGCTTCGCGCCGCATCCTTGGCGGTCTCGACAAAGTTTACCGCGAAGGAAAGCATACCACGCGCGACGTTGGCGGGACGGCTACCACGCAGGAGTTTACTCAGGCTGTGATTGCGGAGATGGGTTGAGTAGCACAGCCACTCTTGGCCGTGCGGTCTTCTAAATATGCGCGCATGCGTAGCGGTATTGATCGCAAAAACCGCACAGCCAGGAGTGGCTGTGCTACGAATTATTTCAGAAGCCCGCGGGGCGCTCGCCGAATACTCCGAAGATTTGTTCCAGCGCCAGTCCCGCGCGCCCAAGCGTTCCCTCGTCGAATAACCTTCCAATCAATGTGATTCCGTGCGGAACGCGACGCGGCGGAGTGAACGTCGGCAGCGGCTTGTTGGGATCAGGAGCCCAGTCGCTGCGCGCAGTGGAAACTTCCACGAAGCCGGCACGCAAAGTCAGCGACGGGTGGCCTGTAAAATTGGTGATGGTGAGCATTTCGTCGCGCAGCGATGGGACCAGAAGCAAGTCCACGCCACTGAAGACGCGAGCCATCTCCATGGCCACGCTGCGGCGGAAGCGATCAGTTTGAACAAAATCCACTGCGGAAAGAAATCGCGCCTGGCGAAAAATGTTGGGCCACGCGTCGGGCTCTTGGCTTTTCAGCTGGTCCACGCCGTGAGTAAGTGTAAGTTCTTCGAAGGCGGCCGCCGCCTCGGCAAATAGGATCAGATCCAGCGAGTCGTATGGCCAATCGGGAATGGAAACCTCGACGGGAACCATGCCCGCTTTGCGAACCGCGTCCAGGGCATTGCGGTCCACGTCCGTGGCGGGATTTTCTTTCATCCATGGGGGGAAATATCCCACGCGCAGTCCCTGCACGCTTGCGCCTGCGTCGAAATCCAGTTTGCTGGGGACGCTGGATAGATCGCCCGCATCTGGGCCGGAGATGGTGTGCAGGACCAGCATGGCGTCGCCAACGCTGCGGGTCATTGGGCCAAGTTTGTCCAGCGACCAGCACAGCGTCATTGCCCCCGTGCGCGCCACGCGGCCGTAGGTCGGTCGCAAGCCGGTAATTCCACAACGCATGGATGGGCTGACGATGCTGCCACCCGTTTCGCTGCCAATGGCGAAACCTACGAGCCCTGCGGACGTTGCAGCGCCGGGACCGGCACTTGATCCGGACGATCCTTCCTCAAGCAGCCACGGGTTCATGGTTTGCCCGCCGAACCAAACATCGTTCAGGGCCAGTGCGCCCAAACTCAGTTTGGCAACCAGCACCGCGCCTGCGTCGTGAAGACGTTTCACAACGGCGGCATCTTTTGCCGGGATGCGATTTCGGAACGGTTCGGCGCCGTACGTGGTGGGAATTCCTGCCGTATCCAGGAGGTCCTTCGCGCCCCAAGGGATGCCGTGCAGCGGGCCGCGGTACTTCCCTGCCGCAATTTCCGCATCGGCCGATGTGGCTTGCGTGAGTGCGAAATCCTTTGTCAGGGTGATTACGCAGCGAAGTTTTGGGGCGAATTTTTCGAGGCGGTCGAGATAGATTTGCGTGAGCCGCTCGCTGGAAATTTTTCGTTGCTGCATCCAGCGCGAGAGATGAGTCAGCGGCGCGAAGGCAATTTCGTCGTCCTTCGCAGGAAGGGTGCCGGGATCGCTTGGATTGAAGATAAATCTGTCGTGCTCCGGGCCGCGCTTTTCGCCGGGCAGGACGGGATCCCATTGCGAATACGGCACCACCGCAGATTCAAGGGAAACCTTGCGAGGGCCGGTGCGCCTTTCGTAAACCGCGGCGATGTTGGCTCGCCAACTGCGCGCGGCCTGCTCGCGTTCCGCGCCGGTCAGATTGATTTGTACGAGCTTCTCGGCTTCGCTGAAAGTTGTAGGGGAAACCTCTGGCCCGACTGGCGGCGAAGTGCCGAATGCGGGCGGCGCTCCAGCGGGCGGTGCCGGCACGTTTTGTGATTTGCCGCCGCATCCGGCAGCTGCTCCCAGTAGAGCCAGTGTCGAGCGCGTCAAGAATTCCCTGCGCGAATTGGACATGAAGCACCTCTATTCCAAATTTCTCATTTCGATCAAACGGAGGTTTTGTGGCGCCGGCGTCCCGCCGGCGGTTTTGCGTCACGATACGAAATAAAAAGCACCGGCGGGACGCCGGCGCCACAAAACCCTACGTCACTCTGACCTCGGTGATAAAGATCTCGCTAACCCTTACTCGTCGGATTGGGCGGCAATTTAGCGGCTTCGCGTCCGGTGATGCGGCCCTGAACCGCGCAGCGCGCGATGCCGTGAATGCTGAATCCGCCCGCGGATTCCCCGCCGCAGTACAATCCCGGAATTGCGTTTCCGTTAAGGTCGATCACTTCGCATTTGGCATTGATGCGCAGGCCGGCGCGCGAGTCATGCACGACGGGCGTGGACCATGCCGCATGGAACGGCGGCGTCTGAATTTTATATTTTGGAGCAGGCTTACCGAAATCGGGATCTTTTCCTGCGTCAACGTAGGAGTTGTATTTCGTTACCGTGCCCTGCAGCGCTTCGGGCGGCATTGGTTTTTTCTGGAATTTGTTGACGATGTTTCGAGCCAGTTCTTCGATTGTATTTCCGGAGAAGAAAAGTCCTCCTGCGACATCCACGTCCGGAGGAGCCGTGTTCCAGGACTCGCGTTTGGCGGCGTCTGCGTCAAAGATGGCCCAGATCGGCCCGCCTCCGTTGGTGGCCTCGCCGGTGCCGGCGAGTGCCGCGTTCAGAAAATTTGCAGGATCAAATTTGATATTGGCAGCGTTGAGATAGCTTCCAGGGACATAGGGCTTGATCGCGCCGTAATTGTTGGCTGTGGGATATTGCCCTTTGGTCTCATCGAAAAATCTTTGCCCAATCTGGTTGATGAGAATTACGTTTTGCCAGTCGGCCACTCGCAGGCCGGTGGCGCCGGCGCGCGAAAACACGGGGCTCTCCGGCATCCAGTTGAGATTGACGTATCCCTCACGGCTGCCGATTCTTCCGGCTTTGGAGAGCGCTTCGCCGAATTCTCCAGTTTGATTGTAGGCGCCCCAAAGAGATGCGCTGAGGGCCATGGCCGCCAGTTCCCCGCTGGCGTCTCGCGTCGAATAGGCTTCGCCCATGGTTTGATATTCTTCGGTGAGACGCGGGTCGAAAATCCGGCGGAAATTTACGTTGCTGCTGTGGCCGCCAGTGCCAATGATTACGGCTTTTTTCGCACGAATGTTCAGCGCCTTGCCGTTGGTTGTTGCCGTGATTCCGAGCACGCGCCCCGAGGTTTGGTTTTCACGGATGATGCTGGTCATGCGGTGCTGCAGCAGAATTTGCGCGCCCAGCTTTCGGGCCGAGGCTTCCATGGGCCTGACGAAGCCGATGCCCGATGAGGTTGTTGCTTGTTTGTCGGGCGCAATCGGCACGCCGGTTTGCATCTGCGGCCACTGCATGGGAGCGGCATGATTTTCGCGCGGAGCGGAATTTCCCGTAGCGTGCGCGCCGGCGTTGTCCGGCAATTTTTCTACAAATACGACGCCGTGCGCCACCAGCCAGTCGCAGGTGGCCGCGCTGTTGTCGGCAAAGGCGCGGATGATTTCCTTGTCGTTGTAGCGGTAATCGGGAAAACCGTTTGGCTCCACAACAGACCAGTCGGTCAAGTCAGAGAAGAGCAGGTCCGGCGAATCTTTTATGCCGTATTTTTGCTGCCGCGCGGATCCTCCGCCGAGTGCGATGTTGCCGCCGCTGACGATGGCGTGCCCGCCCACGTCCGTATTGGCGTCGACAATAATTACGGACGCGCCGTTTTCTATCGATTCAATCGCCGCCGGGAGTCCCGTGGCTCCCGCGCCGATGATGACTACGTCGGCCTCGCGGTCCCAGCGCTTGGGAACCTGCGCGCCGCCCTGCGCGGATTCAATGGGCGCGGCTTCGACGGCGGCCAGCGCCGCTGCGCCTAGTCCTGCCGCCGCTGTCCTAACGAAATTTCTGCGGGAGAGTTTTCCTTTCGTTGACCTGATTTTCATGGTTTGTTCTCCACTTCGCAGAGGTTCAGTAACGAATCACAACTCTTCGTCCTTCGTCTCTCGCGCAGCCAACAGGCCCACGAACGTTAGAGCTGCCGCGCCGGTCAGATAGTAGCCGACGTATTGCA
>Ga0182024_10024722_pt1 | contig 10656 bp, 9 predicted proteins | sample P32metaG_FD_120480 | JGI IMG/M metagenome (GOLD analysis project Ga0182024, IMG submission 120480) | Permafrost microbial communities from Stordalen Mire, Sweden - P3-2 metaG (Illumina Assembly) | ecosystem: Environmental > Terrestrial > Soil > Wetlands > Permafrost | place: Sweden: Stordalen...
ATAATTCGGAAGGGCCAAGTGCGGTGGCTGAGCGGGAGTGACCTCCAGCGTCAGAATCGGTTCATCAACGAACTCTTCGAAGTGGCCGCCTAAGATTCCGGAGAACGACAGTCTACTGGGCGAACTCTTGTTCCGTTCTGAAACTTGCAACACTGCCCCTCAAGATGCCCTGCCGCTGCCGCCAGCAAGAGGGAGTTTGGCCACGGTCGTTCCGTACATTGACGTCGACGCCTTGTGCTAGCAACTTTGTGAGCTTGGCGGCGTCACCACTAGGGGACGCGGCAAGAAAGTCGCCGTCGACCTTCGATTGAGGGGCCCGGGAATTGCGACGAGAATGCAGAGACCGATTAGCATTCGGTGCGTAGTCCCTAGCTCACTCGACGGTTCCGATACGCAAGAGAGAAGCCCGCGGGAACCAAGAATACGGTAAACACTACCGAAACCAAAAGCCCGCCAATCAGCGCGCGAGCTAAAGGCGTATATGATTCGCTTCCTTCGCCCAGCTTCATAGCCATCGGCAACAGCCCGATAATCGTGGCGAGCGATGTCATCAGGATAGGGCGCAAACGCACACGGCAGGATTCAATAACTGCCTCAACCACTCCCCTGCCTTCCATCTTCAGGTGATGAGCAAATTCTACGATCAGAATGCTGTTGGACATTGCAATTCCCGCCAGCATTACGACCCCCATCAGCGACATCACGTTTAGCGTTGTCCCGGTGAGAACGAGCACGATCAAGACACCCGAGATTCCGGGGGGCAGTGCCAGCAAAATGATAAAGGGATCGATAAACGACCTGAATTGGGCCACCAGGATCAAATAGAGCAACACGACCGATAGGGTTAGGCCGATTGCAAAACTCTTAAACGATGCGTTCATGGCCTCGGCGCTCCCCCGGACCGCTACGTTCACGTTGCCTGGAAGATTTTCGTGCGCTACTACGTTGTGAACGTAGTCGGCCGCGACCCCCAGGTTTTCGCTGGAGGGACGCGCGTAGATGTCCAGCTTCCGTCGAATCTGGTAGTGATCCACTTCTGTCGGGGCCTGGATGCGTGCGATGTTGGCAATCATATCCAAGCGCGTCGGCTGCGCGATGCCATCCGCATGCAGCGGAATGGATCGTAAGTCCTGCATAGAACGGATCTGCGTCTCTGGATACTGAACCGTCAAGAAATAGTTGTTCCCATTGCGTGGATCAATCCACAGATTGGGAGCGATCATCTGGTTGGAGGTGAGAGAAGTGATGACGTTGGTCAGCACTTCCCGCTCAGTTAAGCCGAGTTTGGCGGCGTGCAGGCGATCGATGTCCACGCGCAGAGACGGATAATCGAGATCCTGCGGCATGAACACGTCGGCGATCGTAGGTGATAGCCGCAACTTGCTTGCGATATCCTGCGCCACCCTATTGTCGGTGTCCAGGTTTGCCCCCACGATCTGCACGTCGATCGGGGCTGGTGCACCCATGCTGACGACGGCGTCCACCAGGCTGCCGGTTGAGAAGAACGCCGTGAGCTCCGGCATCTCATGGGCCATGCGCTTTTTGATTTGGCGAATATACTCATAGCTGCCGATTCGGTGCTCGGGCTGCAAGCCGACTTGAATAAATCCGGTATGCATGGCGGCGTTGGTCGTGTATACGGCGGAAAATCCATTGTCGACGCCGATGTTGTCGACTAGGATGCCCAGATCTTCCGGCCGGACGATTTCCTTGATCAGGTTTTCGAGAGTCGCGACTTCTCTCTCGGTCACGGTGAGTTTCGTTCCAGAAGGCGCTTTAATCGTAATGACGAACTGGCCGGCGTCAGTTTGCGGGAAGTACGAGAATCCAAGTTGGCTATATAGAAGGAGACTCGCGGCAAAGGCGGCGAAGAACAGGATCAATACGGTTACCGGAATGCGGAGGACCTTTTGGACCAGCGCTTCGTAGAGTCCGAGCATCCGATGAAAGCCTGCGTTGAAAGCGACGTTGAAGCGTGTTCCCCAGCCAGTTCGGCCACCCTTTAGCGTCCGTGCTTCGTCGGAATCTGTCTCGCTGAGATGCTCGGGGTTCTCGATCTTCAGATATCGCGCGCAGAACAGCGGCACCACCGTCATCGCGACGGCGTAAGAGGCAAAAAGCGACACCACTACCGCCAGGGCCATTGCCGAAAACAGAAACTTGCTGACGCCGGCCAGTAGCGTCACTGGGAAAAAGACCACGGCGGTCGTCAGCGTAGATGCCAGTACCGGCAGCGCCACTTCCTTTCCACCTGTTTCGGCGGCGACCCGCGGCGGCTGTCCCATTTCTAGATGTCGAAAGATATTTTCGAGTACAACCACGGAATTGTCGATAAGTCTCGACAGCGCCAGCGCCAGCCCGCCCAGCACCATGCTGTTGATGGATGATCCACCCAGTTGCAGAACGAAAAATGTCGCGCATACCGACAGTGGGATGGAGAAGAAGACCGCGACCGTTGCTCGAAGACTTCCCAAGAACATCAAAATCATCAGGCAAGTGAGGAATAAACCGATTCCTCCTTCGTCTAAGAGAGTTTTGATTGCGGTTCGGACGAAGCGCGATTGATCGAAAACCACGCCAGTTTTCATCTCCGCAGGAACATCCACCAGATGACTCACAGTCTTGCGTACACCGTCCACGACGGAAATCGTGTTCGAGTCGCCGCCTTGTTTCATCACCGGAAGATAGACCGACCGCTGTCCATTTACATGAACCACGTTGTACTGAAGCGCATGAGCGTCCTTGAGCTGGCCGATATCCGACATCAACACCGGATTCTCGCCGTTCATCTTGACGGGATACTGACTTGCGTCCTTGAGATTGAACTGGGCATTCGAATAGATGTTGTAGTCGAGATTCCCGATCTGTACGTCGCCCGCCGGAAGAATGACATTGGCCTGGTTCAGGGATCGCACGACGTCCATCGGACTGATCTGCCGGGCCTCCAGCTTGTACGGATCGACGTAGAACTGGATTTGACGCCATGGTCCGCCAAAGGGCTGTGGGATGGATGCGCCTGGCACGCCCGCCAATTGATTTCGAACAAAATTCTGTGCGATGTCCTTCAAGTCGCCATCGGTCATGCCTTCGCCATTCAAGGTCACCAGACATATGGGCAAGCTCGATGCATCGGACTTGAGCACTACTGGCGGCAGCGTACCGGGCGGCAAATCCTTCATGTCCGAAACCGCCAAACTGGCGATGGTCGCCGCGTCAATGTCCGCGTTGGTGCTGGATTGAAAGTAAACGCGAATGATGCTCACCCCGTTCAGCGATCGCGACTCGATATGGTCGATTCCGCTGGCGAACGTGAAGAATCGTTCCAGGTGATAGGTAATGTCGCCCTCGATCTGCTCGGGTGGCATCCCCGGATAAAACGTAGCGACCACCACTACCGGAATGTTCATCGACGGGAACATGTCCACTGGCATCTGCACAACACTGACGGCGCCGAGGATGGCGATAATCAGGCATATCACGAGGATGAGGTACGGCGCGTTGATAGCAAATCGAGACATCCGGAATCCTTCAGGATTTTGGCGTTGAACCGCCGCCTAGGCTGATCACCTTGGGCTGAACTCTGTTACCGTCCTTGAGGCCGGCCCGCGATCCAACAACCACCTGGTCGCCCTCCTTCAGATCGCCCGACCGGATCTCGATCTGATGCGCGGTCTCAATGCCGAGGCGAACCGGTACGATCTGAATTGTTCCCGATGGTTGGACCGTGAAGACGCGAGCGGAGCTCTCAGAACCCTCGACCGCTTCCACAGGAACGGCGAGCACATTCCTTCGCTGCTCGGTGACAAGATCAACCTCGGCGTACATTCCGGGGACCAATACGAGCGTTGGATTGGGAACGTCTACCTCCGTTTTCATCGTTCGAGTGGATTGCTCAACCCTATCGGAGAAGCGTGCGACTCGGCCCGGAAAACTCCGGCTCAGCGCGCTAACCCGCACATCCACAGCCTGGCCGAGATGAATCAGTGGGACGGCCGACTCCGGCACCGGTAAGGCGAGCCGAAGCAGACCATTTTCGGAAAGACGCACCACCGGCATAGCCTGAGTTTGGGAAGTTGTTCCGGCCTGAATCAGGGAGCCGCTATTCGCATATCGCTTGGTCACAACGCCGGTGAAAGGCGCGGTAATAACTCCGTATTGAAAGAGCGTTTTGACGCGTGCCTGTTCGGCTTGAGAAACGCGAATGCGCTGCTGGCACACTGTGATATGCGACTTAGCGGCGGAGACCTGCGCCTCGGCCACCAGATCGCGGGAATGCACTTCATCCACTTCTTGTTGCGGAACGAGCCCAGGCTCGCGCTTGGAAACGTCCGAAATCCGCGAGTAAGACAAATGCACCATGTCATGCGCGGATTCGGCGCGCCGCAGCTCGTCGCGCGCGGTTTCCAGTTCAGCGTCGGCCTCCTCTATCGCGGCCGCAGCTCGCGTGAGATCATCCTGCATTTCCGGGATTTCAAGCGTAGCGAGCAGCTGCCCTTCTCGAACACGATCGCCAATATCGACATTGATCTGTTTTATGTAACCAGAGACCTTCGCCATGACATCGATTTCCTGGAAAGGCTCAAATTCCGCGGTCAGGATTAAATCACTGGAGAGATCCGCGCGGGTGGCCTGAACAACCGCGACGGTTGGAGCATCCATGACCGTTTGCGTTGCCTCGGCGCCGCCACTACGGGCACAAGCTGTGATTGACGCCATGGAAATACTTGCCGCGATGATCCTTAAACATCTTCTATGCGTCCCTATCACGTGACTCATCGTAAGGTTCCCATCGCATAACTGAGCGCGGACCGAGTGCTCAGGTAATCATATTTCGCCGATGCGGCTGCGATCTCGGCGGAAGTTTGGTTTAGCTGTGCCTGATTGAGCTCAACGATGCTGCCCAACGCATTGTCGTACCGGGCTTGGGCTAGTCTCAGCGCTTCATTTGCCTGCGCCACCATTCGCGCTGTCACGTCCAGCCGCCGAAAAGCATCGTTCGCATCCAGCCAGGCAACTCGCACATCTCGGGCGATCTGCACGGACAAATCCTGAACATCTTTGGCCGCCGCCGCCGCCCTGGACTCAGCTTCTTCGCGCCGAGCCTTGAACAGACCGCCGTTCAGAACTGGGATGTTCAGGTTGACGCCCGCCGCACTGTAAGTTTCGGGCAGCCGTTCATCCCGAATGGGCGCCACCCCAGCAACAGCGGAAGCAGTGAGAGTCGGATTTCGCAGCCGCTTTTCGGCTTCCGCATAACGATCCAGCGCCTCTCGATTAAGTTGCAACGCAGCCAGGTCCGGCCGCTCTCGCTTGGCCTGCTGGATCAAGCCGTCGACGTTCGGATCGAGCGGCGACGGCAGCGGCTCGTCAGTCAAAGAAAACGGTTGATCGTGATCGTAACCCATAGCAGCGGACAAACGCGCATGGCTGGCGGTGGCATCGTTTTCGGCGCGAAACAAGTCGAGTTCCGCTTGGGATTCGTTCACCTGAGCAAAGCTGACGTCGACTGTCGAGCGAAGCGAACTTTGCGCCAGCGCGCTTATTTGACGGAGAGTCACGCGGCGAAAGTCGAGGGTCGCCCGCGCAACCCTGAGAATGGACTCTGACGCCAGCGCGCGATAGTATGCTTGTTGCACTTCGACCAAAACCTGAGCGCCGGTATTCGTCACATTCCGGTTCTGGGAGGCAGCACGCAGCTTGGCGCTTTGCTCCAGGCTGGCGGTGCGTCCGAAATCAGTCAGCAGTTGATTCGCAACCAAATCTGAGGACTGACGGCTGTATATGCTGGACGTAGTTACAGCTCCCGCCGATAGAACCGAATTGCGCTCAGTGCCGACACCGGTGACATTGCCGGAGAGCGTCGGATAATAGGCCGAGCGAACCTGCTTAGTGACGTATCCGCTGGCTTGCGCCGCTAGTTCAGCCGACGCTATACGCGGGTGATTACGCAAGGCAACCTGCTGCGCTTCCATGAGCGACATGGTGCCCGGAGTCTGCGCCCACAGCACGGCGCCCGCCAGCGCGCTTCCGAGGGATGCCCGGACGAATAAATATCGAAGCTTCATCGAGGGGTTCCAACAGCCACCTTAAGCACCACCGTGTCTTGAGCTTCGATTAACCCGTCCGTCACCAAATCCTGCAGGAGCGGCAAGAGTGTCGCGATGTTTTGCTCGGTGTCAATGAACTCGATGCGAAGCGGCATGTGTCGGGCCCTCTCATTTCCTCCAGCCTGCGTATGCATGCGATGATGAGACCCAAAGCCCGCCTCTGGCCGCAGCACGGTTGCGCCGGCGACGCCTTGTCTGAACAGAAGCGAGAGAATCTCGCTGCTCAAATAGTCGCTTTCGGAACTCGTGTCTTCGTTTAGATGAATCGTGACCTTTTTCGCCGGGCCAATAGTGAGCACGCACGTAGTTCCCTTCTGGGGGCTATAGTCTACATATAGCGACGGGGCTGCAAAAGCACCAGTGAAGACTTTCTGAACATTTCCTGACGGCCAGGTCATAAAATCTTAAGGAAATCTTCATACTAGGCAACGGTTGATGCGTTGAATATAAGAGAGAGAAGGAACAGTGTGCGCATCCTGGTAATCGAGGACGAACAAAAGCTGGGCAAAGCTTTAAAGGAAGGGCTTCAGGCCGAACAATACGGCGTGGTGCTTGCTTATACCGGCGAAGAAGGGTTCTACCTCGTTCAAACGGAATCCTTCGATTTGGTGATTCTCGACGTCATGCTTCCCGGAAGGAGCGGCCTTGAGATCCTGAGCACCATGCGCCGGCACGGGTTAAAAACGCCGGTCCTCATGCTAACGGCCCGCGATGCCATCGAAGATCGGGTGCACGGCCTGGATACCGGCGCCGATGATTATCTCGTAAAGCCTTTTGCTTTTCCTGAGCTGCTGGCGCGCATCAGAGTGCTTTTTCGGAGAGGGGCGCCGGAGACCAGCCCTAAATTTCGAGTCGCGGACCTCGAGGTGGATGTGGTGGGTCGTTCGGTCACGCGCGGCGGCCTGGCGCTGGATCTCACCGCGCGGGAGTTCGAGCTGCTCGAATACCTCGTGCGTCATCTTGGCCACGTGGTCTCCCGTGAGATGCTGGCGCGCGATGTTTGGAAGGAAGCAGCCCGCCACACACCATTGGACAACGTTATCGACGTGCATGTGGCTCGGCTGCGGCGGAAAGTCGATGATCAATTTGACCGAAAGCTAGTCCACACCGTGCGCGGCGTCGGCTTCGTGGTGCGCGAAGAGCCCGTTTGATTATCGGCTGGGTGGGTACATGCTCGAACCGTACAACACATAGTTCTCGTAAGCCTTTTGCACTTCCGGGTCCTGAGCGAGGCGCTGGTGCAGAATCCAGATACCGTCCGTGTTGGCAATGAAGATTAGACCACGGCCGTCATCTCTGCTCATCGCTGTGACACCGGCGAATACTCGCGCCACCTTGGGGTTCTGGGGATCGGAAAAATCCATGATTGTGATCGTCCGGGGGGCTGCCGGAGCCGGCGACGCTGCCGGTTCGCTAGTCACAAGAGCAGCCGTACCCGCGACCAACGCGAGGCTGTCAGAACCGCTAGCCGGAGCCAAGCTGACATCGGCGAGAACAGCGGGTTGGCTGGTCTTCGTCACGTCGATCAGCGTGGCAGTCCGTCCGGCATTGTGCTCGGCATAAAGGTAATAACTGCTATAGTGCTGAGTTGCCAGGAACCTGTTCACGGGTCCACCGGTCAACGGGATATGCCCCACGACCTCGATTTCATCTTTCTGGACAGCTGGCGGAGCTTTAGGTTTCTTGTTTTTGGCGTAGATTGCCGGCGCAAATACCGCTAAGCCCGCCAATAGCACAATGGACGACAATCGATAGCACTTGGTTCGCATGAGACTCTTTCGCACGTCTCGTTTTTAGCATCGAAGGGACGGTTTTGCGCCTTAAGTTTCCCTGACATTTCTCTGAAGCCGCCGGTCAGAAAGCATTCAGCGAACTGTCACTTGCGCTTGTGCCACGGCGAAGCTATAAGGAAGAGAGCGCAAATGTCAGTTGCTCAACGACGAGAATGAATAGATGGATACGGCCGATCGCGCGATATCTGCGCCCTAGGCACGTCCGAACACGGCTGACGCTCTGGTATGTTTTTGTTCTGGCGGGCGTGCTGTTGCTTTCCTGGGGCCTGACAGCCTCGTTCTTGTTTCTTCAATTGCGAAGCCAGCTTGATCACTACGCCATCCAGGACATCGAGACCGTGGAAGGGCTTCTTTCCTTCGGCCCGGGCGGAGCCCTGACGCTGCGCGAGGATTATCACAACCATCCGGAATCCAAACAGGTGCTCGAACGCTATTTGGAGGTTCTATCGCCTCAAGGCGGCGTCCTGTATCGTAACCAGCGGCTGGCTGGTCAAGCTCTCGGCGGCAATCCGATCCCTGGCGAAGGCGAAGGTGGATATTCAAGCCGCTCCGCGCGCCTTCAAGACGGAACACCCGTGCGAATGGTGAGCCGCCGTCACACTCTGGACGGCCGACCGCTTCTGCTCCGCTTGGCTTACAGCGAGAAACCTATCTGGGCGCGCTTTGAAGAATTGGCCGTGGCATCGGTGCTGGCCATGCCGGTGGTATTGGCGTTAGCCGGCTTTGCGGGCTATTTGCTCGCCCAGCGAACACTCGCCCCGTTGGAGATAATGGCTCGCCGCGCGGAACAGATCACCTCGGAGCGCCTTCACGAGCGTCTGCCCAACGCGGAAACCGGCGACGAACTTGGACACCTGGCGCGGATATTTAACAGCCTGCTTGCGCGGCTGGAACAGTCTTTCGAGCAATTGCGGCGCTTCACTTCAGATGCGTCGCACGAGTTGCGGACGCCGCTTACGTCCATTCGGAGCGTTGGCGAAGTTCGGCTCCAGAACAACGGTAGCTCCGACGAATACCGGGATACCATCGGCAGCATGCTTGAGGAAGTGAATCGGCTCACTGCGCTCATTGACAGTCTCCTGACCATTTCCCGCGCTGACGAGGGCCGTATCCAATTACATCCGACCGTGTTTTCCGCAATGGATCTGGCACGCGAAGCAGTGGGGTTGTTCGACGTGCTGGTAGAGGAGAAGCACCAGAAGTTAGTAGTCGAGGGAAATGAAGATGTAAGCGTGAAAGGGGATCGCGTCTTTCTTCGGCAGGCGCTGGTAAATGTGATTCATAATGCCGTGAAGTACTCACCGGTCGGCGGGACGATATTTGTGCGCGTAAAGCACGAGCCTGCGGGTAGCCTTCGCTTGGAGGTTGCCGATAACGGTCCCGGTATCGCGTCCGAACATTCAGCGAGAATTTTCGACCGCTTCTACCGGGTGGATGAATCCCGGTCGCGGGGGCCAGGCGGAGCAGGCCTGGGACTCTCGATAGCTCAATGGGCCGTTCGCATGCACGGTGGAGACATTCAACTTCTCCCGACCCCGGCCGGCTGCACTTTCCAAATCTGCCTGCCACCGGCATCGAACGCCTGAGCACGCCTTAATGGCATTAACGACTCAGGACGGGGACCCACCGGCTATTTTCTCGATGACTCGTCGGTTTGTTTGTGCGGCTTCGTGTCGCCGCGCTTCAAGGGACTCTTATCTTCCGTTATCTGAGCCCTGCAGCAGTTCGGGGACGATCCGTTGCAGATGAGTGTGACAGCCCCCTCTTTGGGCATCCGCATTACATTGTGTGCAGGCACGGCATAGTGGCCGCCGTTTTCCACGCGCACATTACAACCTGCTCGCAATACACTTCCGGGCGCGTCGACGGCTTCGCAAGCGAGGACCGTGCCTTGCGGAAGCGTGCGGGTCTCGATGTGGTCTTTCGCGCCAGGCTGACCGCCCCAACTTGTCATGGCGCCAGGCATTTGTTCCATCGTGCAAGCTGGCCCCTGGGCATTCAAATTCAATGTCCCACATGCAACCAGCGCCAGCAACCATCGATTTCTCATTCTTTTTGGATCTCCTGTTCTATTCCGTATGAGATGAATCCATGCTCCCCAAGCACGGCGATCCAGCTCATCCAGACTACTTCATGCTCGTATTGTTTTTAGCATGGAAAGGAACCTTTTTAGCCTTAAGTTTCTCTGACGTTTTTCTGACAATCACGTCAGAGACCGCTCAGAAGGTCATCAGTGTTGTCCTGAAGCTGGCCGACGGTGATCTGGCATTGAAGAAGCCGGTGGTTTAGCAGAATGTCGCCGGTGAAAAGAAATTTGTCGAGGCCCAGCTATACGATCGGTTGTGTTGCAAACTTCCGTGGGCCCTGGCTGACAACGTGAAAGAATCGGGAAATGCCTACGCGATCGAAGATCTTCAAGTGGCGGCAAACAGAACCGGCGCTCATTCTCTAAGCGGTCCGCTGGTATCTTCGATATTCTCTCTCGCTTTGCGATGTTGAGGAGCTACTCGAGGAACGCGGTCTGGAAGCCGATCATACGGCGGTCTGGCGATGGGTGCAGCGTTACGGCAACAAGTCGTGGCGGGTCGATGAAGCCCACCTTCGGGTAAAAGGCCGCTGGTGCTACCTGTACCGGGCGATCGATTCCGCGGGTGCCACCATCGATTTCCTATTGTCGGCATTGCGCGATGCCAATGCCGCCAAACGGCTGTTTCGCAACGCGAGCGATCTATCTCATCCTCAACCCCTAAAGAAGG
>Ga0182024_10024723_pt1 | contig 10655 bp, 11 predicted proteins | sample P32metaG_FD_120480 | JGI IMG/M metagenome (GOLD analysis project Ga0182024, IMG submission 120480) | Permafrost microbial communities from Stordalen Mire, Sweden - P3-2 metaG (Illumina Assembly) | ecosystem: Environmental > Terrestrial > Soil > Wetlands > Permafrost | place: Sweden: Stordalen...
AACAAGCAGTACGGGCTGGCGCAGATTCCCAAAGTAGTCGGCGGCGCGAATCCGCCGAGCGGACGCGCGGCGGCGGGGCTTTACGCGCAGATTGTATCGAAGGTCGTACCGGTGAGCTGCACACGGGCGGCCGAAATGGTGAAGCTGCTCGAAAACATCTTCCGTTGCGTAAATATCGCGCTCGTGAACGAATTGAAGCAACTTAGCCTGCGCATGGGGCTCGATATCTGGGAAATCATCGACGGTGCGGCGACGAAACCTTTCGGCTTCATGCCGTTCTATCCGGGACCCGGACTCGGCGGGCACTGCATTCCCGTGGATCCCTATTACCTTTCGTGGAAGGCTCGGGAATACGATTTCGCAACTCGGTTTATCGAACTGGCCGGTGAAGTGAATACGGCAATGCCGTACCACGTCGTCGATGCCGTAGCTTCTGCGCTGAACGACCGGGAAAAGAGCCTGAAGGGTTCGAAGGTTCTGCTGCTCGGAGTGGCGTATAAGAAGGATGTCGACGATTTGCGCGAATCGCCGTCCTTGAAGCTTCTCGAACTGCTCACGGCTCGCGGTGCACTGATGGACTACAACGACCCCTACTTTCCGGCGCTGCACAAGATGCGCCATTACGATTTCTCGAACATGAAATCAGTCGAGCTTACGCCCGAGCATCTTGGAAGCTACGACTGCGTGCTGATCGCCACCGATCACTCGAGCTACGATTATGAGTCCATCGCGAAGCACTCCAAGCTGCTCGTCGATACGCGCAATGCAACCAGACGCATAAAACAAAATCGAGAAAATATTGTGCACTGCTGAATCGACGGATGCCCGCGCAACTTCATCGGCTTTGCGCGTGAACCGAGCAGGCAGCATTCAAAACAGCCGTAAGGGGATGTTTACTGAAAAACATTCGGGCCTCGATAGTTCTTTTGCCGTAGAGGCTCCGGAAAGCTAGGCTGACCAGATCATGCGGGCACCACTGCCACCACAGAAAGAGAATCAGACGACCTGGGCAGCCGATGCGGGACGGCGCAGGAGCATGCGGGTTCTCTTGAGTGTGCCGATTTTGGTAAGCGGCAAGTTACCCGAAGGTCAGGAATTCAAAGAAGACACACGAACCCTGGTTGTGAACGCTCATGGGGCGCTGATTGCGCTGAATGCTCCGGTAACCGCGGACCAGTTAATCACGGTTGCCAACAAGTCGACACAGCAGTCTCTGGATTGCCGCATCGTTTATTTAGGGAGAGCCCAAGACGGGAAAACCCAAATGGGAATTGAGTTCCTCAAACCCTCTCCGGCATTTTGGCAGATCGATTTTCCACCCGAAGACTGGGTTGCGCCGGAAAACTGAACCGGACGCGAGGCTCCCTAAGAAACCCCGAAAGTTATTGTGAGGCCGAGTTCAATCCGGCGCGAACGCTTCCGAAAGGAAGTTCGGCCTGGATTTGAACGGGGGTGCGCGCTGCGTCATTCGCGAGCCAGATGATAAACCTGATCGGGACTTCCTTACCGTTCTGCGCCAGATGAACAGAAATGCGCGCCGCTGAAAAACCGCCGGCCGGCACGACGACGGCGTCGCCCGCGGCCTCGATCTTCGCTGTCATATTGTAGATGTCGCGGCCATCATAAATCGGCGCGCGGAGTTCAGGAGCGCGTTGCCAATCGACACTTCTGAGCGAATAAAAAGCGCCGAGCGGGTCGCGCGTCCCCGGGAGGACTACGATCACCGGGCCAGGTGCGCGCAGCGTCTGGCCTGAGGGAACGAGATGCAACACCTGATCCTGTTTTCGTCCCAGCTCATTCAGATACGTCTCATACTGGTGACTTTCGAGGGTCACGCGGTCGGTGTAGGAATCGAATTCGTCGTCGATCGCGAAGAGCGAATGCACCGGACTCACGGTGTGGATCGAAGCTCGAAAATGCCACGTGGGCCAACTGAAAAGATTCCGCTTCTCGGGGACGCTTACTTGTACGGAAGCGGCGCTGGAGAAAGCGGCCCAGGAGACTCGGTAATTCAGAGTTTCGCCGACGCGAAAGGGCCGCGGCACTTCCTTCACCGGGTTCGGCGCGGCCTTGGGCGGAACCGATTTGCGGTGTGGCGTTTGCGCCTCAACTGCGGGGAGCAACACGAAGCGGCTCGCCATTGGGAAAACGAGGATAAAGAGGATTGCCATCGAAACCAGCGCAAATTTTCGTGTCAATCGTTCTTGAATTTCTTTCATCGCGACGGATTCGAGCCCTTTTGGCGGGGGCGGTGTTGAGCTAAAAGCACAGGCCGGCGTCATGATTCTTGCCCGCCCGTGCACCACCAGATTATAGTCAAGCGTACCTCATAGGAAGGGCGCAAACCATAGAACCCGGGTTTTGTTGCGAAAGGCGCTGCTGTCCCCCGGCGTTCCAAAGGAGGAATCCCCGAATGCGTTACCTGGTAACCGGTGGCGCCGGCTTTATCGGCTCAAATATGGTCGATGAACTCGTGCGGCGGGGCCACGACGTGACTGTACTGGATGACCTCTCGGCCGGGAAAGAGGAAAACCTCGCGGGCGTTCGCGGCAAGATCGATTTCCGCATCGGAAATATCATAGATCTCGCCGCGGTGCAGTCTGCGTGCCACGGCGTCGAGTATGTGATTCACCTTGCGGCGCGTACTTCCGTGCCCAAATCGGTGAAAGACCCCGTGGAAACAAATAAGATCAACATCGACGGCACTCTCAACGTGCTGGTGGCTGCCCGCGATGCGAAGGTGCGGCGTTTTGTGTATGCGGCGTCTTCCTCCGCGTACGGCGAGACACCCACCCTGCCTAAGATTGAGACGATGCAGCCCGATCCGATTTCTCCTTACGGGGTTACGAAGTATGTGGGAGAGCTTTACGCGCAGGTTTTCGGCCGCGTATACGGGCTGGAAAATGCGTGCGTGCGATACTTCAACGTATTCGGGCCGCGGCAGGATCCCACCTCGCAATATTCCGGAGTGCTTTCGCGTTTTATGCTGGCGATCCTCGATGGCGAACAACCAGTGATTTACGGAGACGGTGAACAAACCCGCGATTTCACGTACATCGAAAACGTCGTGGACGAAACGTTGCGAGCCTGCGACGCCAGCGGAGTCTCCGGAAAGGTTTTCAACGGCGGGACGGGAGTTCGCATCACGCTGAACGAAGTCCTGAAGCTACTTGCAAAAATAACCGGGCGCAAAATTCAGCCGCGCTACGACCCTCCGCGCGAGGGAGACATCCGCGACTCGCAAGCCGACATTTCACTGGCACGTGGCATGCTCGGGTACGAGCCCCGGGTTCATTTTGAAGAGGGCTTGAAGCGAACGTGGGAATGGTACCAAGGCGCATACGGCGAGAAAGGCGTGCACCAGCGGAGCCCTCTCGGCAAATAATCAGCGGACGCCGCTGAGGTGTGCGGGCAGCTCGAGGAGGCTGTCGAGCATCAGGTCCGGCGGATGAATTCGAAGGCTTTCGGTACCGAGCCCGTAACTCACACCGCAGGCCCAAATTCCAGCATTGCGGGCGGTGCGGACGTCCACATCGGAATCGCCTATCATCATGGCTTCGTGGGCGGCTGCGCTTAAGTCACGCAGGAGGACGGTCACGCCGGTAGGATCGGGCTTCTTTTTCTCAAAGCTGTTGCCGCCGTAAATAAAGCGAAAGTACCGCGAAAGGCCGAGCCCGTCGATGATCGCTTGGCTGAATCGTACCGGTTTGTTGGTAAGGATAGCCATCGGATGGGACGCCAATAGCTCTAAGCCTTCACGAACGCCCGGGTAAGTCACTGTATTGTCAAGCATATGCTGTCGGTAGTAAGACAAGAAATAGGCCAAACCCTTGTCCGCTTCCGAATCGGTGACGCCTTCGCCAAGGGCTCGCCGCACAAGCAAAGGAGCGCCATCCCCGACATAGCTGTAGATCGTTTCGTGCGAGAGTGGCCGGCGGCCCATATGTTCGAGCATGGCGTTGACTGAATGGGCGAGGTCGAGCTTCGAATCGATCAATGTTCCATCAAGGTCAAAGATCAGGACGCGGACACCGACAAAGTCGTGGTTGTGATGACGCATCGTGTGATAGTTGCAGAACGTCCATTCTATGGGAGGCCTGCTGGAGTTGTCATGTCTGACGGTCGATATGTATCTCGACAATCACTCACGGCATCCAACAGAGTTTTGACCGGGCATTTTCGCGAAACCGGATGCGAGTCGCTTCGTTGACACCACTCTTTCGCGGCTGCTAGATTGGATTGTTTGTGCCACTGAGGATATTCAAACTGAGAACGCCATGGGTGGTTGGGATTGCTTGCGCAGCGATGTTTTTTTCGATCGGGTGCTCGATGAGCCAGAAGACGGTCGTGAAACCGTCGCAGGCGCCGGTCGCGCTTCAAAGCGCGTCCAGAGATGAACTCATCCAGCGGTATAACCAGCAGGCGAACGACATTACTTCGCTGAATGCTTCGGTGACAATGCAGCTGACGGCCGGATCAGCCTATACCGGCACGATCGAGCAATATCACGAAATCACCGGATTCATCCTGGCGCAGAAGCCCGCGAGCATCCGGGTGATCGGGCAAATACCACTTGTCGGCAAGAACATCTTCGATATGGAAAGCGACGGAAGCACGTTCCGAATTTTTGTGCCGTCGAAAAACCAATTTATCGTGGGACCCGCAAGCCTGGAAAGGCCTTCCGAAAAGCCGATCGAGAATCTTCGGCCACAACATTTGATCGACGCGATGTTCTGGCAGCCGATTCCGGCTCGCGTTCCCGTTCTATTCGAGGAAGCGACCGAGGATAACAAAGGCTATTATGTTCTGATCGTCGCGCGCCCGGCGAGCTCCGCGGAACCCGCGAAAACGACGGCGGCGGCAAATGACGCATGGGAAATCGACCGCAAAATCTGGGTCGATCGGAAGGATTTGAATTTCACAAGAATCGAGACCTACGATTCCGATGGGAAAGCTATCTCGGACATCCGTTATACCGGATGGGAAATGTTCGGGACGGCGAAGTATGCGCGGCAGATTGCCCTGTCTCGGCCCGTGAATGACTATCAAATTCAGATTGGAATAACCAAGCTAACCGTGAACGAACCAATCACTGCGGACCGCTTCGAATTGAACCAGCCGGAGGGGACCGAGCTCGTCCAGGTGGGCGAAAACACCAAGGAGTCGCGGCCTTGATTCGTTACATGGTACTGCAGAATGTCCTTCACCGCCCGATACGTACCCTGATCACCGTGATCGGAGTTGCCGTCGAAGTAACTCTCGTGATTCTAGTGGTCGGACTGACCACGGGACTGCTCACCGAATCAGCCAAGCGCACCGAAGGAGTAGGCGCTGACGTGATGGTGCAGCCGCCGTCGGCGTCCGTGTTCATGGCATTCAGCGGCGCACCCATGCCGATTGTAATCGGGGACAAACTGCAGCAACTCAAATACGTGCAAGCGGTCGCGCCCGTGCTGGTGCAGTTCAATTCTGTGAACGGGCTCGATGTCGTTTACGGAATTCAGCCGGACACTTTTCGGGCGGTCTCCGGAGGCTTCGTATTCCTTCAAGGCCACGAACTGCGGGGACCAGACGACATATTAGTGGACGATATTTACGCTCGCGGAAAGAAAATAAAAGCGGGGCGGAATCTCTTCATCCTGGAGCACAATTTTCACGTGGCGGGAATTGTGGAACACGGCAAGGGCGCCAGGCTATTCGTTTTGATGTCCGCCTTGCAGGAAATGTCCGGAGCGCACGATAAAGCATCCGTGTTCTTCATCAAGTGCGACCGTTCCGACGAGACAGCCGCCGCGATAGATGAAATCAAGTCCCTCCTGCCCGGCTACGAAGTGCGGCCCTTGAAGGATTATTTATCGCTCATGACGTCGTCCACGCTGCCCGGCCTTGGACCGTTCATCAACATCATGATCAGCGTTGCCGTGGCCATCGGATTTCTGGTTATTTTTCTCTCGATGTATACGACGATCATCGAGCGCACCCGCGAAATCGGCGTGCTGAAATCCCTGGGAGCGTCGAAAAAATATATTGTGGAACTCATCCTCAGCGAAACGACACTGCTGTGCCTCATCGGAATCGGCGCCGGCATAGGACTGAGTTACCTGCTGAAGACGATTGTTATCAGCATTTTTCCTACCATGACGATCCTGATTACTCTCCGGTGGATCGGCATCTCCGGAGCAATCGCGATTGTAGGCGGGCTGCTCGGTGCTTCTTATCCCGCGTGGATAGCGAGCCGCAAGGATCCCGTCGAAGCACTCGCCTACGAGTAAATCCCGCCTTCGTCCCATCCAGATGCGGCTATGCAGACGCCGCAAAGCCGACTAGAATATTTCTATCCGCCGGGGCGTGTCGTTCGTACGGGAGCGTTATTGGAGCCGATACTCAAGACCGAAAATCTCTGGAAGGTTTATCGCACCGGCAAAATGGACGTGCCAGCGCTACGCGGCGTCAACATCGAGATTTTCTCCGGCGAATTCGTTTCGATTATGGGCCCATCGGGATGCGGGAAATCCACTATGCTGCACGTGATGGGGGGCTTGGCGCAAGCAACCCGAGGACGCGTATTGCTCGACGGAAATGACCTAGCAGCAATGAGCGACGCAGCGCGGACGAAGCTGCGCCAACACAAGGTTGGATTTGTCTTCCAGCGCTTTAATTTGCTTCCCACGTTGGACGCGTATCACAATATTGCGCTGGCTCAGAATATTCGCGGGAACGGATTCGATCCTCACCGGTTTGAAGTGGTAGCGAACCTGCTGGGCTTGAGCCAGAGGCTGCGCCATAAGCCTTCCGAGCTTTCAGGCGGCGAACAGCAGCGTGTAGCGCTTGCTCGCGCAATCATAGGCGAGCCGAAAATTGTGCTTGCGGATGAACCGACGGGAAATCTCGACACGAAAAGTTCCGACGGTGTACTTTCCCTGCTGCGCCGGCTCAACAAGGACCTTGGCCAGACAATCGTGATGATCACGCACAACCCGGAAGCGGCGACATACGGCGATCGAGTGCTGCACATGCGCGACGGATTGGTGGTTGACGGCTCGACGGTTCACTAACATGGCGAGAATACGGCAAGGATTGGTTCGCACGGTGTTCTGGTCGTACGAACGCGGCAGCTGGCCCTACGATCTGATGGTGGTGGCAATCGTCGCATTCGTGCTGCTGACGCCGAGGAAATGGTTCCACGACCGGCCGCGCTCGAGCGATTTCGAGGAGTCCGGCGTACAACTCGTATCGCAGAATTCCGGCAACCAGACGCGCACGTACCGTCTCGATGCAAAAGTTCTGTCGCCTGAAAAGCGCTCCGCGCGAGCGACCCCCGAGCTCGAGCGCGAAACACACGATATTCTGAGCAGAAATGTGCAGGATCTGCAGGACCACACGTTCCAAGTTCTCCAGATTGACCCCGTGCAGAACGGCGACGGCACGGTGATCTATTACGAGGTTACCGTCCGTCCTTAGTTGCGCGATGCCGGCGCGATGTCGTCCAAAATAATCTTTCCCGAAAGAATCCAAGCATGCCGCTCGACCAGTAGCTCCGACGCTGTGTGCTATGATCGTTTTTTTAAGTCGAAGTTGCCGGCTGTATTGAAAGGAAACCTTTGAAACGGCGGCGTATAGCGATTCTGGCGGTCGTGTGGATGGGTATTGGAGCGGCACTTCCTTTCGCCGCATCCAAAGCGCAAAATCGCGGGCCGTGGACGCTCGAAGACGTTCTCAAAAAGCTCGATAGCGAGTCCGGCAGTTTTCGCGGCCTGTCCGCAAATGTGGAGCGCACGAAAGTTACGGTGGTGGTTAATGATCGCTCAACTGATAAAGGCACCGTCCTGGTGAAAGGCGACAAAATGCTCCTGCAGATGGAGGCGCCGGATGCGCGCACCGTGCTGAAAGCGGGCGATACGCTTTATGTTTATACGCCGGGGCTGAAGCGAGTCGAAGAATACAGCCTTGGCAAGAACCGAGCTCTCGTGGATGAATTTCTGCTGCTGGGCTTCGGCACTCCCGGACAACAGCTTCAGCAGGGCTACCAGGTAAGTTTAGTGGGAGAGCCGGCGCTGGACGATAAGAAAACCGTTGAACTCGAACTCGTTCCGAAAGAACAATCCGTGAAGAACCAGTTTTCAAAAATCCAAATCTGGTTCGACGAAATGAACTGGCTCCCCATCCAGCAGCAGCTTTATGAGACTGGTTCGGGTGATTACTCCATCGTCCACTATACGAACATGATGAAGAATCCTCGGATTGAGGATTCGCAGTTCAAGCCGCACTGGCCGAAAGGCACGCAGACCATAAAACCGCAAGGATAGGCGTCGCTCGGGCGCCAGCCCTTGTTGTCCGAATAGTATCTGGAAGTTCTCAAGCGGATTTACCCTTGTTACGCCGTTCGACCTGAAATTTGGCACCGTTCGCATTTGACGACTTCGATTCGCGCTCGAGCAAAGCCTGTTTCCGAGCAATCCCCCAACGGTACCCGGCGAGATTGCCGTCCTTGCGCACGACTCGATGACAAGGCACCACAAGGGAAACGGGGTTCGTCGCACACGCGCGGGCGACCGCACGAGTTGCTGTGGGCTTCCCGATTGAGCGAGCCACTTCAGCATACGTTCGCGTGATACCGGGAGGAATGCGCCGCAGTTCGTCCCACACGCGGTTCTGGAAGGCAGTTGCCTGAACGTCTCTCGGCAAGTCGAGATGTGGATCTTGTCCGCGCAAATGCGCGAGGATATTCTTTGTCCAAACTTGCAGGTGGCCGTTCGACTCCGTCCGGATGTTGGCCCGGGGATATTCTTTCCGGAGCGCGGATTCGAGAGCGGCATCGGCGTCTCCCATATAGACCGCACTGATGCCGCGGTCGGTAGCACCGACGAGAACTCGGCCAAGCGGCGAACTGACGATTGTGTAACGAATGTTCATGCCCGCTCCACCGCGGCGATACGTATTGGGAGTCATCCCCAGATGCGCGTGAGCGTGCTCGTAGAGGCGGCTGCTCGAGCTGAATCCAGCTTCGTACAACGAGGTTGTCACGTTATTTCCTTTCCGAAGATGCGATTTCAGCCGCCGGATTCGCTGCGCATGCGCATACTGCCGAGGCGTGATGCCCATGACGTTGCGAAATGCGCGCTCCAGCTGATAGGGGCTCATTTTTTCGGACGCGCTGAGCGTGGCAAGCGTGAGCCGCTTGGCCGCGCCGCCCGAGTCAAGATTAAGATTCAACTGGGAATCGATCTCGCGGCATATTCGCGCCACCGATTGGACTCTTGGATCGAGGACATCAGCGGTGCGCGACCGGCATCTGCGACAGGGGCGGAAGCCGTTTTGCTCGGCAGCGCCGGGAGTTTGGAAGAAATCCACCTGTTCTCGTCTCGGCTTGCGCGAAGCGCACGAAGGCCGGCAGTAAATGCCCGTCGAACGAACCGCGTACACAAACTTTCCGTCCGATTTTCGATCGCGGCTTTGCACCGCGCGCCAGAGCGCGTCCTGGATGGGGGACGCGGTCCTGCGCGGCGAATAATTTTGCTTCGCCTTTTTTCGTCGCCGCGCTTTCATAATGTGAACTTACAGAATTCCGGCGCGCTGAGCTATCCGATTCTTGCGTCGAACTTTCGTTTTCCAATTGGGAATTTCGGCGTGGCGGTAAATCGACGCGCTTTCGCGGATGTGCTCTAAGAGTCACGGGCCCCTGAAGATGAGGCGAATGCCGGCTTGACTGGCTGTGCTCGCCACATGCATCCTAGCGGGCATCCATTTTGGCAGGGGCATTCGTTGGCAGTTACTTGGGGGAACGCAAATGGGGGCTGCTCCAGAACGACAAGAGCAGCAGGCATCAGTCTCGCCGCTGCGTAATCTTGAAAACCGCACAGAAGCAGTAGCATCTGTTTCGGGAAATAAACCCGGGCCTCGGCGCTTTGCCAGGGTCCCGACTCACGCCATAGGCGTGGCGCGGGAGCGCAGACGATATCCGCGCGCATCTCTGTGTTTGCCGCTGCGGCTTACCCGCGTCGGCGAAGCAACAGAGCCAATTTCCATAACTCTCGTTACGCGGAACATCAGCTCGAGCGGGATTTTTTTCCTGGCGCCGCGGGAATTGGAACCCGGAACCGCCATCGAACTCGAGGTTGCGCTCATCGACCGTCCTCTCGGACAGGGCCGGGTTCAGATGTGCACGGCCGCTCATATTGTCCGCTCCGAGGATTCGGAGGCTCCGGGCTGGCGAGGCTATGCCGCAAGCTTCGATGATTTCGCGTTAGAACGCGACGACGTAATTCCGCTTCGGTATCGCACCGCCTGACGATCAACGGGCAGCCTGGCTCAATTGACGAACAGAAGCGACCTGATTCGAGACGCACCGGATAATTTCAGGCGCGATCTGATCGAGCGGCAGAATTTTCTCGGCGAGCCCGGCGCGTGCCGCAAACCTGGGCATACCCCAAACAACGCTGCCGGCTTCATCTTGCACGATAATGCGCGCACCACTCACCGCGAGCGATTGACATCCTTTGGAGCACAAGCGACTAAGCGAACTAACTTGGGAGGGCAAATCGTTCGAGGCGTGCGATGGGGAAGCGAGTTCGCGCGACTCTCGCGGCAGCAACTGGGGCCGGGGTAAACACATAGAAACAGATGTGTAATGAACGGCCGGCTCGGATTGGAGAGTC
>Ga0182024_10024724_pt1 | contig 10655 bp, 11 predicted proteins | sample P32metaG_FD_120480 | JGI IMG/M metagenome (GOLD analysis project Ga0182024, IMG submission 120480) | Permafrost microbial communities from Stordalen Mire, Sweden - P3-2 metaG (Illumina Assembly) | ecosystem: Environmental > Terrestrial > Soil > Wetlands > Permafrost | place: Sweden: Stordalen...
CAGGTCCTCCCGCCGAGGAGGCCATAGAGACATGAGCGTCGCTCCCAACCCCCGAGCCGCGAGAGGAGGTTCACACGAAATAACGACCGCAGCTTGACAGGAGGCCTTTCTTCATAGAGACGAATCTCGACAGCCCGGGCCGACCGCGCCGGGACAACTGCTTTGCCATGGGGAAAGGAGGCGTCTCCGGCGCGCCTCGCGAGGCGCCTGGTCCTCGTCCAGAGCGGTCGTCTTGTCGCCGCGATGCGATGCGCCCGCTTCGCCACGAAGGCAGGTGAACCCCCCCTTAAGCTCGATCGGCGGCCAAGCGACGCGATCGACCCCCAAGGGCGCGGTCAAGCCGGATCAGACCGATGCAGGTTGACACCTCGGCGGCTTATGCATAGATTGTCTAGGTATGGCGTCCGGCGAGGTTCAGGGGCATGTCGATGGGATGCTGCTGGCGGTCTTGAGCGGCGGCCCGCTGCACGGCTACGCGGTCACAGAGGAGCTCAGGCGCCGCAGTGGTGGCGAGTTCGATCTGGCGGAGGGCACGATCTACCCAGCGCTGCATCGCCTGGAGTCCTCGGGTCTGTTGGCCAGCAGCTGGGAGGTGGTCGACGGTCGTCGGCGGCGCGTGTACGCGCTCTCGAGCTCCGGTCGGCGTGCGGTTGTGGACCGCCGGGCTAGCTGGCGGGCGTTCAGATGTGCCGTGGACGCAGTGTTCGGTAGCGAGGCGCTCGAGGCCGGCTGATGGACACACCCGATCCAATTGGTGCGTATCTCCGCGAGCTGAAGCGCGAGCTTCGTGTGCGGGGAAGGGCGCGGCGGCGGATCCTCGCCGAGGTTCGCGCGCACCTGCTCGACGCCGCCGAAGCCGAGCGGTCGAGGGGCGCTGAGGAGGGCGTCACTGCCGAGCGTGCGGTTGTCCGTTTCGGCCTCGCCGCTGAGACCGCGCGTCAGTTCAACATGCATGCGGGTCGCCGCGGGGCGGTCCTCCGGCGAGCGCTGGTGCCCTGGATCGCTGCGGTCGCGCTGACCTCGATGGCGACCGCGACAGTTTGGGCGTCCCACGCCGGCCCAGCCCCGCCGCAGCAGGCTGTTGCTCATCCGGCCCCGCGACAACGCTGTGTCCAGCGTGCCGTCGCGTTTTCCCCGGTGCAAGCTCGGCTCGACGTTCCCCGAGCATCCGTCCCGACTCCGTCGCGAACGCGAGCCGTGTGTGGCGCGCGGCACGCGAACACGCGATGAGTCCTCGGCCACCGCGCTGCCAGCTTCGCGTCGGCTCATGCCAGCGAGCAGCTGATGTGATGACCGACTCAAGGCGACCAGCGCCGGGCCTTGACGTGAAGCGATCGAAATCGGCCACGAGTCCGATCGTGGAGCTGGTCTTGATCGTCGTCGTGGCGCTCGGACTCGCGTTCGGCATCCAGGCGTTCATCGTCAAGCCGTACCGCATTCCCAGCGGCTCGATGGAACCGACCCTGATCGAAGGGCAGCGCGTGCTGGTCAACCGCATCGCCATGGACTTCAGCGAACCGCATGTCGGCGGGATATACGTGTTCCATCCTCCCGAAGGCGCTAAGCAGGAGGCGTGCGGGCCGACGCCCCACGTGGTCAAGCTCGGCGGCGCAGCGTGCTCGCAGCCGGTGCCCCGGAAGTCGAGCGAAAACTTCGTCAAGCGTGCCGTCGCCGGCCCCGGAGACGAAATCTACGTCACCGAAGGGCACGTCTTCCGCAAGCCCGCCGGCACGAGCAGGTTCGTTGCGGAGAAGGACTCCTACATCAAAGCCTGCGGCTCAAGCACGGAGTGCGACTTCCCCAAGCCGATCAAAATCCCGCGCGGCCACTGGTTCATGATGGGCGACAACCGCGGCGACTCCGACGACAGCAGGTACTGGGGACCCGTCCCCACTGGATCGATCATCGGGCAGGCCATCGCCACCTACTGGCCCCCCGACCGCATCGGGATCTTCTGAGCACACCCCCCCGGACGCGCCTGAGCCTCGTCCTGAGCGATAGCGACCGACCAAGTACCCAGTACCCTCGCTTGACTGCGGAAGCAGCGGTCGAGGCGTCCAGATACGCACCCTCGGTCGCCGCAAGGCGGCCGCCCAACCGCGCCTACGGGATACTGACTTGACAATGTCTGCGGAGTCCACGACCCCCGACTTGGTCGAGCTGACACGCAGAAGCATCGAGGTGGCCGAGGACATCGAGGCAGCCCTGAGTTTCTACGCTCCCGACGCTGTCTGGGACGCATCGCCCTGGGGGATGGGCGTCTTCGAGGGCCAGACAGCCGTGCGAGGCTTCTTTGAGGACTGGCGCAGCTCATACTCCGACATTGAGCGGAAGGCCGAGGAGATTCGGGATCTCGGCAACGGACTCACATTCGCCGTGATATTGCAGAAGGCGCATGTTGTCGGGAGCAGCGGTTCCGTTCAGCTTCGCTACGCATCTGTCGCCGAATGGATCGACGGTTTGATCGTGCGCAACACGACCTACACCGACCTCGACCAGGCCCTTGCTGCCGCCGAACGCCTCGCGCAGGAGCGAGGGTAGGGGATGTCGTTTTTCGAGGACACGAGGGTATTCGGCAGTCCTTTCGCCTGCGATTGGGGGATCTTGCCGGTCACGAAGGTGAAGCGCTTGATCGGGTTGATGCGGGCGAGCGGGTCGTGGTTACCGTCGTGGATCGTGCTGTGAGCAAGCGAAGCGCCGCACGTGTCGAGCGCATCCACGGCCAAGTCTCGACCTTCCGGGCGGGGGTGGCCTGGTGGGCATCGGTCCGGTCAGCAAATCGCTCATCGAGAACCCGAGCCGCCCAGGTCCTTTCGTCTCATCCAGAGCACGGGCCTAGGCGGGTAGGATGCGCGCGAGCAGCCTGGGGACATCCCTGATCGAGTCCACGATCGCGGTCGGCGTGACGCGTGCTGTCAGGGCGTCCTCGCGGTACTTGCCGGTCCTCACCAGCACCCCGGGCAGGCCGGCCGCCATCGCCCCGCCAACGTCGGCCTCGAGGTCGTCGCCGACCATGACTCCGCGCTCCAGCCCCAAATCAGCCATGGCGGCCAGGAAGAAGGCGCGCGCGGGCTTGCCGACGGTCACCGCCTCACGCCCGCTCGCGTACTCGAGGGCGGCGGCGTAGGCGCCCACGTCGAGTGCCAGCCCGTCGGCCCGGCGCCAGTAGCGGTTGTGCTGCAGCGCCACGAGCTCGGCTCCGTCCATCAGCGCACGGAAGACGTCGTTGAGAACCTCGGGCGTGAAACCGTCGCCGAGATCGCCCAGGACCACCGCGTCGGTGTGCGCTCCCGGGGCGGCGCTCTCGAGCGCGGCGAGATCCTCGCGCAGCCCCCCACTGACGAGCACCGTCACAAACCGATATCCGCGCTCGTGGCAGTGGCGCTCGGCCATCGCCGCCGGTGTGAGCAGTTCCTCGAGGGAGACGTCGAACCCCATCCCGACCAGGTGCTCGCGGACCGCCCGCCGGGACCGCGACGTGGTGTTCGTCAACAGCCGCACGCCCGCACTCAGCTCGCGCAGCTCCGAGAAGGCCTGTTGGGCTCCCTCGATCGGCTCATCGCCTACGTAGAGGACTCCGTCGATATCGAGCAGAACGCCGAATGGGCCGTGCTTCCGAGCGGTCATCGTCGAACTGTAGGGGGATGAACGCCGCCTGTCGGCCGCCGTGGGGCGCCTGCCCGTGTAGCCCGGAGGCGCGCTATCCGGGATTGAGGAACGCACGGACCACGCCGCAGGTGCAAGCCCAGAGCCCCGAAACCCTGCCGGCTCTATACGGCGATCGGAAGGCGGGCGCCGGAGCGTGTGTCTCGGGCGGGTATCAGTGACCGCCGCAGAGGACTCGCGTGCTGATCCGGACGTGTGCCCTCCGCTGCCTCCGCATCGCTGATCGCCCAGGCGAGCCGCTCGGCGAGCTGCGCTGCCGCGTGGCCCGTGCTTAGATGCACTGAATGCACCTGCTCGTCGAGCAGTACTGAGGTGTCGTGCCGCAGCAGGGACGGATCGGTTGTGACGATGATTCTGGGCATGGGAACTCCCTGAAGATTCGCTGTTGATCGGGTTCTCACGCCTGCCGGGCGCTTGCCCCCCGGCGCACCGCCCTGGCCGGACGAGAAGCGCGGCCGAGACGTCACCGTTGGTATTGGCACCCGATACAAGCGCCGCAACCATATGATGCCCTCTCGAGCCGGTGCGGCCAATGGTCCATGGTCCAAAGATGTCACCTCGGCACTACTACGTTTGCAGCGCACATCGATGGTGGCAACAGGCATGAGCGCGACAACGTCCGGACCGGTGAGGACGGTGAAGTCCGGTGGCCCGCTTCGGCCCGTGATCCGAGCCTGCACGGGTTCTACCCGATACCCGCCACCTACGGCCGCGACCCGAGGAGGTCGCCGTAGGGCGTGCTACGAGCGCCCCACCGTCCTGCCCGGGTGGCTAGGCCAACGCGGGGATATTTGGCCGACAGGCCATACCGAGGGCCCGTCCCGAGTGGGCAAACTTACCCAAGAGTCATGGCGTGGGACCGGACAGAGCAGGCCCCAAACCCAAGGAGAGCAAGCTTTGGCCTTCAAGTCGAATATCCTTGTAGTGGCCAACCGGACCGCGATGTCCATCGGTCTGGAGGCCGTGCTCCGGGCACGGGTGGAGAGCGGGCCGGCGAGCTTTACGCTCCTTGTGCCGCTGGGCCTGACCCCTGACGCTGGGCAAACGGCGAGGCGCATGGCCTCAAGCCTGCGCGACCTGGGCCTCGATGTTGACGGCCGGCCTGGTGATGCCGACCCACTAAACGCAGTGCTTGAAGTCTGGAGCCCCGCCGAGTTCGACGAAATCATCGTCTCCACGCTTCCCGCGTCCACATCTCGCTGGATGCAAACTGGCCTGCCACGGCGCATCGAGCGCCAAACCGGCGCGCTGGTCCGCCATGTTGAGGCGCGGGAAGTGCTCGCTTCCCCGCCCAGCCGGTCGTTTGCGGGCGCCAAGTGAGGAGTACCTCAACCCTGTTTCGGCACGCCGCGGCCATGTAGTACTCATGCGCGAAGCCGCCGAGTCCATCTTCTCTTGACCGCCGCGTCAATCATGGGCCCCTGGTTATTCCGGGCCTGTTGGCGGCAAACCAAGCCCGGGCGCAACTGCTAGGGCTAGCAGTCCGCGCCTTGGTCCTCGTCGGATGCGAGTAGGGCTGCCTCTTCTTGCAGGATGCGGCAGCCCTCCATGAAGTGCGCACGTGCTTGCGGCGAGAGCCGCTCGAGGGTGTTTCGAACCGGCGCCAGGGCTACCTCGAGCCATCCCTCCATGGCATCGCGGTAGTCCTCGTGCACGCGCACGATCGTGCGCCTGCGATCCTCGTCGTCCTCGGCGCGCTCGAGCAGGCCCGCGCGGCTGAGCTCCCCGACCAGCGTGCTGGTACTCGAGAGCAGCAGGCCGAGGCGCTTGGCCAGTTCGCTGACGCCGATCGGTTCGACGGCCGCTACTGCCAGGAGCGCGCTCGCGTGGCGCTTTCCGAGCGACGCGCGTTCCATCGCGTCCCGCATCGGCATCGGGGCCGGAACTGAGCTCTTGAGGTCGTGCAGCGCAATCGGTAGTAACGAGGTGAGCTCAGCGAAGTCGTCCTCGACGCTCGGCCGTAGTTCGGTTTTCGGATTGCTCTTGACGGGCATGGTTCGTATGCTAGCCTACTTCGATCTGCGAACTATTCGCAAAACCTACTGTTCGCTTCTTAATAGTATACCTGGAGGTCTGACATGAGCTCGACGGCATCGCAGGAGCGCAGGCTGGGAATCGTGGCACGCGCAGGCAGCTGGGCCGGGCACCACCGGCGCCTCGTCCTGATCGGCTGGATCGTGCTGCTCGTCGGCTCGCTGGGCGTCTCGCACGCGGTCGGGACCAACTACAGCACCAACTTCTCGCTCCCTGGCACCGAGTCCCAGCGGGCAATGGACCTGCTGCAGCGCGACTTCCCGGCCCAGTCCGGCGACTCCGACCAGATCGTGCTGCGCGCGCGCGAAGGGCAGATCACCGACCCGACGGTCCGCGCGCAGGTCGAACCAATGCTGAAGGCGATCGCAACGCTGCCACACGTCACGGGCGTGGTCAGCCCCTACTCGCCCGCGGGTGCGCACGCGCTGTCCACCGACGGGCAGATCGCGTTCGCCACGCTCAACTTCGACAAGCGCGCCAACGTCCTACCCAAAGCGTCGATCGAACACGTCATCTCCACCGCCGAGCGCGCTCGCTCGAAGCAGCTCGAAGTGCAGCTCGGCGGCCAGGCGATCGAACAGGCACAGAAACCGTCGCTCGGAACGGCCACCGCGGTGGGACTGCTCGCGGCGATGATCATCCTGTTCATCACCTTCGGCTCGCTTTTGGCGATGGGGCTGCCGATTGTGACCGCGCTGCTCGGGCTCGGCACCGGCATTGGGCTGGCGGGGCTCGCCTCGCAGCTCATCGGCGTGCCGAGCTTCGCGATCGAGCTCGCGGCCATGATCGGGCTCGGCGTGGGCATCGACTACGCGCTGTTCATCGTGACGCGCTTTCGCGAGAACTTCCGTGCGAGCGCCGAGCTCCAGCGGGCGATCGACGACGCGATGGACTCGGCCGGACGGGCGGTGCTGTTCGCGGGCGTCACCGTGATCATCGCCCTGCTCGGGCAGTTCCTGCTGGGTGTGAGCTTCCTGTATGGGCTCGCGGTGGCCTCGGCGCTGGCGGTGCTGATGACGATGCTCGCCGCGCTCACGGTCCTGCCCGCCGCACTTTCGCGCCTCGGCGCACGCATCGCCCGCCCCAGCCGACGCGAACGGGCAAACCCGCGGGAGCCCGGAGCCGCGCCCCACGGCTTCTGGGCATCGTGGGCCAACGCGATCCAACGCCACCCGTGGCCGGGGGCGGTCGCGGGCTTGGCGATCATGCTCGTGCTGGCGGCGCCGGTGCTCGCGTTGCGGCTTGGCAACAGCGACGCAGGCAACAACCCGCCCAGCGACACCACCAGGCAGGCATACGACCTGATCGCCAAGGGCTTCGGCCCCGGCTCCAACGGCCCCCTGGAGGTCGTCGCGAGCCTGCCCCGCGCCGGCGACAGCGCTGCCCTGGCGAGCGTCGCGGCCACGCTGAAGACGACGGCCAACGTGGCTAACGTCTCCCCCGCACGCCTGAGCCCCAACGGCCACACCGCGGTGTTCAACGTCTACCCGCGCAGCGCACCGCAGTCGTTGGCCACGACTGAACTTGTCCACTCGCTGCGCGAAACCGTGCTGCCGCCGGTCGCGCACAGCACCGGCACGACCCTGCTCGTGGGGGGACAGCAGGCCACCACGGTCGACTTCACGGGCGTGCTGTCCAGCAAGCTGCCCTTGTTCATCGGCATCGTCGTGCTGCTCTCCGCGCTGTTGCTGCTCGTGGTGTTCCGCTCGCTAGTGATCCCGGTGCAGGCCGCGGTCATGAACCTGCTCTCGATCGGCGCCTCACTGGGCGTGGTGGTGGCGATCTTCCAATGGGGTTGGCTGGGCAGCTTCTTCAATGTCAAGGGCGGCCCGATCGAGGCCTTCATCCCGGTGATGCTGTTCGCGATCGTGTTCGGCCTGTCGATGGATTACGAGGTGTTCCTGGTCTCGCGCATCCACGAGGAGTGGGGGCGCAGCGACGACGCCTCCTACGCCGTCACCCGCGGCCTTGCGTCGACCGGCCGGGTGATCACCGCTGCGGCCGCAATCATGATCTGCGTGTTCGCGTCCTTTGCGCTAGGCGACGAACGCGTGCTGAAGCTGTTCGGACTTAGCCTCGCAACGGCCGTGTTTCTCGACGCGTTCGTCGTGCGCAGCCTGCTACTCCCCTCGGTGCTCGAGTTGCTGGGCCGGCGCACGTGGGTGTTCCCCGCTTGGCTCGAGCGGCACCTGCCGAAACTCGCCATCGACCGCTCGCCAGGGTCGACGGGCGGGCACGCAAGGACGGGCGAGCCGGCGCTGGAAGGAGGCGCGTGAGCGCCGCGGGCGCTAAGGGCCCCAGGCCGGCTCGAGCGGCCAATCGGCCAGGCGGGGGGACGCCCGCGACCGTTGAGCCGGACGGCTGCTTCCGTGGCGAGGCTGTTTCACAGGACACCGGCACCTGACCCGACTCCGTGAGGCCCGCCGCCCGCAACGCCTCTCCGTGATCGAGGTAGGTGGCCGACGCGGCGCGCCGATGGCGCGCCCCGGCAGCAACGGCACCTACCCTTGGGGAGCGTGAGACTTCGCCCGTTGCCGATCTTGATCTCGATCGCCGGCGTCTGCCTGATCGGGCTCCTCATCTACGGTGTCTCGAACCAGGCCGCCAACCGGACGCTCGACAACCTCGTCGCCGAAGGCAAGCACCCGCTCGCGCCGGACGCCGCTCGGCTGTTGCCCGTCCTCGGAGGCCACGGCCTCAGTTCGCTTGCCTCGCTGCGGGGCAAGGTCGTGATCCTCAACTTCTGGGCCTCCTGGTGCCCTCCCTGCCGGACCGAGGCGCCGCTGCTCGAGCGCTCACAGGGGCCGCTGCAGAAGCTCGGCGGGACGGTCCTGGGGGTGACCTACGAGGACGTCGTCTCGGACAGCGAGGAATTCGTCCAGGGCCACCACCTGACATACCCCAACCTCCGCGACGATGCCGGCGAATTCGCCCACTCCTACGGCACCGACCAGCTGCCCGAGAGCTTTATCGTCGATCGCAGCGGCCATATCGTGGCCCTTGAACGGGGAGAGATCGAACAGAGGTTCATCGCCAAAGCCCTGGCCCTGGCACGGACGACTTGAACGGATCGCGCCCATGGGCCCGCGGACCGCACTCCTGCTTTGTGGGCGGAAGCGGTCGTCCCAAGCGAAGGGCCCGACAGTGTCGCTGTGGACGAACACGAGCACGGACGAACACGGACCCCGAGACTGTCGCATCGCGCCGAGCAAGCAGGCGTGTGCCCGGCCTCAGCGGTCGTTGCTCGGTGTCGGCCGACGCGGAAGCGTGGCAACAACGAGTCCGCGCAACGGCCGGGTGCGCTCCGGTGCTAGAGCGCTAGAGGTGGGTGACCGGCCAGGACGGCTCGTGCCGTGCTCGGCCGCGCTAGCCTTGTGAGAACGATGGGAAGGCTCTCCAGGATTCGATTCGGTGGCCCGGTCCGCCCTGGTTTAACGTGACGAGCTGAGCGTCGTGGGCGGCCGATTTATCCTGGCGTGCGGTGACTGCGCCGGAGTGAACCCGCCCCCGGACCCGAGCCCGCTCGGGGTGATCCTAATAATCCTCGGGCTCGCTCTGATCGGCGGCCTGATCCTCATCTGGCAGCGCCGTCGCAGGCAGCGTCCGCGGCGCGTAACCGACTACTGGAGCACCCTTGTCGTGATGGGGGAGCTCTGTCCTCACGGCTGGCAGGCCGACATCACGTTTCACGGCGCGGGCGCACCGATCCGCGACGAGGACCTGCCGGAGGGTTCCTCGCCAGTGGCCGTTGAGTGGAAGCTTTACGAGCACGAAGGTAAGGGCGTAGCGGTCGAGCACCGCGTGTCGGCCGAGACGATCGACGATGCTCTTCAGAGGATGGTCGACGACCGTCGCCTCGATGTGGCCCTTGAAGAGATCGAGCAGTCGGCCGCTGGGCCCGAGGATCGGATCTGACTTCGCGTTCCCGGCTCTGGCCCGACGGGCGCCATAGTGGAGTTCCGTGACGGCAAGATCGCTCGTTGGGAGGACTTCGGCTCGGAGGAGACGGTCCTCGAAGCCGTTGGCGTTCGAGCAGCTGTGATTGCTCGTAGAGGTGACCATGCAGGACAGCAGTGTCGCCCACGTCGTGTTGTCGATGTCCGGGGTCGGGACCGGCGCGCTGGCGGCGGCTTTGCCGCTGGCTCCTTTGGGACCGCTTGGGCCTGTGGGTTGCTCCAGCGGCCCCCCGGGACCGCGGGGGTGTGACCGGGCCGACCGGAGCCACAGGCGCAACCGGGCCGACTGGAAGCAAGGTCGAACTGCTCGCCGGCCTGACCCATCGCCGTAGATGCCCTTCGCGGCGTTGGGCAAGTCGGATCAGCATGTCGCGACCGTCCCGGAGCGGAGCGTTAGGCCAGTTGTCGAGCCGTCCCGTGCTCAGATTGTCCAAGCGTCTATGTCGACGGGTATCTACCGCCTGTTAGCGTTGTGACATTAAGCCTTGTGCCGCAGCAGCGGCACATCCACGACGAGTGCGGGAGCGCGAATGCCACGAGCACTGTTGGGGCTGGTCGGAGTCGGTTTGGCTATGTCGATAGCCGCATATGGATCAGCTGCTGGCGCTTCCACTCCGCCCAGCGCAGCGGCGCAGGCGGAATGCGCGCGGGTGACCGAAGGGAGCTCGTCAAAAGACGAAGAAGCGTGTGCTCAAGGTTACGACGGTGCGAAGGCTGGCAAGGCTGAGGCCCACAACTGCGACCCGGTTGGTCCGGAAGCGGTCACCGACACCGAGGAGGTCAACGACTGCCTGATCGGCTGGGTGCTTGTCGACGTAACCGGTAAGAGTGAAGCCGCCAAACCCAGTAGCGCGGCAGTGGCCGAATGCGCTCGGGTAACCGAAGGAAGCTCCTCAAAGGACGAAGAAGCGTGTGCTCAAGGTTACGACGGTGCGAAGGCTGGCAAATCGGTGGAACAGAGCTGCTACTCGGTTGGCTCGGGCGCGGTCACCGACACCG
>Ga0182024_10024726_pt1 | contig 10654 bp, 10 predicted proteins | sample P32metaG_FD_120480 | JGI IMG/M metagenome (GOLD analysis project Ga0182024, IMG submission 120480) | Permafrost microbial communities from Stordalen Mire, Sweden - P3-2 metaG (Illumina Assembly) | ecosystem: Environmental > Terrestrial > Soil > Wetlands > Permafrost | place: Sweden: Stordalen...
ACCGGGTGGCAGGAGCTCGCCGAGGTGGGCGCCACAGATGGCTCCGACAATGAAGATAGCGAGGAAGATAGCGACGAAGTCGCTCAGCAGAGGCGGCGCTGGGCGGGCCTTCTCATAGCCAAGACTCCGGCCGCGACTTAGGTGGTTACTGCAAAGGAGGGCTTCGCGCTCTTCGACACCCCGATCGGGCGGTGCGCCATAGCCTGGAGGCCCGGGGGGATCGTGGGGCTGAACCTACCTGAGGGAACGGCGGCCGAGACGGCCGAGCGGGTGCGCTGGCGTGCCCCAGGCGCAACCGAGACAGTGCCTCCGCGAGAGGTCCAGCTAGTGATCGACGCGGTTGTGGGCCAACTAAATGGCAAGGAGCTTGACCTTGGCTGGGTGCGCCTGGACGTGGAAGGCCTGCCGCCGTTTCATAGGAGGGTCTACGAGGTTGCCCGGGCCATCCCTGCAGGGCGGACGCTCACCTATGGGGAGGTCGCCAGGCAAATGGGGGCGCCGAGGGCGGCTCGTGCCGTTGGCCAAGCTCTCGGGCGCAACCCTTTCCCTGTCGTCGTGCCCTGCCACAGGGTGGTGTCTGCCGGCGGCGGGCTCGGAGGTTTTTCGGCGCACGGAGGGACCGCGACCAAGGAGCGACTGCTGGCCATCGAGGGCTGGCAGTGACTCTGACCGGCGCCACTAGCGAGCGCCGCGCCTGGGCCGTTAACAAAGCTGCAGTGAAGTACCTGAGGTCCGCCGACCCGGTGCTGCGCGAGCTGATCGACGCTGTCGGGCCCTGCAACCTGGAGCTGAGCCTTGTCCCGGACACCTTCGCCGCGCTGGCTCGCGCCGTCGTCTACCAGCAGCTGAGCGGCAAGGCGGCTGCCGCAATATTCGCCCGCCTATGTGCTCTCGGCTCGTACCAAGACCCGGCCGGAGCGCAGTGCCCGACGCCGGAGGTGATCCTCGCCAGCCCCGCTAGAGCGCTGCGCGCCGTTGGCATGTCCGGCGCCAAAGAGCGCTCCCTCCGGGACATGGCTGAACGCTCGATGAACGGCACACTCCCGGCGATGGCCGAGCTCGCTGCGATGGACGACGAGACCGTCATCGCCGCATTGGCCCAGGTGCGTGGCGTGGGGCGCTGGACCGCCGAGATGTTCCTGATCTTCAGCCTGGGCCGGCCAGACGTACTTTCAGGCGGCGACCAGGGCCTCCGGCGGGGGTTCCAGCTCGCCTTCGGCTTGGCCGAGCTGCCGGCACCGCAGGAGATGTTGGAGCACGGCAAGCTATGGGCGCCCTACAGGTCCGTGGCGAGCTGGTACCTGTGGCGCTCGGCTGAGCGTAAGAGATAGCGGCCCCGCGAGACCTCAGTCCGCGCCGAAGTCGGCGCCGGTCGACGGCGGCACGTCAATGCCGAAGCCGGTGAGACCTTTTTCAAGGCGCTTTATGACTACCTCGAGGACTCTCACCCGCGCGTAGTTCTTGTTCTCCGCCGGCACGAGTTCCCAGGGAGAGGCAGGGTGGTCGGTGCGCTCGAGCATCTCTTCCACCGCCTGGACATAGGCGGGCCGCTTGTCCCGGTTGCGCCAGTCCTCATCGGTGAGCTTCCAGCTCCGTAGCGGGTCGTCGCGCCGCCTTTCGAAGCGTGCGAGTTGCTCTTTGTCCGAAATGTGAAGCCAAAACTTGACCAGGGTCATGCCCTCAGCGGCGAGGCTCTTTTCGAACCCCGTGATCTCGCCATATGCGCGCCGCCATTCGGGCTTGGTGGCAAAGCCCTCGACCCGCTCCACGAGCACACGGCCGTACCACGAACGGTCGAAAACAGCCATCCCTCCGTTTCCCGGGAGGTTGGGGGTGAACCGCCAAAGAAAATGGTGGCGCTTTTCCCGCGGGGTCGGTGCCGCGTACGATTCGACCCGGACGTGGCGGGGGTCGAGCCCGGACACCAGACGTTTGATGGCGCCGCCCTTGCCTGCTGCGTCCCAGCCCTCGAACACGACAGCCAAGGCAGGGCCGAGCCGGCCGTCTCCGATCAGCCCGCCGGCGATAAGGCGAAGATGGAGGAGCCGGTGTTGCAGCGCGAGGAGACGTTTTTCACTTTCTGCGCGCGGCAGCTTGAGCGAGAGGTCGACCTGGTCCAGCCTGCTCATTACCCGTCGAAGGTTACCTGGTGTCGAGCGTGCGGCGCAGCCAGTCCTCGACCCCGGCGATGTGGATCGTCGACCACATGCTGGCTAGTTGGGCGTCGTGGGCACGGATCGCCTCGAATATCGCGCGGTGCTCGTAGAGGGTCCTTGCTCCGGAGCCTTCCTGGGTGATGCCACGCCACACCCGTGCGCGCTGGGTCGGGCCGGAGAGGCTGTCGATTAGGGAGGCGAGCACCGAGTTGCCGGCGGCGGACGCGATGGCCGCGTGAAATTGCACATCCGCAGCCACCAGGTCCACCACGGGGGAATCGATCGTCACGAGCTCGAGTATTTTTTCGAGCTCTGCCAACGCATTGCCACTGATCTCGGTGGCCGCACGCGCGCACGCCGCCGGCTCGAGGATCCTGCGAACCTCGAGCAGTTCGAGCACCGAGGAGTCGTGCTGGAACTCGACGATAAAGCTGAGGGTGTCGACAAGGGACTCGGCAGAAAGGTCGGAGACGTAGGTACCGTCGCCCTGGCGGACGTCGAGGATCCGCACCAGCGACAGAGCGCGTACGGCCTCCCGCAACGAGCTCCGTGACAACCCAAGGCTGGCGGCCAGGTCGGGTTCGCGCGGCAGACGCTGGCCAGGCCGCAGTTCACCCGAGCTGATCATGACCTTGAGCTTCTCGATGGCCTTGTCGGTTACTGCCACCATTGGCTCCCCCCATGCACGCTGCAATCGTCGGATGACTAGCCCTGAAGCGAGTATGTCACACGGCCTGGGAACCGGGGATCCCGAAGTCGCCTCGCGATCCGAGGGCCTACTTGACACGGGCTAACTCGGGCGCCATACTGCGTAGACATCGGATGAATGGGGGAGCTAACGACCTAGGCCAGCCAGGCCGAGGTCATGGGAAAGTTAGCCTGCACAGATACATCGGACCACCCGGACGAGGGCTTAGCGCGTCCGGATCTTGAAGCCGCCCTTCGCCAGGGCCTGTTCCCGACCTTGGCGCCAACCTTTTCCACCCTGTCCCCTCCGGTCTAGCTGTGCCCAACGATGTAGCAGCCGACCCTGGGGTGGCATTTCAGTTTGTCTTGAAGATCGACCTGGATCGGCTCGACGCCTGAGTAAGGGAGGAGGAAATAAAGAGGCGTCACAATTGCCAAAAGCAACTAGAAGAACCTGAACCTTACAGAAACCGGGAGGGATGAATGAAATTTTGGTCGAAGAGAGGGCTGAGCCTGCTTGCTGCCGCCGGCCTCGTCGTGCCCCTAATGTCCGCAAGCGGCCCCGCCGCTGCAAGCGCCACAACGCTGCACCCAGACGCCTCGGCACCGGTCACAATCGGCGTTGACCTCACTTACAACAACACCGCATTCTGGGCTGCGTACATCAACTACGAAAGCCAATACGCCAAGCAGCTGAATATCAAGCTCATAGGCCCACTTCTCGCCTCCGCAAGTGCCAGCCTCCAGAACCAACAGGTCGAGGAGCTGGTCAACGAAGGCGCCAAGGCCGTCGTGGTGAACCCTGAAACTGCCGCCAGCTTGGGCCCCGCCATCACATACGCCGCGTCTAAACACGTCCAGCTGATATCGGTGGACACGATCGTCGGTGTCGGCCACGTCTACATGGTCGTGCGTGCCTCGAACCTGTTCTACGGGTATGCGGCTTGCTCGTACATCTCTTCAAAGGTCAAGTCCGGTTATGTCCTGGACCTTGAAGGGGACCTTACCTCGTCCAACGGCGCGGACCGCACGAATGCCTTCAATTCCTGTATGGCCAAAAACGACCCGGCTGTCAAGGTTTTGAAGGACGCGACCGTTTGGACCGACGCGACTGCGGTCACCGACGCCCAGAACGCGATCAACGCTTACGGCTCCAACCTCAAGGCGATCTACTCGCAGTGGAGCAGCCCCGACCTCGGGATACTGCCTTTGCTCAAGAGCAAGGGTTTTGGCCCCGCGGGCTCGGCCAAGCACGTGATCTTGATCAGCGACGACGGCGTCGCCTTTGAAATGTGCAACATAGGGTCGGGTTGGGAGGACGCCTCCTCGTCGCAGCCGGCCAACCTTTACGCATACTGGGCATTGCAGTACGCCAAGGACGCCGCTCTCGGTGTCGTGCTGAAGCCGGGAGATGCCGGAGGCGGTGCGCCCGCGCTGCAAAACGTCAGCTTCACTGGCGACAGCAACCTGGGTGACCCGATCGTGGCCCCGTTCGTCACCAAGACGGCGCTACACCTCACGGCCACGCCGGTGGACGGCCAGCCTGCGAGCTTCGCTACCACGCCGGTAAGCGACGCCGCCCTTTGGGGCAACGTCTACGGCAAGGCCCACGGAGGAGTCTGTTCGGGGTCCACCTTCTGATCCCTTTGCCAGCCCCTGACCTTAGGTACCCCCGGGGTCAGGGGCTGGCGCTCGGGCACGGGCCCCCTCGACGAGGGCCTGAAGCCGCTCAGCGACGGTCGACCAGGGCGGGCGCAGTTGGCTCGCGCTACGGTGCCAATACACACACAGCCACTACAAGGCCACAAAACGGAAGGCGTCGATCGTGGTCGAGAACCCGCAACAGCCAGCCTTGGCCGGGGAGGTCCCCGTCGCCGAAGCGATCGGCGTCTACAAGCAGTTCGGGAGCACCCTCGCGCTTCGCGGTGTGAGCGTCGCACTGCACTCCGGACGCTGCCTTGGACTGGTTGGGCGCAACGGAGCGGGCAAATCGACGCTCGTATCGATCATGTCTGGCATCGTGGCGCCCGACAGGGGCCAGGTGCGCTTCGACGGCCAACGGGCGCCCGACCTGGCAGACGTCCGAGCTTGGCGCGAGCGCATCTCGACCGTTTTCCAGCATTCCATGGTCGTGCCTCAGCTCACGGTGGCAGAGAACGTCTTCCTGAACAGCCAGCCCGGCCGCTCGGGATTTGTCGATTGGAAAGCCATGCGGGCGGGAACGGACCGGGTGCTCGCGGAATGGGGTTTCAGCGGCGTGGCCGCCGGTGCTCCCTGCTCCAGCCTCACCGTCGAGCAACGCCAGCTGGTGGAGATCGCCAGGGCCCTGGCGGCCGGCCGGAGGTGCCTGCTCCTGGACGAACCCACCGCGGCGCTCGAGCGGGCCGAGATCCGCAGGCTTTTCGACCGGGTACGGGCCTTGGTGGCAGCCGGGGTGGCGGTCCTTTACATATCGCACCATCTCGAAGAGGTTTTCGAGGTGTGCGACGACGTGGCCGTGTTGCGGGACGGTGAGCTGGTGCTAGCTCAGACGACGGCTGGCTTGTCAAAAGACGAACTGGTGGCCGCCATGGTTGGCCCCAACGTTGCAGCAATGACCACCACTACCCAGCAGAACGGTACCGAGGGTCGCGTGCACCGCGACGATGGGCGGCCCTGCCTGGTAGTCGAACACCTCTCGGCTGTCTCGGCCCGTGGGGCTGTACGGGATGTGTCGCTCGAAGTCCGCCATGGCGAACGCGTGGGGCTGGCGGGCCTTTTGGGTGCCGGCGTGGCCACGCTGGCCCGGGCGGTAGCGGGGAACCAGTCCTGGACCTCTGGCAAGATCGAGGTCGAGGGGATTGCCCTGGTCCCGCGGAGGCCGGACAAGGCTCTGAAGGCAGGTGTCGGCTACGTGCCGGAGGACCGCCGAGCCGAAGGTTTTGTGCGGATGTTGAGCGTGGGTGAGAACTCAACGATGACGATCGTCGACAGGCTCGCGAACCGCCTGGGAGTGCTCTTACCCCGAAAAAGGGACGCCGCCGCCCGGCCCCTCGCCCAGAAGCTGTCGATTGTTTCCGCCGGGCTCTCACAGCTGGTCGGCGAGCTGTCCGGCGGCAACCAGCAGAAGGTGACGGTGGCGCGGGCGGTTGCGAGCACGCCGAAGCTGGTGGTCGCGATAACACCAACGAGGGGAGTCGACGTGGCCTCCAAGGCGACGTTGCTCGAGGCTCTGTCCTCGCTGGCCAGCGACGAGGGGACGGCTGTCCTGCTGGCCACCGACGACTTGGACGACCTCGTTATCTGCGACCGGGTAGTCGTGCTGCGCAATGGGGAAGTCGTCGCCGAGTTCACGGACCCGCCTTTCGAACGCGAAGCGCTCATAGGGGCCATCGAGGGCTTCGTAGCTGATGAGAAGGCGACCGCATGACCCAGGTCGACAGCGATGAGGGAGCGACTGGCGCTGTCGGGGCGGCACTCGGGACCGAGCCCGGTAGCCGCACCGCCGTTGAGGTAACCCTGCAGCGCAACAGCCGCCAGGCGAGGGCGGTATCGGTGGTGAGGGAGGCGGCCCTCCTCCCCGTCCTGGTGGCCCTCATCATCGTGGGCGCCTTGGTGAGCCCTGTGTTCTTCACGGTGTCCAATTTTTCCGGCATCGGCCTGCAGGCCTCGGCCCTCGGGGTGACGGTCGTTGGTGAAAGCCTTATCCTTCTCATAGGCGGGATGGACCTGTCCCTGGAGGGGACGTACGGCTTCGCGCCGATGTTGGCCGCTTGGCTCATCGTCCCGGTGGCGGCGTTCGGCTCAGGTGCGGACTTGAGCCCTGTTCTCGGTTTGCTCGTGCTATTGCTCGCTGGCGGCTGCGTTGGCTTGATAAACGGCACGCTGATCGTGAAGGCGCGCCTCAACGGCTTCATCGTTACCCTTGGCATGACTATCGTCCTGGCTGGTCTGCAGAACGGGATCCCCAAGGCGCAGACCCTTTTCGCGTTGCCTCGGGCGTTCAGCTACCTTGGGTCGGCCTACTGGGGCCAGGTCCCGGTCTCGCTGGTCTTCACTGCCTTTGTTTTTGTGGGGGTGGGCCTGTTCCTGCGCTACCACCGGGGTGGGCGCGCCATCTACGCGGTAGGCGGTAACGCAGAGGCCGCGCGGGCCGCGGGCATCAACGTGGACCGCGTAAAGATCTCTGTGTACGCTGCCGGTGGCACCTTGGCTGCCATTGGTGGGCTCATGGAGGCGGGACGTGTTTCGGCTGTAACCGGGCAACAGGGTTACGGCGAAGGGGTTATTTTCACGGTATTTGCCGCCGCCGTGATCGGGGGCGTAAGCCTGCTGGGCGGAAGGGGCAATATGTTGGGCGCCGCCACGGGGGTCGCGCTCCTGTCGATCGTGCAGAACATTTTGGACCTGGCCAACGTCTCCAGCTACTGGATCGAGGCGATCGACGGCGCCGTGATCCTGGTCGCGCTGGTGATGGCCCGGGTCATCGGTGGCAAGGCTTCGCAGGGCTGAACGATGACTGAAAAATTCGACCATTTCGAGGTGAGCGACGTCCGCTTCCCGACCTCGCAGTCTCTGGACGGTTCGGATGCGATGAACCCCGACCCGGACTACTCAGCCGCCTACTTGGCGCTGCGTACCTCAACGGGCGAGTCTGGCTATGGCTTTGTGTTCACGATCGGGCGCGGCAACGAGGTGGCTGTGGCGGCGATCCGCGCCGTCGAGCACCTTGTCTACGGGTTGGACGTCGACGACGTCTTTTCCGACATGGGCGGCTTCTGGCGACTCCTCACCCACGACAGCCAGCTGCGTTGGCTCGGCCCGGAAAAAGGTGTGATGCACATGGGCATCGGCGCGGTTGTCAACGCCGTTTGGGACCTTTACGCCAAAAGGCACGGCCGGCCACTTTGGAAGGCGCTCGCCGACCTTACCCCCACTCAGGTCGTCGAGCTGATCGACTTTCGCCACCTCAGCGATGTTCTCACGGCCGAAGAAGCTCTCGACCTGCTGACGCGAGCCTTGCCCGGGAAACATGAACGGGAACAACGGTTGTTGAGCGAGGGCTACCCCGCCTATACCACCTCTGCTGGCTGGCTCGGGTACTCAGACGACAAGGTCCTGGCTCTCGTGGAGGCGGCACTTGCGGACGGTTTCACCCATATCAAGCTGAAGGTGGGCGCCGACATCGACGACGACGTGAGGCGGGTCAAGCTCGTGCGTGACGCTGTCGGCCCGGACATCAAGCTGTCGGTGGACGCAAACCAACGGTGGGATGTCGCCGATGCCATCGCCAATGTGGGCCGATTGTCGCAGTTTGGCCTCAACTGGGTCGAGGAACCTACGAGCCCAGACGACATCCTTGGCCACGTCGCTATATCGCGTGCGGTGGCACCGGTCAAGGTAGCGACCGGCGAGCACGTTGCCAACCGGGTGATGTTCAAGCAGCTGCTGGCGAGCGGGGCGATCGAGGTTTGCCAGATCGATGCCTGCAGGGTCGCCGGGGTGAACGAGAACCTCGCCATCCTCCTCTTGGCGGCGAAGTTCGGAGTGCCGGTCTGCCCTCACGCCGGGGGGGTCGGGTTGTGCGAGATAGTGCAACACTTGTCTATGTTCGACTTCGTAGCCGTCAGCGGGAGCACCGAAGGGCGCTGGATCGAGTTTGTGGACCATCTGCATGAGCATTTCGTGGACCCGGTGCGGGTAGTGAACGCTCGCTATGTCGCCCCAACTGCTCCTGGCGGCGGCGCCGAGCTAAAGCCGGAATCGGTAAAAGAATTCGGGTTCCCTGGTGGGCCCGTTTGGCAGAACCTTTCTGAGGCTGCCAACGAGAGAGGGAGGAACTGACGTGGGTCGCTTCGACGGGAAACGTGCTCTGGTTACCGGGGGCGCTTCAGGCATCGGGCTTGGCACTGCCCAGCTACTTGCCTCCGAGGGCGCGCGCGTTGCCGTGCTCGACCGGGAGGTCCCTTCCGGGGCCTCTGGTGGTTTGGAGTACTTCGCTGCCGACGTCACTGACGACGCGGCTGTGCGGGGAGCGGTATCACGCGCTCTCGAAGTGCTCGGTGGGCTCGAGGTCCTGGTCAATTGCGCGGGCATAGGCGCGCAGGGGCGAGTTGAGGACAACGACGACGCCGAGTGGCACCACGTGTTCGACGTCAACGTCGTCGGCATGGTGCGCGTAACCCGGGCGTGCCTGCCGGCGCTTCGCGCGTCCGCGCCTGGTGCCATAGTGAACGTCGCTTCTATCGCGGCCTTGACGGGCCTCCCCGAGCGCGCCCTCTACGGCGCCACGAAGGGCGCCGTGCTGTCGCTCACCCTGGCAATGGCTGCCGACCTGCTGCGCGACGGCATCCGTGTCAACGCCGTTAGCCCGGGCACTACCGACACCCCGTGGATCGGCAGGCTCTTGGACCGCGCCCAGGACCCCGAAGCAGAACGTGCTGCGCTGAGCGCCAGGCAACCGCACGGGAGGTTGGTCGCGGTGGCCGAGGTCGCCGACGCGATCGCCTACCTGGCATCCCCGACGGCGACCTCGACGACGGGTGTGTGGCTCTACGTCGACGGCGGGATGGCGAACCTTCGGCTTCGGCCCAAGGGTTGACTGTGCGGCGGGTCGCGTCGGTCATCCGGCTCCGACCGGAGAAGGAGGAGGAGTACCGCCGCATTCACGCGTCCGTATGGCCCGGTGTGCTCGACACGCTGCGGAAGGCGAACATCACCAACTACTCGATCTTTGTTCGGGACGGGCAGTTGTTCAGCTATCTCGAGTACACCGGGGACGACTACGAGGCCGACATGGCGGGCATCGCAGCGGACCAGACCACCCAGAGTTGGTGGTTGATCACGGGGCCCTGCCAGGAGCCGGTCGCCTCGGCCGCCCCCGGCGAATGGTGGGCACCAGCCAAAGAGGTCTTCCATCTCGACTGATGTGCCCTTGCTGATGCCCATACCTGACAGAGATCGGCACCTATGACCGCCATCGAGCGCGTGGACGCGCACCAACATTTCTGGGACCTCGACGTCCGGGACCAGCCCTGGACCGATGGGCTCCCGCGTCTGCGCCGCTCCTTCGACATTGCGGACCTGCGCCCTCACCTACTTGCCAACCGAATCGGCCTCACCGTCGTGGTCCAGACCATTTGCATCGCTGAGGAGACGCCAGAACTGCTGGCCCTTGCGGCCAAAGAGCCATCCATCGGCGGGGTCGTCGGTTGGGTCGACCTCTGCGACCCCGGGGTGGAGGACCGTATTGCTTTCCTTCGGGAGCTCCCGGGAGGCGACCGCCTTGTCGGTATCCGCCACCAGGTCCAAGAAGAGCCCGACCCGCGCTGGCTCTGCCGACCGGATGTGCAGCGGGGGCTGCAAGCCGTCGCGGCCGCCGGGCTCGTGTACGACCTAGTCGTGCGGTATCAACAGCTCCCTTCCGTCATCGAGACTGCCAGCGCCCTTGAAGGTGTTCACTTCGTCCTCGACCACGGGGGCAAACCGCCTATTGCGAGCGGAGCAATCAGCCCGTGGCGCGAGTACGTCACCTCGCTGGCGCGCCTGGGCAACGTGGCGGTGAAGTTGTCGGGCATGGTGACCGAGGCGGAGCACCAAGGGTGGACCGTTGAGCAACTGCGGCCTTACGGGGACGTGCTCCTCGAGACGTTTGGTGCGAGTCGCACAATGTGGGGTTCGGATTGGCCTGTGTGTTTGCTTGCGGCCAGCTACGAAGAGGTCCTGGCGTCGGCCGAGCAGCTAACGGCATCGCTGTCGGCTCCCGAGGTCGCCGCGGTCTTCGGGGGAAGCGCCGTCGCCTGGTATGGGCTCGAAAAGCAGTACGGGCTCGA
>Ga0182024_10024727_pt1 | contig 10654 bp, 12 predicted proteins | sample P32metaG_FD_120480 | JGI IMG/M metagenome (GOLD analysis project Ga0182024, IMG submission 120480) | Permafrost microbial communities from Stordalen Mire, Sweden - P3-2 metaG (Illumina Assembly) | ecosystem: Environmental > Terrestrial > Soil > Wetlands > Permafrost | place: Sweden: Stordalen...
AAGAGGGGATTGTTCCCGTGGGTGTAGATGTCGTTGCCGATCCAGCGGGCCTCCGTTTGCGTGCTGCCCGACTGGGTCGCGGCTGGCGACGAAGCATCAGGCAAGGCATGCGCGATCTCGTCGCCGCGCGGATTTGTGAAGTCCACCTGGCCGGTCACCTCCACGACGCCTCGATCCTTCCCAACATCGACTTCAGTGACCGTCACGAACCGCGCGGTGTCGGCAGCGGCCATCGCCTCAACGATTACCTGACCATCCACGCGAGGACCCGACGAACTCCCACCGCACGCGGCAGCCCCGACAACCATCGCAACGAAGACCGGCCGCGAGCCTCTGCGCCACCCGGTCCAGATCATGACCTGAGGGTACGTCCCTGGAGGTGAGCGACCGTCGGAGACGGACACGTTCGGGCTCCACACCGTTCAGAACGTCGAAGCGATGCTGCGAGGCAACGCCCGACCTCGCGGTGGTCTCCTCGTTCCCCCAATCGATCGTCGTTCGGACTCCAGATTGCGAGAGACACAACGAATGCCCAACCCGTAGGCATTCAGTCAGTGCGTGATCGTGAGTGGAACTTCGGGCGCGAGGTACTCGATTGCCCGTTCGTTGCGGCTGATGCCGACCCGCACGCCGTATGTGCCGGGCGGCAGCGTCGAGCCGCGACGGCCGTCACATCTCCACGCCGCGACGACTGTCGTGATTGGCGCTCGCTCGCCGTTATGGAGGTCGAAGCCGAAACCGACCCCGCCGATCCCGCCGCCATACGTTGCGACAACCGTTCGGGTCCCGGGTCTGACGATGTCCGCGACGAGCGGTGAGCCGGTGTCCATCGCTAACGGTGTCGCACTGTCTTCTTGTACGACGAGTTGCGCGTTGATCGATCCGGTTGCGGGCATCGATGCCACACCGAGGTTGAGGGTCAAATGCAGTCCTGGTGGAAGGTTGCTGCTCCCTTGAAGGGAGGGACACTTTCTGCTGTTGCCGTCGCCGCAGCGGTACGAGGCAAGACCGACCATGATCGCGACGGCGTTCCCGAAGCGGGCTTCGACCCTGGCAGCCAGAGCTTCTCGGCCCGGGAACAAGTTCACCATGATGGCGTGCTCGCCGACACCGACAACGGCGAAGTTTCCGTTGACCATGCGGTCGACCGCCGGTTGCAGAGCGGTGAGTTGCGCATAGGTGTATATCCGTCGATCACTGCGACAGCGAGTAGGCGACGGCGCAGAAGACGAACGTGCATCTGGAAGTGAGGTCGTCGAAACGAGGGGTGATCGGGGCGGGGAACTCGTCGCCGGAGCGGACTGGGTCCCGCCGCCTCCGGAACACGCCGCGACGCCGACGACGAGAGCCCACAACCCGACTTCGAATTCCTTCCTGGTCATCACGTCGATACGACGCTCGGCGCGGACGATCGGTTCCGTGACGTTCAGGCGTTGACCTCGGTCGTCGAAAGGGGCTCGCGAAGGAGCGCCGTCGCGTACCCGAGTGAGCTCGCTAACGTTTCCAGGGTTTCCTTCGCAGTTGATGCTGCGGGCCGAGTCCAAGGTTTCCGACCGGTGCGACCGAGTGTTGCATGGGCCGACACCACCACACGGCGTTCCCGTCGCGGACCTCGGCATGGAAGCCGAAGCCGTGCTGCTCGCAAACGGGCCTACACCGGAGTTCTTGATCGGTGTGCTCTTGAAAGTATTCGGCGACCTCGGCAAGAGCCTGCGGTCACGGCTTCGTTCGCCGGCGCGACCTGCTGCGCCAAGAAAGCATCCCACGCAGCCTGGCCGGGACGGGGCCTTCGGCGTCGAAGAACCGACGAAGCCATCGGCGATTCGCGGGGCTCACCTCGCCGGGATCGTCGGAGGACTCGTCGGGGGATCGAACGTCACGGACCGGAACCAATCCTCGAAACCGGAACGATCATCGGCCCCGGTCATGTTCCCAGACTGACCGTTCCGAACCGACGATGCACGCGCGTTGCGACGACAAGCCCACGCACACCCAGTTCGCAAACACTCTTGAGCGTCGACCGGGCTAGCGCCCCGGAATGATCTCGAACATGAGGCCACTGTTCACATCGAACAGCACGGAATAAGACTTCGCCCGAGCGACGGCGATTGCCGGCGAGGATTCGACTCCGCCTCCGGTAGGACCGTCGTAGGTTGCGTCGACGGTTACTTTCCATACGCAACGGGTCGGCGCGATCCGAGGATCGGGACGCTCGCCGAGAGCGGTTTGGGCGGACCGGTACGCCAGCTTCGTTGCGGTCGCGTCTGACCTTGGCGGGGTTCGTCCGTGGGACACGCCGAACGCAAGAGCGGACGTGATTGCTCGTTCGACTGTCAGCGGACGCTTTCCGGGTGGCGCCGTCACGTCCGCCGGCGGGAAATCCGACTCAGGTGCAGGAGGACCGCTCGCGTTGGGTGATCCGACCGCTCGCATGTCGCAAGTCAGGAGCCTCAGCGCGCGGCGCGCAGTCGTCGTCGGCGTCGACTGCTTCCGTCCGCCGCCCGAACAACCAGCGGCGAGGACCACGAAGGTGACAACACATACGGGAAGGGCGAAGCGTCTCGCGCGCATCTCAGGCCCCGCACATCCGGTCGCTCAGCTCCGTCCTGGCAGCTTGTGCGGGACCCGGAGGCGTGCTGTAGCGACGTAACTCGTTGAGCCACTTCTTGGCGCTCCGTACCGCGCGCACGAAGTTCGTCACAGACCCACAGGCGCCCGCGACGACGTTGATCTTCTCCACGTCATTGGCGAACGTGACGACAGAGAAGGACGCGCCGACCGGTTCGTCCAGGTCGCATCAGTCGACCGCTCCAGTCGGTGCGCCGCGTGCGCAGGCGACTTCACCGTTGCAGGTACGACCAGCCGGGCGGAACGTTCGAGCCGCATCGGGACGGGCAGATGGACGCGGTACTCGCTGTCGGCGTCGTCGTCGACGCAGACTGCTTCCCGCCGCTGGAACACCCGACCGCGACCAGAACGAGCCACTGGGTACGACCGTGTCCTCACCTTTTCAGTATGGCGCTGGCCCCCACGATCGGTCCCCGTACCGCCCGTCGAAGACTGCAAGCGGCGTCGGCGCCGCCCGCCCCGGGTCCGCAGATGTCCTCTGCTATCTCTACGTCGCGCGTATGGCGTCGCGGATGATCAGCGCCAGCCGATCTCGTTCGTCCTCGGGGACTTCCTCCGACGACCCGACACCAAGGAGCGAGAACACGCCAGGTCCGCGCTGTGCGCGCGCAAACCACGCCATGCGGGGAATGACGTGGACGTGGAGGTGTGCGAACCCTTCCCACTCGGCAAACAAGACCACGTAGGTCTTGTCGCACTCGAAGACCTCGCACAACGCCCGCGACGCGCGGTGTAGCACGCGACCGAGTTGGGATGCGTCCTCGGGTGCCAACTCATGCAGTGCAGTCACGTGACGAGTCGGAGCAACCACGATCCAGCCGGGCAGCGACGTCCCGAACGCATGGGCGACGCGCTAGCGGGCCGACACCTCGATCTCGCCGCGAGGCGGGAGATGACCAATCCGGTCATTGAACCCACACACGATGCAATCGGTCGGCACGGTCGCATCTTGCCGTCGTCGAGCGTTTGTGTCGAGCAGGCGCCGATCACGCCCCCGTATCCGCAAACCATCCTGGAGCGTGGCCTCCCGATAGCCCGGGTTCTGCACGACTTGGTGCAGACTGGTGTTCGTGAGCGACTTCTACTGCGAGGAAGTGCTCAACGGGCGGCGCGCCGTTGATGTCGTCTACGAAGACGAACAATTCCTCGCATACCACCACACGCGCCCCTTCTTCAGCGACGCGCACGTCGTTGTCGTCCCGAAGGTGCACGTCTCGTCCTTGCTCGATCCCGACGCTGAACCGTTGCTCCCGGAACTCCTAGCCGTTGTCCGATCGGTTGCCGCACAGGTCTTATCCGGACACGGAGCAGCACGAGTGTTGATCAATCTCGGGAACTACCAGGACTCGAAGCATCTCCACTGGCATGTCTACGCAGGCACCGACATCGCCGAGCCGACCGAGCGACCACCCGGACCGAACGGCCGCCACATCATCCCGACCCCATAACTGGGGCTGACCGCACGCGTCTACGCGTACGCTGGCCGGCCGCATCCAAGGCCGTTGGACGGTGCCGAACAGGTCCCGAGCGTTGTGAGGAGCGCGCAACGTCGATGCGTCCTTCGGCGGCCGACATGACGCCGAACCAGGTCTTGCCGTTCCAAGCCGCCGTCGCCCGATTTGGGTCGCATGATCACGCGAGCGGTTGGAACTACGAACGAACGGTGCGGGAGTGGGACAGTTTGAAATCGGCACCTCGTCACGCGTCGTTCAGATGTGGTGGGGGTCGAACTCGCCCTCAACGTGATGGTCGTTAGGCCGATCATGATGCAGGCACCCGGATTGAACGTCACGACACCGCGCCAGAAATCGAAAGGCAGCGCGGCATTAGCTCGTGGTCGTGGCTCGCGGTTCGACTGGTTTGGACGGAAGCGAGGCGGGTCCGCGCCGGGCCACGTTGGCTGCGGAGACGGTGCAGGTGTAGGTCTTGGTCGCAGCCAGGTTGTCGACACGGATCGGAGAGTGCGACGCGCCTCCAGTGCCGGTCGGTCCGCCGTTCTTCGATGTGCACACCACCAGATAGTTCGTGATCGGTGACCCACCTGTCGACATGGGCGTCGTGAACGCGACGGTCACCGATCGGACTCCCGCTTTTGCTGAGACAATTTTCGGCGCGCCCGGTGCGGTGGGTCGCACGATGACGGGCAATGACGGTGCCGACGGCTCACCGAGGCCCGACCGGTTACCGGCCGCGACGGTGCAGCGGTAGGTGTCCGCGGCCGCGAGTCCTCGGACCGAGATCGGCGACGTCGTGCCCTGGTGCGTACGCGTGGCCCCACCCGAATGCGACCTGCACACTGCGCGGTAGTAGATGATCGGCGCGCCGCCGTCGCGGACCGGCCCTGTGAAATTGACGGTGACGGCGCGGATGCCGGCCGTGACGGACCTGATCGTCGGCTTTCCGGGCGCGATGGGAAGGACAACGACGCGCGCGGAGGGGCGAGACGCCGGGCCCGCGCCGATGTGATTCTTGGCTGTCACTGTGCAGGTGTATGTCTTGCCGGCCGAAAGACCCGGCACGTCGATCGGTGAATGCGTCCCGCCGTGGGAGCCGGTGACTCCGCCATTGGGAGAGGTGCACACAGCGTGGTAGCCCCCGATGGACACTCCCCCATCGTCGGCCGGTTTGGTGAATTTGACGGCAACCGCGTGCACTGCCCCGGCCACCGACGTGACCGCGGGCGCACCCGGGACGGTCGCACCTGCCGCGTAGACCGGGCCGCCAATCAATGTGACCGCCACGATCGCGACGGCACACGGCCCGACCCTCCGGCCACGCAGCTGCAATTGTGAGCTCGATCCGACGTTCATGACTCCCGTACATGCCCGACCGGCGCCGTGTCGGACAACCAATTGCCCAGACCGAGGATCCTCCAATCCAGCCATGCTGGCAACTCGTGCTGCCGACCCGGCAAAACCGGCACAGAACTGCGTGCCGAGGACCGACGCACCCTGTCCCCGACGCTGATCGTTCACCCGTGAGCCGTCTGGTACTCGGCGATCTCGACCATTTGTTCGGCGATATTGCGCACCAGCAGGTCGCGCAACCCGCGGCTGATGGTCTTGGAGTCGGTACTCAGGCGAGAGCGAAAGAATCGAGATTCACCGCACCCTCATCGGACGTCTCAACACTGCACACCACGAGATTCGTGCCGTCCGCCATGGTCAGCGCGACCGGCACGGTCCGCCAGGAGGTCCAAGCGGGAGTACTCGGTACGTAGAGCGTGGCCGTGTTGTGGACGTTGCCGGTCGCCGGATCGAGTGTGCGTACGGTCAGGGACGACCGGCTGCCGGTGGAGTTGGCCACACGGCACAAGAGTCGGCGCGTGCCGGCACCCGACACCGAGATGGCCACGGCCACACTGCTCCCTTCGGTGTCGAGACCGGTGACGTAGCCCATACCTTCGTGTCCGCCGAACGTGTTCTCGAACCGCGCCGACCCTGCCCAGGCCCCTACTTCGGCCTGAAAGTGGGCAGCGCCTTCGGGCGCGACCAGCAAGAGGACCGAGGCGTGAGGCGCGAGGGCTATCTGGTAGCGGGTCATCGACCCCAAGTCCTGATGGGTCCAAAGATCGCGTACCGCGGCCGGACCGGTGAAGCCGAGGACGGTCGCGAAGTCGATTGACTTGGTTCGGGTGCCCGGACCGTCGTCCCGGTTGAACAAGCCAACCGCCCAGCGACCGTCGGGCATTTGGCCGATCCAGCGCTCGGGGTCCCTGCTCGACGGGTCGTACTCGAATCCGTGGCCGTTATTGAAGACTGGTTTGCCGACGAGCCCAGCCTCTCGCAGGGCGAGCACCTCACGGTTCTGAAAGATGTGGGCGTTGTCTCCGATCGTGTCGACCTGGTCGGTGATGGCGATCGCGGCGCCGGCCATCGTGAACAGGTTGATGGCGCTTTGGCGCTCCGCATCGCGGGAGAACGACTGCATGATCAACGGGTCGCCGTCGAGGATCATCTGGCCCCGACCGGAAATGTCGGAGAAGCCAGTGAACCCGAGGAAAGGGTTGTTCCACTGAGACCATTCCGGCTGCCAGTTCTGGCGGCCGCCGCTGAGGTTGTACCAGGTACCGAAGCTGGCGTCGTTGTCGATCCGGACCAGGTCGCCGTACTGACGCTCGCCAGATCCGTGGTCGAACAGATTGGGCATCACGAGGCTCAACTGCACGTCGCCGGCCGCCTCCGACATCCATTCGAGCGCCTGCAGATAGGAGTCTCGGCCGTGGGCCACTCCCACCGTGCCCTCGTTCTGGTCGTAGCCGGTCTCGTACCAGGCGAGAAAGTCGATCCGGAGAAACACAGCACCGAGTTCACGGAAGTAGGCGACGTAGCCCTTGACGTATTCCTCGGCCCCGTCGCGGGTGGTGTCCACCCACTGCAGAAGCCCGCCCCCGTCGAAGAAGTCGCCCGGGTTGACGATATCGGCGACCTTGATATCGGGCCGGCCGACGACGGCCACGGACGGGTTCGTGACCGCCGACCGAGTGGCCCACAAGGGGTTGTAGTAGACGCCGAGCTCGAGGCCCTTGCCCTTCAGATATTTGACCCACCAGGCCCAGTCGTGCACCCAGTCGTCAGCCTGGCTCACGATGTATCCGTGCTCTGTGATCCGTTGCGTGTGGTCAATCCAACCGTCGGTGCACACCATTTTGTAGCCGTAGTCGCCGAAGGTGGCCGCAACCCAATCGACGTTGGCCTTCCATACGTTCTCGGGTATGAGGATGTTTTTTCCGTTCTCGTACCCGTAGGTGCTCCAGTAGAGCGGGCCTGGTCCACCAGGGCGGAACGCTGGTGCGGTTGCACTTGTCAACTGCGGCGACGCTGCCGAAGTCCCGGCGGCGCGCGCCTTCGGCCCTGCCGCGCTGGCGCCCGAACACGACCCGGCCAGGCCGGCGAGTAGGGCGGCGCCTCCTCCGATCTTCAGCACGTCGCGTCGCGTCGGCACCCGATCACGCCCCCGTCTCGAACCGTCGGGGAGCACCCTAGGCAAGGGGGCCGCCCAGGGCACTCGCCCATATATCCGAGGTCCGCCGAACGCCGTATTCGAGAACACGCATCCCAAAGCGAGGGCGCCGGACTGGTACTCGGGCTCGGCCGCACCGCCGAACTCCGCCGAGCTCCGCCGACCTGCCTTTTCCGATGACCGTGTCGAAATCTTCGCGCACCGGGCCCCGTCGGCGGGGTGGCGTCATACTCCGGTGAGATCGCCGATCTGGCGCGTCACCGCGCGCATGCCCAGCTCGTCGGCAAGCTCGCGCGCTCGGGTGAGCATCTCCAGCCCTCGCGTGGTGTCGCCGCGCTGAAGGAGGGCGCGACCCCACCAATGCAGTGTTCGCGTCTCGAGCGGTCGGGAGCGAAGCGACCGCTCCTGTGCGAGCGCGCCGGCGAAGAGGCGATCGGCCTGGTCGTGTTCACCGTCGAGCACGGCGAGCCCCGCGTGGACTCGATCGACGGCACACATCGCGTATGTACCGGTGGCCATTACGGCGATCTGACCGCGGTAGTCGGCGAGTAGTCGACGCAGCCTGCCCGCGTGCTGCGCGGCCCCGACGGCGATCGCCGCCCACGCGACATTGCCGAGCGCGAGCAACGTGAGCCAACCGCGTCCCACTCCGAGGAAGTCGTCCCCAGCAAGGTCTTCGAGGATCGCCCGTGCCTCGTCGTAACTTCCGCGCGATCTATCTAACCGCGCCCCAGTACGTGCCGAAGGCGGCGGCCCCTGCCATGACAGAGTCGAATGCTCTCGATCGCGTCCCCGACTGGAGACCCATCGTGCATGCGGACACAGTCACCCGCTGCGGTTTCCACGCGTCACGGCGAGGAGAACACCGGCAGGCCATCATCGGCGTTGCTGCCGCGCCATCTCAGTCCATGAATGCAATTTCACGGCCCGCTCGCGTCGACGAGTCCGGAGCTGTCACACCGGGCGACGAACCGGACGTTCCGCTATCGCGCGTTCATCGCGCGCAGTCATTCGATCGTTCGCCCAAATTCGCACGACGCGGTCTGTCAGTCGCAGCCTGTCGGCGGGCCGGTCACGGTGCAGAGTGCCGATGACACCAGGTAGCCGTGTACGGCGACGGTCCCGAGCGCGTCGCCAGAGTTGCTGGCCAGTGAGATACCGACCAAATGGCCGGGCTGGATCGGAAAACCTGACGGGAACGACATGACCTGACTGACATCCGCGCCAGAAATGTCGATCGCGTCAGCAGTGTTCAGGGTCGAGCACGGCGAACCTGGCTTGGCGACGACGGCGTACACGCTGACCGGGCCGGCGGTCACGCTCGCGATACGGACCGTGATGGACGTCACGATGAGCGCTTCCCCGGCCGGAACCGGCGCCGTCTCCGAGTTGCAGCCGGCCGATTCGCCGGCTATCGCGAACGAGTTGTAGCTCGCGGAGGGTGGCGTCGGCGTCGCGGTCACGGAACCGCTGACGTTCGCGGTGCCGTTGACGCTCACCGAGCCGTCGACACCGACCGTGCCGGTAACGGTCTGCGTCCCGTTCGGATGGGTTTGCAGATCGCCTGCCGCGTCGATCGCGGCACGATGATTGTTGTGCGGGTCGGTCAGGAACACAGACGAGCCGGTCACCGCCCACGATGCTGCCGGGAACAACACAGTGACCACGACGACGCAGATGATGGTCGTGAGTTGACCGCCGCTGAACGGTCCCCAACCTCTGGTCTGCCTTCGCTGCTCGCGAGATGCGATCGCGGTGTCGGTCGGCGCTGGTCGAATCTTACGGTGCCACATCTCGGCTGCCTTTCGTCCCGTGGAGGCCGATACCGCGCGTGTGCCGCGAGCCACCAAATGTGAAGGTTGGGCTTCGGTCACGACATGCCGAAGAGGTCATCGGTACTTCGTCGGCTGACACCGATCGCACTTGACGCTCCGGGGACCTTCCGACCGGCGTCAGCCGTCACTCGACGTTCGCGATGACGTGCCGGAGTCCGTCGGGAAACGTCCTTCGGTTGCCGTCAGGTCGATTCCAGACCGCGTCGGCGCCGTCGAGGAGCTCGTGGTGGACCTCAGTCAGCCGGTTGTAGGGCTCGTCGAAATCGGCGGCAAGGTGCCGGGGAAGCTGGCGCCCCCCAGTGGGTGACCGGTGACGGGGTCCTACGTCCACAGAATTGTCGACGGGCCCGGAGGATGTACGTCCGTTGAACCTGTCGGTCCTCCGGCCGTGAACATATTCACCGCGTACGAGAGCACCGCTACGACCAGTCTGCCGTTCGGGTCGTCGGCTGGATACGGGGCCGCATCTCCTGCGAATGCCGGGCTGGTGTCGGCGACTTCGTCCGTGTCGCGCGCGAGAGATACGAACGGGCCCGACGTTCGGGCAGAAGCCGGGTTGATCTCCTCGTTCCAACTGGTGAACTGGCCGTTGAGAGAAGTCGTGTCGGTCGCCAAGGATGGTTCGCACCGCGAACTGGCGAGTGGCCAAACACGAGAACGGCTCCTCCGATACAAGCTACCGGACGCGACGCGGACAGCGAGTGGCAAGAGGGCTGGGGGTACTCCCGATAGACGTGAGCAACGGGACCACCGACCCAAGCGTTCGGAGACACCGACAGGCGTCGATACGCGACGCGCGTTACGTTACGCCACACCTCGCGTCCGGAGTTCGCGACCGGTAACGCGCCGGGGGAGCGCGGCGTTCCCCCGTGAGCAGCCGTGAAACCATTGCGTGCAGAAGCACGCGAGACGACGACGCGCAATCGCCGACGGCCGCGACGCAATACGGTTTCCCCCATGGACCAAGAGACTCGACGATTGCTGGATTCCCTCGAACGACAGCGAAACCACGTTCTCGGCATCCTCGAAGGTCTTTCCGAGAACCAGCTGCGACAGCCGATCCTTCCGTCGGGCTGGAGCGCGTTGGGCATGGTCAAACATCTCGCCCTAGGTGGCTGGTGTTTTTCGCGGGTGTGAGTGCTCGCGATTGGTGTGGGGTTCCGGGATAATCGCTGGTATGGGCTTTTTTGGGTGGTTGCGGTGACGTTGGGTCTGACGCCGAGGCAGGC
>Ga0182024_10024728_pt1 | contig 10654 bp, 10 predicted proteins | sample P32metaG_FD_120480 | JGI IMG/M metagenome (GOLD analysis project Ga0182024, IMG submission 120480) | Permafrost microbial communities from Stordalen Mire, Sweden - P3-2 metaG (Illumina Assembly) | ecosystem: Environmental > Terrestrial > Soil > Wetlands > Permafrost | place: Sweden: Stordalen...
GATGCACACTCGCGAGCGCTTCTTGAACCACCCGGAATAGGTGGGTCGCAGGGTAAACCGTGAGCTGGGTCCTGCTATTGGAAGGGACACATCTGGTCAGAGCTCTTCCGGCATTCAGTCTTTGGCGGTGGTGGCTTCCGGGTCGGCCTGAATGGTAACTTCCACCTCGGCACCAGGCTTGAGGTGAACCTTCTCGCCATTCTTATCCGTAAGAGTATTTTCGATGCGAACCTCGCGATAGAGGTGATCCGCCCCATGTATTGCAATCTGGGCACGTTCAGGTTCGGAGGGAAAAACAGGCTTGATGATTTTTTCGACGGTGGCAGGCAAGGTAGTGCTGGGTTTTTCGCTCATACAGCTCCCTGAATTGGTCGGCGAACGGGAAATCAGCGCCTAGCGGATCGCTGTGAAAGGATTATAGCGGTAGAGCTGGGCTATCGGGAGGACCCGCGCCTGATCCGCCTGATCCTTCTGAAAGACTCAGTCCGAGACATTCAATCGTCGCTCAAACCAGACGGTTAGAAGGTCAGGGCTTTGGATCAAGCGGACAACTTCTGAGGGCTGGAGGATTCGGAGAGACTTTCTACGGGCACGGTGGGATCGGCTAGCTGTCGAATCTGGGTGAGCGCATCGGACAAAGTTGTGGAGACGAGTCCTGAGCAAGTCGGGCCCAGGCGTTGACGAGCTGTGTCGCTATCGAAGCTCCAGAGACCCATGACAATTCGCAAACCTGGAGAAATGGCCCTCAATCTTCGGCAAACCGATCGCCCCTCGCTCACGGCGAAGGGAGAGATGGAAGATACGCACGCAATTCCGTAGTCGCGTTGGGAAGCCTCCGCCAACATTTCTTCCGGTAAGCCCGCTCTGAATTCGCGGGCGCGGAATCCGGCCTGCCGCAACAACTGGGCGAGCATCGCCGCCACCAGTTCGTCAGCGCCGCTGCTGGCTGGAATGCAGGCGATATTACTCCCCTGCAGAGTGCCGTCAACGTGAGATCGCTTGCGATAAGGGCCGTCTTCCGCAGTGTGGGGAGCGAGTTCTCCTCCATATTCATCCCCGAGATCTTCAATCAGTTCTTTGACACTGCGAAACATGAACCTTATTGAGCTGTCCTCAAGATCATCTGCATGGTGATCGTGTTCCGCCAATTTCACAACGGGAAGGATTATCGATTCGTACAAACTCTCCAGTGAGTTCTCTTTTAAATAGGCCTCGGCTATGGCTCGAGCCTCTTCTTGATCCATGGCGAGCAGGCGCTGGTAGAAGCACTGCTCCGGCAGCAGCACAGGTTCGTCGCCTAGCAGCACTTCAAGAAAACTCAATTGCGGAACATGGCGGCCGAGCACGATCAGACATACGGTGAGTGGAGTCGACAATATAAGTCCTACAGGTCCCCATATAGTGGCCCAGAAGACTGCCGCAACCAAGATAGCGAGAGATGAGATGCCGGTGTGAGCGCCGTAGAGCAAAGGCTCAACGAAGTTGCCAACGGTCAACTCCAAAACGGCGAACGCCGCGAATGCCAGTGCGGCATGGCGCCACCCTGGAAACACAGCCAGCGCTAAGGCGACGGGAAGGGCCGTTGCGATAAGACTACCGACGTAGGGAACAAACCGCAGTACCCCTGCGAAAACGCTCCAAAGAAGCGCGTGGGGAATACCGATATAGTAGAGTGCCAAACCAAAAACCGTTCCGTAGCTTGCATTGACCAGGCATTGCAACACCAAATAACGGCTGAGCCGACGACCGGCATCATCCAGGGCTTGAGTCATCACGTTCAACCGACCTCGTCCCGCGAGCCGGATTGCACGATTACGCAAGTCCTCCCGTTTGACCAACATGAATAAAGTGAAAATGGTGACGATAGCGGCGGTCTCAATGGGCCCGGCCAGTGGTCCGAGTAAAGCGCGAAGATCTTGGACAAAATTCGATGGAGGCTCTGCCACTTGAACAGGTACGGGGCGAACCGGATGGGTCGTCCTTTGTTCTTTGTCCTGCTTAGTCGAAGAAATCTGCCCCGGCACCGCGGCTAGTTCCTTATTCAATTCCTGGACGGTAGTGGTGGCTTTACTGAGATTTCCGCTATTCGGCCTACGGAGTGACTGAATTTTCGCATCGAGGTTGGCCTTGTAGTCCGGCAGCTCGACCATGATCTGAACCAACTGACTAGCCACTCCCCAAGTCACCGCTCCGGCCAGCGTGAAAGATAACACGAGGACGGCTAAGACTGACGGAACCCGTCTTAACCGTATCTTTTCCAGCAAGGACACGAGTGGGGTAAGGAGAAAACTGAAGACCAAGGCCAGCGCCAGAGGAATAAATAGCTCACGGCCGAAAAATAGTGCGGCGATCGCCAGCACAAAGGCGATGAGTACCAGTGATTTAGAGGCCGAAGCTTCCTTAGTAGGCGCCAAATGTTGACTCCAGTTCAGCCGCACGAATGATCGACGTAGGTACCAACCTAGTTGTGTGCCGCAGATTTCCTGGTCTGGGGAGCAATGCTGCCTCACGCCGCAAATCTAAGCAGCAACGTCGGCGGCTATGCATTCCCGATGTCCGTAGCGGCATATCGCTTCGGAACCCTTGCCGCTTTCGCAAGCAGGCTGCAGTACAGGCTGCCCGATTTTGCCGGACAGCCGCAGTTTTCATGAGCACATTTCTTCGGTTCAGCGCTGTCTATCACTCTTGACTCCTTCTAAGACCGAGTGGCCGACGCGGTGATACAGTCGGTTTGGCGCACAAACACCACGGTTAGTGCTGAATTCATGCGGTTGGGTTGCCGCCGGATCTAGTGGACTCGTTGTCCTGGCCCGCTGTCCTGGGGCTGCGATTACTTGGATCCCAAAGCGTAGTACTTCCGAGTATTTGAACTCATAGTTTTTGCTTGGAAGGAATACAGTGATTCTGGTATGGTCGTGAAAGTTTTGGCAAGCAGATTCGGGCCGAAGCCCTCAGCTGGCTGAAAAACTGAGAGCAGATCTTAACAGTTTAAACAAGACCCGCAATCAAGCCACGTTCGAAGCCCTGACGCGCCCCGCTCGCGCGAGGGGATGCAGTTTCGCAAGCAGTTCCGAAACGCAAGCCAATAACCTAATTTGGAGAAGTGTAGTATGCCGAAGTATCCATTGCTGAACGTGTGCCTGCTGGTTATTTGCGCTCCATCCCTCTTCGCTGGTGTGACGGTCAGTACGCCCACCAATAATTCGACCCACCAGGGATCGGTTCCCTATGCCGCCTCGGCTTGGACTTCGTGTGACAAGGGCGTTGCCTCCATGGGAATTTACACCGCCCCCGGAGTTTTGTCGTATGTAGTCAACGGCGCCTCTCTAAATACCAATTTGAATCTCAGCCCGGGAACCTACAACACTGTGGTCGAAGCTTGGGATTACTGCGGCGGAGCATCGACGGCTAGGGTTAGCGTTACGGTCAGTGGAAGCGGGCAATCAGGCGTGCACGTAACCTCCCCCGCGAACGACAGCACGGTCGGCTCCTCGGTCAATTTCACGGCTACAGCGACCACGTCCTGTTCGCGAGGCGTTTCGGCGATGGGAATCTATACAGCGCCTTCTCAACTGGCATACGTGGTAAACGGCGCCAGCATGAATCACACTCTGGGACTCAACCCTGGGACGTACCACGCAGTCGTGCAAGAGTGGGACAACTGCGGAGGCGGCGCCACCACTCCGGTTACGATTACCGTAAATGGAGGCGGCGGAGGCGGAAACACATTCTCGAATGTTCAGCGCAGCGGCGGCTGGGGCGTGTACGGGCAGGGGCCGCCAAATTTTGTTGACTGCTCGCCTTCGCCCTGCGACGGCATCTCTTTCTGGATGGCCCAGGGCGTGAAGTCGCCCGCCGTGAGCGGGGATGCCGCTGCATTCAATGTCGGGGGAAGCGCTCCTTACTCTGATGCACTGTTTAACAATCATTTGATCGGCGATTTGTCCTCCCAAGGAATGCCCGACCACAATCACACTCTGGTTCCCACTCTCCACAACTTTACCTACGACGTGTGGTTCTTCGGAAGCAACTTAGGCCTTTCGCAGGCTTTGGAGTTTGACCTGAATCAGTTCTTCGACGGCATGGGTTTCATCTGGGGTCATGAGTGCCGCATCGCAGGCGGTAATGAATGGGACGTTTGGGACAATCAGAAGGCGCGTTGGACCCCCACTGGTATCCGCTGCTACCCGAACAACAATGCCTGGAACCATCTTACGATCAAGGTGCAGCGGACCTCGAACGACGAATTGCTATATCAGTCCATTACTCTCAACGGAGTGACCAACACCCTTAACTGGACCTTCGGCCACGGGTCCGCTCCTGGCTGGTACGGCGTTACCCTTAACTATCAGCAGGATGGCAATAACAAGCAACAGTCCTACGACATATACCTCGACAATCTGAACTTCAGTTATCAGTGAGGGACAAGATGAGGACGTAGCGAGTGGTATGCCCTTTCATTATTAGCCTGTTTCGACTAGACGAACCACAAGAATGCGGACCCGTTCTCGGGTCCGCATTTTTCACGCGCGTTCCCCTTTCCAGTTCCGGGGATTTTGCCAGCCATAACACGTCGGTAACTTGGTGCTGCTCGAAGTAACGGTACACAATAGGACCAAGCGCTGCTCTCTCCTGCGACCGCTCGCGCAGGCGATGGTTTCCATTCGGCGCGGCAATGGTCGAGAAAGTTCTCGAACATTCAGTCTTTGCAATGAAACTCTGAAAGCCGCAAATTCATTTATGGATGACCGCAGAAGCGAGCGCTTTGGGCGATACGAGATCCTGGCTGAACTTGGGCGGGGAGCCATGGGCGTTGTCTACAAGGCTCGCGATCCCAAGATTAATCGCTTGGTGGCGGTAAAAACAATTTCGTTAGCCGGGCAGCCACCGGAAGACGAGCAGGAGTATCGCGAGCGCTTTCACCGCGAAGCGGAAGCTGCAGGCCGCCTTTCGCATCCCGGAATTGTCACCATCTTCGACGTGGGCGAGGAACCGGAGACGCGGGCTCCTTACATCGTGATGGAATTTGTAGGGGGACAGTCTCTCGACAAGCTGCTTTCCGGTGAAGACCGGAAGTTGCCGCTTGAAGCCGCGCTCCAGTTGACCCATGAACTGGCGGAAGCGCTGGATTGCGCTCATGGACAGGGAGTAGTTCATCGCGATTTAAAACCGGCCAACATTCTGTTAACGGAAGAGGGACACGCCAAAATTGCAGACTTTGGCATAGCCAAACTGAATCTTGCCAACCACACTTTGGCCGGTCGGTCCTTAGGAACTCCTGCTTATATGTCGCCGGAGCAACTGAATGGCGACGCCGTGGACGGCCGCTCGGATTTGTTTTCTTTAGGCGTGGTTCTATACACGATCCTGACGGGTTACAGACCATTTCAGGGAAATAGTGCCCTCACGGTTTCCTACAAAGTAGTTAACCGCGACCCTATCCCCGCGACAGTGTTAGAAACCGAATTGCCGCAGGCACTTGACTACATCATTTCTCGAGCCATGGCAAAAGATCCGGCACAGCGCTATCAGCGCGGCATGGAAATGGCTTTGGATATCCAAGATCTGCGGGAAGGGCGCGAGCTATGGAGTAAGGCAAAACAACCAGGTTCAACACCGACCGGCACGCCTACAGTCCTCGGGGAGAAGGACAGGCAGTCGGCGACAGCAAGGATCGGTACAGTAGGAAAACCTCGGTCATCCAGGCGCGTGCAATCGCCGCAAAACTGGGCGGCGGAAAAACTGATGGCTAACATGAGGAAGAAATCCCTCATCGGTATCGTGTTCTTGATGGGACTCTTACTCTTTGGCCTTCGCGTCGGCCACGTAGCTTCTCCCAAAGCAGCGCCGGCTCGAAGCGGCCAGGAAAAAACCATTGCGCCGCCGTCTCAATTCGCGGAGGTGATGGACGGCAAGTCCGCGGCGGTGCCGCCTGCGGCGGTTCCATCCGCGACAGGTCCCAGTCGCGATACTCCAACCCCTAAAGCATTGCAGTCGATCGCCCCAAAACCAAGGAAGGCCCTCATTATCCCTCCTGCGGCCAAAGCAGGGCTAGTCGTCACCAGTTCAGCTGCGGCGCCTGCGGTCACAATACCTGCCACACTGGGCATCGAGGTAGATCACAAATTCGCCGAGGCGCAGTTATCCATATGGGTGGATGACCGGTTGAGCTATACCCACACTCTGGAAGGAACTGACAAGAAACGTTTGGTAGTGTTCCATCATGTTCAAGGCCACGAAATTCACTCCATGCAGATTCAGCCAGGAAATCATCATCTGCGCGTCCAAGTCACATCCGAGTCGCAATCCTCCAACCAGTCGGTGACGGGAGCTTTCGCCAGCGGTGCCGAAAAACTGCTGCGGATTTACTTCGACAAGCGCGGAGAGATGAACCTGAACCTCGAGTAATCTCACATTCCTGCTCATCTCGTGGAACTAGCTTTTTGGTCCCTGACTTCCAGTTCGTTTACTACTTGCCGCACATTCGGAACCGTTGACGTCACCTTTTCCACCTGGGCACGCTTGGACCCTGAGTTGACGTTACCCTTCAAAGTCACAACACCATTCTTGACCTCGTAGCGAACGCCTTTCTGAAGACCGCTTTGAATAAGGGCAGCGTCAACATTTTTATCAATGGCCTTGTCGAGATCCGTGTTCACCGTACGCGCGTCGCTTTCCGCGCCCGGGGGAAGCACCGCAATTTCGTCTGCGACGACCTGCCCTCCTGCCATCGAATTCGCAATCGAGTCGGCTTTGGCTTTGTCTCCGTCGGCAGCCACCTTGCCTGTCAGAGTGACTACTCCCTTGTCACGGTCTTGAGCAACTGAAATATTGCGGAGGCCAGCTTGATCCAACGATTTGCGAATGCTGTCGGCGACGTCAGGCGATTTGGTCTCTGTTCGGGAACAGCCAAAAAGACACAGGACCGCTAACATCATGGCTGCCCACAGGCCAAGCCGCATTTTTTTCATAACTCTCCCTCCGTGACGGAGGGGATGAGACGAGCTTTAATGCTGGAAGGTTGTTCGGCGCTTCCCCAGAATTACCGAGCGTGAGAAACCAAACGTAGTTCAAGCAGCTTCTCCCGAGGGAGATTCCGTGTTCACCGTCTCCGGCTTGCCATGCGACGGCCGATGTATTTCCTGTCGCATCGTCGGCCTTTGTTTGTCGGGGAAATCGGGCAGCTCGATCGATCTTCCCGTCCGCGCTGATTCATAGATGGCGCGAATAATGCGAACATCCGCCAATCCTTCCATCCCAGAAGGCTCCGGTTCCTTGTCTTGCAGAATGCAGTCAGAGAAATAAACTATCTCGGCGGCAAACTGATCGCGTTTGGGAAACCTCTTGCTGCTCGACTTTCCGCCCTTGATGATCTGATGTTTTATTCCGGAAGCGTATTCGTAAGCGGGATCTGCAGTAAGTACACCCTCGGTTCCGACCAATGTGTAGCGACTGATGTCGGCGGCGCCAAAGCTGCAGGTGAAAGTAGCAAGCCTTTCGTCCGGAAAGCGCATGACGACCGACGTCATCTCGTCGACTTTTTGGAACCGGGGCTCCCGGTTGCTTGCGCTGCACGCCAAGACCGATGCAGGCTCAGCTCGAAACAGATAACGGGCGGCATTGATGCAATAAACGCCCATATCGTAGACGGGCCCGCCTCCCTTCTCCACGGGTTCGGTAACCCGGATATTGTTCTCCACTACCTGTTGAGCAAAATCCGAACTGAAGAATCGAGGATCTCCCAGCTCGCCGCTTTGCGCCAGCTGCGCCGCCTCCAGGTTGCCCTTCTCAAAATGCAGGCGATAGGCAATCATCAATTTGACGCCGTTAGCTTCGGCGGCCTCAATCATGGATTCGCACTCTTCTTCCGTGACTGCCATGGGCTTCTCGCAAAGAACGTGAACCCCAGCTTTCGCCGCCCGTACGGCGTAATCCCGATGCAGATGATTTGGCACGACTATGTATACGGCGTCGACTACGGAAAGGGCTTGTTCATACTCGTCGTATGTATATAGATGTTCGACGCGATACTTCTTGCCTAACTTCCGTCGCTTTTCGGCGTCGCTGGAGACGATTGCTACCAACTCAGAATTTTGTGCAGCTCTATAGGCGGGTAGAACAGCGACCTGTGACAAGTGGCCCAATCCTACAACCGCGTATCGTATTTTTCGTTCCGGATTGTTTTGAGCGCTCATAACTTATTCTTCTCTCGTTTCGTTGGGTTCCTTCATGTTCTTGCGAGAGCAAAGCTTTTATGAGCTCTTTCTCTCACAGCAGTGTTGCGATTTTGGTGAGATCGAGCACGAACTCTTGCATTTGGGCTTGTCTGGCATCGGAATCGGGTGCGCGCAATATCGATGACGGGTGCACCGTCGCCACGACCTTGGGAGCTAACGTAGATTCGACTAACTGCCCACGTTGACGAGTTACGCTAAAATCCCGGCCCAACAGCGCCTGAGCAGCAGTTGCACCCAGACAGACCAGGACTTCCGGCTTCACTGATTGCAGCTCAGCATCAAGCCAGGGACGGCAAGCATTTATCTCAGAGGCACGAGGCTTTTTGTGAATGCGCCGCTTGCCACGCGGGGCTGGAGACCATTTGAAGTGCTTGACCACATTCGTAACGTAAACTTCAGAGCGATCGATGCCGGCCTGGTGCAGTGCCTCGTCCAGAACTTTCCCCGCAGGTCCAACGAAGGGATGGCCCGCCAAATCTTCCTGATCTCCCGGCCGTTCTCCCACAAAAACAATCTTGGCCCGCACCGCACCTTCTCCGAAAACTGTTTGGGTGGCATTTTTCCAGAGATCGCAGGCCCGACAATCGCGGGCCGCGCGTCGCAGGCCGGCGAGCGAGCGTTGTTCCAGTTTCTGCGGCACACTGGTCAGACTTGGAGGGCTGTGACTGGGCGTAACCCGCTTCTGATTGGACGAACTCTTCATGCGGAGCACATTAACTTCGGCCGGCAGCGACCATGGTTTAAACATAGGTTGGCCCATCCCGCCCCGGCATCCGGTAGCCACTGTAATGTCTTAACAAAATGCCTTAGCCGCCAAACGTAAGGCCGCCGGATTTCCTTCGCTTTTGGGCCCGATGAAATCCAGTAGCGAAATCTACCGGCGATTGGCCACTGCTTTTTGATCCACCGCAGAACGCAGAGTGTGAGTGAGAACATTGGGACGGTGGGCTCGCATTCGTCGACAAAACATCTCGCGAAGTTGCCATACTGATAAAGCAACCAGGAACCAGGCCAGGGTGCCCATCACGAGCGCGGTCGCGGTTTTCCACTCGCGCATTCTCAACCAAACCACCAAAGCGAATGTAACCAGACCGAGCCCTCCCATGGCGGCTCCCGCGACGTCTACGGCTGCGGCCGCTCTGCCGCGCTCCGCGCCTTCATACCCAGCGCGCTCTTTTTTCTATTGTTCACGTTTTTTTATAAGAGTGGCGGTCGCAGGAATGATGGCGGGAAATGCCAGAAAGAGCCCGCCGATTTCAGGACCAAACCGTTTCGCAGCCAGTCCCGCCAATGCTGTGATGGCCCCGCCTATGAAGAAACGAAACACAAATTCGTACCATTTCGTGCTTTTCAGGGAGGCGGTATCCACCTTAATCTTCACTCGTTACCTCAAAAAGCCATACCACAACCCAAAAGCGCAAGCGAACCAGATCCCGAGTCCCAGCGTGGTGGCCGACAGGACTTGCATCCGTCGCCGAATCATCAGCTGACTTATGATGGTGGCATAGACAACAAATGCCATAGCGCCCAGGACCATTGACCTGGCTTCAAGGCTCGCGTACGCCTTCCCTTCTTTCATAACCGTGAGCACCAGGGTGGCCAGGGAAACCGAAGGGGCCGCCCCAAAAAGTCCTGCAAAGCTTTTGGGCTTTAGCAATTCGCCCAGCATGGCGAACCCTGAAACGGCCACGCCTCCAATCATTATCCTCAAAAGAATATCTTTCACAAATTCTTTCCGCCTTACGTTCCCGCCACCACCTGACTCTTCTCCAGAACTGCGTGTCGCTTCTGCAGCCATTAAAAATGCGGGAAGTCGGGATCGACTCCCCGCTATCAACCGTCGGACACTGATTAAGCCGCTCTGCGCGACTTCCGTTTTTCCTTAGGTTGTTCTTCTTCCTCGGCTTCCGAATCCCCTTGCTGGGCTTCGACGTTGATTTCCTTTGCTAATTCAGTCAGCTTCTCGTCAGTTTCCTTTTCTTCCTCCAAGGTCTCCCTGAGGAGGGATGCTTGCTCCGACTCGCCGAGAAGCTCCGCATAGGCAATGACCGTGCCGTAACCAGCGATTTCATAGTGCTCCACGCGTTGAGCGGCAGAGATCAGCGCGGCGTCCATCATGGCATCTCCAAAGTCTTCTCCGATGATCTCCGCACCCTCTTTCACCAAACCTTCCATTCCTAAACATTTCTTGCCCGTACCCTTTTCCCCCAAGGTTTCGAATATCTGTTGCAGACGTTCAATGTGCCCTCGGGTTTGCTCCAGGTGCTCCTCGAATCCCTGGCGCAATTCATCGGACGATGCTGCCTTAGCCATCTTCGGCAACGCCTTGGTAAGCTGGTTCTCAGCACTGAACAGGTCTTTAAGTTCTTCCACATACAGTTCTTTCAGAGAATTCTTAGTCATGGTTCTCCTCGTTA
>Ga0182024_10024729_pt1 | contig 10654 bp, 12 predicted proteins | sample P32metaG_FD_120480 | JGI IMG/M metagenome (GOLD analysis project Ga0182024, IMG submission 120480) | Permafrost microbial communities from Stordalen Mire, Sweden - P3-2 metaG (Illumina Assembly) | ecosystem: Environmental > Terrestrial > Soil > Wetlands > Permafrost | place: Sweden: Stordalen...
CAAGAACGGCTCGGTGAAGTTGCTCGTGCGCCTGTATTTTTCCGCTCACGAAAAACTCTCCGAGCAGCAATGGCTCGCCCGCATTCCGGCCGACGATCTTTTTAAGGGAGCGGCTCCTAAAGTGGTTCACGAGGGCGAGCCGGAGTTTCCCGAGGTTCTCAAGCAGTTTGAATCCCTGAGTTAGCCTTATGGACCTCTGGGATCGCCCCTGAAATGAGGGGGTGGCGGGCATCCCCGGGGCCGGGGAGTGTCCTATGTTGAGATCCTCGCTCCGCTCAGGATGACACCCCCGGGGGCTAATACGCGCGTTCATCGGTCTGCGCGGAACAAGAACCGGCCGTCGGATACCCTTCCAGGGAGTCATTTTTCGAGTTGTGGGGTTAGGGAACCACTCCGCGGGCGGTTGGCACAATCGAAACCGTTTCCAGTATAATTGGGTTTCCGCGGCCTATCGACACCACTTCATGACCAGGGTTCAAGACGAGGGCAACCGAATGGCAGTACAAACTCGTGTCAGGGTGGCAAAGCTGGACACTGTCCGATTTCGCGTGCTCGACCGCGACACCCTCGTTCGTCTTTACCGCACGATGTTTCTCTCCCGCCGCCTGGATGACCGCGAAATCCAGCTGAAGCGGCAGAATAAGATCTACTTCCAAATCTCCAGCGCCGGCCATGAAGCTGTTACGGCCGCAATGGGGTTGCTTCTTCGTCCCGGCGTCGACTGGGTTTACCCCTATTACCGCGACCGCGCGCTGTGCCTGATGCTGGGCGTGACGCCCCTGGAGATGTTGCTGCAAGCGGTCGGCGCGAAAGATGACCCCGCTTCGGGCGGCCGGCAGATGCCCTCGCACTGGGGGCACAACAAATGGAACATCGTCAGCCGCTCGTCGTGCACGGGAACGCAATTCGTGCAATCGGTGGGCTCGGCGGAAGCCACACTTTACTACGGGCACCACCAAAAGGCGTTGGCACAAGCCAAGAAGGCTCCCTTGGGCGAGTTCGTTCGCCACGACAGCGACGAGATCGTCTACGTGTCGGCGGGTGACGGGGCCACCAGCGAAGGTGAGTTCTGGGAATCACTCAACGCCGCCTGCTCGCAGAAGCTTCCGTTGCTTTACGTCATCGAAGACAACGGCTACGCCATCTCGGTCCCGGTGGAAGTGCAAACCGCCGGGGGCAGCATTTCGCGTCTGACGCGCAGCTTCCCCGGATTGCACGTCGCGGAATGCGATGGCACCGACCCACTGGAAAGCTACGCGGTCGGCAAAGAAGCCGTGGAATATTGCCGGCAGCGCCGCGGCCCCGCGCTGATCCACGCGCACGTCATTCGCCACTACTCCCACTCGCTCTCCGATGACGAAAAGCTTTACAAGACTGCCGAGGAGCGCGAGGAAGAAGCGCACCGCGACCCGCTGTCGAAATTCTCCCTTTTTCTTGTACGCGAAGGGCTGCTCGATCAGAAACAAATCGAAGCCTTGGAAGCCGAAGTCGATCGCGAAGTCCGCGAAGCCGGGGACCAAGCTCTGGCGGCCGAGCAACCCTCGATCGATTCGATTCGCGTCAACATTTATTCGCCCGACGTCGATCCGACGTCTTCCGCCTTCGCCGCCGAGCCGCAACTGCACGGCGCTCCCAAGACCATGGTCGAAATGGTCGCCGCAACCCTGTCCGACGAAATGTCGCGCGACGAACGCATCACCGTTTTTGGAGAAGACGTCGCCGACGCCAGCCGCGAAGAAAATCTCAAGCACGTAAAAGGGAAGGGCGGCGTCTTCAAAGCCACCTCTGGCCTGCAAAGAAAGTACGGGGCCGACCGCGTCTTCAACACGCCGCTCGCCGAAGCCAGCATCGTCGGCCGCGCCATCGGCATGGCCGTCCGCGGACTCAAGCCCGTCGCGGAAATCCAGTTCTTCGACTACATCTGGCCCGCGATGATGCAGATTCGCGATGAGCTTTGCGTCTTCCGGTGGCGCTCCAACGGTAATTTTAAATCTCCTGCGGTTCTGCGCGTCGCGATCGGCGGCTATCTCACCGGCGGTGGCGTCTATCACAGCCAGAGCGGCGAGTCGATTTTTACCCATTGCCCGGGCCTGCGCGTCGTCATGCCGTCGACCGCGCTGGATGTCGCTGGACTCTTGCGCACCGCCATTCGCTGCGACGACCCGGTGATGTTCCTCGAGCACAAGCATCTCTACCGGCAGCCTTACAATCGGTCTGAATATCCGGGCTCCGATTACACCGTACCGTTCGGCAAGGCTCGGCTGGTAAGAGAAGGCAACCAAGTCAGCATCCTCACGTATGGCGCGATCGTGCACCGCGCAGAAGTGGCGGCGGCGCAGTTGCAGCGCGAAGGCGTTTCCGTCGAGATCATCGACCTGCGGTCTCTGCTGCCTTACGATTGGGAGGCGATCGCCGCGACCGTCCGCAAGAATCATCGCGTGATCGTCGCGTACGAAGACATGCTCAGCTTCGGCTACGGCGCGGAAATCGCCGCGCGCATCGCGCAGGAGCTGTTCGAGGAATTGGACGCGCCGGTCACACGCGTGGCGGCTATGGATACCTTCTGCGCCTACCAGCCAAAGCTGGAAGACGTGATCCTGCCGCAAACCGACCACTTGACATCCGCTGTTAAGCAGCTTCTCGAGTACTAGTTCCGAGAAGCCGACGCCTGAGCGGTCCGGAAACTTTTTTCTCTCTCAAATCGTATCCAATGGTAGAACTACCGAACTAGCTCTGTGGAGGTACGGTGATGATCTGTGTCAACTGTCAAAAGCGCATCACGGACGGATCCAACTTTTGCTACAACTGCGGCGCCAAGCAGCCGCCGTCTCCCTCGTTCGGAGCGGATTGGGATGCCGGCGGGAAAAAGCGGTTCGTGCGGTCCAGCACGGACAAGAAGATTGCCGGAGTGTGCGGCGGGCTGGCCGACTACTTCGATCTCGATGCAACCATCATAAGGATTTGCTGGCTGCTGGCGTTTCTGTGTGCGGGCACGGGCCTGCTGGCCTACGTTATTTTGTGGATCGCCTTACCCGTCGCGCCCACGGGCATAGCGCCGGTGTCCTCAGCGCCGGTGACAACGCAACCCATTACGCGTTAGGGAACTGGAACGCTCGCGAGCCAACTGGAAGCATGGCCAGGCTTGGTTTCCCGAAGTATCCGTAAGACTAGGAAAACACAGGCATTACTGAAGGCTTGGTGTGCCCGAAGCAATTTGTAAGTGCATGAAAAGGCGAGACATAATTTGTCTGGGAGTGACACTCAGAAAGGGAAGGTCCGGGAGCCGGAGTTCTTACGCAGCTTTCTATGCGAGGTATATCACCAAAAAAGTATATGCCGGTCATGCCTTTGCGGCTCGTGGGGGACGCGGTCTTGCTTCGCTGCGTTCGAAGATGGGGTGATCTAGGGAGACTAGACCGGCCCCAAGGGTTGCAAGCGCGAAGCACGCCGCCGCCAGCGCGAGAGGAAATTCGTAATCATGCACGGCCATGTATCCGTGGAAGCTGTGCACTTTCCAGATCGCAACGCACATTTCGATCGCCAGCAATAATGCCGCCGGACGCGTGAATAGTCCCAACAATAGCAACCCGCCCCCGAAAGTCTCCAGCATGCCGGAGACATAAACGAAATATGCCGGCAGGCCGTGCTCGACGAAAACGGCTTGGAGGTTTCCGTGCGTGTGCGTGAGCTTTGGATAGCCGTGGTAGAGGTAAATGATGCCGAGGACGATGCGCAGAACGAGCAACGAGAGAGGTTGCAGTTTATCCAGGAATTTCACCGACGAGCCTCCGGGCAATTCGAAGGACGAATGTAGGGCAGTTCTTCGACTCGCCATTTACTGCCTGTGTTGAAGCTAAACCCCGCCTTTGCGAAGAGGGCGGCTACAGGACGCGGGGCCACTGACTCGAGACCATTGACGCGAGGCCAGCGCTGATTACGGATCGATTCTCCAAGAAATCAGCGACCGTCGCGGATTGTAGCAGAAAACTCCTTAAGGATCGGTGGACCGGCGCCGCGCGAGAATCAGTTACAATTGTTTGTCACGCGGAATCGTTGGGGGAAACACCTTTCAGGACCTTGCTCGTCGTTGTGTGTAATCGACGTGCGGCGAGAGATCATCGGAACAGGAGCCATATAGATCGTGGGAATCGTACGGGCCCTTCTCGGAAGTTTCGGTCACCCAGCATGAAGCGAAAGCTGCTGATCGCGGTGCCTCTGCTGATCCTGGTTGCCGCGGTAGCGTGGGTACTTCGGCCGAAGCACGAGTTGGTTGGCGAAGGCTATATCAGCGAGCGCAGCATCACGCTGTGGAGCAGCGTCGCGCAAGTGCGCGAGCCGGTCGAGACTCTCCACTATGGCGACCGCGTTGAGGTCATGGGGCGCCGGAACGACAACGTCAAAATTCGAACGGCCGACGGGGTCATCGGTTGGATCGATGGCCGGCAACTTCTCGAACCCGCCCTGTGGGAACGCAGCATCAAGCTGTTGCAACAAGCCCAGGCTATTCCGGTGCAGGCCCATGGCCGCACCAAGGTGCAAACCAATCTTCGCGTGCAGCCCGGCCGCACCGAGCCTCGCCTATATCAATTCGGGCGCGGCGTGCCCGTCGAAGTCGTCGGCCGTGGCGTCGCCGACTGGGCCCAGGTGACCGACGAAAAGGAACCCAGCAACGATTCCGGCAATAAGAAAGAGGACTGGTACCTGGTTCGCGCGGTGGCCACGCGTCCTCCCGGCGAAACGGCGGCCCGCACCGCGGAGACCAACACGACCACGCAGCCGGGCGATCAGAGTATTCCCATCGCGGGATGGGTTGTGGCTCGCTTTGTCGAACTCGATCTGCCCGATCCCGTTCGCGAAGGGATCGCGTCCGCGAACGTCCGCGCGGTGGCATGGTTTGAGCTGAGCCGTGTCGCCGATTCCGCCGGCGGAAAGCCGCAGTACCTGGTGGCCGGAACAAAAGGCCCGGATGGCCAGCCCTGCGACTTCACCACGCTTCGCGTCTACACCTGGGATGCGAAAAAGACGCGGTATGAAACCGCCTTCATTGAAAACAATCTTTGCGGCCAGATGCCGATCCGGATCGGCAAGGGGCCGAAAGACGAGCCTGAGTTTCGTTTCCAGGTGATCGGCGGTGACAAGGGAGAACGCGTCTACCGTCTGATCCAGACAGTTGTCCGGCGGATCCGCGCGCCGGGCGAAACGCCGGCAAAAACGAACCGTGCAAAACCTGGGAAACCCGCTGCGCGTTGAAACCGTTGAAATTGCCGCTTAAGGTAAGATGTAACAAACGCAGATTCTGGTCGGAGTGTGATGAATGACGCTGCATATCAGCGAAGCTGAGGTTCGTGTCCTGCTTACCATGCCGATGGCGGTCGATGCCGTCGAAGAGATTTCGCGGAAGCAGGCAAGCGGCGAGGTGGTCGTTCATCCGCGCAGGCGCTTCGAGATTCCCGGCGGAAATTTCTTTCATTACATGGCAGCGGCGGACTACGCCGCGGGCTTTGTCTCGATGAAGCAGTACACCTATGTGCGCGGGAAGCTGCGGTTTCTGGTTCCTTTGTACGAAATGGCCACAGGCGACCTGGTGGCCTTGATCGAAGCGGACTACATGGGCCAGCTAAGGACGGGAGCGGCTTCCGGCGTCGCGACCAAATACCTGGCTCGGCGGGACGCGCGTGTGGCTGCGATTATTGGTACTGGCGGGCAAGCGAAGACGCAGCTGGAGGCCGTTGCGGCAGTGCGTCGCCTGGAATCCGTGAACGTCTTCGGACGCGATCCCCAGAAGCGGGAAGCCTTTTGTAAGGAAATGAGTGAGCGGATTGGCGTGCCGGTGCGCGCCGCGGCGTCGGCATCGGAGGCCGTGCGCGCCGCAGACATCGTTTGCACCGCAACCACCTCGGTGCTACCGGTGGTCAACGGCGCCGACCTCACGAGCGGCGTACACATCAATGCCATTGGCGCGAATCACGCGCACAAACGCGAACTCAACGACGAGGCAGTCGCCAGCGCGGACGTGATTGTGGTCGATTCCATCGAGCAATCGCGGCAGGAAGCCGGCGACTTGATCATTGCGTTTCACGGAGACGAATCCTGCTGGACGGGCGTGAAGCGGCTGCCCGACGTGGTCGCCGGAAAGACCGGTGGCAGGACCAGCGACACCGAGGTCACGCTATTTAAATCGAATGGAATCGCTTCGTGGGATTTGGCCGTGGCGATGAAAGTGTATAAAACGGCGCGGGAGAAGGGGATTGGCAGGGAGTTGCCGCTCTGGAGCGAACCCCCGGCGGAGTAACCTACTCATTGGATTCGGAACGCTCGCGCGGACCGAATGGGGAGCGTTGGCGTCGCGGGCTGGGCGTTTGGGGCACAGGAAGTCCTGTGCGCCTACAGGAGGCGGCGGGACACCCAGCCTTGATTGGTTCTGGGGATCAGCTTTGCGGGTTGCGGATTTTGCGTTGCAAGGTTTCGTGTAGGCGGGCCCTTACGTCCTGGGGAAGTTCTACGTGCTGTGAATCGCAGAAAATCTCCACGGTCAACTTGGTCTGGTTGATCACCAGCTTGCATTCTCCGCAGTGCTGGAGGTGCTGCTCGATCTCCAGCTTCATCGCGGCGTCCAGATCGCCATCGATGTAGTTCGAGATCTCGAGAATGAGGCGATTGCAATTCAATTGGGTTGCCTATCGCGCATATAGCGATCCAGCTTCTGGCGAAGTTTGAGGCGTGCGCGCAACAGCCGCGACTTTACCGCGGGGACGGAAATTCCCAGGACGGCAGCGGTTTCTTCGGTGGAAAGCTCTTCGATGTCGCGCAGAACGAAGACGGTCCGAAAATCGGCGTCGAGCTGGTCGATCACCTGGTCCAGAATCGCGTGCATTTCGGATTGCGCGAAACGCTGCTCCGGGCTTGGTCCCCAGTCCCTGATTTCCCGGGGCATCAAGTCGTCCTCGCCTTCGACGGGCTCATCGAGCGAAATTTGATTCGGACGGCGTTTGCGGAGGCGCATCAGCGCTTCATTGGCCGCAATGCGGACCAGCCAGGTGTAAAACCGCGAGTCTTCCTGGAAGGTATTGAGGTGTGAGTAGGCCTTCATGAAGGCGTCCTGCATCGCGTCTTCGGCGTCTTCGCGGTTGCGGGTGATATTCATGGTCAATCGGAAAATCTTACGTTCGTAGCGATTGACGAGTTCCTCGAAAGCGGTCGCGTCCCCGGACTTCGCCGCTTTGACGAGCAAAGGCTCGTCCTCGCGGACGACTTTCGACGGAAGCCGATGTCGGTATGGTGCGCTCAATGCCCTGTTCTGGAAGGCGCGAAAAGGGGTCACCGGGACCCCGACGCGTCGACCTATAACGTTAGCACAGTGCGCAGAAGTTCCCATCCCGGACACCTGTTTGGATGAGGGTGCTCGGAGGCAAGATTCAGGAAATACGAGGATTCTTTGCATACGCTATAGGGAGGCCCTTATTGACGATGCCTGGGCTGCGGGGTACAGTGGGCTTGCAGGCCGTTTCTTATAGATGGCAAGACTTGCTCGCGTATCGATGCCGCCGCATTCTAATAACAAATTCATACCCTGTTTGGCGGTCCGGTGTTTGACCGCGGAGCGAGCAAAGCTATAATTTCTGTATCTGGTTCTTATCCATGCAGTTGCAAGTGCCTGTCTTAGTTTGCGGCGAGAAAGCGATTTTCAGTCAAGCTAAATATGCGAACACTCCCCGACCATCTTCGTAAGGGAATGAAGCTGGTGATTGTCGGCTGTAATCCCACCGAATCCTCGGTCCGCGTGGGGCATTACTACGCCGGCCGCGACAACCCGTTCTGGCCGATGTTGTTTGAGAGCGGCGTGGTGCCCGAGCCGTTCGATTATCACGACGACAAGCGCGTGATCGAATTCGGGATCGGCTTGACCGACCTGGTCAAGCGGCCTTCGAAAACGACCGAAGAGCTTTCCCGCGCGGATTTCGCGGAGGGCCGCATCGTTCTCTCGCAGAAGCTGGAAGAGTTCGCGCCGCGCGTCGTGGCCTTCAATGGGAAGCTGACCTATGAACAGTTTGCGCAGCGGAAGTGCAAGTTCGGCTTGCAGAAGGAGCCGCTGTACGGGGCGCGCGTGTATGTGCTCCCGGCCACACCCAGCGCAGAAGCGGATAAAAAGAGCGAAAAGCTTCAGCATTTCCGGAAGCTGGCACAGCTAGTGAAGCGCATCGAGAAGGAACGCGATTATCCCGAGGCCGAATTGGAGTCCTGATGAGCACCACCCCGCAGAGTGTTCCCGAAAATCCCCTGATCCTGGAAAAACACGAAGACGGCGTCGCCACGCTGACCTTGAACCGGCCCGAGAAGCTGAATGCGCTCAATACGGATTTAGCCGTGGCCCTGAATGAAACTCTGGGGCGCATCGGCACGGACAAAAATATCCATGCGGTGGTTCTGACCGGCGCCGGGCGGGCGTTCTGCGCAGGCGGGGATTTAGCGGAAATCTGGAAAGGCCGTCAGGAAAACGACGTCGCGGATCTGGAGCCTCTGCTGCGCGCCGGGATGCAATCGGTGCTGAAGATTCGGACCATGCGACAGCCGGTGATTGCTGCCGTCAATGGAGCCGCGGCGGGCGCGGGCATGAACATCGCTCTGGCCGCGGACCTGCGGTTTGCTTCCGAGGCGGCGGTCTTCGGGCAGAATTTTGCCAAGGTCGGCTTGTTTCCGGATTATGGCGGCACATTTTTTTTGCCGCAGCTTATCGGGCCTGCGAAAGCGGCGGAGATGTTTTACACCGGGGACATGATCGACGCGAAGACCGCGCTGCAGATGGGACTGGTAAATCGCCTGGTTCCGGCGGATCAGTTGGCAGGTGAAGCGAAGGCGTTTGCGAAGAATATAGCTCAGGGACCGCGAATGGCGAGCCGAGCGCTGAAACAAGTGCTGTTTGGAAACCAGCGCGCGGAACTGACGAAAGCCTTGGAATACGAAGTGGAAGAGCAGATGAAATGCTTTGCGTCGGAGGATTGCGCCGAGGGTCTGCGGGCATTTTTCGAGAAGCGGAAACCGAACTTTCAGGGTAAGTAACTGCGCGCCGGTGAACCGTTGCATTCGTAGAATTGGTTGAAGCGGGCACCGGCCCTTCGTGGCTCAGGGTAAACAGGAGTGCTTGTGCTACTTTCCGATGGAACACGCGGCCTCGCATCGATGGAATCCTAATGGAAAATCTGGAAATAACACCCGCCGAAGTAAAACAGAGGCTTGACCAAGGCGAAAAGTTGCTGTTGATCGACGTGCGCGAGCCCTGGGAGTTCAATATCTGCAGCATTGAAGGCGCGAAATTGCTTCCGATGGGCACGGTTCCTGTGAACCTGCAGGCGCTGGACACGGACGACAATATCGTCGTCTATTGCCACCGCGGCATGAGGAGTCTGGATGTCGCCGTGTGGCTACGCGGGCAAGGAGTGGAGCGGGCAAAATCCCTAGCCGGGGGCATTGAGCGCTGGTCGTTGGAGATCGATCCGAAAGTCCCGAGATACTGACGCAAGCAGCCCGCGGTCGGGATGTTGGGAGCATCGGTTGTGCGAAGACGGGCACGGCGCGCCGTGCCCCTGCGACTGACTATGAAAAGGAAAGTCAAATTTCTGCAGAAGCCAACGTGCACGACGTGCCGCAAGGCGAAGGCGTTTTTGGAGAAGCTTGGCGCCGAGCTGGAGCTACGCAATCTGGATACCGAGCGTCTGAGCGAACCGGAGTTGGACAAACTCATCGGCACCCAGGACCATCGCAAATTTTTGAACACGCGCAACGAACTGTATCGAGCGCGAAAGATGAAAGACAATCCGCCGGGGCGGGCGGACGCGATCAAGCTGATGGCCAAGAATCCGAACCTGATTCGGCGCCCGGTAGTGATTCGCGGCGAACAAATCGTGCTTGGTCATGACGAGCAGGCTTTCCGGAAGATGGTTTCATGAAGTCTTTGGTGTGCAGATGGAGGTAAAAGCCGTAGCGGTAATCGGCGCGGGGATCGTGGGCCAAGGCTTCGCGTATCTAGCGGCAGTGAGTGGATACCGAACGATTCTTGAAGACGTTTCCGATGCGCGGCTCGATCAGGCTACCGCTTGGATTGCACAGAGTTTGGAGCGAGCTATGGCTGACGGCACGCTGGAAGCGATCGCTCGTAACACCGCTGCCGCGAACCTCTCGACGGCGCACACGGTGGAAGATGCGATTCGGGGTGCGGATTTCATCATCGAGACATTGCCCGACGAAATGGAAATGCAGATCGAGCTGTTCACGATTCTCGATAAATTTGCCAAGCCAAATGCGATTTTCGCGAGCACCGGTTTGCTGTCCATCACGGAACTGGCGGAGGTCACGTTTTGCGCCGATCGCTGCATCGGGATGCGGTTCGCGGGTAGCCCCGCAGAATCGAAGACGATCGAACTGGTCAAGGGATTGGAAACTTCCAGCGAGACGATTGCCGCATGCTCGGAGGTTGCCCGCCGCTTGGGAAAGGCGGTCGTCGTGTTCAAGGAACACGATGCGAATAAAGTTGGCGAACCGGAGCGGAAATTGACCCATGCCCAAGACTAACGCCCGCCAGAATGGCAAAACGGCGAAGAGCAGAAAACGGAAAATGATTCCCGCGGAGCTGGTGCGAAAAATCATGATTCAGCAGGGC
>Ga0182024_10024730_pt1 | contig 10654 bp, 7 predicted proteins | sample P32metaG_FD_120480 | JGI IMG/M metagenome (GOLD analysis project Ga0182024, IMG submission 120480) | Permafrost microbial communities from Stordalen Mire, Sweden - P3-2 metaG (Illumina Assembly) | ecosystem: Environmental > Terrestrial > Soil > Wetlands > Permafrost | place: Sweden: Stordalen...
CCCAGATCGCCACGCGCTCGTCACTCGCGCGTTCGGCAGCGCTCGTGCCGCAGGATTACCGCGCCTTCTGCGCGGACGTGTTGACGCTGCTCAGAGGCTATCGCGCGGTGCTCGACGCAAATTTGTCGGTGCCGCCGGAATTCACCCGCAATTTTGACCATGCGAGCGTGTTCGAAGCCTGCGAGGCGCGGCTTGTGCAGGAATGGCGCGCTCTGTGGCGCACGGGCAACGACATCGTGCGGGGCTTGATGGGAGAGCGCGAGAGACGCGACGCGGTGAAGGAATATACCGAACTTGCTCTGACGCCGGAGCTTCGGGGGGGCGCCATCTGGGACCGTTCCTATGCGAAGCCCATGGGTTATCCCGGTGACTTCGGCATCATGAATCAGGTCTATGACTGGCAACGTGTCGGCAGCAATGCCTATGAGATGCTCCTGCATCGACTCGGCCTTGAAGTCGCCGAATGCATCAAGACACGTATGGAAGTCGTGCGCGCCGATATCGGAGATGCGGTCGCCGCGAAAGGCGCGGAGCGCACGACGCGAGTCCTCAGTCTGGGATGCGGATCGGCGCGCGAAGTCGAGACCTGGCTCGCCAAGAGCCGCGCCATGCCGCCTCGCGTGGAATTCACCCTGATCGATCAGGAACAACAGGCGCTCGACTATGCCTACCGCGCCGCCTATCCCCACATTGTCCATAACGAGGGCCGCTGCCGGATCAACTGTCTGCACATGTCGTTCACCGATGTGTTGCGGGGAACCAGCGGACTGCAGACTCTGCCGCCGCAGGACCTGATCTACTCGGTGGGCCTCATCGACTATCTCACCGACCGGCGTGCGGCGAGCCTGGTGCGCCGTCTTTACGATCTGGTGGCCCCGGGCGGGCTGCTGATCATTGGCAACATGAATGAGATGCCGCAGAGCAATCTCTGGCCGATGGAGTTCATCACCGACTGGTCGCTATATTATCGCAACGAAGCCCAGATGCTGGCCTGGACCGAAGGTCTCGATCCAGCGGGCGTGCGCACGGCCACCGAGCCCACGGGGCGTGTGCGTCTTCTCTACGTCGCCAAGCGCTGAATCACACAGCCTGCCTCGCAGGTTCCCCGTATGTGCGCGAGATCATGCGGCTCGCCGGCAGCCGGACCAGCACGCGCGTGCCTTTGTCGACTTCGCTTTCGAGCCTGATGCTGCCGCCATGGAGCTCCGCGATTTTTTTGGCGAATGGCAGACCGAGCCCGGTACCCCCGTATCGGCGCGACAACGCGCCCTCGACCTGCTCGAACGGGCGCAGCACGCGCTCGAGGTGTTCGTCCGGGATTCCGACGCCGGTATCGACGACCTGGATCTGGATGCCTTCGTTCTCGCTGGCCTGCAGCGTGATTGAAGCGCTGCCTCCCGGCGGCGTGAACTTTACGGCATTGCTGACGAGATTGAGCATCAGCTGGCGCATCAGTCTTTCGTCCACAAACGCGCACACGCCGTGCTCGGGCATGTCGAGCATGAGCTTCACCCCGCCTTCGTCGGCGCGGGTGCGGCACATCTGCACGCAGCTTTGCAGACTCTCGTCCAGATAAACATCGTCCTCCTTCAATTCGAGCTTGCCGGCTTCTGCCTTGGCCAGGTCGAGAATGTCGTTGATGATGGCAAGCAGATGCATCCCGCTGGTGTTGATGTCGGCGACGTATTCGTGATAGCGCTCGCTGCCCAGCGATCCGAACAGCTGCTTCCTCAGGACGTCGGAAAATCCGATGATGGCATTGAGCGGCGTTCTGAGTTCGTGGCTCATCGTGGCGAGAAATTCGCTCTTCGACCTGTTGGCCTTGTCGGCCTCGATCAGCAGTGTACTCAGCGTTAGGTTCTTTGTTTCTATGATTTTCTGGCTCACATACTGCTTGCGCACGTAAAGCTCCTGATAGTAGCCGGAGAAGAGACCGACACCGGCTGCCATCATCAGGAAGAAGTTGTTGCTGATGTAAGTTGGAAATGGAATCGGATTGATAAACGCAGAAGGGATTTGATACGCGATCAGGAGAATTAGCGAGAGCATGGCAGACAGGGAAAATCGCAATCGGATGAGGCTTGAGCTGTAGATGACGCACATGACCAGGCCGGCATAGTATTGGGCATTATAGGGCGGCGGCATGATTGCCGTCATGATCAAGACACTCAGGCTGCTCGTTACCAGATTGCACGCGAGCGCAAACTGTCCGATCCGGACGAAAATCGGAAAGAACGTCAGTATGAAGACGGTCACAAGAACCGGGGTGCCCAGTGTGAAGCGAATTAAGAGAAGGACGGGGAATATTTTGCCGCCCACGATCCAGTCGAGCAGCCCGAACGAGGCGAAAAGCATCGTACCGGCAAACACGTATATGCGAATGGTGCCGATCGAACTCTGCAGCAACTCGCGTTCGAACGTCCTCTCGGTCTGAGGATCGCGGAAGCGAAGCCAAATCCTGTCGAGTTCGTACTCTGAATACGGAGTCGCGGTCTGTTTCGCGGTAGGCTGACGCATCTTCCGGCTCGATAGCCACGGTGTAGCTGCACACCCATGCTCTCGCAGTTAGGTAAAAATTTGCGTAACCCGTTGACCGTTTGCGCTTTTCCCCCGCTATCGTGAACGTCCGCCTAAGGGAAGACGCGAACGCTTAACCATGTTGGTTGGGAATCGAGTACGCAGAATTCGCTTCAGGCGCTGGTCGCCTGAGCCGGCTGCGGTGCACTGGCCCTTTCAGCCTTGGCGATCACCGCGCGATCGTCTTTCCGCCAGGGGTGAAATCCCGGCAGATACCAGCTGAGGTAGGGCCCGATGACGTGACCTACCGCGCCTGGCGCGACAAAGACGAACTTCAGAAAACGGACCCAAGTGGCGGCCGACGCGATGCCGTCCTGACGGAAAAAGTCAGCCACGGCGAAGAGGAAGAAATCGAACAAGAGAACCGTGCATGAAACCATGACCGAGGCCCGCAGGAGCCAACGCGCCGGAGGTGAAAGCGATTGAGCCGCCAGCATGAAGGTGTCGAACGCGACCGCCTTGTGCTCGACTTCTTCCCCCGCATGCCACAACATCAAACGCTGGATTTCTGCGGGCGCCGATCCAAGGTGCCGCGGATCGTCGATCACTTCATAAGAAAGGATCGCGGTGAAGTGCTCGAGCGCGGCTACGGATGCAGCCTGTCTGAGCGGAGTGAGCGAGCGCGCCCAATCAAGCCGCTTCTTCAGAAACGCGTCGATTCTCGTGAGATCGTAGCCATTGCATATCGAGTCACGGTTGAATGTCACGTGTTCACGCGAATGCATGGACTCCTGGGCGATGAAGGCCGTGATCTCCTTCTGAAGCTGCGGTCCCGCGCGGTCGCGATAGCGCCGCAGCGCTTCGATGAAATACCGCTCAACTGTCGGAAAAGACGCGGAGAAGGCATTGTAATAGGCGGTGGCGATCGGATCGTTGCCAACCCACCAGCGTGGGTTCTGCGTACCGCAATGGAAGCTCCGATCGCGCGGGCGGATAACCAGGTCGGCGGGTGTCTTCCTGTTAGTCGCCAAAGGCCAAACCTTAACGGTATCGAACCTTTATCTGTCTTATCCGGTAGAGTGTCAAATACGGTGAAGACTCGGCGTGGCCGGCGCCGTTACGTGTTCGCGTGCATCGCGCAATCGGCAGCCCAGGTGGCCGCCGTCGGCGTTCCTTCGAAATCGGTCCAACACATGCGATTGAAATCGAACAATTTGCATGCGGTATATATTTTCCGGTATTCGCCGATGGAAAGAGTGTATTCGCGCATGTCCGCGCCGAACGCTCCCTTGAGCTTTTCCTGCGCCGGCGGGAGAGCGTAAACGGGTAACGAAACATCGGCGTGATGAGCGGTATGGGCCAGGGCGTCCGAGTAGAGCGGGATCAGAAACCGTGGCAGTTTCACATGGACGGTGCAGCGCACGTTGCCGCGATGGAAGCTCCAATTGTTTTCGTCCCGAAACCAGGGAATCGCGGGATGGGTGTGATTAAGATAGATCGTGACCGCCATCATGTAGTTCCAAACGGCGAACGGTATGGCCCACCCCATCACCAGCGTCAGCCATAACGGGCGCGCTGGCGCTAGAGCCTCTCCCATCGTTCCGATGCCGAACAGCATCAACGCCACTCCCGTCACGGCAAAGAGACAGTCCGGCAAATGACGTTTCCATTCCGCGCGGGTATCGCGCGCCAGTGGAAGCAGCATTCTGTGAAACCAGAATTCGCCGTAATAGTAGAAGAGCGGACCGAAGGGCCCGCGATAGAGCCGCTCGGTCGCTCGCCTGAGAGGCGAGGCGGCATCGTACTCCGCCTTGCTCATCGGCGCCCACACGCGGTCGACGCCTTTGAGATTGGTGCGCCGGTGATGTTCGTTGTGCGTTCGACGCCACAGGCTCGCCGAATGCGCGCAGGGAATGAAAGCAAATCGCGCGAGCCACAGGTTCCATGCCCGCTGCGGCACCAAGCTGCCGTGGCTGCCGTCATGGCCGACGATGAACATCAGGGCAATGAAGACGCCGTTCGCGACGGCAAAGAGAATATTGACGGGGAGAGGAAAGCTCGAAACGGCGCCGACAAGCGTTGCAAGATAGAGCAGCGAATGAACGGCGAAGATGCCGAGTCCGCGTTCGAGTGAGCGCGGATCCGCAATGCACGATGCGCTGTCCCGCTGATCTGGTGCGGCGGTCGTGGCTGCGGCATCCATTGTGGCGGAATCCGGGAAAACGTGAATCGGTACGTAAACTTGCACGATCTCATTTGAACAAACTGTTAAAAAATGTCCCGGAGGCCCGTACTCGCGTCCTATGGACACCATAATAAATACGCGCGTGTCTTAGTGTTTTGCTAAGGGAATTATATAGATGACTCCCTTAGCGGTCGAAGTCAGCGACCGAACGGCCCGCTCATAAGCTTTTCCATTGCGGTCATTGCGGCCTTGGCAGCTTTTTGTGCCCTCTCGATGTGGCGCGGCGGAAGCACAAACCGGCCTCCAACGATGATCATGGGCGCATCCAGCGGCGCGCACATTTCTGGTCGCATGCCTTCTCTGGAGCGCACAATATCGGTCGGCAGTTCGGTTATGACCGCCAATGACCCGATAAGGTCCGCCTTTCTGAATATCTCGATCAACGGCTCCGCCGTTCGCGCCCTACCGCCGTCGAATCCCTTTGGATCGAATATGAATGTTCCAAAGCTATGGACATCGGCAGCGCGTGCGTACATGGCAACGGCTATCCCGGCAGCAAAAAAGGCGTCTCTAATCTCGCCAGCAAACCACCGCGTTTCCCCATCCGTTTCATATGCAATGCTTATTATCTCGAATTTCTCTTTGAGTGTTTGGATAAAGTCCCATTGTTCTTGGTTCAGCTCTCTCGGCAATAACTTTGTTTCTAGTTCTGCGCGCGCCAAGTCAGCCTTCGCAGCGCGTTCATTCGCGGCAGAAACCCGTTCCTCAGACAACCGTTGCAATTCTTCCGCATCTGCCTTTGTCGCGCCACCCCATATAGCTTCGTCAGCGCACCCCGCAAACACAAGAATATTTGCGAAGACAAGGCTGACAGTTTCATACCACGGGGCATTCTTTGAGAATGCTAGTAATAACGTAATCTCTAAAAACAATCCTGCCAACAAAATGCGTTCGGACCATACCTCTCGCGTCGCGTTACGCGAGAGGCTGCGTTTCAAAGGCGCGTCGTTCATCGCCATTTATCGGATTTACCTAGAGAAGCGAAAATACCGCCGCGGAACCCTGATCTTTATAGTCATCGCTAATGCGGTAACGCTGGCCATTATCTTATGGAATGCGCTGCGATGACTGCTAATGGGATTGTGGGTTTCGAACGCGCTGTTTCGTCGCCTCTTTTATCAGCTTCTTTATTTTCTTCTTCCGTTTCTTCGCGCCCTCAGTTTTTGCCTTCGGATGGTAGGCGAGAATTACATCGGCAATCGCGTCTAATACCGGCGGAGGCTTTGAGCCGCTCATTGGATCAGCGCCTTGTAAGTGAGCCGCTTGCCCTTCGTGCCCGCGACGAAGCTATCCAGCCGCTGCATCGTATGTCGCTCGACGTTGCCGTCATTCAAGCGGAAGGCGAACTCGTCAACGTAGCGGTGCAGATGCTTCTTGCTGACGTGATGATATACGCCGATCAAGCCGCGCTTCAGAACCGCGAATACACTCTCGACGCCGTTGGTCGTTATATCGTCGCGAACATATTCTCCGGCGCTGTGATTGACGGAAGCGTGTTTGAATGTTTTTCCCGAAATACCGGAATAGACACTCGCGTCATCGGTATTGAGTATCGATCCGACTTCGACGTGCTGCTGAATTTTGCCGTGGATTGTTTCTTTGTTAGTTTCCTCAATCGGCATTGCAACGGTCTTGCCGCCGCGTTCGCGCATCGCCAGTACCGCAGTCTTGCCGACCGTGCCGCGTCCCAGCTTCAGCTTCTTGTGCTCATGCTTGTTCTTTTCGATCCCTCCGACATAAGTCTCGTCAATCTCGACGATCCCCTGAAGCTTCGTCAGATCGTCGCCGCACGCTTCGCGAAGGCGCCCAAGAACAAACCAAGCCGACTTCTGCGTGATCCCGATTTCCTTCGCCAGTTGCATGGACGAAATGCCCTTGCGCGCTGTGACGAGCAGATACATCGCGTAAATCCACTTGTGCAGTGGAACATGCGACCGCTCGAATATCGTGCCGGTCCTTACCGTGAAGTCCTCCTTGCACTGGTTACAGCGGTAGTACCCGCCAGCGCGCGCCGTGATCCGTTCGCCAAGCCCGCATACCGGGCACGTCGGACCCTTCGGCCAGAGCCGCGCCTCAAGGTAAACGCGAGCCGTCTCTTGGTCCGGGAACATCGCGAACAACTCAAAGGTGGAAATCGTGCTTTTCGACATGACCAAACCCTCGCTTCAGGGCCAAAATCTAGCCCAAACCGGCGAGGGAGTCAAGTATATAATTCCCTTTGCTAACCGTTCGATTGCACTGCGCAAAGCATGCCCGGCTTCATGATAATGGCTCCACGCTTTGCTCGCCGCGATCAGCTTCGGCGCCGTGCGGATCGTAAAGCGTTTGGGGTCGAGTCCGGATTTCACGGACGACCAGGCGAGCGGCATGGAAACCGGTGCGCCAGGCCTTGCGCGGGGCGAAAGCGGCGCCACGGCGGTCGCCGTCCGGTCGTTGCGCAGATAGTCGAGGAAGATGCGCCCGCGGCGCTCCTTCTTCGCCATATTGAGGACATAGAGCTTGGGGCTGTCCTGGGCCATCTGTGCACACACCTCGCGCGCAAACGCCTTGGCTTCGGGCCAACCAGTTCCCTTGGCGGCGCGCGCAAGCGGGGTCACCACGTGAAGACCTTTGCCTCCGGTCGTCTTGCAAAAGGCGACGAGGCCAAGCTTTTCGAGCCGTTCCTTGATCTCGAGTGCCGCTGCGATGACGGCCTTGAACGCGACGCTCGGATCGGGATCGAGATCGAAAACGAGCCGCCCCGGCACATCGGGCCGGCCTGTGGCACAATTCCACGGATGCAATTCGACGGCCGCCAGCTGCGCCGCCGCGGCGAGAGCTTCGATGCGGTTGATCTCGAGATAGGGTTGGCGATCGCCTGATACCGTGACTTCATCGAGCAGGCTCGACATTCCTTTCATCGCGTGGCGCTGAAAGAAGTGCTGTCCCTCGATGCCGTCTGGCGCGCGCACGATGGAGCAGGGTCGCCCCGTGATATGCGGCATGAGCCATTCGCCCACGCTTTCGAAATAATGCGCGAGGTCAAGCTTGGTGAACGCGCGCTCTTTTCCTTCGGCAGGCCACAGCGGCTTGTCGGGGTGCGATATGGCGACGTTCATCACCCGGGGTTCACCGGAACGCGCGGGGCCTGCCGCGCGCGACTTCCGCGACATGGGTTCCGCGAGCTTAGCGTCCGCGGGCTTTGACGCGCGCTCCGCTCTGACTTCACGCGCCGGTTTGTCTTCTCGCAGACCCTTGTACGAAGCTTGGCGCACCTGTCCGTCTCCCGTCCATCCCGCGAACTCGATCTCGGCGACGAGCTCCGGTTTGACCCAATGCATATTTGGTCCAGGTCGCAGGGCATCGTCGTCGGCAAACGGGCTTTTCTTGCTGGCGAGCGTCTTAAGCCGCTTCACCAGAGGTTCGAGCTTTTCGCGCGAAAAACCCGTGCCGACGCGGCCGACAGAGACGAGTTGCCTGCCGCGATAGACGCCGGCCAGCAAAGAACGGAACTGCCCGTTCGTATCCGTCCAGCCGCCGATCACCACTTCATGTCCGCCGCGGCATTTCGTTTTCGTCCACTGGCCGGCGCGCCCTGACAGGTAGGGATCCGAAAGACGCTTCGAGACGATGCCCTCGAGCGACATGCGGCAGGCCGACCGGACGACCGCGTCTCCGGCGCCTCGCAAATGCTCGACATAGCGAATCTGGCCGCGGGAATTTTTCCCGAGAAGTTCCTGCAGGCGCGACTTGCGGTTTTCGAGCGAGAGGCCGCGCAGATCATCGCGTCCTGCGAACAACAGATCGAACGCAAAATAGATCAGACGCTCGCTTCTGCCTTCGGAGAGCGCGGCCTGAAGAGCGGCGAAATCGGGTAAACCGCGATCGTCCAGAGCAACCACTTCTCCGTCGATGATGCAATCGGGAAGGCGCGCGGCTGATTCTGCGACGGCTTCGAATTTCCCAGTCCAGTCGAGGCCCTTACGCGTGCGAAGGGCGGCTTCGCCATGCTCGACGCGCAATTGGATCCGGTAGCCGTCGAACTTGACTTCGCGCACCCAGTCCGCACCCGAAGGCGCGCGCTCGGAAACTGTGCAGAGTTGAGGCGCGATGAATTGGGGCATGCGCGAAGCTATGCGTGCCGGCACAGGCTTCGCCTTGCTTGCCGGCGTCGCAGCCCGCTTCGCCATTTCGCGCGGCGCCCCGGCCGAGCGCCACACTGCGTCGGCCTTGGCGGATTTGCGCGACTTGCGCATGAAGGGCACCGGTCCTCGTCCTTTTCCTGCGGCAATCGCCGCCATCGTGCGGCCCGACGCGACCGAGCGGTCCTTTGCAAGCAGCGCATCGCGGTCGTTGTCGTGCTCGGTGCCGTCGCGGTGCTTGATGAGAAGCCAGTTGTTCCGGCCCCTCTCCTTCTGGCGCATGCGCACCAGAACCCAACCACCTTCGAGCTTCTTTCCCGCAAGCACGAATTTGAGATCACCCTTCCCAAGTTGCGTCTCGGCACTCGCTGTGCCTTCCGGCGCCCAATAGCCGCGGTCCCACAGCATAACGGTCCCGCCGCCATATTGACCTTTCGGAATCGTACCCTCGAAATCGCCATAGTCGAGCGGATGGTCCTCGACCTCGACCGCAAGCCTGCGCTCACGGGGATCGAGTGATGGCCCTTTCGTCACCGCCCAAGATTTGAAAACCCCGTCCAGCTCGAGCCGGAAGTCGTAGTGCAGGCGGCGCGCATCGTGCTTCTGGACGACGAAACGCACCTGTTGCGAAGCTGCAACCTTCGCATCGCCGCTCGGTTCGGCGGTCTGCGAGAAATCGCGCTTGGCCTTGTATTTGGTGAGCTTCTTCGGCATCGGCGGCTCTCCGGACAAAGCCGCAATGCCCGGCGGCGTCCGGAGGTTCCGTGCGCGTGGGACCGTATGAAAGATTCAGCGCAGAGGACGCAGAGGTTGCGGGCCACCTTCGCTAAAGCTACGGCGAGTCAGGCGGCTCATTTGGTCCGCCGAAGCCTTGGCGTAGGCGGAAGAACGCCGAGGAAAATCGCGCGGATCAGTTCGGTTTCTACCGATTGGCGGCGACGATCAGCGCGTGACCGGCTCTGTGTCTGAGGCGCATGGACAGGCTCGCGAGAGAGGGCGTGCCTGCTGCTTCGGCCACGAGCGTAACAAGGCGTGTATTGGCTTCAGGGTTCGCAGCCAGGGCGCCGTCGGATTTCGGAGCGGCCGCAATCATCCTGGCAACTTCGTTTGCGTCGAAGCCACCGCCGGTCGTTACCTCGACCATATCGAGGCTGGGAATCACCGTGATGCGCTGTCCGAATGAGCCATTGGCCTCGAAATCCACCGGGGTATGGCCGGGATAAAGCCACATGCCATATCCGTATTCGATGCCGGGCTGCACGCTCGCATGGCTCGTTAGCGCCTCGGCAAGATATTCTGCCGGCACCACCTGCCTGTTCCCCCACCTCCCATTGTGCAGCCAGAGATAGCCGAGCTTCGCCATGTCGCGGGGCTGAAGCATGAGATCGCCCCAGCCATGCGATACGCGGTCCCCGTCGGTGGACCACGACACGCGCGTGATGCCGAGTGGCGCGAACAGTTCCCGGCGGGCGAATTCGAATGCGCTCGTGCCCGTTGTCTTCGTGAGTACGGCGGACACCACTTCGCTGTTGCCGCCGCAATAATCGAAAACGGTGCCGGGATCGGCTTCGATCGGCCGGTCCAGCATGAAAGCCGCAAGGTGGCGGCTGCGCAGCATCTGCTGCAGCAGGGATTCGCCTCCGTCGGGGCGGCAATCGAGCCCGGAGGTCATGCTCAGGAGATGGGCGAGGGTGATCTGCGGCTTCCGCGGATCGTCGCCCGTTCCCGCAGACAGGAGCGCATACACCGGCGTATCGACGCCGGGGAGTTC
>Ga0182024_10024731_pt1 | contig 10654 bp, 8 predicted proteins | sample P32metaG_FD_120480 | JGI IMG/M metagenome (GOLD analysis project Ga0182024, IMG submission 120480) | Permafrost microbial communities from Stordalen Mire, Sweden - P3-2 metaG (Illumina Assembly) | ecosystem: Environmental > Terrestrial > Soil > Wetlands > Permafrost | place: Sweden: Stordalen...
GCTCGCGTCTTAGTTCTGCGTGTCCGAGCCCCGTAACAACATTCACACTTCGGAGCTTAGCCATGCAGATCGCACGGCGCTGGCAACGCATGCGCGTTGCGATAGAGGTTACCTATAAAGTCGCCGCCATCTTGTACTTCGCATAGTTCCTACAGACCTCAATTTTAGCCTTTGCCGCCGGTCGTTTGCGATACGCCGGATTTGTTACTCGATCTCCGGTCCGAGCCTGATCGCCGTTGGTTGTTCGAGCGCCGCTCCCCGATCAACCGCCTTTCCTCGTCTAATCGAGTATCCACGCCACTACGCCGCTCCGTCCCTGATCGCCGTCCGTTGCTCAATCGCCAATAGAGTGCACCGACGAGGGCTGCGGCGGCAAGGAAGTTCCGGGCGAGTTTGACTGTAATTGTTCGTTGAGGCGCGCGATTGAGCGACGACCGTCCCGCCCGGTGTCGGGCGAGAGTGAGTAGGTGCGGTCAACGTTATACGACGTGATGCGCGAACTGTAGTCACCGACCATCATCTGCTTCTGTGTATCCGCATGCAGCACGATTGCGGATTGCGTCGAAGGCTCGGTTGTATCATTGCTTAGCGCCGTTTCTGCAACGAAAGGCAAAGGCGCGGCAATTTGCACGAAATCCGACTCGACCTGGTCGATTGCCGCTTCAAGCGCAAGAACTTGCGTTTCTATTTCAGCCCAGTCTCCCGCCTCGAATTGTCGATAAAGATCCCGGCGCAACTTGGTGCGAGCAAACTCATAGATCAACATGCGCAACTGAGCATGATCTTGACTGACAGCAGAGACGATGCGGGCGAGGACAGAATAATGATCCTGCTTCGTGCCGTCCTCCGTAAGACGCAGAACCGTCTTTTCCATTAAGCGTCCAGTTGGCGTTCACGCGCGACCTGCGCCCGACCGGCTATAATATTTGTTCCCGCGGGCTTCGAACACCCTCTAGAACCCCCAATATGCCCCGGTTTGTACCAGGCTGGCTGTTCCCACGCCTATCCGATTGGCCCGGGCAGTTTTTGGACTGCGGCCCGCCGCACCGGCATCAAACAGCCGATCCTGCCGGACTAGAACGCAAACGATGAAACAACGCGCCGACAGTGCAAAATCCAAGTTTTGCGTACAAACCCGCAACACCTGCAGGAAACCTCTCTGTTTCGGGGCTAATTGCGGTCCGTGTTGCGAATGTTAGAAGTGGCGGCATGGTTAAAAACATGTTAATCGGGCGACATTCCTTGAAAAGCTCACTGAAAGAAGAAGGGCGCCGTTTGATGTCGCATGCGAACCCCTCCTGGGTAATGACGAAATTCTGGATCGCCGCGGCTCTTGGCGCCCCGCTCTATTATTTTGATAGACTTCTGGCTCATTACGTTCGGAGAAAGCAGTACCCAAAGATCGCCGTTCAGAGAGTGGACGTAGACTGAAATCGGCGAAGCGCAACTAGACTGGACGCTCTTTGTTCGAAAAGCTGCCAACATCCGGTGAAACTGGTAAGCAGGATCGGTCCTCGCTGGCGCGCTATGACCGGTGATAATCGTCTTCGATGCGCACGATATCATCTTCGCCAAGGTAGCTGCCGGTCTGGACCTCAATCAGTTCCAAATCGATCTTGCCAGGATTTTCAAGGCGATGCTGAGTCCCGATCGGAACATAGATCGACTCGTTCTCGTGCAGGACACTTACATTATCGCCAATCGTTACCCGGGCCGTCCCGCAAACAACAATCCAGTGCTCCGCGCGGTGATGGTGCATTTGTAACGACAGCCGCCCACCTTGCTTCACCACGATCCGCTTGACCTGGAACCGATCACCCTGGTCGACTGACTTATAGGAGCCCCAGGGACGATGCACCTTCAGGTGATCTTGAGTCAGTGTAGGCACGACGCTGTTGACCTTCTTGACCACTTGCCGTAGCCCTTCGCCGTCCTCGCGCCGCGCTACTAGGATGGCATCGTCGGTCGCCACGACGACCACGTTGTCGAGACCAGACAGCGCAACGAGTTGCTTTTCGGCGGAGACATAGGAGTTGCGGGCGTTGACGAAGACGGCCGAACCTTGCGTGGCATTTCCATCCGCATCGCGTGCCGACAATTCCCATACTGCTTGCCACGACCCAACATCTGACCATCCGTAAGTCACCGGCATAACTGCGGCACGCGTGGTGCGCTCCATCACGGCATAGTCGATCGACTTCGCTATGGCGCGCCCAAAGGCTTCCGGATCGAGAAACTCGAACTCAAGATCGCTGGCGGCTGTGTCAACCGCCGCGGTGACAGCAGCAACGCTGTCCGGCTCGAAACGGCGATACTCCTCAATGAGGAAGTCGGCGCGAAACATGAAATTGCCGGAGTTCCACAGATAATTCTCGGCCACGTAGCTTGCTGCGGTTTCAGCGTCAGGCTTTTCAACAAATCTTTCGATGGCGAAAATGCCGGGACTGAGAGAGCCACCGGCACGGACATAGCCGTACTCTGTCGCCGGTCGAGTTGGGCCCATACCGAACAGGACGATGTGATCGTCTTGCGCCGCTTCGCGCGCCTTACTACAGGCTTCGGCAAATGCGCCGGAATCGGTGACAACATGATCGGCAGCGAGAGCAACAATAATTGCGTCGCCGTCGCGCCTCGACGCAAATGCAGAGCCTGCGAGGATCGCCGGTCCTGAATCGCGCCGGACTGGCTCGAGAAGAATATCGGCCTCCACCGCAATGGCCGCGAGCTGCTCAGCAACGAGAAAGCGATACCGCGCATTGGTCACGACGATCGGGCGACCAAACAAAGCCTGGTCGGAAACTCTACGAAGAGTCTCCTGAAATGTCGAATGCCGACCAAATAGCGGCAAAAATTGCTTCGGCCCATTCTCGCGCGACGCCGGCCACAGCCGCGTGCCTGCACCGCCGCACATGATCAAGGGAATGATTGGTCGAGCCAATTTTTAGCTCCGCTACAGCTGACGCATGCCGGCCCCAGTGACTCATACCATCCCTGGATTTATCCGAAAGATATAACAGCGAGATCGTGCGGAGTGCAGGCCGCGTACTGAATGGGGTAGCCCCTGTGCATTTTGATCCGAATGAAGGGGCGCAATCCATTCATGCGCTAGCTAAGACAGCGTCAGCTTGGGTTCGTTCTGCCAAGATGATCGTTCAATCCTGCGTTTGGGTTCGTTCTGCCAACCTCGGCGGCGGTCCGATTATGGGTTCGTTCTGCCAAAACACTGGAAGAGAATGACCGACATATAAAGCTGGTTTCTTGCCGATCCTGGAAAATAGGAAATATTTCCTAATTATGGACTTGACTCCACAAGGCCAAGTGCTAGGTTTTACTCAGATTTAGAGGAACCAGGCCATGTCGAACGCCTTTGTAGCCCCCCATTTCCAGTCCCCGGAAAACGCTCGGGAATGGCTGGAAAACCTGCGCTGGCCGGAAGGCCCGATTTGCAGCCATTGCGGGACGATCAACCACGCCTACAAGACGAAAAAGCCGGGCTGGTATCGCTGCGCCGAGAAGGAATGCCGGAAGGATTTCACGGTCACGACCGGGACCGTCATGGAGCGCAGCCATATCCCGCTCAATAAGTGGCTGATGGCCTTCTACCTGCTCAACGCCAGCAAGAAGGGGATGAGCGCCCACCAGCTCCACCGGGCGCTACGCCTCGATTACAAGACGGCTTGGTTCATGTGCCACCGCATCCGCGAAGCCATGCGGGCTGGCAACCTTGGCCCGCTGGGCGGCGAAGGCAAGATCGTTGAGGCCGATGAGACCTATTACGGCCCGGTCGATAAGGCCAAGGTTCGCGGCAAGACGACACGCGGGCGCCCTTTCACCAAGAGCGGCAAGAGTGGTCCCGCGAACAAGCGCCCTATCGTTGCCCTTGTGGAGCGCGGCGGCAACGTCCGCACCTTCCATGTCCCGGTTGCCGATCAGGCAACGGTCGAGAAGATCGTTGGAGAGAATATCGCGCACGAGTCGCGGCTGCACACCGACGAAAGCAGGCTCTATTTCAACGCGGCCGAGACTTTCACCGCGCATGACCTCCTCAGCGCGGAGGGAAGCCGCGCATAGGTCCAGTCCATCCATCGCCAGCCTAGCCGCGGCATTGCCAAGGCGCAGGCTGAGTTGGTCAATCCGGAGAATTCCCTTGTGGCCACCATTCGTTCGGATAGGCCAGGAGAACCGAACAGAGCTTTCGTTATGCCCCGTTGTCGAGCGGCCTTGATATCCTCCGCAAAACTTTGGGACAGCATGAAATCGCAACCGTGCAGACGACCGCCATCGACCAGTCAGCTGGTACGGTTATCTTTACCGACGTGCAAAACCTGCTGGGCCCCTACCGCGGAGCAAAATGGCGCGGAGCACCTAAGCACTAAGCAGGCCCTCGAGTGCCGATGTCCGGGACGTAGCTTTCCGAAACGACAGCTTTGAAATTCGGCATACATCGCCGTCATTTGAATGATTTGCTAATTGAATTGAGTGTGTGAATCGTTCCAGCCGGTATCGGATTTCCCTTGGCGTCGAGAGCCACTTCGTTCTGGCACGACGATTGGTTCGAAATTTGGCCAGTCTGATTGTTGAATGACTTCTCCTGACAGCGGCCTGCATTGGAGTGTAGGACGATAGTTGCGACGCTGTTCGGTTCGGTGCGAGACGCTGCATTTTCTGCGACCGGAGATAGTGCGGTGCCGAAGACTATTGCGAACACGGCAACGGCAGCTATCAAAACGCCTATGGAAATGACGCCAAAGCTCATTTTCACTAGTCGCCCGCGCTTTTGACTAGCACCTGCTCTACGCATGTGCGCGGGCTTTGCGCCCTGCAACGATTGGGCCTTAGGTAATGGACTTTGGCTCACACGACCCTCCACGTAACTCTTTGGAGGCAGACACGCGCTCGGATAATTTTGCGCCGAACCACTGGGAAGTGAATCTGACGCCTACGAAACGCCCATCCGTCCACACCATTTCGCAATCGCGTTGGACGCTGTCCTTAAACAGAACCAGAATGAAAGTACTGGGTAGGCCAGCAGATCCAACAGTAAAGCCAAGGCGCGCGCCGCCATTTGAAAGGTCGTGGACCACACAGCGGATCGGTTGCTCGTGCGCTTTAAAAATTACGTGAGCATCGCGACGCATCCAACGTCGCATGCTTTTTCGGCTTTCCCGAGATCGAGCAAGCATGGATAGCTAATTCCAAGCATTCCGCCCAATTATAGTAGTGAATCGTTAATAAATTATTTGAAGCAAAGCTCGCAATAACTTCGACTGCAGCACGGCAAGATCGAAGGCGGCCGTCGGAGGATTAGTTGTTGGTCTGGCCTACTCACAGCCGTTGCGGTGTTGTCGGTGGTCCCACCAGAAATACGGCCCCTCCCATATCGCTCCGACTCGCTTCATCGGGACTTACACAGCTCCCGGCGGCAACAATGCGCGATTAGACATTCCCCGGCTTACGGTTGACTAATTACCAATTGTACACCTGATATTTACTCGGTGCGGTGAGGCTGTAGGTGGGGGCCGACTGTGATCACATCGCCGCAATATGGGTTATTTTCGGCCGGCGCTCTTCATCGTCGGGCAACCGGCGTTAGCCGGTACGGTCTGCCGCTGACGTATTTGTTCACGTCGGCTGGACCGCCGCAGTTTCACCGATGAGCACCCATCTCAACTTTATCCGCGAAGTCGAATACGCCGTCGCGAGCGGATCAGTCGGCCGTCGCGCGGAAATATTGGAACGAGTGACCGATCTTTTTATTGCCGGCGCGACCCAACTGTCAGACGAAGAAATTGCGCTGTTCGACGACGTCATAACGCGACTCGCTGTCGAGATCGAAGTGTCCGCTCGGGCATTACTATCAATTCGCTTGGCACCAATTCCCAACGCACCGCCACGAACGATTCGAACTCTCGCATTTGACGACGCCATCGACGTGGCCGAACCGGTCTTGAGTCAATCGCCGCGCCTTAGCGATACAGATCTTGTCGAGAATGCCAGGATCAAGGGGCAACGGCATATGCTCGCAATTTCGCGGCGATGTCATTTGAACGAAGCGGTTACAGATGTCCTGATCGAACGCGGCGACCAACAGGTCTTGATGAGCACAGTGGAAAATCGTAGTGCCAAGTTTTCCAATTCCGGCTTTTCGATCCTGGTGCAGCGAACCCAGGGCGACGACGAATTGGCGGTGAGGATCGCAGGGCGGACTGAGATATCGCCCCATTTGTTTCGCCAATTGCTTGTAAGGGCTTCCCTATCTGTCCGCGAAAAATTAAAAGCCATTCATCCAGAACTCTCCCGAGAAATTCACGAAGTCGTCGAGGAAGTCTCGGGCCGTATTGAATCGGAAGCTCTGGCGCCGTCGGCAGACGATCGCGTGGCACCGGAACCAAGGAATACGGCACAGGGCATGGGTCATCAACTCAACGATGACAATTTGACGAAGCTTGCTGCGAGCGGCGCATTTGCGGAGGTAACATCAGCGCTTGCCACCATGGCTGATCTGCCGAGTTCGTATGTGGAAAGATTGATGAGCGGTCGACGATCCGATGGATTGTTGGCCTTGGTACGGGCCGTAGGTCTATCATGGACCACCGTCAAGGCGATCCTGATACTGCGCTCGGACAAGCGCATTATCCCAGAGACCGAGATCGGCTATTGCCTTGCATGTTATGAACGACTGAGGCCCGAAACGGCACAGCAAATTCTTCGCTTTTATCGCGAGCGCGAAAAGGGCGTTTCGACGGCGCTCTCACAAAAAGTGAAATAAATTTCCGGTCCGCGAGCGCCTGATGCTCTGCCACGTTGGCATTTTACTTGGCTCGTTTGTCGCGGGCTGAGAGGAGTGCGTCACTTTGGTCGCAATTTGAAGCTGAGCTTGAACTATGCCCGCCCAGTACGACCAAGCAAGCGGAGCGATCATTCGGCCGGCCCGATCAAACCGCCGCATACCAATGTTCAATGGCATTGCACCAAAGAGCAATTGTAGCCCGCAATACGGTCCTGCTAGGTCGAAATTGCTCCGGCGTATACCCTAGTGTCCCCCGACGCCCCAATGCGCGGGAGCGGCCTTAATTTAAGGCGGAAACCCCCAAGCGCCCCAATCGCCTGGGGGTTTTGCTTTGACATTTGCGGGCGAGCATACGGCCGACGATCGACTGAGCCGCTACCAGACTGCACTTTGGCAGCCAGGTCGGCCAGGTTCTCCTTACACTCGACGTCTTGCGTCGAGCGCTGCCAGAAGCCTCGACATGCACAAAAACTTACCAGACGCGTACAACAAAAGCCCGATGCCGGTGTATGCTGCCAGCTGTTTCTGGGCTAATACTAACAACACGCTGGCCCTAAAGATGCCGGGCCACGGGGAATGCTAAATGAACGTATGGCTTGGTGCGTTTATCGCGGTGGCACTTCTCCTGGCCGCTGTAGCCATGCGGTCACGATCACGCGGTGGTCAAATGTCTTGTCCGTCGTGCGGCGGACCAGCGAGGCTTCATGAACCGTACGTGATGTGCGATTCATGCCAACGCTGCGTCGGCCTCAGCATAAACAATAAAACTTACTCCTGACGACTATTATTGAATGTTAACGCATATAGGACGCATCCTGTATTGGCTATGTTCGATCTTGGCCGCGGTTATTCTTCTTTCTGATCTCCTAGTGGCATGCGATGATGAGCCGCACGGTCCGCATTCTGGGACTATTCTGATCGGCTACGCAATTATCGTCTGGTTCTTCGGATGGGTCTGCCGCTACGTGCTTTCTCGGCCGCCCGCGGATTTGCACTAAAGGCCAATGTGCTCGCAAAGATCGGCGGAAATCGCCATGACGGCAGCGGCGCTTTAGGACATTTTCATCGAGGGAAAACGGGCGTCCCAGTACCTTGAATTTTATCAATCGTTATAGGGGGCCCGGCTATGGTGGAGTTCACAGAACCTGGAAAGTGGTACTTCGTGGTCGATTGCTTGGCTTGCGAGAATCCGATCCCTCTGGCCGAAGCACCTTCACCAGACCAGAAACCTGACCCACTGCGATATCGGGCCGTTTCCGGCTTGCGGTGCCCACACTGCGACAACGTAGGGACCTATGTACCGCGCCAGATGTCGCGCCGTCTGGTGCAATAAGACGATCACAAGCCGGTTGGGCACCATACCGCCACGTTGCACGTCGGCTTACAGATAGTTTGAGCGGCGTTGATTTAGCTCCGGCAATTTCCCAGGGCGTCTTTGGATCGCCGAGCTGCGTCGCTCCGGTCTCAAATCCTCAAAAACCACCTCGCAATCGTGCCGCCAGGTTTGGCTCTGCCTCCTGTGTCAGCCCACGAGCGTTTCGACCCATCCGCTCGATATTTGTTGCTGTTTTGTTAATCATTCGACGGCAGTAATAGGCCTGATGCTCGAAAGAGGCAGTCATGCTTCAACAGCGTCAGGACAAACGAAAAAGCTTCCGACGTCCGATGCGTCGTGCCGCCGAAGTGGTGTTCGGCGCACACACGCCACCAGTCCGCTGTGTGATCTGGGATATGTCGGACGGCGGTGCGCGTCTTGCCATTGCGCATCCGTTAGCGGATTTGCCGCGGACGTTCACCCTAGTCCTCTATAAAAACGCCACCGTTCGGCGCAACTGCGAAGTTGTGTGGATTGATACCCGCTACGTGGGTGTCAGATTTTTTAGGTGAGTGCCATGACAATGACCCGGCTCGCCGTCATTCTATTTATCGGGATCGCCGTCGCTGACGTCACGTTCAACAATGGCCGATTCGTTGATCCGCTCTGGGATCAGATGACGCAATTTGGGCACTGGCTAAATGATGGTATCTCGAACCTCACGCACAAGATCACGCCGTGATATTCGCTTGCGATCATGAGCTTGCTTGCCCATCGGCGGCCGTCGCGGCAACCAGACCTCCGCCATTGACATTAAGGCGAACGAGTCACGCCACGTCAGCTCCGGTAGCGGCGGTAGCAGGAAAAAACTGCGCAATTTCTTTGGCTGGTCGCGCGCGGCTGAATAGATAGCCCTGCATCTCGGTGCAGCCGATCGACTGAACGGTGTCCATTTGCTGCTGCGTTTCGACGCCTTCTGCCGTCGATATCATATTAAGGCATTTGGCCAAGCCTGCCACGGCATTGACGATCGCAAGCGGCTCCGCGCCATTTGCCATATCCTGAATAAAAGACTGATCGATCTTAATCTTGTCGAATGGGAAGCTGCGAAGGTAGCTAAGCGACGAGTAACCGGTCCCGAAATCGTCGAGCGCGATCTGCGCACCCAATTTTCGGAGTTCATGCAGCCGCGCCAAAGTCGCGAAAGTGTTCTGCAGAAGAACCGTTTCTGTAATTTCAAGTTGCAACCTGCGTGCATCCATACCCGAATCGGCCAAAGCCTTCTTTACAACGTTTACCAGATTGCGATTGGTTAACTGGGTGGGTGAGAGGTTGACTGCGACTTTGACATGACCCGGCCAATTGACCGCTTCCTCACAGGCAGTATTGAGCACCCATTCGCCAAGCGGGACAATAAGTCCTGTCTCTTCAGCGACCGGAATGAAGTCACCAGGCGAGATCATCCCGCGCGTAGGATGCTGCCAACGCAACAGCGCTTCGAAGGCGGAAATTTCATTCGTTTGAAGATTCACAAGTGGCTGATAATGGAGTTCAAATTCTTCGTTGACGAGCGCCTTTCGAAGATCCATTTCAAGATCCCGTCGCGCCTTCATGCGCGCATCCATCTCCAACTCAAAGAACCGGTAGATGCCGCGCCCGTCGGATTTGGCGCCGTACAACGCCATATCCGCATTCTTCAATAGTTCATCCGGTTCCGTTCCGTCGTCTGGCGAAAGTGAAATACCAGCACTGATGTCCGTAATAATTTGATGGCCGTTAATTTGGTAAGGCTTGATTATCGATTCCCGAATGCGCCGCGCAAGTATAGCGGCGTCGTCCGCTTTCTGCATCTTTGTCATGATGATTGCGAACTCATCGCCGCCCAAACGCGCAATCGTGTCGGGCTCCCTGGTGCAGCCGCGCAATCGGTCGGCAACAAGCTTCAACAGTTCATCGCCAATCGGGTGGCCAAGCGTATCATTGACGCTTTTGAAATGGTCAAGGTCCAGGCATAAGACTGCCAAGCACTCGCCCCTTTTGACACGTTTGAGCTCGTGCTCTAGCCGTTCGCGCAGCAACACGCGATTTGGCAGGTCGGTCAATGCATCATGCCGAGCCATATGGCCAACTCGCTCTTCGGCGCACTGCCGCTCCGTTATGTCTTCATGCGTGGCCAACCATCCCCCGCCGAATATCGGCTTGCTAACAAGTGAAATAATGCGACCATCTGCCAATTGTGATGTGCTGCTGAATATCTTTTCTTCAATAATACATTGCTCAAGCTTAGCGATGTAATCCACGGGATCGCCCGAAAAAGTCCCGGCCTTCATGCGGCTATTGAGAAGATCACGAAGCGTAAATCCGGGCTTTACGGTCTCTTGGGACAACCCATACATTTCGATATAGCGCTGATTGCAGATTACAAGTTTCAGTTCCGAATCGAACAACAGCACGCCTTGCGGCAGATTATTCAAAACAGTATGCAGCAACTGTCCATCATTTCGTGAAACATGGGGAAACGATAGAATGGTTGCGTCCGAAAACCGGCC
>Ga0182024_10024732_pt1 | contig 10654 bp, 9 predicted proteins | sample P32metaG_FD_120480 | JGI IMG/M metagenome (GOLD analysis project Ga0182024, IMG submission 120480) | Permafrost microbial communities from Stordalen Mire, Sweden - P3-2 metaG (Illumina Assembly) | ecosystem: Environmental > Terrestrial > Soil > Wetlands > Permafrost | place: Sweden: Stordalen...
CAGACGAGCTGTTCTTCCCGTTCTCGTCGCTCCAGTTGAACTCGAAGCACCAGTTCGTTGTCGCGTTTGGTCTCGACGGTTCCTCCCAGCCCCGCCGGGTCGGTGTCGACGGTCCCGGCGTCTATCCGGTCGAAGTTGGCCTGTCGGGCACGGAGGTGACCCACAGCACCTTCGTCACCTGGATGGTCGTCATAGATCCCGCGGCAGAAAAGTCGTACCAGCCGCTGCGCGTCTCGTGGATCTGGCAGCTGCAGCCCGGCCCGTCCGAATCCCCGACCGACGTCGACACCTCGACCCTGGCGGCCACGCGTCCGGGCGGACGGCTCGACGACATCGCCAGGCTGCTCGGCCTCGCGGGTTCGTTGCCCTTGACGCTCGGGATCGGACCCGAGATGCTGGCGACCTGGAACCGCGAGGCCGCGGCCCACCACGCGCTGGCGTCAGGTTTCAAACAGGTCCGCGACGCCGCGGCCCGCGCGTCGAACCAGCTCCTGTCGGAGCCGTACGTGCCAATCCAGGGACCGGCCATCGAGGCGGAAGGGCTCGGCTCGGACCTCCCGCAGGAATACCTGGCGGGCACCAGCACCCTTGCGGACATCACCGGCCGGTATCCCGACACGAACACCGCGTTCGTCGACCCGGTCGATACCCCGACCCTCGATCAACTCACGCAAATGCTCTTCGACCATTTCGTTGTCCGTGACACTGCGCTCAAGCCAATCAACGAGGCGCGCACACCCGCGCAACCGTTCGACCTGACGACGAGCGACGCCACCCTCGTGCCCGCAGCCGCGTCCGACAGCGGACTCGAGGCGCTGTTCGACAGTCCCGGCCCAGCGGCGCTGCGCGAACAACGCGTGCTCGCCGGCCTCGCCGAGATCGCCAACGAGGCTCCGTCGCAGACGCGCGGGGTCATCCTGTCGACCCCCGACGACTGGTCGCCCGACTTCGCCACGGTGGCGCTCCTCGTGCACGACCTCGCCCACGACCCACTCGTCGAACCGGCCACGCTCGACACGCTGTTCTCACAGGTCGCGCCCGCCACCGCGAACGGCGCGGCCCTGCAACGCCAACTCGTGGCGATGCAGGGGCAGCTGCCCCATCCGCTCAGCGCATCCGAATACGCCACCGCGGCACACGACCTTGCCGCCTACGGGTCGATGGTCGGATCCACCGATCCGTCCATCGCGAAGGGCCAGCACGCGCTCCTGCTCGCACTGTCGACCACGAACAGCGGACCGCAAGCGCAGGCGTACCTCAACACGATCACCGCGAACCTGCAAACACTGACCGACGGTCTCACGACCACCGCCAAAACACTGACGCTCACCGCCCGCCGCGCGTACTTGCCGCTCAGCTTCCAGAACAGCACCGGCCACGCCGGTATCCACGTCCTCGTCCACCTCGACAGCCCGAAACTGATCTTCCCGAAAGGTCCGGATTTCCCGCTGACGCTGCCGCGCGGCCACAGCACAGCGAAACAGAACGAGTTTCCTGTGGAAGCCCGCGCGTCGGGAACGTTCGTGATGACGATCACGCTCGAATCGCCCGACGGTTCGGTCAAGCTCGGAACGACCAGTGTGACGATCCGGTCGACGGTGTTCAGCGGCATCGGCATCGCGCTGACCGTGGGCGCGCTGTTGTTCCTGGCCGGCTGGTGGGGCAACCACTTCGTGCGTACGCGTCGGGCGCGCCGCCGCGCGCGGGCGACGTGACCGTCGGGGCTGACGCCGAACGAGAACGGATCGTCCGGTCCAGCGCATCGGTCGCGACGGGCACACTCCTATCCCGCCTCACCGGCCTTCTGCGCGTCGCGGTACTGGCCTACGCGGTCGGACGCGCCAGCCTGGCCGACACCTACAACCTCGCGAACTCGACTCCGAACATCGTGTACGAGCTGATCCTCGGCGGCGTGCTGTCGGCCACGCTCGTCCCCCTGTTCGTCGAACATCTCGAACACGACGACGACCGCGCCACTGCCGCACTGTTCACCATCGCGATGTCCGTCCTCACCGTGCTGACCGCAATCGCGATGCTGTTCGCGCCCCTCATCGCCCGTCTCTACGCGGTCGACACCACCGGGTCCGAACGCGCCGCGCAGCTGCACGTGATGACGATTTTCACGCTGTGGTTCCTGCCGCAAATGTTGTTCTACGGCCTCACCGCGCTCGCCACCGCACTCCTGAACGCCCACCGCAGGTTCGTCGCCGCCGCGTTCGCGCCGGTCATCAACAACCTGTTGGTGATCGGCGTGCTCATTGCGTTCGCGCAAAGCACCGCCGGCAACCGCGTCCAATGGATCGACGTACGGAGGCTCAGCCACGATCCGGGCAAGCTCACCTTGCTCGGCGCGGGCACGACGGCCGGCATCGCGGCGATGGCCCTTGTGCTGCTCCCGGCCCTTCGCCACGCCCGCACCCACTTGCATCTGTCGTTCGACTGGCGACATCCGGCGGTGCGCAAGATGCTCCGCCTGTCGGGATGGACGGTCGGCTACGTCGTCACGAATCAGATCGCGTTGCTGTTCGTGCTCGTGTTGGCCAAGAGCGGCGCGACCGGCAACGTCTCGGCCTACCTGTACGCGTACGCGTTCTTCCAAGTACCGCACGGACTGCTTGCGGTGTCCATCATGACGACAATGATGCCGGAGCTGTCCCGGAGCGCGGCTCGGCAAAATTTCGTGGCGTTGGCGCACCGATTCCGGGTCGGTTTGCGCTATCTGCTCCTGCTCATGGTCCCGGCCTCGCTGTTGTTCATCACGCTCGCGCAACCCATGCTCGGCGTGTTGGTACGCGGCGGATTCCGACCCCACGATGCCTCGATCACCGCCGAGACGTTGCAAGCCCTTTCGATCGGGCTGGTCCCGTTCTCGGTGTACCTGTACACACTGCGCGGCTTCTACGCGCTGTCCGACACGTTCACGCCGTTTTGGATCAACGCGATCGAAAACGGGGTCAACGTGGTGCTCGCCATCGTGTTGTTCCCGTCTTTGGGTGTGCAAGGACTCGCGTTGGCTTGGAGCGGCGCGTACGCGGTCGCCGCCGTGATCGCGGTCGTGGTCCTTCGCCGCCGGGTGCCGCACCCGGTCGACCGGGCGGTCGGCGTGTCGGCACTGCGCGCCGCGGTGGGCACCGCCGCGCTCGCGATCGTTGCCGCATCGCTCGCAGCCGCGATCGGCCATTCGACCGCCAACACGGCGCTCGTCGCGACGGTCGCGGCCGGACTGGCAGGAGGCGGCGCCTACCTCGTCGCACTGGTGGCGATGCGGACACCGGAACTCGGGTCGCTCGTCGCGGTCCTCCGGCGACGGGCGAGCACGGCCGATATCTGACCACGGACATGTCACCGTCGGCCACGGACATGTAACCATGGGCCGTACGCGAAGATCGGAACTTCCCGGACCCGAGGAGGAGCCATGGCCGTTGGAGTCGTGACCGACAGTGCCTGCGACCTTCCGCCCGAGATGTGCGAACAGCTCGGAATCGAAGTCGTCCCGCTGACCATCCGGTTCGGCGACCGCGAATACATCGACCGCAAAGAGCTGACGAGCGAAGAGTTCTGGCGTCAGCTCGAGGCGTCGCCCGTTCTGCCCGAAACGGCGGCACCCTCGGTCGGCGCGTTCGAAGAGACGTTCCGAGGTCTTGCCGAGCGCGGTGCCGACGGCATCATCTGCGTGAACCTGTCAGCCCACCTTTCTGCGACGATGCAGTCCGCGCAGGTGGCCGCCAAAGCGCTCGACGGGCTGTGCCCGATCGAGATCATCGACTCCGCGTCCGCGTCGATGGGCATCGGCATCCTCGCGCTGCTCGCGGCTCGGCGCGCGTCCGAAGGTGCCGACGTCTCGACGATCGCGCGCGAAATCACCCAGCGCCGCGACCACCAGAAGCTCTTCGCGGCGCTCGACACCCTCGAATATCTCCGCAAAGGCGGCCGCATCGGCGGCGCCCAGGCGATGCTCGGGTCGATGTTGTCGATCAAGCCGATCATCGCCGTCGAAGGCGGCGCAGTCGAACAGGCCGGCAAGGTCCGCACCCGTTCCAAAGCCTTGCGGTTCATGCTCGACCGGGTCCCGCAAGGAAACGTCGAGTCGATCTGCGTGATGCATTCGGGCGCCAACGATCTCGACGAATTCCTCGAATCGGTACGCGCCGTCGTACCGGGCGCCGAGATCGTCGTCGGCCATATCGGCCCCGTCGTCGGTGTCCACGTCGGGCCACGGGCTGTCGGATTGACCTGGATCGAGCGGGCCCGGTGATCACCGGGCCGTGACCTCTCGGCTGCGATCCCCGGCCCTTCACCACGCACGGCCAGGCCCCCACGTCCGGGCCTGTTCGGTGCGCCTCGTTCGTTAGCGTTGGCCGAAGTGAACGTCGACGATCGCGACGAGGAGCTCGCCGCGGCCGCCGCGAAAGGCGATCGGGCCGCGCTCGACGCACTGCTGCGCCGACACGCCGGGCTGATCCACGCGGTGTGTCGGCGGGTCCTGGCGAACCCCGACGACGCGCTCGACGCCTCGCAAGACGCGCTGTTGGCGATCGCGCGCCGCATCGGCACGTTCGACGGACGATCGAAGTTCACGACATGGTGCTATCGGGTCGCGACCAACGCCGCGCTCGACGAGGTCCGGCGCAGCGCGCGCCGGCCGTTGCCGGCAGAGACGGTGCCCGAGCCCCGCGAACGCGCACCGGCCGTCGAAGACGCCGTCGCCGAACGGCTCGACGTCGACGCCGCGCTCGCACGCCTGTCGCCCAGCCATCGCGCTGCGGTCGCGCTGCGGGACCTTGTCGGGCTTGACTATGCGGAAATCGCGGCGGTGCTCGACATCCCGCCCGGAACCGTGCGGTCACGGATCGCCCGCGGTCGCGCCGCGCTCGCCGATCACCTTGGGTCCGCACGCGCGGAACACAAAATCGCAGGGAACCAGACACCCGCCTCGGAGCATCCAACCCCACGAACATCATGAGCTCCCCCGAACCGCCACTGAACCCCGAAACCCTCGACGAATTGTTGAGTGCCGACATCGACGGCGAGTTCGAACGCGCCGCCGCCGATCTCGGTTTCACGGTTGACGAAGCCCGGGCCGCGATGGACGCGACGGCCGACACGGCACGACGTCGAGCCCAGCTCCACACGGCCCGCGACCGGCTCGCGACGCCGATCGTGTTGCCTCCCGCGGTCGAACAGACGCTCGTGTCAGCCGCGCTGCGCGGGCCGCTCGACGAGCTGCGGGCAGTGCGCGACCGTCGGACGCGGTCCTGGCGGACGGTCGTCGCCGCCGGATCGGCCGCAGCGGTGATCGCCGGCGTCGTGGTCGTGTTCGCGGCGACCAGCCACCATGGTGGCGTGTCGAAGTCGGCCTCGGCCGTTTCGCGGGCCGCCCCTCCGAACCTTGCGCGGGTCGCGGCTCCCCTCGTTTCCCAAACTGCCATCGAGTTCGGCGACGTCTCCCGACCGGCAACGCTGCGCGCCGACGTGGAACTGCATCTACGCGAAGCGGAACCCAACCCGGCCCAGTCGTCGGCCGCGGCCGGTCCGGCCCCCGCCGACGGGGTGGCACACGTCGGGGCCGGATTCGGCGTCGCGGGCGCGACGGGGACGCAAGGTCTGGTCGGACTTCCGGGCCCGCAAGGTCCGCAGGGACTGGCGGGTCCGCCGGGACTGGCCGGTGGGTCGGGACTGGCAGGTCCGCAGGGACTGCAAGGCGATGAAGGTATCCAGGGCCCGATCGGTCCGACGGGTCCGACGGGTGCGCAAGGGGTGACCGGCCCGGTCGGCGCAGCTGTGACCGGGGCGCAGGGCGGCACCGGAGCTCCGGGGCTGTCGTCCGCTCGGGTCCCGACCCTTGCCAACGCACCCTCCGACCAGGCTGGCGGCGTGTCGTTTGCTGGGAACTCGACGGTCGGCGCCGGCCGGGAACCGGTCTGCGTCGCGGCGATCGAACGCGCCGCCCACCTGCCGTCGGCGCCGGTGCTGTCCGGTCTCGGAACGTACGCCCGTCGACCGGCCGTGATCGGGGTGTTCGCCCGGGGCGACGGGTATGTCGCGTACGTGCTGGCCGCCGCCGACTGCGCGGTCGTCGCGCAACAGACCTTGCCCTGAGCTGAACGTTGGCCCCGTCTGGCGGGCGGACCTGGCACGCGTCCGGCCATGTACGCTGCCCCGCCAAGACCCCGCCAGGACGAGGACATGAGCGACTGGACCACCGACGCCGCGAACGCGATCGACAACGCGGTCGGGCTCGCCCGTGAACGCACCGTGGAACCGGTGCAGAAAGTTGTCCGCGGCGTCACCTACGGGGTGCTCGCGGCGCTGATTCTCCTCCCGGCCCTCGTGTTGACGGTCATTGGCGCGTTTCGGGTCCTCGAGATCGCAGCTCGCGGCCGCGATTGGGTTCCGTGGTGTGGAATCGGCGGAATCTTCGTGATCGCCGGATGGTTCTGCTGGACCAGACGACGCCCCTGAGCGGGGACGTCCCGAATATCAGGCGTACGCGCCGACGAGGCCCAATGGACACGCGGGAAGTCATCATCATCGGATCGGGCCCGGCCGGTCTCACGGCCGCGATCTACAGCGCGCGCGCGAACCTGCACCCGTTGGTGATCGAAGGGATCGGCGCCGGCGGTCAGCTGATGCTCACGACCGACGTCGAGAACTTCCCAGGTTTTCCGGCCGGCATTCTCGGTCCGGAGCTGATGGCCCAGTTCCGCGAACAGGCCGTCCGTTTCGGGGCGGAGTTCGTGACCGCGGACGCCAGCCGCGTCGACTTCGCGTCGGACCCGAAGCGGGTCTGGGTCGGCAGCGAAGAGTATTCGGCGCACACGGTGATCATCTCGACCGGCGCGCAGGCGCGCATGCTCGGCCTCGACTCCGAACGTCAACTGCTCGGTCACGGCGTCTCGACGTGCGCGACGTGCGACGGGTTCTTCTTCCGGGGACATGAGATCGCGGTGGTCGGCGGCGGCGACTCGGCGCTGGAGGAAGCGACGTTCTTGACGCGCTTCGCCGACAAGGTCACGGTCGTGCACCGACGCAAGGAGTTGCGCGCCTCCAAGATCATGCAGGACCGGGCGTTCGCCAACCCGAAGATCGAGTTCCGCTGGAACAGTGTCGTCGAACACGTCAGCGGCGACGGCCGTCTCGAAGGGGTCGTGCTGCGCGACGTCGAGACCGACGCGACGAGCGAACTCGTCGTGTCGGGCATGTTCGTCGCGATCGGACACGATCCGAACACCGCGTTGTTCGTCGGTCAGCTCGAGCTCGACGAAGACGGCTACGTCGTGACCCAACCGGGATCGACGCTGACGTCGGTTCCCGGTGTGTACGCCGGCGGCGACGTCCAAGACCGAACGTACAAGCAGGCGATCACCGCGGCCGGCACGGGATGTATGGCCGCACTCGAAGCCGAGCATTACCTCGAAGCGCTCGGCGACCGGACCGTCGCCGGATAGTCTTGGTTTCCCACGAAAGGATGCAGACCGTGGCTGAAGGAATCGTGAACTTGACCGACGCAACGTTCGATGAAGGCGTCGGTGGTGCAGATGCGCCGGTACTGGTCGACTTCTGGGCCGAGTGGTGCGGTCCGTGCAAGATGATCGCTCCTGTTCTCGAAGACATCGCCAAGGAGCACGCAGGTCGCATCCAGATCGCGAAGCTCAACGTCGACGACAACCCGAACATCGCGCGTCGCTACGACGTGATGAGCATTCCGACGTTGTTGGTCTTCGCTGACGGCGAGGTCAAAAAGCGTCTCGTCGGCGCGAAGGGAAAGGCGCAACTCCTCGAGGAGCTCTCCGAGTTCATCGCTTGAGGTTGATCACTTGAGGTTCATCGTTTGAGCGCGGCCGACACTCTCCTGCGCATCGGCGATCGTGGCGACGCCGTCCGCGACCTGCAAGAGCGTCTCACGTATTGTGGCTATTCCGTCACCCTGGATGGCAGCTTCGGTGAAGAGACGCTCGCGGCGGTGCGCGAGTTCCAAGCTCGGCGCGGTGTGCGCATCGACGGAATCTGCGGCGACGAAACCTGGGGTGCGTTGATCGAGAGCAGCTACGTGCTCGGCGATCGTCTCCTCTATATGCACGCCCCGATGTTGCGCGGGGACGATGTGAGCGAGCTCCAACGCCGCCTGAACGCGCTCGGTTTCGACGCCGGACGCGAAGACGGCATTCTCGGACCCGAGACCGAGACGGCACTTCGTCGTTTCCAACGCGAGCGCGGGCTCGTCCCCGATGCCGTGTGCGGCCCGGCGACGATCACTGCGCTCGTGAACGTCGGCTTGTTGGCGGCCGGATCGGTGGCGGCGGTCCGCGAACGCGACGTACTCAGACGTCATGTCCGCCACCTGCGGGACCGGCGCTTGTTCCTCGTCGTCGACCCGGGACTCGCGGCGCTCGGCGCGGCGACGCGTCGCCGGCTGCTCGGCGAGGGCGCCACCGTCGCGTTCGATGCCTCGGGTGACGACCACGCGGTGCTCGCCGCGCAAGCCAACGCGTTCGCCGCCGATGTGTGCATCGCGGTCGCGACCGGGACCGAACCCGGCGCCCGCTGCACGTATTTCGCGAACCAGACATTCCGGAGTGAGGGCGGTTTCTCGCTCGCGCACGGGATCACCGAACAGCTCCGCTCGGTCCTTCCGCGCGTCGACGATCCGGCGGGCCGGACGTACCGGCTGCTGCGCGAGACCCGCATGGCCGCCGTCGTGTGCGAACTGTTCTCGCGCGACGAGCCGGCCGGCGCGGCGTCGCTGATGTCGCACGGACCCGAACTTGCCGACGCGCTGACGGTCGGCCTGCGTCACGGGATCGAGCGGCCCGTCGACGTCGCTCCCTGAGTCGGCTGGTCCCGATCAGCTCGGCGGGCGGCGTCCGTCGGTGATCACGCGGTAGATCCGCTCGAGATCCTCGAGGGTCGCGAACTCGACCTCGACTCGACCTCGACGCGGGCTCATCGAAATCCGCACCCGCGTCTCGAGATAGTCACCGAGGAGTTCCTCGAGCTCGAGCAGACCCGGCGGTCGGAGCTTCACGGATCGTGCGGTCGGCGCCTTGGACGGCTGAGTCTCTTCGCGCTGGCGGATGGCTTCTTCGACCTCACGGACCGAGAGGTCCTCGGCGACTGCACGTTTGGCGAGCTGCTCTTGAAACGCCCGGTCGGGCGTGCCCAGCAGCGCGCGCGCGTGACCCATGCGTAGCGACCGCTCTTTGAGGTTCCGCTGTATCGACGGCGGAAGTTGGAGAAGTCTCAACGTGTTGGTGATGGTGGTTCGGCTCTTGCCGACCCGGGCCGCGACGTCGTCGTGGGTGAGGGAGAAGTCCTCGATGAGTTGCTGGTAGGCGGCGGCCTCTTCGAGGGGGTTCAGCTCCTCGCGTTGCACGTTCTCGACGATCGCTTGCTGCAGCATCGAGGCGTCGTCCGCGGTCCTCACGATCCCGGGGATCGTCTGGAGACCGATGCGCCGCGCCGCCCGCCAGCGTCGCTCGCCGGCGATCAACTCGAATCCGTCGCCACCGGCCCGAACGAGGACCGGCTGGAGCACGCCCACTTCTCGGATCGATTCGGCGAGCGCGGCCAGGGACTCCTCGTCGAAGTGCTCTCGTGGCTGTTGCGGGTTCGGACGGATCGACGAGATCGGGATGTCCTGCAATCCCATCTGGTCGTTCGAGACGACACCCGTCGGTATCAGCGCACCGAGGCCTCTACCCAGCCCTCCGGGTCGTGCCACGGCTCACCTCCTTCGCCAGTTCGCGGTAGGCAACGGCTCCGCGAGACGTCGCGTCGAACACGATGATCGGCTCTCCGAACGACGGCGCCTCGGAGATCCGCACCGTTCTCGGCACGACCGTCCGGTAGACCTTCGGCCCGAAGTGCTCGCGGACCTCGCGTTCGACCTGCACCGCGAGTCGGGTTCGGGCGTCGTACATCGTCAACACGATTCCCCGAACATCAAGCTCGGGGTTGAGGTTCGACTTCACCAACGCGACGTTGCGCAGGAGCTGACCTAAACCCTCGAGCGCGTAGTACTCGCACTGGATGGGCACCAGGACGTCATCGGAGGCGGCCAGCCCGTTCACCGTCAACAACCCCAGCGAGGGCGGGCAATCGATCAACGTGAAGTCGTAGTCGTCGCGAGCGCCCTGCAGGGCACGCTTGAGTTTCAGCTCCCGGGAGAACGCGGGGACCAGTTCGATTTCGGCGCCTGCGAGATCGATGGTGGCGGGGCACACGAACAGGTTCTTGACGCTCGTCGGCTCAACACAGTCGTCGAGGGGCGTGTCGTTCATGATCACGTCGTAGATCGAACCTTCGACATTGCGGTGGCTGATCCCGAGGCCGGTGGTTGCATTTCCCTGCGGGTCGAGATCCAGGACCAGCACCCGGTAACCCATCTCCGCTAAGGCGGCGCCCAGGTTGACCGCGGTCGTAGTCTTGCCGACGCCGCCTTTCTGGTTGGCGATCGAGATGACACGGGGCAGCGTCATCGAGTCGTCGACCTCTTCGAACGCCGCTTCGGGTTGCGTGCTCGGAACGTTTCGGTCACCCGGCGCCGGGATCGGGGCGGCCGCGTCCTGCACTCCAACCTCGGGCACGGGGACCTGCTCAGCCGGAGCCTCTTCACTCGACACGGGCGCCTCCGATTCGTTCTGCCTCGCGACCA
>Ga0182024_10024733_pt1 | contig 10653 bp, 16 predicted proteins | sample P32metaG_FD_120480 | JGI IMG/M metagenome (GOLD analysis project Ga0182024, IMG submission 120480) | Permafrost microbial communities from Stordalen Mire, Sweden - P3-2 metaG (Illumina Assembly) | ecosystem: Environmental > Terrestrial > Soil > Wetlands > Permafrost | place: Sweden: Stordalen...
GGATCCTACACCTGGTATCCCCAGAACACACTTCCCGGCGGGACCGATTATGCGTTCCAAATCGTCGGCTCAGATGGCACCTCAAATTATAGTCATTTCTTCGGCATCGACAACCCCAGTGTCAAAGCTGCGACGACTGCCACTGGCGCGACAGGAACCGCTGGGACTATTCCAGTCACGACTCTTCCAGAGAATCTTGTCACTGATAGCTTAATCTCGGAGCCGTCAACTGCAACAACCGGCGGCGTTCTAATCGTTTCGGGCAACTCTACCATGACCACTTCGGCGGCATCGGCGTCTGGGTCATCAGGAAGTCAGAGTGTATCAGTGACGCGATCACGGTCCGCGTCTCAATCGATCGCATCAGCCACCATCACAGCTTCCAGCGCATCCTCCCTTGTATCAGAAGTCGTTGGTGGAACAGGATTGATGACGATAATAGCGCTGACGCTATCATCCATGGTATTCTGCATGATGTAAATAAATCTCTTATAGTTCATAATACTATCATAATTAATATCCCACTTGTGAGGCGTGTACTGAAACATTCATGTTCGAGCCATTCTGCTTCTGTTAATACTTAAGTTGCAAATAGTTTGATGCATCTCGCTGCCGGCCTTCGTCTCAGTCACACGGAGCCTTCGTCGCTGGAGCAGGCGATGGAAGTTCAGAGATAGCCAAGTTCGAGAATGCAGTGTGAACCATGAGGTGCAGGACTTTAGCTCGAGACCTCATTAGTATACTATTCAAATACCCCTATATCCCAAATTTGTACATTAGGCAACGAGCCTTCTAATTACGTCTCCCAAATGCCTCATTCACGTCGTTCACAGTAAATTCAATCTGAACCCCCTCCGGATAATACGTCGAGATAATACGCTTACACAGGTCTGTGATGTCAACATACTCCTTTTGACATTCCCTCCAGACCTCTTGAACCAACTCCTTTGCGATAACTGGGCCCCTAGGGCTGTATACCCCATCACTATCATCCTGATTCTGACCAAAATGTTTGTCCACCCGCCGATGCAAGAGATCGATTCCTTTCCGTAGCTCCTTATGGTCATAATGAGATAGGACCTTTTTGAAAGCGGATTTAGAAAAGGATATTCGAGCAGTAACATCTTCAGAAGGATTCGACTGTACGAAAGTCTCTACCCCTTGTAAAAAGTCCTGTTGTCAGCGGGGATTCCTTAAGGGTGACATACCAGAAGGCGTCCCAGAGGTCGACGAATGACTGCCTTTACATACAGTCCTAGTTGCTCTTGAAACAGACTTTGGGCTTTTGCTTTATAGTTGGACAGTATAGAATTTCCGGACTGGGTGACAGTATCGCGATAATAATGCATATTCTCAATCATACTGATATGAGAGTTAAGTTGTTCTTTGTCGTCGTCGTCTTTCGTACCGGAATGCTGATGCGAGGTATTATCCTTTGCAATGGCTTGAAGTGAATCGAACATAGCCTTGGCTATTTTGTCATATGCCTCATTGACGGTGTCGCGAACATCCAAGCCAACATTGAGATTATTCGTCTCGAACTGTGATTCAATTCGTTCAACAAATCCCTATGATTAGTAAAAGAGGAGTGAGATGGTACCGGAAAGATTTTAAACATGAGTAAAACCCCTTGTCGCTTCTTTGCTGTTACTTTCATATCCTCAATCGCTCGCACTTGCTCCTCAACGAATCGATGAAATAATCCACCCAGCTTATCATGCTGCTTATTCAACGTCCTGACAATAAAACTCTGATCCGTATCTTCCCAATCAAGAATATGCTTCTCCAAAGCTCCTAAAACACTAACAAGTTGCCTGAAATTAGCAACTCCAACAGGGGGACATACAATGCATCCGACGTTCGGCACCACTCAATGATTGATGATAGCTCCTCGGGAAGCCAAAACAATAGCTGTTCCATAACATGCATGGTATCTTTTGCAGAATTCTTGGTCAAGTCGGCGGGTCTCTTGGTATCAAGGCTTCGTTTCCAGCTCGTCTTGTCCCCAGTCGTGATAAAATCCTCGTACGAGCCTTTCCCGGACGATGCAGCAGGTGAAAGATGCAGAAACTCCATCACGAATGATTGTTCCTGAGCAGCGGCTAGCACAATAGCCGACACGATCTGTTCAAAAATCTCGCCAACTGGTATTTTCCCCTCTTGCTCGTTGCGTTCCCGTTCCTTTTCAGATCGACCTATTCCCTCGATGAGGGGGGTGCGCAATGTCTTGGCAACGGTTCCGGTGCGTTTGATAGTAGCGGATCTCACTGCCGAGACGGTGCTCTGAGGTTCCTTGACCATGGAAAATATCAATTCATGGTCATCGGAAGTAGCTTTCCGACCAACGGACTTCCATTGCGAAACGAATGATTGGAAATCCTCCTTGTAGGATTTACTTGCCGGCGACAAATAGAGTTCCTGGATATCCTTGTACATTTCATGGTCGACTTCCTTTGCAAAGAGAATAAATCCGGCATAACGATAAAAGTAGGAATAAGAGGTCGTATGATCCGGGAAGGATGGTCTTGATTTCGATTTCTTGGCGGACGGTATAGCCATTAGTTCGGCCTATGGTAAGCAAGCTAATCAGCAACAAACAAGTACCTGGAATTTGATCTTGACGAATTCTCGCAACCGAGCAAGGAATTTTTCGCTTTCGGCGCGGGTTGTCCTTCTTATTTCCTTCACAATTTGCATGTTCTCCGTAAGACTCTGCGTGTCTTGTTGTTCCTCCAGGCCCTGACTAGATTTCAAAGCCCGATAGACCTGCAAGAGACTTTGCTCGACCTTCTCGATCGACTCCATCTTTTCGAGACTTTCTTGCTTCAGCACTTCAAATTCTCGAGGCGAAATAGCCATTGCTTTTAACAGATCAGACAGTTCCTTTTCCAGTTCACGTTCATTGGCGGTTCGGACGTGAAGACCCCTATTTTCTGACTCAATGAAGTTGACATCATCCGCTAATGCTTGCAGTTCGACCAGGTAGAGCGTTAGCATTTCATCGAGTTCTTCGCATTGTTTAATACCGCCCTCGATCCGCGAAACGAAGTCCTGCATTTGCGCGCCATCGTTCATGATCAGAGCGTGAACATTCTCAGATTCGACGGACTCGAACTCATCTGTCAACAGGTTTTCCAGCCGAGTTGCACATGGTGTCGGGTGAGACCAATCGAAAGACGTAAGAAGGGACTCAATTTCGAGCATAGCTGCAGACAGAGTCTCTTCCGTGGGAACAGAGTCGTCAATACTCCGTGGTCGTTTTCTCTGCGGCGAAACCATCCGTTGACTCGGAGTTTCTACAGTTGGTGTGGAGATTCCGTTCTGTAGTTTCGATGGCAGCGACGTTGAGGTTGAAATACTCAATTTCGGACCGTGTCTTGATGCAGGAGCTGCTTTCGTTTGAGGTGGTGATGGGGGAGCGGATCGGCCTGCCGAACCTGGGAGAGTTGGCACGGGAGATTCGGCTAACGCTCGCTGGGAAGGGATAGGCGAAGCTCGTAACGCGGGAGCAGAAGCCATCGGACGAGGACCGCCTGTTCGTATACTGCGACTTCCTATTGAATTCAAACTCGTGGTATCATCGTCTTGTCGCTGAGATCGTTGTATTGATTGACTTTCGTAGCCGCTGGCCAAGGAGGCATCCGATGGGGTTCCCCTCAGCACCGACGAGGCAGATGTTTGGCGCGATATATTAAGTGGCGCAACTTGCGGCATTGGTGGGATTGCTGAACCATTCAGATCTCTTGACTGTTTGTCCCTTGAGCGAGGTCGCTCTGGGGAGCTCCTGTTGCTTTCTCGAGAAGGTCTTCCTTCTGGCATAGGCGGCCGACGATCCTGAGTCTCAGCAGGAGGTCTCTGAAGTTTAAGTGGCGTCACCGCGGGAACAGCATATGGATCTGCTGGAGGTGATGCAGCATATGGATTCGGGGGGCCTGCAGCATAAGGATTTGTCTGTGAATAAGGCGGTGCAGCTGCGTACGGATTAGAACTTAAAGGTAAGGTTGCAGCGTATGGATTTGCAGGACCTTGAGGTGGAGGGGTAGCACGAGCGGTTGCAGGGGGAGTTTGACGTCGACCAGCACCTTGAGATCCAGATTGTCGGAAGATTGACTCGAAACCAACAATCTCAGGAGTTTTCCCACCTGTGAACTTTCGGTAGACCTGTATCAAAGCTGTGACGAAAGCATATTTCTCCTTTGGCGTGTCGGTCATCCAGTAATACGGCTTTTGTATGGAGATGACAAAACCTAAGGGATCCGTCTCTTCGAGCTTCTCCAGTTGATCCACGCTCCAGGTTTTGCCAATTGAGAAGGTCCCGTTTGAGTTCTCCCGTGTCTTGTGCATTCTTACTATACCATTTCGCTGTACTGATTCCATTAGCCACAAGTAGAACGAGATATTACCTGAAACAACTATGCATCGCTGCTTTCTATTGCTTATGTCGGCACCGGGTGCAGGCGGGCTGGATGGATTGAGCGTGTCCTCCGTTATCTTGACATGTGTGATATACTGTTCGACAGCTAGTCCCCGTTAGTCTCGCACAGGCCATGGGAAATACGATTCCCATCTTCTCCTCGAGTGCTGAAGAGTGAGCTGGTGATGCGCGCCTTGATGCTCGCACGTGGATCTGTCGCCATGGCTCAGCGCACAAGCTCAAGCAGCCATCTGTCTGAGATGCCTATGTGTATATCAGACTTGCTGGTCCTCTCTGAAGGGTTGGCAAGGCTGCAGCGTTCCCAAGAGTACAACACGTTTGGTTGGGTATCTGGGTTAGGGACAGCCTCGCGAGCAGGACGTGAACAAATTTCATTTCCGGGGACCCAGGTGCCCTACCCTAGCTAGAAACCTGAATTTGGTCGAGCAGTCACAACCCAACATAGAGTAAGATCACCACGCACCACCTTAAGGTCTGCTACTTTCCTCCATCGCATTCAGTCCAGCAATCACAGACAGGTGCAGCTCCATCATGGCCGCCTCCACCACAAATCAACTGCCCGCCATGTTCCGTGGTATGTCTCCCGTTCTCCCGTATTCCACGAACGCTTCTCACTAATTCTCAGCGACTGACGAGGACATGACAATGCTTCTGGCTGCTCAATGTCACATTGGCTCCAAAAACTGCGAAGTATTTCTGTCCTCGAGAATGTATCTAATTGCAGACCCACATGGAGCCTTACGTATGGAAGCGCCGCCCAGACGGTATCCATATCATCAACGTCGGCAAAACCTGGCAGAAAATCGTCCTCGCAGCCCGCGTCATTGCAACCATCGAGAATCCCGCAGATGTCGCCGTTGTCAGCGCACGACCTTATGGACAACGAGCGGTCTTGAAGTTTGCCGCACATGTTGGCGCTACCTCTGCCGCTGGCCGATTCACCCCCGGTGCATTCACGAATTACAACTCTCGTTCTTTCAAAGAGGTATTTTCCTACGTCTTTCAACTCTAACCATAGCCCCGCCTCATCATCGCCACGGATCCCCGAACAGACCACCAGGCACTACAAGAAGGCGCCAAAGTCTCCATCCCCGTCATTGCTCTTTGCGACACCGACTCTCCTCTCCAATTCGTCGATATCGCCATCCCCACAAACAACAAGTCCCGCCACTCCGTAGGTCTCGTCTGGTGGCTCCTTGCACGTGAAGTCCTTCGCTTGCGCGGCACCATCCCCAACAGAGAAGCTGCCTGGGACGTCATGGTCGATATGTACTTCTACCGCGATCCCGAGGAGGCAGAGAAGGACCAGGAGGAACAAGCTCTTGAAGAGAGAAGAGCAGTCACGACTGGTGCTGGAGAGGACGAATTTGCCGCCGGTGGTGCCGACTGGGATGCCGACACCACTGCCCCCGCTGGAGTTCCTGCTCCTGCTGCTGGTGCTGGAGATTGGGAAGCTGCTGGTGCTGGAGAGTGGGCTACGGCGGGTGGAGAATCATGGGACGCAGCTGCGGCTTCAAAAAGCTGGGATAATCAGTAGATCCAGAATGTGTGAGTGGTCGGTGGACGCAGTCTTTGCACTTTAAGGTTTGTCTATGGTCGAGTTATCATAAGCTAGAGGCAATCTTGAATCATTTACCTTTCATCCGCTGACCCATTCCACTTTCTTCTCTTTTGACAGGGTGCATATGAAACGCTGGTCTTCATAAGATCTACAGTAATGTGACAAACGCTATGACTACTCGTTAGAAGCAATTGAACCTGGTTGAGGTGGCTGTCGTTGATTTTGTGTAGAGATAGCATACTGAACGCTGCGGGCAAGACACTTGGATATCGCCGCCGATCACTTTGGTAAGGTTTGGTCCGAAATTGTAGTCGCTCGTCACGAAGAAAAACCGGCCGAGGGGCTGGTGCGGCCCCCCCTGGCCACCTCGCCACATCCACTTGATCTTGTGTGCTTGACCACTCAAAGCAGACACCGCGTCGACCCAATTCCCCTTCAACAGATCTAGTCCCAATTGCTCCCCATCTTTTCCCTCCGCCTCCTCGTCACCTGTCTGCACTCAACGCGTGATCCTCATTGGAAAGCCGATCGGTCATACGCGCGATCACAAGCCCCCCACGCGTTTCTGTCACTGCAAAAGTATTAAAAGTCAATTCGATCCGCTGTTGTGACGATTGTCGTTGGCATTATGGCACAGAATGCACGTTCAGCTCGTTTGGGGAGACCAGGGATGACGATTTCGTTGCCGCCAAAGTTTGATGCGAGTGTTCCTGTGGAGAGTGAGTTTCTTACGCCGCCGATATGGGTTGCGTCGAATCCGCCGCCCGTGTTTGAGCGGCCGGAGATGAAGAGGACGATGAGTGAAGTGAGTAATTGGGCTGGGGATGAGGAGGAGGAGGAAGAAGAAGATGGATCTACTTCCTCCGCACAGCTGGAGCGGCCGGAGCAGGGGGAGGAGAGAGAGGCATCGAAGGAGAGTGTAAGAGTCAATGTCGATGTTATGCTAATAGCAGTTGCAGCGACCGGTAAAACTAGAGGATCGAAGAGCGCAGACATTCTCTTCCACGAGACCAAGATTGCCTGTGCGACCTCCCAATAAACGACGGATATCGGATTCAGTGGCAACCCGGACTAGAGCCAGATTACTTGCTCAACAAGCATTTTCATCCACCGTCGCTTCAGCATCCGAGCCGCCCTCGCCGGAAAGAGATATCCTACAGCCAGTGACTGGAGAACGCAAGCCAATAATAACCGCCTCAGCCCTTACCATGTACTTTGTCTTATCTGGTTCTTTATTAATTCGTAGTCTGACACTTGCGCGCTGTTCTTCAAATCCTTACTCGCCCCCAGTTGATCACGAGAAGTTTGCTAGTGCCGGATTGCCTCTTGCGTCACCGTTTCATGAGAAAAAGTCATTTTTCGATGGCGCAGCTTCTTGTGCTGATGTTCCTATCAAGAAATACTTCAGCGTGACCAAGTGCTCGAAAAAAGACAAAGATATTGTATAGTACGTAACAGGATGATTAATTGTACAGCAGAGGCATGGCAATCGTTTTAAGAGAATAACAAGTCAAATTACGTCTCTTCGTCGGTTATCTCCCCCCCCCCAACGCATCCAATGCTTCTTCATCTAACTTGTCCGTATCGAAAGAAACAAGAAGTTTTTTTTGGATCCTCTCCCAGACCAGTACTCATCATCCATCGATCTTCATTCTCATTCTTATATGCCTCTTCGAAAGTGTCGTAGGAAGTTAGAAACTTGAACGCCTTTATAATTGCGACTACCCTTTCCTGTCCTTGCTTTTCCTGCTGAACTGCCTTACACAACCTCTCGAGTTGCACCGCAACCGCCCTTACAGACATTTCGTGGTGCGCTGAGTTGAATTTATCCCGTCCCATCCCGCCAGTCGACCGACCAAGAAGATGGCATCCTTCTTGCTCATCTCCGGGATGTCACGAATCTTGTTAACTACAGCGCCCCACCTATTATACTTCGTGTATTCCGCCTGTGTTAAACGCCGTTCCTTGGACCAGGCTCCTGGCTCTAACGAAAAGTTAGCAAAGATACTGAGAGAGTGAATACCACCACCGGCTCTCTTATGGTGCGGGATAAACCCGCACTCGGCGACAAAACAGTCAAGGAATATGCGATTGGCGGACAACATGTCCGTGTCACGCTACGAAGACATGAAGATTTCGTTCTTATACCAATCAGTATTACTGTGAGTGTGCACCTCAGGGATTGGTCGTCAGATGCACGAGTCCGATCGCAGATCCGCGTATATGGCGGCCGCCGCCCCTTCGGCCCTAATTTCCTGCTATTCGAAACCCGACTAAGCATCACCAGTTTGTGCACCACCGAATTTCGCAGCCTCATCGACCAAAGTTTTTCATCGATCCATCCATCCCGAGCACCGTACCTCTCCCACACATCACCACGCTTGAACCGTTCCTGACATAGACTAGATGTCGGCAGCCAGCAAAATTGCCAAAGTCGGCTCACCAGACGAGACAGAGCTCTCTGTCGCGCAGGCTCTTTACGATCTCGAGACCAGCGTCCCAGACTTGAAGAAGGAGTTGAGACCGTTGCAATTCAACTCTGCCAGAGAGGTAGCTGTCTACTAAAGTTTGGGAGACTGATTGTAGATCGAAGTTGGAAGTGGAAAGAAAGCTATTGTCATTTTCGTCCCTATTCCTCTTCTCTCATCCTTCAACAAGATCCAGCAGCGGTACGTGCCACTATCCTGCCTTCAGGCTTCAAGTGACTTGCTGACGGATAGATTGACTCGTGAGCTCGAGAAGAAATTCTCTGACCGCCATGTCGTGTTCATCGGCCAACGCCGTATCATGGCCAAACCCGGCCGCAACAGTCGTCAAAAGCAACCTCGCCCCATGTCCAGAACCTTGACCCACGTCCACGACAAGATCTTGGAGGACCTCGTCTTCCCCACCGAAATCGTCGGCAAACGAACCCGAGTCCTCACCGACGGCAGGAAAATCATCAAAGTGTACGTCTACTCTCAATTTCGGCGCTAACATCTAGATTCCTTGACTCGAAAGACTCATCGTCACTGGACTACAAGCTCGACTCGTTCTCCAGTGTGTACAACAAACTCACTGGGAAGCAAGTTGTGTTCGAGTTCCCCGTTCAACAAGGTGAAGGTCTATAGATGGGTAGTCATGTGGAGTAGTGTGTTGGACGGATTCCATATGCCAATTTAGCATTCAAAAATTCTTTCTCGTTTGCCCTTGTCGTCGTTATATGATTATCGGTGATGTATTTGCCTACCTATGAAAGAACGCCGTTCAACAAACAAACTCCTCCCAATGATCCACAAACAGAACATCCTCTCGTCTTGTCCCCCGTGTGTCACATACCTGCGACGTTCCATTAACAAGCACATCCACCCTCCGTCTTTCCTCTCAACTCGTTGTCTTCAAGATTAATTCTATTTTGCCCGGTATTAGAGCCTCCAGTCTGTCCAAACCGCGCAGCCCGTGCAGAGGTACTCAAACTCTCCTCGGGAATCGCTTTTGCTACAAATTAACTACCTGACGCGGTCCGTTGACATACCTATTTCAGTGAACAGTTCCTGGACACCAGCCCCGGTCTTGGCGCTCGTTTCAAAGAACAACGCACCCGTCTCATTGGCATATTCCTTTCCCTCTTCATAAGTCACTTGACGACCATTCTCGTCATCTTCTGCAAGATCTGCTTTATTCCCTGCCAGAGCAATGATGATCCCCGGGGAGGCCTGGCGCTGTAACTCTTTAATCCACGACTGTGCTTTTGTCAGGGAGGCTGATTTTGTGATATCGTAGACCACGACCGCTGCTTGTGCGTTTCTGCTTGTAAGGACACGCTGAGAAGGGGATGGACCGGTAATACATGGGTGCAAGAGAGTGGAATCGTTCTTGCCCTGCCGTGTCCCATATCTCGAATTTAATCATCCGGTTCTCGAGACGACATTTCTGAGTAAGAAACGCGGCTTCACGTCAGAGACTCCTAGTAAAAGAACAATACCGCCAATAGTAGGCTCTTTGTTTTCCTGAAAGTCATTGCTCACGAAACGGAGCACAAGGGACGACTAGCGATATTAGATCCCAACAACGGAATATACGGTGGAAATACCTTGCCGACAGCAGCCTCGCCGAGAAGAACAAGCTTGCAGTGACTTGTTCGCACAGAAGGCGCCTGTTGCTGAGGTTGCTGTGATGCCATGAGTGTATATGATGGGACAGAAGGACGTGTCAGCAGGTGGAGGTATGTGATGTCCGACGTTTGATTCCAACGTAATGCGTGCAGCCTTGGTTGAGTACGTGGTAGAGCTTATGTCATCGCTCAAGAAGTCGTGATTTTTGAGCGAGCAATTCGTTCTGGCTGATCGGTCCAACAACAAACGCCCGTTGCGAATAATAACTCTACCATGTCCTTTTTCCAGAATCAGGGCACAGGCGCGGCTTCGGCCTTTGGAGCCGCGCAGAATACGAACCAGACGAGTGCTTTCGGGTCTTCGTTTGGAGGAGGACAGGCTTCGAAACCGGGTCCGTTTAGCCTTGCAGGAGGAGGAGGGTTCGGACAATCGCAGCAAGGGACAACAGGCGCTTTTGGAGCGCCCGCGCAGCAGAACACAGGCACTGGATTTGGTGGGTTTGGAGCGAGTACGTATCAAGGCGGCGGATTTGGACAGAGCACACAACCTCAACAGCAGCAACA
>Ga0182024_10024734_pt1 | contig 10653 bp, 14 predicted proteins | sample P32metaG_FD_120480 | JGI IMG/M metagenome (GOLD analysis project Ga0182024, IMG submission 120480) | Permafrost microbial communities from Stordalen Mire, Sweden - P3-2 metaG (Illumina Assembly) | ecosystem: Environmental > Terrestrial > Soil > Wetlands > Permafrost | place: Sweden: Stordalen...
AGCGGCAGTACATTTCCCACCAAGGTGACCCTGGATGATCCGAGCGGATCGCCGGCAGCATCGGCCTGGGTCACGAGCAGGCTGGCGCGCGGATCAGCTTGCAGATTCTGCGTATGCATGGCCATGGTGCTGATGAGGAAGATAGGACGGCCGCGATCGTCCAACCCGTAGGGCATTACCGATCCGAATGGGAAGCCGGGCTGTTTTCTCGACAACGTCGAAAGGCTGCCGATGCGGCCCAGATACACCAGGGTACGCGCGCGTTCGGAGAACGCAGGCTCGGGAACTGGAGGCTGGTCCGTGGCTGGACCGCCAGCCGCATGTTTTCCGGTGGATGAAGCAGTCATCATGAATCTCCTTAGTAGCCTACATAATCGCACGAACGATTAAGGTGGACTTCTCGAAATCTGCTACCATTTTCGCCATTGCTAACTTTCGCATGCTGATCTTCGCCACCATCTCGGGCATTGTCGTAATTCTCGCTGTCCTGTTGGACGCGTTTGAAACTGTCGTTCTGCCGCGCCGGGTGCGGCGGAAATTTCGCATCACGGTGTGGTTCTACCGCACTACCTGGAAGCCATGGCGCAAGATTACAAGTCTGATCAAGTCGCCGGGACGCCGCGAAAATTTTCTCGGCTACTTCGGCCCGCTTTCGCTGCTTTTCCTGCTCGCGCTTTGGGCTTGCGGTTTGATCTTCGGTTTTGGGTTGCTGCAATACGGAGCGGGGGAACACCTCCAACTCAGCAACGAACCGATTACCTTCGGAAGAGTGATGTATCTCAGCGGCTCAACTTTTTTTACCCTGGGCTATGGCGACGTGATTCCAACGTCGCCGTTTGCGCGCGCTCTGGCGGTACTCGAAGCCGGCATGGGCTTTGGTTTCCTAGGCACCGTGATTGGATATTTGCCTACAATTTATTCTTCGTTTTCCAGGCGCGAAATTGAGATTTCTTTGCTGGACTCACGCGCAGGCTCGCCGCCCACTGCTGCCGAACTGATGGTGCGTTTTGGAAATTGTCCACATCAGGAAGTGCTGGATCTGATGTTTCGCGAGTGGGAGCGCTGGGCTGCTGAACTGCTGGAGAGCCATATTTCCTATCCGCCGCTCAGCTTTTTTCGTTCTCAGCATCTGAATCAATCGTGGCTGGGTGCACTCACCATGATGCTCGATGCCAGCGCGCTCGTGGTCGCCGGCATCGAAGGCATTCATCCGGAACAGGCCAAGCTGACCTTTGCCGCGGCGCGCCATGCGGTGGTGGATTTAACGCAGCTGATAAATGCACAGTACGATCCCTCGGCGCCCGACCGGCTTGCCGATGAGCAACTGGCGAAATTCCGGCAGACACTTATTGACCATGGATTGCGTGCTAGTGACCCGGCGAAATCTGAGGAGAAACTCACGCATTTGCGCTCCCTCTACGAACCCTATGCTCTTGCCATGGCGCGTACTTTGTCTATCGAGCTGCCTCCGTGGATGCATTTGGAGAAAAAGAAAGACAATTGGGAAGCGGGACCGTGGGATCGCGCGATTCAAGCCAAGAGTCTCGCGGGCCTGGGACACGCCGAGCGATTACGGGCGATAGATGATCACTTCTGAGCTGAATCTGTAGAGACTTAGCTGGCTACGTCGTTCGCGTTGTGCACGCAGCAGACGTTGCGAGCAACGTCTCTACCGTCGGGCTCCGTGCTAACATCCTCTTTCTTTCATGAAACACGTAGGCGAAAACGTGGTGCGCATTGAGGCAGCGGCCTTGCAGGTGCTGGCCGATCGCATCGCGGGACCGATGGCCGATGCGTTCAATCGCGCCGTGGAATTGCTTTACCACTGCAGCGGGCGCGTTGTGGTTACTGGCATGGGCAAGAGCGGGATTATTGCACGGAAGATTGCGGCTACGCTGAATTCGACTGGAACTCCGGCGCTATTCATGCATCCGGTCGAAGCGGTGCACGGAGATTTGGGGATGGTAGTGCGCGGCGACGTAGTGGTTGCGCTTTCGGCCAGCGGCGAGACTGAGGAGATTCTTCGCCTACTGGCGACGCTTAAGCGTTTGCGGGTGCCCTTGATCGCGATGACTTGCGACGAAATCTATGCAAACCTCGCGGACAAGAATGTCCGCGCCACACGAGCCGCGCATTCCACACTGGCTGAGGCCGCCGAGGTTGCGCTTGATTGTTCGGTGGCCGAGGAAGCTTGTTCCCTGGGACTGGCTCCGACCGCATCTACCACTTGCATGCTTGCGCTGGGGGATGCGCTCGCCATGGCGCTGGCTGAGAAGCGTGGTTTTAAGGAAGAAGATTTCGCCAACCTGCATCCTGGGGGCAAGTTGGGAAAGCGCCTGGCACGAGTGGAATCACTCATGCACACCGGGGACGCCGTGCCGCGCGTCACTCCCCGCACTACCATGCCGGATGTGATCTACGAAATGTCTCGTAAAAAGCTCGGCGTAACCGCTGTGGTCGATGAAGACAAACTTGTCGGCGTCATTAGCGACGGTGATTTGCGGCGACTGCTTGAACTGCGCGGCAAAGATGCGCTCGACTTGGTGGCCGGGGAATGCATGACTAAGAATCCGCGGACAATTGCTGGAAACGAGTTTGCGGCGACAGCGCTGGCACTAATGGAAGAAAAGAAGATTACGTCGTTGGCTGTGGTGGATGGAAGCGGCAAACTCGAAGGCATCGTCCATCTGCATGATTTATGGGGAACGGAAATGATGTAGGAATTGAATCATTGAATCATTGAGTCATTGAGACATCGACCTCATTGCATTGAGTCATTGAAATTCTATGAACATGCTCGACCAGGCCGAGGCTTTGAAACTGCGGACTAAGCAGTTCGCGATCAGGATTGTCAGCGTGGTCAGGTCGTTGCCGCGGACGCGAGAGGGTGACGTGATCGGGAAACAGTTGCTTCGCTGCGGCACCGCCGTCGCGGCTAACTATCGAGCGGTTTGCCGATCTCGATCCAAAGCTGAGTTTATTTCCAAGGTAAGTATTGTGGTCGAGGAAGCCGACGAAACCGTTTTCTGGCTAGAGCTTCTCGGGGATACAGAAGTTGTGCCGAACGAAAAGCTTTCGCTCCTGCTAAAAGAGGCAAACGAGCTATTGGCCATCTGCGCAGCTTCCTTACGCACGGCGAAACACAATAAATTGACTTGACGTTGATCTTAAATGAGTCAATGATTCAATTTCTCAATGAGTCAATCCTATGTATCACTACGATCCCAATACGGCGCTCGATGAACTTACGGAAGATGCGATTCTCCCCAACCCGGTTCATGTTCGCGATATGATGCTACGGAAACGGCTGTCGGCGGATAAATCGCTGGAGATAAACCGGCTGTTCGTGGAGTATCAGAAATTTTTCGGCGAGACACAGAAGTTGGGGAAATCCATTCTGAAACACCTGGCCGGCTGAATTTGGAGTGTTGATTTAGGGTGCGCGAAATGAAACGAATCTTGAATTTACTTCGGCGCTCTCCTGACGTGCATCTCGGGCCACTTGAGCAGCAACTGCTTTCCACTTTGTGGGCGCGAGGAAGCGCGACGGTTCGGGAGATCGTGGACGGTGGTGAAATCAAGCTTGCTTACACGACGGTGATGACCACGCTGGACCGGCTTTTCAAAAAGCAGATCCTCAACCGCGTGGCCGAGGGCAGAGCCTTCCGCTATTCTCCGCGATACTCGCAGGCGGAGTTGGAAAAAGCGGCGGTTGGAGAAACCATCCGCCAACTGTTGGGCTCGAGCGCTGGAACAGCTTCGCTTCCGTTGTCGTATTTGGTCGAAGTTGTCAGCGAACATGACGCTGGTTTGCTGGACGATCTGCAGCGATTGCTGGATCAAAAACGCCGAGAGCTGCGCAGCGAAATGCGTGATGATCATCGAAGTGGTGATCGCCGAAGCAAGGAGACACAATAATGTTTGCCGCCCGCTGCATTGGTGTCTCGCTCGCAGTATTCGTTCTCCTGTATGTTTTTCTGTCGCTGTTAGTTTCGCAGGGATGGAAGTTGATGCGACGCACGCTGGGTCCGAGCTCCGCCCGTAGCGCAGCCGATTTGCTGTTTACGCTGCGTGTCCTTCCACTTTGCCTATCTTTATTTGTTACGCTGGCGTTTACTCTGCCGTCTTTTTTGTTATTGGAGCCACGATCAACCGGAGAGGCGATTGGTACGGCTCCATTGGCGCTGGGGCTTTGCGGTTTGGTTCTGCTTGGCGCGGGAGTTGCGCGCGCGGCGTTGGCTCATTTGCGGGCATCACGGGCGCTGGCTGCGTGGCTGAGTGGGTCTGCCCTTATGCGGTCTCAAATTAGAGAGTCTGGCAACGCCGTTCCAATCTTTCGTATCGGAAACGATGCCCCAACTCTCACCGTTGCGGGGGTGTGTGCTCCCAAAGTGTTGGTGTCCGAAGCAGCTATTGCAGCGCTGACTTCGCGGGAGCTCCGAACCGCTTTGCGACACGAGATTGCACACGCGATTCGCTACGACAATCTGCGAAAACTTCTGTTCCGCTTTTCAGTGTTTCCAGCGATGGCCGAATTGGAGCACGCGTGGTCGGAAGAAACCGAGATGGCCGCCGATGATGACGCGGTATCGAGTTTTCATGACGCGCTCGACCTGGCTGCGGCGTTGATCAAAGTATCGAGATTAGGCCCGGTGGAATCTTCTGGCGAGCTGACGATGGCGCTGCTGCATAGCTCGACTGCATTGAGTGCGCGAGTGCATCGGCTGGTCGCGTGGGATCAGGCGCAAAAGCCACAAAGCCGTGGAAGATGGTTTTATATTGTGCCGGCGGTGGCCGCGATCATCATTGCTGCAGTAACGACGTATGGCTCGGTGCTCAGTCAAATGCACGCTGTGACTGAGTGGCTGGTGCGCTGAGGAGCAGCTAAGTCGTCCGGCATTTATGAACGTTCTGTCATCCCGAGCGAAGCGAGGGATCTGGGTTCTTGCCGGCGCGGAATGCACCTTTTATGAGACGAAGCGAAATGTCTCAGGCTGATCCCACACGCGGCTCAAATCGTCCCACTTAGGATTTCTGGATTCGACCAACGCGACTCGCTTTGCGCGCGTCCAGGATTTGATTTTCTTCTCGCAATCGATCGCATTGCGCACGTCTTCAAAGACCTCGAAATAGACGACGCGATTGATGTTGTACTTGGAAGTAAACCCTGGGACCAGCTTCCGCTTGTGCTCATCAATTGGACGGCGAAGATTGTTGGTGATGCCGGTGTAAAGCGTGCGCGAGGGATTCGTGATTATGTACACGTAATAATGCTTTTAGTCGCGAATGATTCTACTTCGTAAAATGCGCTGTCATCCCGAGCGAAGCGAGGGATCTAGGTCTCTGCTTCCGGTACGAGTGTCACCGTCGTGCAAGCAAGAACCTAGATCCCTCGCTTCGCTCGGGATGACAGTGACATTTGAGCTACCTTCTCGCCGCCGGGACTTTTGTCTGCTCCGGGGGCGCGCTGGGCATCGTGGTGACCCTTGCTCCTTGCGACCCACTCTGGGCGGCTGCGGCGACTGGTGTTGCTGTAGGCGTCAAGCCCAGTTGCTTGCGCACCTCGGCTTCGAGTTTGACCATTGTGTCTTTATTCTCTTTGAGGAAGGCGCGTGCATTTTCGCGTCCCTGGCCGATGCGCTCGCCTTTGTAGCTGTACCAGGCGCCGGATTTCTCCACGATGTTCTGAACTGCGGCGATGTCGAGCAGATCGCCTTCGCGCGAAATTCCCTCTCCGTACATGATGTCGAATTCGGCTTCGCGGAAAGGTGCGGCCACTTTGTTTTTTACGACTTTGATTTTGGTGCGCGAGCCGGTGACGACGTCTCCTTCTTTAATAGCGGCAATGCGGCGGATATCGATGCGTACTGATGAGTAAAACTTCAAGGCGCGCCCGCCTGTAGTGGTTTCGGGATTGCCGAACATCACGCCGATTTTTTCGCGGATCTGGTTAATAAAAATCAAACAAGTGCGCGACTTCGAAACCGTTCCGGTAAGTTTGCGTAGGGCTTGTGACATCAGCCGTGCCTGCAGTCCCATGTGACTGTCGCCCATCTCGCCATCTAGTTCAGCTTTGGGTACGAGCGCAGCAACGGAGTCGACGACCAGCACATCAATCGCGCCCGAGCGCACCAGCGCCTCGGTGATTTCGAGCGCCTGTTCACCGTAGTCCGGTTGCGAGACCAGTAGGTTGTCGACATCGACCCCGAGCTTCTTGGCGTATCCGGGATCTAGCGCGTGTTCAGCGTCGACGAACGCGGCCATGCCTCCCATTTTCTGCGCTTCGGCTATGACTTGCAGCGTGATTGTGGTTTTGCCCGACGATTCAGGGCCGAAGACTTCGACTACGCGTCCGCGGGGAAAGCCGCCGACGCCCAAAGCTGCGTCGAAGGAAATCGCTCCCGTAGGAATGACAGCAATCGGGACGATGGCTTCCTTCGATCCCAGGCGCATGATCGAGCCCTTGCCAAACTGCTTTTCGATCTGTGCAAAGGCCAGATCAATTGCTTTTGTACGTTCGTCGGCCATAAGAGGCTGCTCCTTTTTGTGAATGCAGGATGATTCAGGCCGAATTATACACGCTGTCCTAAGCGAATAAAAAGCGAATTCAACGAGAATCGGTGGAAATGTCCCGAATTGGATACTTCGTTTTGACGAACTATTCCCTTAACGCCATAATTCCTCGTCATGAACGCCTCAGAGGTTGAGCTGGTGCAGCGCTGCTATCCGCAGATTTATCTGGCTTGCCACAAACGCCACATTCGGGCGTCGAGTACGGCGTACCGGCTGTCGGCGAGAGACTCTTCCATTCTGGTGCATTTGAGCGAAAGCGTTCCGGTGACACCCACCGAACTTGCGGCGCATTTGAGTGTGCGCGGATCAACTCTGTCGGCTGCCATTCGGCGACTGGAGGGACTTGGATACTTGTTGCGCAAGCGGATTCACCAAGACCGCCGCAGCGTTGCGCTTACGCTTACGCCGCAAGGCGCGAAAGCGATGGCAGAGACTTCCGTCCTGGATTCGGAACGCGTTGCTGCCGTTTTGGCCGAACTTACACGCAACGAACGGAAGCGTGCGCTGGAGGGACTTGAGTTGTTAGCAAAGGCGTCGAGGCAGATTACGAGCCAGCGGACATAGGGAGGTGGGCATGTTAAAAATCGCTTTACTGTCCGGGGCTGTGCTCGTTGGCGTGGCGTTGCTCGTGGTCATTATTGGTTTTCTGCTGCCGAAATCGCACGTGGCGGCTCGGGGCATAACGCTTCATCGTCCGCCGGAAGAGGTCTTCCACCTGATCTCTGATGTAAAAGCCGCTCCGGCGTGGCGTCCCGAGGTACAAAATGTGGAGTTGCTGGCGCCAGTCAATGGTCACATCCGTTTCCGCGAAAAAAGCAGGAATGGCGCGCTCACCATGGAGATCGTGGAATCGAATTCACCATCGCGCATGGTCACCCGAATTGCCGACCCAAGATTGCCTTTTGGCGGAATTTGGATCTTTGATATTGCTCCAACCCCGGACGGTAGCCGGTTGAACATTACCGAGCGGGGAGAGATTTACAACCCGGTCTTCCGCTTCGTCTCTCGCTTTATTCTGGGATACCACCGAACCCTGAATACTTACCTGCAGAATGTCGGCCGCAAATTTGACGAAAGTTCCCTCCCCCAGGACGGTACGGCGTCCACCCTTTGAAATGGGTACGGGTGCTGAATTTTACAAATTACAGTCATTTCCCTACTTTACAGACGGCCAATCTGTAGTAACATCGGCGGCATCGACACCTGCCCGTCGGGCGGTGTGGGGTAACGCGGGCCTCAGGGGCCAGCGTATCAACTCGGAGGTAGGCATGGAAAATCGCTTGGTTAGTGACTCCTCGGCTGCCGCAGCACGTCCTCGAACTACCATTCATCGTGAAGGCCGCGGAGTCTGGGTGCTTACGGCATACGGTGTTTCTGGACTGGCTTTATTTGGCGTATTGGTCTACTACTTTTCGACGTATGTGACGCACTAGAAGATCGGCTGGAGTCTGTGTCGGAGTCATGAGGGATTAGTGTATTCCGACGTTGCTCGACCTTCCCTTTCTCATCCCCGCTGGCACGCATCCTCAGTCTCGAACATGCTACAATGAGCCGCTCTTGAACTCTTCTATCGAGCGACAGACACCCAGCGACGTCCCCAATCTTTAAGAGACGGAACTACACTCGTGCCCGACGATTCTGTGAAAAGTGCGCCGATAACCTACGCCGATGCCGGTGTCGATATTGATCGCGCCAACCGCACCAAGAAGCGCATAAAATACCTCGCCCATAAAACCTTCACCCGAGGGGTACTCAGCGAAATTGGCGGCTTTGGCGGCTTGTTTGCGATTGATAAGACGAAGTATATCGACCCGGTGCTGGTTTCGAGTGTGGATGGAGTTGGCACCAAGCTGAAAGTCGCGTTCGAGATGAAGGTCCATCACACCATTGGCGCGGATCTGGTAAACCATTGCGTGAATGACATCGCGGTCCAAGGCGCGACGCCGCTTTTCTTCATGGATTATCTGGCCACCGGAAAGCTCGAGCCAGAGGTTGCCGAGAAAGTGATTGAAGGCCTGGCCGAAGCCTGCAAGCACAACGGTTGCGCGTTGATTGGCGGCGAAACGGCTGAGATGCCCGGCTTCTATCCCGAAGGCGAATACGATCTTGCCGGTTTTATTGTCGGCGTTGTTGAGCGCGAGCGAATTATCACGGGAAAGACGGTCCAGGTCGGCGACGTGATTCTAGGTTTAGCCTCGAACGGACTGCACACCAATGGCTATTCACTGGCTCGCAAATTGCTGTTCGACGTTGCCCATTACACGCCCGAGTCTTATGTCAACGAGCTCAAAGGCAAGGTCGGCAACGAGCTCATGAAAACCCACAAGAGCTATTGGCCGGCGATAAAGCGTCTGCTGTCGGATGCGGAATGCGTTTCAGCGATGGCGCATATTACCGGCGGCGGTATTACTGAGAATCTTCCGCGCGTGTTGCCCCGAGGCGTGGCAGCGGTGATCGAAATTAATTCCTGGCCGGTGCCGCCGATCTTCGAACATTTGCAGCAACTGGGCAATGTTCCACAGGACGAAATGCTGCGCACGTTTAACATGGGATTAGGCATGTTGCTGGTGGTGCCGTCCGGCAAATTCAAGAAGGCTCAAACTCTGCTGGAGCGTGCCGGGGAAAAAGCTTTCACGGTTGGCCGGATCGTTAAGGGCGACCGGAAGGTGATGTACACGTAGCCGGGATTGATGAGATTCAGACAAAGGCCGGCCTAGCATCCTGGCCTATTGCGCTGCCCGTCAGCGACAATCAACGCCAGTTCTCCCGCAAAGAAGCGGCTGTCCTGCGGAGCCTCCTGACTTCCTTAGTGGAAAGCGATCCAGCAAGAGATAACAATCCCTTCCGCCGCCGCGTCTTTTCCTCATTGAGATACCGTTCTATCGCTTCCGCTAGTACAGAGGAGAAGGTCTTCTCGCCACGTCGCGCGGCTATTGCCAACAAGGCATCACGATGCTCTGGCTTAATGTCCACAGTTGTTCGCATTGGTTTCCACCTCGGCCACTCATCTCACATACTTCAGTGTCCCATCCCGCTAGAACTTCCTTATGATGATCAAAAGTTCTACCCCGGCAAATGCAGCCGCCACACCAGATAGCTCGCCGCCTCGCGTAGTACGGCTTCGGCGCGTTGCCAATGCGAATGCGGACGCGAGTCTGGGCGCGGCGAAACGTAGACCTGCAGGCCTTCGTGCTGCAGCAGTTTGCGGATGCGGAAGACATGGTATGCGTCGCTGACCGCGATGCAACTGTGCATGTGGTTAGCGCGCATAATCACGCCGATTCGTTGCGCGGATTGCGCGGTATCTGAGCCCTGGGTTTCGGCGATCAGGTTCGCGTCAAGTATCCCGCGATGCATCAGATAATCGTGGCCCACGCCGCCTTCGCTGTAACTGGGGTCTGCCGCGGCGCCGCCTGTTGTGATGACGACCGGAGCAACGCCTTGCTGAAACAGATCAAACGCATGGTCAAGACGGAGGCGATAAACGGGGGAGGGACGTCCGGAATACTCGGCGGCACCGAAGACGACGATGGCGTCCGCGGGATGAATTTCCTGTCGTGAGGCCTCGCGGGCGATTCTCACGCAAGTTACAGCCAGCCAAAGGAGAGCGACGGCAGCGAGCGCTCCCACTAATAGCGTTCGGCGGCGTTGCAAAGGCCTTACGGCTTCGCTCATCCTTGTGCGAAGAATTCCGAAATATCCTGGGCTGGAATCGCGCCTTCCCGCATGATGCGCCAGCGGGCTTCCTCATCGGTGAGGTCAACAATGGTTGAAGCCATCTCACGCGGCGAAATGCCGCCGTCCACGATGATGGAAATGCGATCCTGCAGTTGATCGCGCACGGCTTCCGCGCTTGTGCATTCCGATTCCCCGCTGAGATTGGCAGAGGTCGCCGTAATTGGAATCTGTGCGGCCTGCACTACCGCCAACGGAATTTTGGCGCTGGGGATGCGCAAGGCTACGTTGCCGGTGTTGGCGGTAACTTTCAAGGGAAGCCGCGAAGCAGCTTTTACGATGATGGTCAACGGTCCCGGCCAATAGCGGCGCGCCAATTTGTAGAATTCGTCAGGCAGCGGCTTG